>Ga0207667_10000120_pt1 | contig 123800 bp, 112 predicted proteins | sample KBSCornC52_FD_184301 | JGI IMG/M metagenome (GOLD analysis project Ga0207667, IMG submission 184301) | Corn rhizosphere microbial communities from Kellogg Biological Station, Michigan, USA - KBS Corn C5-2 (SPAdes) (version 2) | ecosystem: Host-associated > Plants > Roots > Rhizosphere > Soil ... | reverse complement strand
CTCATCCGTGGCGGCACACAAAACGACCGCCTCGACGGTGGCAACGGAGCCGACAACCTGCAAGGCCAGGACGGCGATGACACGCTATATGGTCAGGCCGGTAACGACACCCTAGACGGCGGTCTGGGCAACGACACTCTGGATGGAGGTGCAGGCAACGACACCTACCTGTTCGGCAAGGGATCGAACAGCGATGCCATTAACAACTACGATTCCACTGGAACCGAAAATGACCGTGTGGTAATTGGCACTGGTGTGTCAGAGGACCAAATCTGGCTGCAACGTACCGGCAACGATCTCAAACTGACATTGATCGAAACCAATGAAAAATTGACGGTACGCAACTGGTACAGCGGGTCTGCCTACCATGTGGACGGGTTCGACCTGGATAATGGCAAGTATTTGCTGGAAAGCCAGGTCGACACTCTGGTCTCTGCAATGGCAGCCTTCGCGCCGCCTGCAGCGGGCCAGACCACCTTCCCGGCAGACTACCAGACGGCACTCAACCCGGTGATCGCCGCGAACTGGAAGTGAGCCGTCCCCAGGCTTCGGCCTTGAGCCCCATAGCCCAGGGTCCAATTGATGGATGTCGCCCGGGCTTGGGGGCTTTTCATATGGATGAAGAGATCGGCGTTTGTTGACACAAGAACCCCGCAGCGACCGGAAGCGTCATCTGAGTGACGTCTTGAAGTTTAGAGTTTGATGCGCTGCAGACGCCGGTCGATCACGTCGGGATCAAACGCTTTTGGGTCGAATGTGCCGCCGCGCCAGTCGAGCAGATCCCGATGTTCAGGATGAGCCGGATCGGCGATCGCTTCCAGGAAGTCGGCATAACCATACCTTCCGCCTACATCTTCTGGCGGACACGCGTTGGCACCGCCGATACATATCGGCACCGCACAGGCGTCCGTCGGCAGGACCTTCTCTATCTTGATCTTATGTTCCCAGTCGTCTCCAAAGTCGTAAACGTAGCGGAACGATTGCACTCCTCGCAGGCAAGCTCCCAGCTTGGCGCGCGTTTCCGAGACCGCTGGCAGACCGAATGGAGCGTCTGGATCGGGAATGCCGTAATGCTCGCCCGCGATCTCGAACTCATACAGGTGATAGTCTTCCCATCCCATCGCCGCCTGGATGACCTGGTGTAGTCTGGCCAGCGTAATCGTCTCCGGCACGATGACCCGGCGCCAGACGAGCGGTTTCATTCCGGCAAGTTCGATCTTCAACTGGAGCAAGGGGCTTGCCGCTTTTTTGCGTGTCGCCATATCAGACTGCCTCCTGCAGCATAGTTGATAGTGTCATTTTCCAAGGCAACAGTTCGTCGATGCGGTTGATCGGATGATCAGCGATGCAGGCAAGCACCTGCCGCAGATACCCTTCCCGATCCAGCCCATTGAGCTTGGTGGTCTCGATCCGGCTATAGATCGCGGCGGTACGCTCACCGCCGGAACCGGCACCGGCGAACAGGTAATTCTTCTTCCGCCCCAGTGCCACACCGTGCAAGGCGCGCTCTGCGGCGAATTATCGAATTCAATGGTACCGTTGTCTCAATAGCGTTCCAGCGCCTGCCAGCAGTTGAACGCATACAGAATCGCTGCCATCGTATCCGATTTACGCGACAGCGTTTCCATGATCGTACGCAGCCATACTCGCAGTGCATCGAACGGCGGCCTTGCTTCGGCTTGTCTTTATCTTGCGGCGCTCATCCGGTGGCTTGCAACGGATTCTGGTCTGCCAGAACAGCGACGCCAAGTCACAGCGCTGGCTGATCGCGCAAGCTTATCGAATAAGCAATTTTCCAATTACTTCCTGTGGGTTTCATGTAGCTCTTACATAATTTTTTAGAGAATCAGGCACCCACACAAAAGCCCCCTCACCCACACGCGAATCAGCGAAAACGTCAACTATCGGCAACGATTACATAGCGCATGAGCCCCCTGGACGTGGCTTTCAGAGTTTCCGAATGAAAAATTCGTGTTTTTTGAAGAGGGTTTTGTCGTACCATTGCCGGGTCTTACAAAATGTAACATTCAAGACGCCCGGATAAATGCCGTAAATAAAAAAGAAAACGGCATGTCCACTGATGCCCGTACCGTGCGACGTCATGCATCGGGCAGCAGGGCAATCCGGTAGATAACACCGCCAGAAAGAAGCCTCGGGCTTTCGAAGATATGTATTCAGGGGATGTCAGTTTTTCAGTTGCCGCGCATGCGCAGTGGGTTCCGGGTATCGAATCCGCCATCGATTGGCAACAGTGGATCAGGGGTGATCGCCAGACGGCCGGTTCGGGGGAACCAGCCGTCAAGGCCATGCCGCCCATGCTGCGGCGGCGTACCAGTCCGGTCGGCAAGCTGGCGCTGGAAACGGCCTACGGCGCATTGACCACCGCGGCATCCCATCCCTCCCACGACACCAGTCCAAACGCCTCGAACCTCGACATCCCGGTCGTCTTTGCCTCGCGCCATGGCGAATGCGCGCGCTCGGTGGAGTTGCAGATGGCCCTGGCCGAAGCCGCGCCGATGTCGCCTACCGCCTTCAGCCTGTCGGTCCACAACGCCAACGCCGGCCTCTTTTCCATCGCCCGCGGTAGCCCTGCCAACACGGTGGCCATCGCCGCCGGCCAGAGCACGGTCGAACACGCCGTCATCGAAGCCTGCGGCCTGCTGGCCGATGGCGCGCCACAGGTCCTGCTGGTGGTCGCCGATGCACCGCTGCCGACGATGTTTGCCGATTTCGCCGATGAACACGAAGAACCCTGCGGCTGGTCCTGGCTGATCCAGGCGGCCGATGAACAGGAGGCCTTGCCCACGCTCTCGCTGCAATGGCAGCAGGCGCAAGCGGCCGGCGACGCTGCCCCCCACGCCAACAACACCGCTGCGGGCCCAGCCGCCGTGCTGCGCTTCTTCCTCGATGCGGACGCATCCACCCTGCACCGCCACGCCGACGGTCGCCGCTGGCAATGGATGCGGCATGCTTGATCGGGTCTTCGCGCTGATCGACCGTGGCTGGCGCATCCTGGCCACGGGCATGTGCTTTGCGCTCTTCGGCCTGGGCGGCCTGCTGTTGCGGCTGGTGGTCTTCCCTATCCTGCAGTTGCTGGTGCGCGACGCGCAGCAGCGCGTGCTGTGGGCGCGCCATATCATCCGCCTGGCGTTTCGCGCCTTCGTCGAACTGATGCGCATCTGCGGCGTGATCCGCTATGAGATCTCGGGCCTGGAGCGCCTGAACCGCAATGGCCAGTTGATCCTGGCCAATCACCCTACGCTCATCGACACGGTGCTGCTGATGGCCTTCGTGCGCCACGCCGACTGCATCGTCAAGAACGCCCTGTGGCGCAATCCATTTACCCGCGGGCCCATCCGCGCCGCCGGCTACATCAGCAATGACCAAGGACCGGACCTGATCGAGGATTGCATCCGCTCCCTGCGCAGCGGCGGCAATCTCATCATCTTCCCCGAAGGCACCCGCACGCCCACGGACGGCCAGATCAGCCTCAAGCGCGGCGCCGCCAACGTGGCGGTGCGCTGCGGCTGCGCCATCACACCGGTGCGCATCCGCTGCACCCCGGTGACCCTCTCCAAGGGCGAGAAATGGTGGCAGGTGCCGGCCACGCGCGCGCACTTCCACCTGCAGATCGGCGACGACCTTCACCTGGACCACATCATCGGCGCCGGCCAGCCGCACCCTGCCGACAATCCCACGCTCGCCGCCCGGCAGCTGACGACCTACCTGCAACAGTACTTCATGAAAGAGAACTAGGCGATGCAAGACCTGGAACAAGATATCAAGCAACTCATCATCGAGGCCCTCGACCTGGAAGACCTGGCCCCCGAGGACATCGACAGCGCCGCGTCCCTCTTCGGCGATGGCCTGGGCCTGGATTCCATCGACGCGCTGGAGCTGGGCATGAGCCTGCAGAAGCGCTATGGCATCAAGCTCTCGGCCAATTCCGAAGAGACCCGCAAGCATTTCGCCTCGGTGCAGGCGCTGGCCGCCCTGGTGGCCAGCCACCAGGCCACGGCCTGAGCAGCCTCCACGCTGCGCACCCTGACACCCCCTCCCAGCCATTTGCAAGAAAAGCACATCATGACCACTCTGACACCTGACATGACCAAGGACGAAATCACCGTGTGGATCGTCGATATGCTGCACGAGATGTTCGAGATCGACAAAGCCGCCATCACGCCCCAGTCCAACCTCTACACCGATCTCGACATCGACAGCATCGACGCCGTCGACATCGTGGTCAAGCTCAACCAGACCACCGGCAAGCGCATCCAGCCCGACGTCTTCCGCAGCGTGCGCACGGTGCAGGACGTCGTCGAGATCCTGGCGACCCTGATGCGCGAACAAGCGCACGCGTGAGCGCATGAAGCCTCCCGCGATGCCCAGGCTGGCCACGCTGGCCGGCCCGCTGTTGATCCTGCTCTATCCCCTGTTGATCTGGTATGCCCACGGCAAGCTCGAGCCACGCACCCTGGCCTTGTCCCTGGTGCTCATCGCCGTGGTGCGCCTGTTCGCCACCCGCACCGGCGGCCCCCTGCGCTGGATGGGCGTAGCCGCGCTGGCGCTGGCCGCACCGGCCGTGTACTGGAATGCGCTGCTGCCGCTGAAGCTCTATCCGGTCGCCATCAGCGCCGGCATGCTGGCCTTGTTCGGCTACAGCCTCTACAAGCCGCCCACCGTGATCGAACGCATGGCGCGCCTGGGTTCGCCCGACCTGCCGCTGTTCGTCATCGCCTATACGCGCCGGGTCACCCAGGTGTGGTGCCTATTCTTCGCCATCAACGGCAGCATCGCCCTGGGTACGGCCCTGTGGTGTTCGCCTGCGGTATGGTCGATGTACACCGGTGTCATTTCCTACATCGCCATGGGGCTGCTGTTTGCCGGCGAATACCTGGTGCGCCTGTATGTTCGGCGACAGCATCATGCGTGAGGCGTCCGCAATGACCGCCCCTGCTCGGCTGGACCTGCTGCAACTGCCGTTCCTGGCCTTTGCCGACGAACGCGTGATCGGCTGGCGTGATGGCGTGGCGGTCACGCACGCGTGCTGGCGCGCCGAGCTGCGGCGCTGGCAGCACCTCGTGCAGGCCACGCCGGGACAGCGCCTGGCGCTGTTCCACCACGACACCCTGCAGTTCGCGGCGGCCCTGTTCGCGATCTGGCTGGCCGGCAAGACGGCCTACCTGCCCAGCGATGCCCTGCCCGACACTTGCCGTCAACTGCAGGGCGAGGTCGATGCCTTCCTCGGCGAGTTCGGGGCGCATTGCCCGGCCTTGCACCCTGCCGACGATGCAGCGGGCGACGATATACCCGACGCCTGGACGGCCTTGCGCGCCGACTTTGCCGGACTGGTGGTCTATACCTCCGGCAGTACCGGCCTGGCCCAGGCCATTCCCAAGCAACTGGGCCAGATGGCCAATGAAGTGGCTACGCTGGAGGCGCTCTTCGGCGCAATCGTGGGCGAGGCCGAGGTCATCGCCACGGTCTCGCACCAGCATATCTACGGCTTGCTCTTCAAGGTCTTGTGGGCGCTGTGCGCGGGACGGCCGGTGCATGCAGGCAGCGCCTTCTTCCCGGAAGACCTGCAGCGCATGGCCGGCGCGCGCCCTTGGATACTGCTGTCCAGTCCGGCGCATCTGAAACGCCTGCCCGAACAGAGCACCCAGCCGGATGCGCGCCAGCTGCGCGCCATCTTCTCCTCCGGCGGTCCACTGCCGGCACAGGCCGCCGCCGATACCGCGCGCCTGCTGGGCCAGCGCCCGCTGGAGATCTATGGCAGCTCCGAGACCGGCGGCATCGCCTGGCGTCAGCCGCAGAACGATCCCTTGCAGCGTCAGGAACACTGGCAAGCCATGCCTGGGGTGGAGGTACGCCTGGGCGCCGAGGGCGAGCTGGAGGTACGCTCGCCCCATCTGCCCCACCTACCCGATAGCGCCTGGTTCAGCATGGCCGACCGCGCCGCGCTGGTGGCAGGCCAGACGGGACAGTTCGAACTGCGTGGACGTAGCGACCGCATCGTCAAGCTGGAAGAAAAACGCATCTCGCTGACCCGCATCGAACAACTGCTCAATGCCAGTGCGCTGGTGGACGACGTGCGCGTGATCGTCCACCAGGGCCGCCGGGCGCGCCAGTTCATCGCTGCCTTCGTCGTACCGAGTGCGCCCGCGCAGGCCATGCTCGCCGCGCAGGGCAAGCTGGCCCTCAATACGGCCCTCAAGGCCGCATTGTCCGGCGCCATCGAATCCATCGCCCTGCCGCGCCTGTGGCGCTACCTGCCGGCGCTACCGGTGAACCCGCAGGGCAAGGTCACGCTGGCGGCGCTGACTGCGCTGCTGGAGAGCCCTGCTGCCGTTCCCGTAGTCAGCACTCCGACCATGCCGCAGGTCAGCGAACTGGAACGCAGCGGCGAACATGTGCAACTGGCGCTGGATATTCCTGCCGACCTGGTCTATTTCCGGGGCCACTTCCCCGGCTCGCCCATCCTGCCAGGCGTGGTGCAGACCGACTGGTCGCTTGCCCTGGGCCGGCGCTACTTCGACCTGCCGCCGCGCTTCCTGGGGCTGCAAGCCTTGAAGTTCCAGCGCGTCATCACGCCCGGCATGCGCGTGCTGCTGGACCTGCAATTCGAGGCGGGCAAGTCGCAGCTGTCCTTCCGGCTGCATTCCGAGGGCGGCCAGCACGCCAGCGGACGCTTCCTGCTGGGGGCGGCATGAACGCATCCGTCGCCCACAACACCGTGGTGGTGATCCCGGTGTTTGACCACGAACACGCCATCGGCGCGGTCGTGGCCGCCGTGCGCGGCCATGGACTGCCCTGCATCCTGGTCGACGATGGCTGCAGTCCGGGCTGCGCCGCCGTGCTGCGCCAACTGGCTGCAGCCGACCCGCAAGCGACCACCTTGCTGGTCCATGCCCATAACCAGGGCAAGGGCGGCGCTGTCATGACCGGCCTGCGCCACGCTGCTGCCGCCGGCTACACGCACGCCCTGCAGATCGACGCCGACGGCCAGCATGACAGCGCCGATATCCCGCGTTTCCTGGCCGCCTCGCAGGCGGCTCCACAAGCCGTCATCAACGGCAGGCCGGTCTATGACGAGAGCGTCCCCAAGGGACGGCTCTACGCCCGTTACCTGACCCACGTGTGGGTGTGGATCAATACGCTCTCGCTGGAAATCGTCGATTCGATGTGCGGCTTCCGGCTTTATCCACTGGCGCCGACGTTGCAACTGATCGACCGTGCCGCCATCGGTCGCCGCATGGATTTCGACACCGAGATCCTGGTCCGTCTCTACTGGCGCGGCCTGCGCGTGCACAACCTGGCCACGCGGGTGCGCTATCCGGCCGACGGTGTCTCGCACTTCCAGGTCTGGCTGGACAACGTGCTGATCTCGCGCATGCATGCCCGCCTGTTCTTCGGCATGCTGCTGCGCGCGCCGCTGTTGCTGGGGCGCAGCTGCTGGCGCCGCCTGGGCGTGGGTGGACGCAAGCCATGAGTACTCCCTCGCGTACACGCCACTGGGCGCAGATCAACGAAGTCAGCTTCGTGGCCGGCATGCGCTTGCTGTTTGCGGTCTATCGCCTGCTGGGCCGGCTGCCCTTCCGCCTCATGCTCTATCCGGTGCTGTGCTGGTACATCGCCGTCAATGGTCCGGCCCGCCGCGCCTCGCGCCATTTCCTCGAGCAGGTCCGGCGCTATCGCCCGGACTTGCCGCTGCGGACCGGCATCACCGGGGTCTTGCGTCACTTCGCCGCATTCGGTGAAAGCCTGCTCGACAAGATGCTGCTCTGGGGCGGCCTGTTCCCGGTGGACCGGGTCCAGTTGCATGGCAGCGACCACATCACCGACGCCATCGCCGCCGGACGGGGCGGACTCATCATCTGCACCCATCTGGGCAACCTCGAACTGTGCCGCGTGATCGGCCGCCAGCATCCCGCGCTCAAGCTGACAGTGCTGGTCCACACCCGTCATGCCCAGGCCTTCAACCAGATGCTGGCCCAGCTCGATCCGGGCAGCCAGCTCAACCTGATGCAAGTCACCGAGATGTCGCCGGCCACCGCCATCGTGCTGGCCGAGAAAGTGGCCCAGGGCGAGTTCGTGGTGATTGCCGGTGACCGCGTCCCGGTCTCGCCCCAGCCACGGGTCGCGCATGCCTCCTTCATGGGCAGGAGCGCGCCGTTCCCGATCGGTCCCTATGTCATGGCGGCGCTGCTGCAATGCCCGGTCTATCTGATGTTTTCGCGGCGCAGCGCCGAGGGCGCGGAGGTGAGCTTCGAGGCGTTTCGCCAGCAGATCACCCTGCCTCGCAAGCAGCGCGACCAGGTCCTGGCAGAGCTGGCCGCCGCCTACGCAACACGACTGGAAGCGCATTGCCTGCAAGCGCCCTACCAGTGGTTCAATTTCTATGATTTCTGGGCCGATTCGGCCCTGGACGAACACCATGCCTCACACTGACCTGACTTCTTCGGCCAGCAGCGCCCCCATCCGTTTCGGTGCCCAGCCACTTGCCATCGAGGATGTGGTGGCGCTGGCGCGGCGCGAGCGCGCCGCGCAACTGCACGACGCCCCCGACTTTCGCGCGCGCATTGCGCGCGGCGCCGATTTCCTGGACCGCCTGCTGCGCGAGGATGGCACCATCTATGGCGTCACCACCGGCTATGGCGATTCCTGCACGGTCACCGTACCGCCAGAGCTGGTGCCGGAACTACCACATCACCTCTACACCTACCACGGCTGCGGCCTGGGCGCGTTGTTCACGCCGGAGCAGGCGCGCGCCATCCTGGCCGCTCGTCTCAACTCCCTGTGCCAGGGTTTCTCGGGTGTGAGCGTGGCGCTGCTGGAACAGATCACCGGCCTGCTGCAGCACGACCTGCTGCCGCAGATTCCCAGCGAGGGTTCGGTGGGCGCCAGCGGCGATCTCACACCGCTGTCCTACCTGGCTGCCGTGCTGTGCGGTGAACGTGATGTCTGGCGCGAGGGCGCCACCGTGCCCGCCGCCCAGGCCCTGGCCGCCGCCGGCATGACGCCGCTGCGCCTGCGTCCCAAGGAAGGCCTGGCCATCATGAACGGCACCGCCGTCATGACCGCGCTGGCCTGTCTGGCCTTCGACCGCGCCCGCTACCTGTGCCAGTTGGCCACCCGCATCACGGCCATGAGCAGCTTTACGCTGGATGGCAACGCCCACCATTTCGACGCCACGCTGTTCTCGGCCAAGCCGCATCCGGGCCAGCAGCAGGTAGCGGCCTGGCTGCAGCGCGACCTGCCCTGCGGCCAGGCGCACCGCAACGAAAAGCGCCTGCAGGATCGCTACTCGGTTCGCTGCGCGCCGCACGTGATCGGCGTGCTCAACGACGCCCTGCCATCGCTGCGCCAGTTCATCGAGAACGAACTCAACAGCGCCAACGACAACCCGCTGATCGACCCGGACGGCGAACGCGTGCTGCATGGCGGCCATTTCTATGGCGGCCACATCGCCTTCGCCATGGACAGCATGAAGACCGCCGTGGCCAACATCGCCGACCTGCTCGATCGCCAGATGGCCCTGATGGTGGACCAGCGCTACAACAATGGCCTGCCGGCCAACCTGTCCGGCGCGCAGGGTGCGCGCGCGCCCATCAACCACGGTCTGAAGGCGCTGCAGATCAGCGCCTCGGCCTGGACCGCCGAAGCCCTCAAGCTGACCATGCCGGCCTCGGTGTTCTCGCGCTCCACCGAATGCCACAATCAGGACAAGGTCAGCATGGGCACCATTGCCGCGCGCGACTGCCTGCGTGTGCTGGAGCTGACCGAACAGGTCGCCGCCGCCCTGCTGATCACGGTGCGCCAGGGCGTATGGCTGCGCAGCCAGCGCCAGCAGATCGGCGACACCCCCTTGCAGGATCTGCCGGCCGGACGCCTGGCCGCGATGCAGGCGGCGCTGTCCGAGGATATCGCCGAGGTCGCCGAAGACCGCATGCTGGAGCCCGACCTGCGCCTGCTGCTGCAGCGCATCCGCGCCCAGGCCTGGAGCCTGTATGACTGAGACCGTCCTGCCTGCGGGCAAGCTCACCCTGGCCAATTCGCCCTGGCGCGGCGAAATCGAATTGCAGATCCAGTTCTATGACCTGGACCCGATGGAAATCGTCTGGCACGGCCGTTATGTCGAATACATGGAAGCCGCGCGCTGCGCCCTGCTCGACGGCATCGGCTACAACTATCCGGCCATGAAGCAATCCGGCTATGCCTGGCCGGTGATCGACCTGCACCTGCGCTATGCCGCGCCGGCCCGTTTCGGCCAGCGCATCCGCGTGAGCGCGGCCATCGTCGAATGGGAAAACCGCCTGCGCATCGATTACCTCATCAGCGACGCCGCCAGCGGTGTCCGCCTGACCCGCGCCTCCACCGTCCAGGTGGCGGTGCAAACAATCAACCACGAGATGTGCTTCGTATCGCCGCCGGTGTTGTGGCACAAGCTCGGACTGACGCCTCCTGCCCCATGAACGCACGCTCCCTCCTCTGCTCGCTGGCATTGCTGGCCCTCCTGCCCACCGCCCGCGCCGCAGCGCCCGTGCAACAGATCCAGGCCACCCTGGCCAAGCCGGCCGTGATGTGCGGACGCTTCGACCAGACCAAGCAGCTGACCGGCATCAAGAAGCCGCTGCAAGCCTATGGCCGCTTCTGCGTGCTCAAGGGCCGCGGCATCCTGTGGCAGACGCTGCAACCGTTTCCCAGCACCCTGCGTATCACCCGCGACGCCATCGTGCAGATCCAGGATGGCCGCGTGGCCATGAAGCTCGATGCGCAACAGGAGCCGGTGGTGAAGATGATCAACAGCGTCCTGTTTTCGCTGCTGGCCGGTGACCTGAGCCAGCTTGACCAGCTCTTCGAACTCGACGGCAGCCTGCGCGACGGTCACTGGCAGGTCGCCCTCAAGGCACGCCAACCGGCGCTGGCCAAGGCCATCGGCGACATCAGCCTGGCCGGCGCCAGCTATGTGGACAAGGTCAGCATGAAGGAAGCCAGCGGCGACCGCACCGACATCAGCTTTTCCGCCATCAAGACCGGAGACGGCGCGATGACGGCAGAAGAAGGAGCGCTGTTTGACTAAGCCGGCCCGCCACCTGCAGCGACTATTGGCGCTGGCCTGGCTGCTGGCCGTGCTGCTGGTGGCCGGCCACAATGCCTGGCTATGGCTGGGCCAGCGCGCCAGCCCCGACACCGACATCCTGGCGCTGCTGCCCGCCGCCAGCAGCAAGGACGCGGTGCGCCAGCAGGCCTTCTCCCACATGGTCGACTCGGCCCAGCAAAAGCTGGTGGTGCTGGTCGGCGACCGCGACTGGAAGCGCGCCCAGGCCGGCGCACGGGCTTACCTCACGGTCCTGCATGCGCATGCCGACCTGTTCGCGCCCATCAGCGACGACAGCGCGCAATGGCAAAGCCAATGGCTGGACAGCCTGGACCGTAGCCGCACCCTGCTGCTGGGCGACGCCCAGCGCGCCCAGTTGGCTACCGTTACGGCGCAGCAGTGGAGCCAGCGCGCCCTGGGCGGCCTGTACGGCGCCTTCGGCGGTCCCCGCCTGGGCGCCTGGCAGGATGATCCCTTCGGACTCTTCGGCGACTGGGTGCAGGAGCGCGCCAGGGAAACGCCGGTGCGGCCGCGCGATGGCATGCTCTTCGTGGAACGCGATGGCGTGAGCTACGCCTTGCTGCTGCTGGAACTGAAGGCCCCAGCGTTTTCGATGCAAGCGCAGGAGCAGGTGGTGCCGCTGCTGGCGCAGGCACGGCAAGCCGCCCGCGCCCAGGCCGATGAAGTCGTCAGCGGCGGCGTGGTCTTGCATGCCGCCGCCGCCAGCGCCCAGGCCGGCAGCGAAAGCGCCACCATCGGCGCGGGCTCGCTGCTGGGCATCCTGCTGTTGATGTGGCTGACCTTCCGTTCGCTCAAGCCTATCCTCTACATCGCCCTGTCCATCGCTGTCGGCTGTCTGGGTGCGCTGTCGGTGAGCATGCTGGTGTTCGGCAAGATCCATCTGCTGACCCTGGTCTTCGGCGCCAGCCTGATCGGCATCGCCCAGGACTATGGCATCTACTTCCTCTGCGCGCGTCTGGCCGCGCCGGCGACGCAGGACTCGGCCACCCTGCTGCGACGTCTGTTGCCGGGGCTGGCGCTGATGCTGCTGGCGGCGCTGATCGGCTATCTCGGTATGGCCTTGACGCCTTTCCCCGGCTTGCAGCAGATGGCCGTGTTCTCGGCGCTGGGACTGGTGTTTGCCTGGCTGACTGTGGCCTGCTGGTTCCCGCAACTGATCGGCCCGCAGACCCTGCGCGCAACGCCGCGTGCGCAAGGCTTCGGCCAGAGCATTGCGCGCTGGCCTGACCTGCTGGGCGGCTTCGCCTGGCACCTGGTCCTGCCCGCTGCGGTGGCGCTGATCGGGCTGTCCATCGCCGGCGTCGCCCGCCTGCACAGCAGCGACGACATCCGCGCCCTGCAGAAGAGTCCGCCCGAATTGCTGCAGGATCAGATGCGCATCAGCCAATTGCTGGAGTTGGCCGCGCCGGTGCAGTTCTACCTGGTGCGCGGCGCATCGGCCGAGGCCGTGCTGCAACAGGAAGAAGCCTTGCGCGAGAAGCTGCAAGCGCTGGTGCAGCGCAAGCTCATCACTGGCGTGCAGGCAGTGTCCAACTGGGCGCCCTCGCAACAGCGCCAGCAAGACAACCTGACCCTGCTGCGGCGAGCGCTGCTGGAGCCCCAGGGCGAATCGCCCGACGCCGTCACGCTGATCGCGCAAGCCATCGGCGAGAGCCCGCAGTGGGCGCAAGCGCTGCGCCAGCGCATGCTCGACAAGGCCCAGTCGATCACGCCCGAGGAATTCCTCGCCACCCCCGCCGGGGCGGCCTCGCGGCACCTGTGGCTGGGCCAGGTGGATGGCCAGTTCGCCAGCATCGTCGCCCTGCGCGGGCTGACCGACTATCGCCAGCTCGGCCAGTTGGCCGCCGTCGCCGAGGGGATGCCAGGGGTGCAATGGGTGGACAAGGTCGGCGAAATCTCGTCGGTGCTGCGCCAATACCGGATCTACATGGGCTGGGCGCTGCTGTGCGCCTACGCCGCCATCTTCGCCCTGCTGGCGCTGCGCTACCGCCGCCGCGCCTGGCGCGCGCTGGCGCCGCCGCTGCTGGCCTCGCTGCTGACGCTGGGCCTGTTCGGTTGGCTGGGCCAGCCGCTGCAACTGTTCCACGTGCTGGCCGGACTGCTGGTGCTGGGACTGGGCGTGGACTATGGCATCTTCCTGCTCGAATCATCCCGGGATCAGCGCCCGCACGCCTGGCTGACCGTCGGCCTGTCGGCAGCCAGCGCGCTGCTGTCCTTCGGCTTGCTGGCCTTGAGCCACAGCCCGCCGCTGCACGCCTTTGGTCTCACCATGCTGTGCGGCATGCTGCTGGTGTGGCTGCTGGCCCCGCTGTTCACCCACCCCGGCCCTGTCGCGCACGCTACGCCAGACGCACAGCCGGACAAGGAATCCGCATGAAGCCCTCCCTCCTGCTGGCCGCCGCCAGCGCCGCCGTCATCCTGCTGCTGGGCGGCTGCGCCAGCCCGGTCGCGCCCGATACGCGGCCCTCGGCGCGCCTGTCGCTGCGCCTGGCGCCGGCCGCCCTGGGACAAAGCATCAGCCTGCAACAGCACCTGAAGGTGGAGCGCGGCAGCCGCATCGACGAACTCGATACCGCCCTGGAAATCGATGCCGAGCATCTCGACCTGGTCGGCCTGGCATTCGGCCAGCGTGTCATGTCGCTGCACTTCGACGGACAGCAACTGCAGGTGTGGCGGCATGCCCTGCTGCCCAGCCAGGTGCAGGGCGAGGATGTGTTGCAGGATGTGCAACTGACGCTGTGGCCCGCCGACGCCATCCGCCAGGCGCTTCCCGAGGGATGGGAGTTGCGCGAAGCCCAGGCTCAACGTACTCTCCTGCTCCACGGCGAAACGATTGCCGTGATCGACTATCCCGACCAGCGACGCTGGGGCGGCACAGTGATCCTGAACAATCTGCGTTACCACTACAAGCTGACGATACAGTCGGTGGTGACCTCTGAATGACATCGCCACACGCATGAGCCTTTATCTGAACGCCCTCGGCATGGTCTGCCCGCTCGGCAGCGCGCATGACGCCATCCGCGCGCGCCTGCGGGCCGGCGAGAGCGGCCTGCGCGCCGATGCGCGCTACCGCGATGCCGATGGCGCGCCCTTGGCCCTGGGCGCCGTGACCGATGACACGGTGCTTCCCGAGGACGACCACTTGCCGCTGCGCGAACGCAGCCGCAACAACCGCCTGGCGCTGGCCGCGCTGCAACGCATCCGGACGCAGGTCGATGCCGCCATCGCGCGCTATGGCGCAGAGCGCATCGGCATCGTGCTCGGCACCAGCACCTCCGGCATCGCCGAAGGCGAAGCCGCCTTTGCCGCACGCGCAGCCAGCGGCAGCTTTCCACCCGGCTATCACTACGGCCAGCAGGAGCTGGGTTCGCCCGCCACCGCGCTGCAACTGACGCTGGGCACCACGGGCCCAGCCTATGTGCAATCGAGCGCCTGCGCCTCCAGCGGCAAGGCCATCGCCAGCGCCGCGCGCCTGCTCAACATGGGGTTGTGCGACGCAGTCCTCTGTGGCGGCGTCGATACCTTGTGCGAATTCACCATCGCCGGCTTCTCGGCGCTGGAATCGGTGAGCACGCAACGCTGCAATCCGCTCTCACTGCATCGCCAGGGCATCAACATCGGCGAGGGCGCGGCCCTGTTCCTGCTCACGCGTGAACCGGCGGCGGTGCAACTGAGCGGCTGGGGCGAATCGTCCGACGCCTATCACATCTCCGCGCCCGACCCCGAAGGTCGGGGTGCGCAACTGGCCATCGGCCAGGCCCTGCGCCGCGCTGGCCTCACCGCTGGCCAGATCGACTACATCAACCTGCACGGTACGGCCACGCCGCAAAACGATGCGATGGAATCGAAGGTGGTGCAGGCGCTGTTCGGCCTGGAGGTGCCGGTGAGTTCGACCAAGCCCTTCACTGGCCACACCCTGGGTGCGGCCAGCGCCATCGAAGCCGGACTGTGCTGGCTGCTGATGCAGGATGACAACCCTGAGGGCCTGCTGCCGCCGCATCTCTGGGACGGCATCGCTGATCCGGCGCTGCCGCCGCTGAGGCCAGTCCAGGTTGGACAGACCTTGGGTCGGCCGCTGCAGCACGTGCTGTCGAACTCCTTCGCCTTTGGCGGCAGCAACGTGGCCCTGGTGTTTTCGCGCGGGGAGGCAGCATGAGCACGCTGCAACAAGGCATCCCGCCGATCGAGCAACTGCTGCCGCACGCCGCGCCCATGATCCTCATCGACCGCGTGGCGGCGGTCAATGAAGAACAGCTGCAGGCCGAGCTGGAAATCCGTACCGACAGCCTCTTCCACAACGGCAGCGGCGTGGGCGCGTGGGTGGGCATTGAATACATGGCCCAGAGCATCGCTGCCTGGGCCGGTTACCAGGAACTGCGCCAGGGCGGTCGCGCCAAGATCGGCTTCCTGCTGGGCGCGCGCCGCTACAGTTGTACGGTGCCGGAGTTTGCCACCGGCCTGCGGCTGGGCGTGTCGGTGCAGTTGCTGCTACAGGCGGAGAACGGACTGGGTTCCTTCGACTGCCGCATCACCGACCTGGCAACCCAACAAGAACTGGCGCAAGCCACCGTGTCGGTGTTCCAACCGCACGACGCAACACACTATCTTCAAGAAGGCATGGCATGACCACAACGGGAGAACACAGCATTTTCGTCACCGGCTCGAGCCGGGGCATTGGCCGCGCCATCGCGCTGCGCCTGGCGCGCGAGGGATATGACATCGTCCTGCACTGCCATGCGCGGCGCGACGCCGCCGACCAGGTTGCAGCCGAAATCACCGCGCTAGGCCGCCAGGTCCGCGTGCTGCAATTCGACGTCGCCAATCGCGAGCAGGCCGCGCAAGCCCTGCTGGCCGATGTGGAACAGCACGGCTGCTACTACGGCGTGGTCTGCAATGCCGGCATCACCCGTGACAATGCCTTCCCCGCCATGCCCGGCGAAGACTGGGATAGCGTGCTGCGCACCAACCTCGATGGTTTCTACAACGTGCTCAATCCGCTGGTCATGCCCATGGTGCGCCGACGCGCAGCGGGGCGCATCGTGACCCTGGCCTCGGTGTCGGGACTGATCGGCAATCGCGGCCAGGTCAACTACAGCGCCGCCAAGGCCGGCGTCATCGGCGCCACCAAGGCGCTGGCGCTGGAACTGGCCAAGCGCGACATCACCGTCAATTGCGTCGCCCCCGGCCTGATCGATACCGATATGACCGAAGACGCGCCGGTTGACGAGATCCTCAAGCTGATCCCCGCCCGCCGCGCTGGCAAGCCCGAGGAAGTAGCCGCCGCCGTGGCCTTCCTGATGTCGCCGGATGCGGCCTACATCACGCGCCAGGTGATCTCGGTCAATGGAGGCCTGGCATGACGCGTCCCCGCACCGAGCGCCGGGTGGTGGTCACCGGCATGGCCGGCATCAGTCCCATCGGCACCGACTGGAACAGCGCGCTGGCGCAGTTGAAGTCCGGCAGCAACGCCGTGCAACGCATGCCGGGATGGGATGAATACGTCGGCCTGCACACCCGCCTGGGCGCACCGGCGGCGGAGTTTTCGCTGTCCGAACGCTACAACCGCAAGACCACCCGCAGCATGGGCCGGGTCGCCCTGATGGCCACCCGCGCCAGCGAGTGGGCGCTGGACGACGCCGGGCTGCTGGACGATCCCCTGCTCAAGAGCGGGCAACTGGGTATCGCCTATGGCTCCTCGGCTGGCACCCCCAATGCGATTGCCGACTTCGCCATGATGTTCGCCGAAAAGAATACCCGCGACATCAACGCCAACACCTACCTCAAGATGATGGCCCACACCGCGCCGGTCAACCTGGGCGTGTTCTTCGGCATCACCGGCCGCATCATCACCACTTCCAGCGCCTGCACCTCGGGCAGCCAGGGCATCGGCTATGCCTACGAGACCATCCGCAGCGGCCGCCAACTGGCCATGGTGGCCGGTGGCGCGGAAGAACTGTGCGCCACCGAAGCAGCGGTGTTCGACACCCTCTACGCCACCAGCGTGCGCAACGACACGCCCCAGGTCACGCCCAGCCCCTTCGATCGCGACCGCGACGGCCTGGTGCTGGGCGAAGGCGCCGGCAGCCTGATCCTGGAAGACCTGGAACACGCCCAGGCGCGCGGCGCACGCATCCATGCCGAAATCGTCGGCTTTGGCACCAACAGTGACGGCGCTCACGTCACCAATCCCAATGCGGCCACCATGCAGGCCGCCATCCAGATGGCGCTGGACGACGCCGGCCTGCCCGCCTCGGCCATTGGCTATATCAACGCCCACGGCACCGGTACGCGCCAGGGCGACGTGGCCGAAACCCAGGCCACCGCGCGCGTGTTCGGCAAGGCCACGCCCATCAGCTCGCTCAAGAGCTACATGGGTCACACCCTGGGCGCCTGCGGGGCGCTGGAAGCCTGGCTGTCCATCGAGATGATGCGCCACGGCTGGTTCGCCCCGACCATCAACCTGCAGCATCCCGACCCCGAGTGCGGCGAACTGGATTACCTCACCGGCAATGGCCGGGCGCTGGAGTGCGAGTACGTGATGTCGAACAACTTTGCCTTCGGCGGCATCAACACCTCGCTCATTTTCAAGCGCTGGCCCTGAACCGGGCCTGCTTTGCAGTCCCCCTGTCTCCACCCATCACAAGGAAAACAAAGCCATGAAGATCTCCTCCCTCGCCCTTGCTCTGACCCTCGCGCTGAGCGCCGCCCTGCCGGCCCAGGCCCGCGACACCAAGCACTTGCTGCCGCTGGACAGCGCCAGCAGCATGAAGGACAAAGAAGGCATCCTGGATGGCTCGGTCAAGTTCTATTTCGCCGGCCAGCCGCACCCGGCGGTGCTGGAAAAGATCTCTACCGATGTCACCAACCAGAAGACCAATGCCTTCGGCAAGAGCGATGAAGAAGCCTGCAAATGGGTCTTCCTCTCGGCCCTGGTGCAGTTGCACAAGAAGGCCAAGGAGCTGGGCGGCAATGGCGTGGTCAACATCGTGAGCTACTACAAGAAGAACGAGATGGCCAGCGCCACCGAATTCGAATGCCATGCCGGGGCGACCATGGCCGGTGTCGCACTCAAGGGCGACATCGTCAAGCTGGGCAAGTAAGCCGGCCATGCCCTCCAGCCTTGCCTGGATCGTGGATGGCCGCCGCGTGCTCCAGGCGGGCAAGTGCGCAGCCATCCCGGCGCACTTGGCAGTACTGCTGTCGCCCAGCGAACGCAGCCGCCTGCAGGGCTTCCAGCGCGCGCCACGCGCCTGCGAATTCCTGCTCGGCCGGCTGCTGATGCGCCATGCGCTGATGCAGGCCAGCGCTTGCCGTCTGGAAGAGATCGATGTCCAAGAACGGCCCGGCTACGCGCCCGTCATACGGATCGCCGGGGCGCTGGCCGACGGCGTCGCACTGCCCGCCGTGAGTCTCTCGCACAGCCGTGGCTGGATCGCCTGCGCCGTCGGGATGGGCACGGCCATCGGCGTGGATATCGAAGCGCCACTGGCTGGACGCGATCTGGCGGCGCTGGCCGAACACGCGTTCACGCCGGCAGAGTTGTCCTGGCTAGCGCAGCAAACCGAGGACGAGGCCGGGGAAGATGCCTTCTATCGCCTGTGGTGCGCCAAGGAGGCCGAATACAAATACCGCCACCACGCCGGCGAGCACAATGCGCTCGCAGCCACCAGCACCCTGCCGACGCTGCACCACGAACGACAGGCGCATTACCACCTGTGCGTCTGCAGCCACGCACCAGCCGGGCAACACCGTAGCGAAGAGATCGCGTTGGAAGCATTGCTGGAATTGACTGAGGGCCAGGAAAACGCATAACGCAGCAGCAATACAGCAGCAATACAGCAGCAATACAGCAGCAATACAGCAGCAGCACACAAGAACACACAACCACGCTGACACTTCAAGGGGAAAACCATATGTCCGCATCACGCACCTGGCTGCTTGCAGCCGCCACACTCCTGTTGACCACCGCCTGCTCCACGCCGGAAGAGCGCATGGCCAAGCTGCAGATCAAGCAGCAGCGGCTGGAAATCAAGGCGCAGCAAGCGGCCCAGCGTAACGGGGTCGCGAGCAAGGCGCAGGCCACGGCGGTGATCGACCAGCGCGCTCCGTTGGAAAATGTCCTCAAGGCCCTGGCCAATTGCGACGCCAGCTTTGCGGCCACCCTGGGCCAGTTCCCGGCAGCCTTGTCGCCCGCCTTCGTGGTCACCAGGAAGGGCAAGATCGGCAGCATCGACGTGCCTGACCGCCGCATCCCTGGCCGCGACCGCGTCGCCGCTGCCGCCAGCGCCCTGGCTTATGGTCAGACCCTGAGCGCCTACTACGACGAGAGCGTCGAGATCAACGGCCAGCCGCAGAAGATCAGCTGGGGCTTCTACAGCCCCTCCACGCCGGAACAGCTGGCCACGGTCCTGGGCGCCGCCATTCCCAACTTCAAGCGCACCAGCCGCGAACTGAACGGCAACTACGTGCGCATGGAAATCTTTGATCGCGGCGGCTGGCACCGCACTACCCGTTTTGATTACTACCGCGGCCAAGCCAATGTGCTGGGCGAACGCACCCTGGTCATCGAACCCTCGCGCGACTCCGCCTTCCCCGGCAGCCGCATCGGCTGCTCGGTGCGTGGATCGCAGGTGGCCCAGTTCCGGGACGAATTGCGGCCCGAGGTGGATTGATCCCTGCTGAAGACGCGCGGAACCGCCTTGCGGCGGTCCCGCGCGTCTTGCACATCACAGGATGCCCTGCAAAAGCAGAACGGCCGCATCAGCGGCCGTTCTTGCTTTCTGCCTTCCTTGCTAGGTCACTTCAGCGCCAGCGACCGCCCGACAGGCAGGTTTGCACGCCGGCCCATCGCGCCGACCACCGCTGACACCGCAACCGGCGCCGGCGAATTAGCGAGCTTGAAGGTGGACACCAGCCCCGCCAGTTGCTCTGCTTGCGTCTTCATCGAGTTGGCTGCCGCAGCAGCTTCTTCGACCAGGGCCGAATTCTGCTGGGTGGCTTCATCCATATGCGTGATCGCCAGATTGACCTGCGTGATGCCATGACTCTGCTCCTGGCTGGCGTGCGAGATCTCGGCCACGACATCGGTGACGCGCTTGACGCTGGTGACCACGTTCTCCATGGTCGCACCGGCCTGCCCCACCAGGCTGCTGCCCTGCGCGATCTGCCCGACCGAATCATTGATCAGGTCGGTGATCTCCTTGGCTGCCGTGGCGCTTCTTTGCGCCAGGCTGCGCACCTCGGAAGCCACCACCGCAAAGCCGCGGCCTTGCTCCCCGGCGCGAGCGGCTTCTACCGCTGCGTTCAATGCCAGGATGTTGGTCTGGAAGGCAATGCCATCGATGACGCTGATGATGTCCACGATCTTGCGCGAGGAAGCATTGATGCCTTCCATGGTGCTGACTACCTGCCCCACCACCTGACCGCCCTGGCTGGCGACTTCCGAGGCCGACACCGCAAGCTGGCTGGCCTGTCGGGCATTGTCGGCATTCTGCTTCACCGTCGACATCAGTTCTTCCATGGCCGAGGCAGTCTCTTCCAGCGCGCCGGCTTGCTGTTCCGTGCGGGAAGACAGGTCCATGTTGCCGGTCGCGATTTCAGCGGAGGCTTGCTCGATGGTGTGCGTTCCTTCCCTCACCTTCCCGACGATGTCGGCCAGGCTATCGCGCATCTTCTTGATGGCGAACAACAGACTGGTCGTGTCGCCCGGCTTGGCATCGACATCCGCAGTGAGATCCCCGGAGGCGATCTGCTGGGCGATGTCAGCCGCATACGCCGGTTCGCCACCAAGCTGCTTGAGCAGACTGCGCGTGATCACAAATGCGACAAGCACGGAAATGACAGCCACGATGCCGGTCAGCACGGCCACCAGCGAGGAAGCCATCGCGGCCATATCCATCGTCGTTTCACGCGCCTTGGCGTTTTCGGCATCGGCCTCGTCGATGACCTTGTTGATATCCAGCACGATCTGGCGACGCAGCGGGCTGCAGTCGTTGACCAGGAAGTCGCGGAACTCCTCCATCTTGCCGCTCTCGCGGTAGATGCGCGGCCGTTTCAGTTCTTCGGCCATCTGCAGCAGGCCGGTGCGCACTTTATCAAATCCCTTGTGGCCGACGAAATGCGGCTCCATGTCTTTGAGGGCCTTGAGGTAGATCTGCTTCTGCTCATCGACGATGGCCAGCTCTTTCTGCGCGTCGGCCTCGGTACGGAATACATAGGCATTACGCGCTGCCAGACCGGTCTGATCGAGCGCTTCGCGCGCAAGATAAAGTGGCAGGAGCCGCTCGACCTGGACGTCGTCTGCGGCCTTGATGGAGCCGGTCAGCCTGTTGATGCCGAACAACGAAATGCCGGCCAGTAGGATCGTCAGCGTCAGTAGCAAAGCAAACCCCAGTGACAGCTTGGTGCCGATCTTCATGTTCTTGAACCCATTCATGGATATTCCCTCCGAATTAATCATTAATACGAGTCTTCGATAGAAGTTAATTCAGTGAGAATCAATCTATGTTGGAACCGACTATAGATGAAGCCCTTCCGCAAGGATTTAGGAGATTTCCTGATAAGGACGAGCTTTGACGCGATAACAACAAGCAATGCGAGTTGTCGGTGCTGGAGAGGGAAAGGAAGCGCGTTCGCGCAGGCAGGGCGGGCCTGTCAGGCCAGCGCCCTCTGCACGGATATCGATGGGAACCCTGGCCAACGAGCTTGAGGAGCCATGGCGCACGCCAGGCTGGAGACTGGCTCAGTCGCGCCCGCCCGCTGGCGGGCGCCCATGCCAGGCATCCTCCAGCAGGGCATGCAAGGCTTCGCGCTGCAAGGGACGCGGATTGGCATAGGCATTCTGCAAGGCGATCTCGGTGCATTGCGCCAGGGCCTCATAGGGCATGCCCAGTTCCTTCAGGGACAGCGGGGCATGCAATGCACGCGCCAGCGCATAGACGCCCTGCGCGGCATCCTCGACGCCGAGCGCGCGCGCAATGCGCTGCATCGCCTGCGGGGCTGCGGCGGCGTTATAGGCCAGGGCATGCGGCAGGATCACCGTGTGTGTCTGCGCATGCGGCAGGTTGTAGCTGCCGCCCAGCGTATGGCAGAGCTTGTGGTGCAGCGACATCCCCACATTGCCCAGCACCGTGCCGCATAGCCAGGCGCCATACAGGCAGCGGCTGCGGGCGTCGATATCATCGGCGCGCGCGGCGATCTGCGGCAGACCTTCGGCCAGGGCGCGCAGGCCTTCTTCGGCCAGCAGCGACATGATGGGATTGGCGTCGGGCGCATATAGACCCTCGGCGGCGTGCGCCATGGCGTTGATGCCGCTGGTGACCGACAGGTCCAGCGGCAGCCCCAGGCTCAGCGCGGGATCGTAGATGACCGTGCGCGGCAGCACCCGGGCATCGCGCCCGGTCTTCTTCCGTCCCGCCTCGGTGAGGCCATAGATCGGCGTCATCTCGCTGCCAGCGTAGGTGGTGGGGATGGCCAGGATAGGCAGCTCCGACTCCAGCGCAATGGCCTTGCCCAGGCCCATGGTGGAGCCGCCGCCGATGGCGATGGCGCAATCCGCGCCCAGCGCACGGGCGACCTCACGGGCGTGGCGGGCGGTTTCTATCGGCACATGCATCACGGCCTGGTCGAAGATGCCGGCGCAGCGCGCACCGATGAGGGCGGCCACGCGTTCGGCCTCGGCGCGCTGGCCGGGCGTACACAGCACCAAGGCGCGTTGCGCGCCCAGCAGTTCGGTCTCGCGCACCAGGTGCTGCAGGCTGCCGTGGCCAAAGATCACGCGGGCGGCGGCGCTGGTATAGGTGAAGGCTTGCATGGTAGGGGCTCAGTTGCGCAGAGGATTGAGGACGAAATCATAGTCCAGCGTATAGAAAGGCTGCTCGCACTGCGTGCCGTCGGGGGCCGTGCCGGCGGGATGGCGCGGCCAGTCGGCGATGAGCGTGGAGCGTACGCCAAAGACCGCGTCCGAATCGAGATAGGCATCGCCACGACGGAAGACGTGGGTAATCAAGGTTTCATAGCCCTCGGCCTGGATGCGGAAATGCAGGTGCGCCGGCCGCCAGGGATGGCGACCCAGCTTGTCCAGCATCCGCCCCACCGGACCGTCATGGGGAATCGGATAGGAATTGGCCAGGATACTGCGGAAATGGTAGCGGCCCTGGGCGTCGGTGAAGAGCGTGCCGCGTGCGCGGTGCTGATCCAGGTCGGCATATTGCACGTCGTAGAAGCCGTCTTCATCGGCCTGCCAGACTTCCATGCGGGCCTGGGCCAGCGGCTGGCCGTCGCGCCCGCGCACGCAGCCGCTGACGAAGCAGGGCTCGCCCTTGGCGCCGTTGGCGATGTCCGCGCCCAGCGGGTACTGCGGCGCATCCTCGACGTGGAAGGGACCGAACACGGTGGCCTCGGTGCAACCGGCGGGCTTGTGGTTCTGCTGCGCCATGACCAGAGTGGACAGGCCCAGGGTGTCGGAGAGCAGGATGAACTCCTGGCGCTGGTCCGAACAGAGCTGCCCGGTCTCGGTCAGGAAACGGATGCCGGCAAACCATTCTTCCTCGGTCAGCTTGACCTCACGGGCGAAGGCGTGCAGGTGCTGGACCAGGCTGGTCATGATCTGGCGCAGGCGTTCGTCGGCCAGGCCGGCATGGCGGGCCAGCACGGCCTGGGTGATGGTGTCTTCGTTCAGGTTGAGCATGGTCTCCTCCTTGGCAGGATGAATTATTTTTCCGGTGAACGGTAATATAAAGGGCAGTTGCGCCCGGATATATGCATCAATCGGAAAACTGTTTTCCACTTTGGGCCTAGGGCCTGTTCACACTTAATCTGCGAGTGCGAGAGGTCGCCAAGCGTTGACTGCCTAGGCGCGGCGACGCGCCGTGGTGGCGCCACGGCAAGGAGCTGCAACAACGGCAGGCGACGCTTGGCGGCCTCTCCCGGAGGGTTGCCCCCAGAAGGCGCGCTGGCCGCGTTGCACGTCAGGGCTGGTGGCACCACCACCAGCCCTGACGCGCGCCTTGCCAACACGCCTTCTGGGGGCAACGCATCTCGCAGATTAAGTGTGAACAGACCCTAAGGAGCTGGCATGGATCGCTGGAGTCAATTCGAACTGTTCGTCCAGGTGGCCGAACTGGGCAGCCTGTCCCGCGCGGCCGAAGCGCTGGGCCTGTCCAACGCCGCCGCCAGCCGGGCGCTGGCGGCCCTGGAACAGCGCCTGGGCGCGCGTCTGGTGGAACGCAGCACGCGCCGGCTGGGCCTGAGCCGCGCAGGCGAGGACTTCTACCGCCACTGCAAGGCGGCGCTCACGCAGATGAAGGAGGCCGAGCAAGAGGTCAATGCCGCCAGCGCAGCGCCGAGCGGCACGTTGCGCATCACCTCGTCGCTGTCCTTCTGCATGAAGCACATCAGCCCGCTGCTGCCGCGCTTTCACCAGCGCTATCCCGACATCACGCTCGAGCTCATCGCCGCCAACCGCTACATGGACCTGCTCGACAGCGATATCGACCTGGCCATCCGCACCCGCGAATTCGAACCCGACGCCAACATCGCCGTGCGCCGCCTGGCCACCACCCGCCGCATCCTGGCGGCCGCGCCGGGCTACCTGGCCGCACGTGGCACGCCGCGTACCCTGGACGATCTGGCCCGGCATGACCTGCTGGTCTACAGCCACGCCAAGGAGCCCAACCGCCTGCGCCTGACCGGACGCGACGGCAGCCAGCGCACGCTGGAGATCAAGAGCCTGATGCAGTCGAACGATGGCCAGATCATCCGTGCCGCCGCCCTGGAGGGATTGGGCATCCTGATCCAGCCCAACTACATCATCTACGACGACGTTGTGGCAGGCCGCCTGGTCCCGGTGCTGGACGAATGGGACCTGCCCCGCCTGAGCATCAACATCGCCTACCAGGGGCGCAAGCATCTGCCGGCACGGGTAAGGGTCTTCATCGATTTCCTGGTGCAGCATTTCGAAGAGATGGACTACGAGCGGAAATGGACGCGCTGAGCTGCGACGCCAGAAATACCTCTTGGTAAATAATAATACCGATCAGTAGCAAACCACTGCGATTGAGGTTAAGCTAGCGCATGGCTGCCATTTCACTAGGAGTCGTTCCCATGCCCACCGCTTGCCCCTCCGTCTTCCTGCCTCTGCAACTGCGTCACGCCCGCCTGGCCGCGTGCGTGCTGCTGCTGGCCACCGCCCTGGCGGCGCTGCCCGGCCACGCTGCGGCGTCCTGGCGCGAGGCCTTGCCCGCGGCCCAGCCCATCGGCAGCGGCACGATGACCTGGCTGGGTTTCCGCATCTACCAGGCCACCCTGTGGGCGGGGCAGCGGCCGCTGGACCCCGGCCAGCCCTTTGCCCTGCAGTTGGACTACAAGGTCAAGATCAGCCGCGACAAGCTGGCCAGCACCTCCATCGAGGAAATCCAGCGCATGAGCCCCACACCCATCGCCGCCACCACGCTGGCGCGCTGGAAGGAAGAGCTGGCGCGCGCCTTCGTCGACGTGGCCGATGGCGATGAACTGGTGGGCCTGTACCTGCCGGGGCGCGGCATGCGTCTCTACGACCGCGACAAGCAACTGGCCGAGATCGCCGACCCCGAGCTGGCGAAAGCCTTCTTCAACATCTGGCTGGGCCAGCCCAGCCGCGACGAGAGCCTGCGCCGCCGCCTGCTGGGGGAAAATCCTTGAGCGCTGCCGCCGCGCGCGGCCGGGACGCCGCCTACGGCTTGCTGGGCGCACCGCTGGCGATGGCCGCCTTGCCGCTATTCGTGCAGATCCCGGCCTACTACGCCAGCCATGTCGGCCTGGCGCTGGCGCCGCTGGGCTGGGCGCTGTTCGGCGCGCGCCTGCTGGACATGTTGCAAGACCCGGTGTTCGGCCACCTGCTGGATCGCTCGGCGCACCGCCAGAAGCGCTGGATGGCCATGGCGGGTGCCGTGCTGGCCGTGGCCTTCGTCTGCCTGTGGAAGCCGCCGCATGATCCGCACGCCGCCATGCTGTGGCTGGTGGCCATGCTGGTGCTGGCCTACGGGGCGCACAGCATGCTCAGCATCGCCTACCTGTCGTGGGCGTCGCGACTGCCGGAGAAGGGCTTGCGCGCCGTCGCCTGGCGCGAGGCAGCGGGACTGGCCGGGGTGATCGTAGCCAGCGTGATCCCGGCCGCCATCCTCGCGGCTGAAGCCAGCCAGATCGATGCGCGCATCACCTTCTACTGCGCCGGCTTTGCCGCCTTGCTGGGGCTGGCATTGCTGGTGCTGCTGCGGCAGAACCCGCCGCCCCAGCCGCAGGCCGACGGCCATCACTGGAAGAGCGCCCTGCGCGGCCTGTGGGAGACCCCCGCCTTCCGCACCCTGTTGCCGCCCTATCTGCTCAATGCCCTGTCCGCGGCGATTGCGGCCACGCTGGCGCTGTTCTTCATCGAGGATCAATTGCAGCAGGGCCGGCTGGCCGGGCTGTTCCTGGCGGCCTACTTCGGCGCAGCGGCGCTGGGCTTGCCGCTCTGGGGGGCGCTCTCGCGTCGTGTCGGCGCGGTGGCCTGCTGGCGCTATGCGATGCTGCTCTCGGTGGCTGGCTTCATCGGCGCAGCGCTACTGGGGCCGGGTGATCGCCTGGCCTTCCTGGCGGTGTGCCTGGCCACTGGCGCCGCGCTGGGGGCCGACCTGCTGCTGCCGCCGGTGCTGCTGGCGCGCTCGGTGCCGCAAGCGCAGGCCGTGGGCGCCGCCTTTGGCATCCTCACCATGCTGGGCAAGCTGGCCCTGGCGCTCTCCGGTATTGCACTGCCGCTGCTGGCGGCGCTGGATTACCGCCCGGGCCAGGGTCCCAGCGTGAGCCTGCCGCTGGTCTATGCGGTGCTGCCCTGCCTGCTCAAGCTGCTGGCCTGGCAGGTGCTGGGCCACTATGGCCGCCGCTTTCCTGATCCCGGACAGGCATGAGCAAGACTCCCGCCGCCCCGCCCCGGGCCGCCACCCTGCGCCTGATCCTGGGCGACCAGTTGAACCCCCGGCATTCCTGGTTCGACCAGTGCGATGACCAGGTGGTCTACGTGCTCATGGAAGTGCGCAGCGAGACCGACTATGTGCTGCACCACGCGCAAAAGATCCTGGCCCTCTTTGCCGCCATGCGCGACTTCGCCGGACGTCTCAAGTCCGGCGGCCACCGGGTGCGTTACATCCGGCTCGACGACCCCAGCAACCGCCAGTCGCTGGTGGACAATCTGAGCGCCCTGGCGCGGCACTACCAAGCCAGCCAGGTGCAATGGCAGGCCCCCGACGAGTGGCGCGTCGATGAGGCGCTGCGGCAGTGGGCGCAAGCACAGTCGCTGGAGACCTCCATGGTTGACAGCGAGCATTTCCTCACCGATCGCCACGAACTGCCGCGCCTCTTCAGCGGCCGCAAGCAGTGGCTGATGGAACATTTCTACCGCCAGATGCGGCGGCGCTTCGAACTCTTGCTGGAAGCCGACGGCAGCCCGGCCGGCGGCCAGTGGAATTTCGACCATGACAATCGCAAACGCTGGCCCGGCACCCCCGCCGAGCCGGCCGACTGGCGCCAGCCGCATGATCACGGGGCGCTGTGGGAGATGCTGCAGGCCAGCGCGGTTCCGACCTTCGGCGATCCCCAGGCCAGCCAGTTGCGCTGGCCGCTGAACCGGGAAGAAGCACTGGCGCACCTGGAACACTTCATCACCCACGCCCTGCCCTGCTTCGGCGATTTTGAAGACGCCATGAGCAGTCGCGCCCAGCGGCTGTTCCATTCGTTGCTGTCGTTCGCCCTGAACGTGAAGATGCTGCATCCGCTGGAAGTGGTGCGGCGCGCCGAAGAGGCCTACCGCGAGGGGCAGGCGCCGCTGGCGGCAGCGGAAGGCTTTGTGCGCCAGATCATCGGCTGGCGCGAATACGTGCGCGGCATCTACTGGTCGCAGATGCCCGGCTATGAGGACCGCAATGCGCTGGACCATGCGTTGCCACTGCCGGCCTGGTTCTGGACCGGCCAGACCCGCATGCGCTGCCTGCAGCAGGCCATCGGCCAGTCCCTGCAGAGCGCCCACGCCCATCACATCCAGCGCCTGATGGTGATCGGCAATTTCGCGCTGCTGGCCGGCCTCGATCCCAAGGCCCTGCACCAGTGGTACCTGGGCATCTATATCGACGCCTTCGAATGGGTCGAACTGCCCAACACCCTGGGCATGAGCCAGTGGGCCGACGGCGGCATCATCGCCACCAAGCCCTATGTCAGCAGCGCCGCCTACATCGGACGCATGAGCGACTATTGCCAGGGCTGCGCCTATGATCCCAGGCAGAGGCATAGCGAGGACGCCTGTCCCTACAACGCCCTCTACTGGGACTTCTTCCTGCGCCACCAGGAGCGCTTCGGCAAGAATGCCCGCATGGGCAGGGCCTACCAGCAGCTAAGCAAGATGGATACGCAGGAACTGGGCCGCCTGCGCGAACGGGCGACCCAGCTGCGCGCGCGCCTGGACCAGCTCTGACCTGCCGGCGGCTTCGCCGGAAGCGATGAAAGCGGCTGGAAAAGTAACAAAAACTGACGAAGTCGCACGAAATCGCTGCATAATGCACAGAAAAAGTTCCGTCTGGCACAAGCGTTGTTTCCACATCGGAAAATCTCGCCGCGATGCTGTTGTTTTTGAAGAAAAACGATTATATTGAATTTAAATTCTATCTAATGAATTTGATTTATTTGTGTAATATACTGATAATAGAGCTATGAAAACCGCAAAGACTAGCAGCTCCGAGGTGTGCACCACGCAGGAAGCGGCCCACATCCTCGGCATTTCGGTGTCCTCGGTTCAGCAGTTGGTGGAAGCCGGCATCATCGAGGCCTGGAAGACCAAGGGCGGCCACCGCCGCATCCCGCTGACCGCCGTGCACGCCTACAAGGCTACACCGGGCAGCGCCGGAGACGCCGGTGAACATGGCCGCAGTCACATGGCGCAGCGCGCCGGCAATGGCCGCACGGCCGTACTGGTGATCGAAGACAACCAGTTGCAGCGCGAGCTGTACGCCAAGGCGCTGGCCTCGTGGAACCTGCCGCTGGACCTGGTCTATTGCGAGAACGGTTACAAGGCGCTGCTGGAAATCGCGCGCAGCAAGCCCGACGTGGTGCTGGCCGATATCGTCATGGAAGGCATGGACGGCTATGAAGTCGTCAAGACCATCCTCAGCGATCCGCAGTTGCGGGATGTGAGCATCGCCATCGCCAGCAGCCTGGACAAGGACGAGATGGCGCAGCGCGGCGGTATCCCGGCGGGGGTGGTGTTCTTCCCCAAGCCGATCAATTTTGATGAACTGCGCGGCTACATGCGTGCCTGCTGTGCCCGCAGGGAGCGCGAAGCCCGATAAACCACAGGCAAAGGCCAGAGTGCTTCATGGATGACCGGAAACAACATTCTCTCCCGCTCCGGTTTGCGCGCATCGATCTGCGCGTAGCCCTCTCGCTGTTTTCGCTGTTGCTGATCTGCGGGCTGTGGCTGGGCGCCTTCAAGGAACTGCAGAACAGCCGCGATAATTACCTCGACGACGCACGCCGCGACGCCCAGTCGCTCTCGCGCCTGTTCCTGGAACATGCCTACCGCACCATCGAGGCGGCCGATCAGGCCGCGCTCTACCTGCGCTATCGCTACGCCGAGCGCGGCAATGTCCTGGACCTGGCCACCGAGATCGACAACGGCCTGGTGGCGCGCAATGTCTACAACCTCTTTTCCATCGTCGATGCCCAGGGCGACGTGGTGCTCTCCAGCAAACCCTTCACCCCCGTCAACCTGGCCGACCGCGAACATGTGCAAGTCCACATGCAAGGCGGCCAGGACCAGCTCTTCATCAGCAAGCCCGTGCTGGGCCGGGTGTCCAAGAAGTGGTCGCTGCAGATCACGCGCCGCATCAACCGCCCCGATGGCAGCTTTGGCGGCGTGGTCGTGGTGTCGATGGACCCGCAATACTTCACCCGGCTGTACCACCAGATCGACGTCGGCCGTCACGGCGTCATCACCCTGGTGGGGGCCGATGGTGTAGCGCGGGTGCGCCGTACCGGTGACATGGACGCCATGGGCGAACAGGTCGCCGGCGGCAAGGTCTATGCGGCCATGCTGGCCCAGGGCAGCGGCACCATCGAAGCCGTCAGCAAGATCGATGGCCGCGAACGTCTCTACGCCTTCCAGAAGCTGCGCGATTATCCCTTGTTCGCCGCAGTGGGCATTGACCTGGAGGAAAGGCTGGCGCCGTATTACCGCGAGCGCGAGCGCACCCTGATGCTGGCCGGTCTGCTGTCGGTGGCGGTACTGGTCTTCAATGCGGTGCTGCTCTGGCTTGCCGGCTCACTGGTGCGCAGCCGGCGCGAAGCACTGCAGGCCAGCCAGACCAAGTCGCGCTTCCTGTCCAACATGTCGCATGAATTCCGCACCCCCTTGAACGGCGTGCTCGGCTATTCCGACGCCCTGCGCGAAGAGCTGGGCGAATCGCCCCTGGCGCAATACGCCGCGGCCATCCATGACAGCGGCAACCGGCTGCTGGACCTGGTCAACGCCATCCTCGAAGTGACCGAACTGGAAGACCGCCGGGTCGCCGTCCACCTGGAGCCGGCCAACATCCGCGAACTGGTCGGCCAGGCCATTGCCCGTCATTACCAGCCAGCCCAGGCCAAGGGCCTGCAACTGGAGTGCCGCATCAGCGACGATGTGCCGCAGATCCTGGTCTGTGATGAGCGCAAGATCCAGCGCGTGCTGGACAACCTTATCAGCAATGCGGTGCGCTATACCGATCAGGGCCGCGTCACGGTCGAGGTCGAACGCAGCGGCGCGCAGCAGTTGACCATGCGCATCAAGGACACCGGCATCGGCATTGCCGCCAGCCAGCAGAATGACATATTCGAGAAATTCACCCAGGCCGACGACAGCCCGCGGCGCAGCCAGGAAGGCGCAGGGCTGGGATTGACCATCGCACAGCGTCTGGTCACGCTCATGGGCGGTCAACTCGTGCTACAGTCGAAACAGCACCAAGGTTCTACATTTAGCTTCACTCTGCCATTGCAAGAGCCGAAGTAGCAGTCACCCAAAACTAAAAGAGCAGGGAGAAATAGTGCAGCCGGGCCAAGACCCACACCAATATCGCCACATCGATCCCAGCGCGCTGCTGCAAGCCGTAGGGGGAGACGCCCGCACGGTCGCATCGCTGGCCCGGACCTTTGCCGACAGCGCGCCCGCGATCTTCGCCCGGCTGGCGCAGGCCGCCCGCGCGGGCAACCCTGAGGCGACCCGCCACGAGAGCCATGCGCTCAAGGGCATGAGCGCCCTGTTCAACGCCCGCGCGCTCACCGAGCGGCTGCAGCAGACGGAAGCTGCCGCGCGCGCCGGCAGCTTGCCGCCACCGGAACAATGGACGCAGCTGCAGGCCTGTTTCGACCAGGCGCTGGAAGAGATCCGGTGCTATGCGCAGTCGGCAGGCTCCGCCTGAACCCACCCTGCGCTGTGCGTGCGTTGACGACATGAGCACTCCCATCCCCCCCGGCAAGCGCAAGACGCCCCGCATGCGCGTCTCCGTCCTGACGGTGGGCGCACTGCTGCTGGTCCTGCTGACGGCCACGGTCATCGTTTCCGCCACGCTGCTCTATCGCGCCAGTCTCAATGACTGGCGCAACGATCTCTCCACGCTCTCCACCGTACTGGCCGAAAACACCGCCCAGACCATGTCTTCGGCGCGGCTGGTGATCGACAGCATCCAGGCCGACATCGAACAGGCCAATCCGGCCGACCAGCAACAGTTGCAGCGGCATGTGGGCAGCGTCGATTTCTCGCAGATCATGCGCGAAAAGATCCGCGGCCTACCCTTCATCAGCGGCATCGGCGTGGCCAATGCCGAGGGACGCATCCTGGCGCTGTCGCGGGTGTATCCGGCCCCGCCGATCGACCTCACCGACCGCGACTACTACCGACACCATCGCAACTCCGATTCCACCGCCGACTTCGTCGGCGAGACCGTGCTCTCGCGCGCGGGCGGGGTGCCGACCTTCTACGTGAGCCGCCGCGTCAATGATCGCCAGGGCCGGCTCCTGGCCATCATCGTCATCGGCCTGCCCTGCTCCTTCTTCGAGAACTTCTTTGACAATGTCACCCGCGACAAGCCCTTCTCCATCGTGCTGGCGCGCAAGGATGGCAAGACGCTGACCTCCACCGACCTGCTGCCGGACCAGGGCCAGCGACGCAGCATCACGCCGCTGGCGCAGCTGCATCCCAACATGCTGCTCAACGATGACGACCGCCAGCCGCACATGTTCATGCAGTCGCACTGGCTGGGCATCCATCGTCCGGTGCGCAACTGGCCGCTGTACCTGGAAATCGGCGTCACCGACGAGGTGTATTTCGGCGAATGGATGGAATCCATGTATCCGCTCATGCTGGTGGCCGCCATCAGCCTGGTGGGAATGATCGGCGGTTTCGTGCTGACCTGGCGCCAGGTGCGGCGGCGCGAACAGGACGCCCTGCTGGCCACGCGGCTGAAGGAAGAGGCCGACCACGCCAACGAGGCCAAGTCGCATTTCCTGGCCATGGTCAGCCATGAGATCCGTACGCCCATGAACGGCATCCTGGGCCTGTCCGAACTGTTGATGGAATCGGGCCTGAGCAGCAAGCAGCGCGACTATGCCGACAGCATCCATGGCGCTACCGGCGGGCTGGTGCGCATCATCAACGATATCCTCGATTTCTCCAAGATCGAATCCGGCAAGCTGGACCTGGAACTGGTGCCCTTCCACCCAGTACGGCTGGTGCAGGAACTGTCGGACCTCTACCGTCCTTCGCTGCAGCGCAAGGACGTGCAATTCGACCTGCGCCTGGACTGCCCGGCCCACCTGACTCTGGTGGGCGACCCCGCGCGGCTCAAGCAGGTGCTGGGCAATCTGCTGAGCAACGCCATCAAGTTCACCCAGGCGGGTCAAGTCCAGCTGAGCATGTTGGCGCACCAGGATGAGCGCGGACCGAGCCGCTGGCGGCTCTTCTTCGCCATCACCGACACCGGCATCGGCATCTCCCCGGAGGCGCTGCAACAGCTGTTCCGCCCCTTCGCCCAGGCCGACAGCTCGATCTCGCGCCGCTTCGGCGGCACCGGACTGGGTCTGGCCATCAGCAAGAACCTGGTCGAACTGATGGGCGGGACCATTGCCTGCCAGAGCATTCCGGGCGAATCGACCCGCTTCAGTTTCGATATCGGCTGTGCCGAGGCCAGCACGGCCGCACCGAGCGACACGGTGGCGCCGACAGCGCCGCAGGCGCCAGCGGCTGCCCTTGAACCGGGGATGCTCGCGCTCACCCCCTCCGGCAGCGCTCCCCAGCCGCCAGCGGTCACGCCCGCGCCGCCAGCTACACCGGCGGCATCAGCCCCCTCGGTGCTGGCGGGAGCACGCATCCTCATGGCCGAGGACACCGAAATCAACCGGCAACTGTTGCGCATCCTGCTGGCCCGCAAGGGCTGCATCCTGCAGGAAGTGGAAAACGGCTTGCAGGCGGTCGAAGCCATCCGCACCGGCCACTATGACCTGGTGCTGATGGACTGCATGATGCCTATCATGGACGGCTACCAGGCCACCGCCGAGGTCCGTACCTTCGAAGCAGCGCGCCAGCTGCCCCGCACCCCTATCATCGCCCTCACCGCCAGCGCCATCGAGGGCGACCGCCAGCGTTGCCTGGACGCCGGCATGGACGACTACCTGAGCAAGCCCTTCACCCAGGTCGGGCTGATGCAGGTTGTGGAAAAATGGCTACAAAAACCGTAAAAAAGTAAATTCCACAAATAAATAAAACAACTGATTAAATTGTTTTATTTGATTTATTTGTCGCATGTGATTATGATGACTCCATCAGGCATAGAAATGCCTTCAGCAAGACTCAGGGGGAGTCATCATCATGAACTGGTTCTACAATCTAAAAATTGCCCACAAGCTCAATGCCGCCTTCCTGGTGGTGCTGGTCTTCATCATCGGCCTGGGTGGCTTTTCCAGCCTGCAGCTAGCCGCCGTCAACAAGAGCTCCACCGACATCGCGCGTAACTGGCTGCCCAGTATTGACGCCCTGTCCAAGATCAGCCTGGCGCTGGCCCGTTCGCGCAGCTTCGACATGCAGCAACTGCTGGCTGCCGACAAACAAGAAGAAAAGGCCTCGCGCGAACGCGCTGACAAGCAGATGGCCATCCTGCTCAAGGAAGTCGCCCGGTATGGCAAGCTGGTCTCCGAATCTCGGGAAAAAGAGCTGTATCCCGAGATCGAACGCAATATCGCCGTCTACAAGGACGCCCACGAGCGCATGAGCGCCCTGTTCGAGCAGGACCAGAAACAGGCCGCGCACGCCCTGATGAACAGCACCTCGACTCCGGTGTACCGCAAGCTGCAGGAGCAGATCGGCGAGTTGAGCGAGGTCAACAGCAAGGGCGCCGCCGTCTCCGACGCCGAGGCTGACCGCATCTACGGTCAAGCCAACATGGCGATCCTGGCGCTGGTGACCACCTGCGTGGTGCTGGCCATGGCCCTGTCCTGGTGGATCGCCCGACTGGTCGCCCGTCCGCTGGCCAATGCCGTGGACATCGCCCGTCAAGTGGCCGCTGGCGACCTCACGGCTGACATTCCCACCGCCCACCGCGACGAGACCGGCCAACTGCTGGAGGCGCTGCGGCAGATGAACGGCAACCTGCTCAACATCGTGCGGGAAGTGCGTCAAGGCACCGACACCATCACCACCGCCTCGGCCGAAATCGCCACCGGCAATATGGACCTGTCTTCCCGCACCGAACAGCAGGCCGGCGCGCTGGAAGAAACCGCCTCGGCCATGGAAGAGCTGACCTCGACCGTGCGCCAGAACTCCGACAACGCCCGCCAGGCCAACCAGTTGGCCGTCAACGCCTCCGAGGTGGCCCAGGCCGGCGGCACAGTGGTGGGCAAGGTGGTCGATACGATGAGCGCCATCAATGATTCCTCACGCAAGATCGTGGACATCATCGGCGTCATCGACGGCATCGCCTTCCAGACCAACATCCTGGCCTTGAACGCCGCAGTGGAAGCGGCCCGCGCCGGCGAACAGGGACGCGGCTTCGCCGTGGTGGCCTCCGAGGTGCGCACCCTGGCCCAGCGCAGCGCTGCGGCGGCCCATGAGATCAAGGCCCTCATCGACGACTCGGTGGCCAAGGTCGATACCGGCAGCAAGCTGGTCGACGAGGCCGGCCAGACCATGAATGAGGTGGTGGCCAGCGTCAAGCGCGTCTCCGACATCGTGGCCGAGATCACCGCGGCCGGCGCCGAACAGACCCAGGGCATCGAGCAGATCAACAACGCCGTCGTGCAGATGGATGAAAACACCCAGCAGAACGCCGCCCTGGTGGAACAGGCTGCCGCCGCCGCCAAGGCCTTGCAGGAGCAGGCCAGCCGCCTGAGCGAAACGGTCAGCGTCTTCCGCCTGGACGCCCAGCATGTCCCGGTGGTGGTGGCCAGCCGCACCACTGCTGCGGCCAAGCCTGAACGCGATATCACCCCGGCACGCCCGGCCCTGGCCCGCACCAAGGTCATGACCCGCACCGACCGCAGCAACACCAGCGCCAGCGCCGAGCAGGGCGACTGGGAACAATTCTGAAGAGAGAGAAAACCATGGACTCCTTCCAAAAAGAAATCGACGAACGCACCAACCTGACCTCCAGCAACAAGTTCGAACTGCTGCTGTTCCGCCTGGGCACGCCCGACGGTTCCACTGACAAGCCGGGCGAACTTTATGGCATCAACGTGTTCAAGATCCGCGAGATCGTCCCGATGATGGACATCACCGCCGCCGCTGGCATGCGCTCGCCGATGATGGGGATGGTCAACATCCGCGGCCAGGTGATGTCGGTGGTGGACCTGCCGGCGGTGGCCGGTTGCAAGGCCGGCCACGGCACCAACATCCTGCTCATCACCGAGTTCGCCCGTCACACCCAGGCCTTCGCGGTGGAGTCAGTGGAAGAGATCGTGCGCCTAGACTGGAGCCAGGTGCTGCCGGCCGATTCGCACTCGCCGGGCAGCCTGGTCACCAGCATCGCCCGCCTGGATTCGGAAGTCGACGGCGGACGGCTGGTCCAGGTGCTGGATGTGGAACACATCCTCAACCTGGTCTCGCCGGTGAAGGAACAACTGCAAACCCCGCCGCCTGGCACGGCCGAACTGAAGCTCAAGCCGGGCGCGGTAGTGCTCGCCGCTGACGACTCGCGCATGGCGCGCGCCCTGATCGAGCAATGCCTCAAGGACCTCAACCTGCCCTTCATCATGGAAACCGATGGCCTGCAGGCCTGGAAGAAGCTGCAACAGCTGTCCCAGGCCGCCGCCCAGGAAGGCAAGCCGCTCACCGACAAGGTGGCCATGGTGCTGACCGACCTGGAAATGCCCGAGATGGACGGCTTTACGCTGACCCGCAAGATCAAGGCCTCGGATCAATACAAACAACTGCCGGTGGTGATTCACTCATCGCTGACCGGCTCCGCCAATGAAGACCATGTGCGTTCGGTGGGCGCCAATGGGTATGTGGCCAAGTTTTCCCCGCCGGAACTGGCAGCAATGCTGCGCCAGGTGCTGCCCCCCTGACAGCCCCTACTGCAGAGCCAGTGACGGCGCTTTTTACAAGCGCTGGGCCGACCCAGCGGTCGGCCGCCCCGACGCCGCCAGTTCGCTGGCGGCGTTGTCGTTGTAGTTGTCGTTATCGTGGTCGCGCGGGATGAAGGAATGCTGACTGGCTTGCGCTATCTCAAACCCCTTCGAATTCAAGCTTCTAGAATCAGAAGTGAACGTTCCTTCACCCGGCCCAGGCGCCGGGTCATCCTCCTGAGCGTCTCCGCCGGCGACCGGCGTTGCGGTCGCATCCTGTTCCGGGAGCCAGACCATGTCAGAGGCCGACCTTTCCCCCCGTATTCCCGCCTTGCTGGCGGCCATGGATGCCGAACACCGTCACGTGCTCGATGGCGTGGCTGCGCTGATGCTGGTGCCGCAGGAGCGCTTCGGCGCAGCCTATGGGGCGCTGGTGGATGAGATTGAAGAAGGATTCCGACAGGAAGAGCTGATGATGGACGAGATCGACTATCCCACGCTCAAGGCGCACCGGCGCGACCATGCCGAACTGCTGGCGCTGCTGCACCGGCTGCGTCCCTACCTGGAAGAAGGCAATGCGCCGCTGGCCGACATTGTCATGGGGATGATCCCGCACATGCTCATCCGCCACATGTCGGCGATGGATCAGGAACTGGCGCTGGCCTTGCGCCAGCAGGAAGAACACGCAGCAGCGGGCGCTGAGGTGGCTGCGGTGGCTGAAGGGACTCAGGCGTCCAGTTCTGCCGGGCTGTCAGCCGATGCCGGCTGCGGTCCGCTGCCATAATCGGCCAGCGCGGCGCAATAGCACGCGACGAACTCCTCGACCGGCAGGGTCAGGGAGAACAGCCATCCCTGGGCGACATCCAGCGCCGCCGCCACGGCCGTGGCAACGATGGTCCATGCCACGCTCCCGTTCTTGTTGCTCCCCCCCGTCCTCCGATGGCTGCCCGATGGCGACCGGAACGGTCGCAGGACGGGCAGGTTCAAGGCGAATGGGTTCGCCAGATACTCATCATTAGACCCGCCACAAACAAATAAATCAATTTAAACATTTATTCAGCCATCCCCATGGCCTCGCGGGGACCCGGAACGATCGGCGAAACGCCAATTTGATCCTGTCAAAAAGACGAAAATCCGCTTCCCAGGCGGAGTTTGTCAGATGCCATCCATGCAAGAACAAGTTGGACTGGCGCAACGAATTAACTATTTATATCCATGCGGAATCATTTTTTTGGTTTATTTGGTTATTTTGTGTTTTAATGATTCCAGTGCTCAAGGTTTCCATAGGGAGGATGAGCCAAGCGAGGCCAACGTAGCCGTCAGCGAGAGAGCAAGGGGAAGCGATCATGGGACATTGCGACGTATTCGAGGTCAGTCCAGTCTGTCCTCTGCCCGCAGCCAGGCAAGAGGCGCCCGACTTCTGCGCGCTGATCAAGGCCAATGCCCGTTACCGCCACATCATCGGCAATACCCCGGCCATCATCTACAGCAGCGTGCCTTCGGGCGACTTCCGGCTGACCTTTGTGAGCGAGAACGCCTCGCGGGTGCTGGGCTACGAACCGTCGGAGATGCTCGATGATCCCAACTTCTGGTTCAACCATATCCATCCCGACGACACGGCGCAGATCTTCTCGAGCCTGGCCATGCTCTTCGTGGAAGACCAGAGGATCTATGAATACCGTTTCCGCACCAGCGATGGCAGCTACCTGTGGATGCACGATACGCTGCGCCTGATCCGCGATCCTGACGGCACGCCCCAGGAGGTGATCGGCCTGATGACCGACATCACCGGCCGCAAGGAAATGGAAGACACCCTGCAACGCCAGGCCGAAGAACAGCGCAAGCTGATCGAACAACTGAAGATGGCGCAGGCGCAGCTGATGCAATCCGAAAAGCTGGCCTCCATCGGCCAGCTGGCTGCGGGCGTGGCCCACGAGATCAACAATCCGATCGGCTTCGTCAGCGCCAACCTCAATACCCTGGGCAACTACGTGGCCACGCTGCTGGAAGGCATCCAACTGCACCAGTGTCTGCAGGGTGGCGCGCTGCCCGCGGCCATGGCCCAGGAACAGTTGCGCAGTTTCGAACAGCGCGCCGACCTGGTCTTCCTGAGCGAAGACGTGACCGAGCTGCTGGCCGAATCCAATGAAGGGCTGCAACGGGTGCGCAATATCGTGCAGTCGCTCAAGGACTTCTCGCGCATCGGCGAGAGCAACTGGCAGATGACGGACCTGCATCGCGGCCTGGACAGCACCCTCAACATTGCCAATAACGAGCTGAAGTACAAGGTCAGCATCGTCAAGCAATATGGCGACCTGCCCCTGATCAAGTGCCTGGCCTCGGAACTGAACCAGGTCTTCATGAACCTGCTGGTCAACGCCGCCCAGGCCATCAGCGAACGCGGCACCGTCACCATCTGCACCGCGCGCGAAGGGGACAAGGTCAGCGTGAGCATCAGTGATACGGGCCATGGCATCGCGCCAGAAAACCTCAATCGCATCTTCGAACCCTTCTTCACCACCAAGCCCGTGGGCAGCGGGACCGGCCTGGGCCTGTCGCTGTCCTACGGCATCGTCAAGAAGCATGGCGGTGACATCAGAGTCAGCAGCGCACCAGGCTGCGGGACCACCTTCACGATCGAGTTGCCCATCGATCCAGCCAGCGTCCTGGCGCAATCCAGCGCCATGGAAACCACAGGAGAAGCATCATGAGTGCCATCCACAGTGACGAAATCGACACCCTGCAACAGGCCGATCCCTTTGCCCTGCCGCCGCCCTGCGTGCTGCTGGTGGACGATGAACAGAGCATCCTCTCGGCCTTGAAGCGTACCTTCCGGCCCCAGGGCTACCGCCTGATCATGGCCACCAGCGCCGAAGCGGCCCTGGAGCTGATGGCCGCCAGCGAGGTCGACCTGGTGATCTCCGACATGCGCATGCCCGGCATGAACGGCGCCCAGTTCCTGGCCAAGGTGCGCCAGCAATGGCCGTCCACCATGCGCATCCTGCTGACGGGCTATTCCGAGATCGGCAGCACCATCTCGGCCATCAACGATGGCGGCATCAACCACTATCTCTCCAAGCCCTGGGATGACCGCGAGCTGCTGCTCATCGTCGCCCACGCCCTGGAAGAACAGCAGCTGCGCAAGCAGAAGATGGCGCTGGAACGCAAGGTGCGCGAGCAGAACCTGCAACTGGCCGACTTCAACCGCCAGCTGGAACGCCAGGTGCAATCCCGCACCGAGGAGTTGCGCCAGACCGTGATGTTCCTGGAGAGCGCGCAGGAAGAAGAGCAGAAGTCCTTCCTCTCCATGCTGCGCGTGTTTTCCGACATCAGCGAGTTGCGCGCCGGGCTGGCCACGGGCCAGTCCGGCCGGGTGGCGCGCTGGTGCGAACAGCTGGCGCTGCGCATGGGCATGACCACGCACCATGCGCGCGACACCATGATGGCCGGCATGCTGCACGGCATCGGCAAGCTGGAGCTGCCCGACGAACTGGTGCGCAAGCCCATCGAAAAGATGAACAGCGATGAAGTGCAGCGCTTCCTGTGGCACCCGGTCAGGGGGCAGATGCTCCTGACCCCCATCCCCAGCCTGGCGGAGTCGAGCGAAATCATCCGCCACCAGCACGAGCGCTATGACGGCCGCGGTGTGCCGGAAAGCCTGTCGGGGGACGCCATCCCGCTGGGTGCGCGCATCGTGGCGGTGGTGCGCGATTTCGAAGGCCTGTGCAATGGCGGCATCACCAGCCTCAATGCCTCGCCGGAAAAGGCCCTATCCATGCTGCGCGCGCACGCCGGCCATCGCTACGACCCGCTGGTTGTGGAGAGCTTCATAGCCATGATGGAAGAGCAACAGATGGCCCTGGAACAGCAGACCCGCCTGCTGGCCCCGCAGGAACTGCGGGTGGGCATGAAGCTGGCCGAAGACCTGCGCACCAAGTCCGGCGTATTGCTGCTCAACAAGGACCACGTGCTCGACGACGCGCTGCTGGCGCGGCTGCGGCGCTTCGAGCAGCTCGATGAAATGCCGCTCAAGGCGAGGATTGTCTTGCACTGAGCCAGGTGCGCAGCAATCCCGGGCCTGGCTACCAGGCACAGGCTCGGGAATACCCTGATGATCCGCCGGCGCTGGTGGCCGCATCCCATGGCCGCAGGGCCATCCTCGCGTTGGGGGTACGCGAACGCATGAGAAAACCCAGACCGAACAGATACCCGTCAATCATGACCAGAGTCACCCGCAACACCATCGTCTTCCTGCTCGTCACATTGCTGTCCATGCTCATCGGCACGGCCATCGTACGCTACCTGAACGAGCGCGAACTGCATGACAGCCTGGCCATGGACAGCCGCTGGGTCAGCGACGACATCCAATCCCTGCTGCGCCGCTACGAACACGGCCTGCGCGGCGAGCGCGGGGCCATCCTGGCCATCGGTGAACAGGCTCTGACGCGGGAGCGCCTGTTGCGCTACATGGACAGCCGCGACCTGGCCACGGAATTCCCCTGGGCTGGCGGCTTCGGCTTCATCCGCCATGTTCCCCTGTCCGCGCGCGCCGCCTATGAGCAGCAGGTGCGCCAGGGGCGCATGCTGTTTCCGGCCATCACCCAGCTCTCCGAGAATCGGGGCGAGCTGTATGTGATCGAATACGTCGAGCCCATGGAAAGCAACCGCAAGGCGTTGGGACTCGACATCGCCTCTTCGCAGGCGCGCCGTTCCGCCGCCGACCACGCCATGCTGACGGGCCGGGCCGAATTGACCGATCCCATCCGGCTGGTGCAGAAAGACCAGGCATCGGCCAATGCCTATCTGTTCTTGCTACCCATCTATGCCGGTTCGGTCACGCCGCCGACCATGTACGAGCGTCAGGAGAAGATCATCGGCTGGGCTTATGCGCCGTTGTCAGTGCACGACATCATTTCCGAACTGAGCCGGCGCTGGCAGACGCACGCGCTGGAAGTGCTGATCGAAGACGTGGCCTCGGACGAGGACGCCGTCGAACTGTTCCGCAGTGCTGGTTTCGATGCGCTGTCCCACGACAGCGGGCTGGATTCGGGCCTCTCGCTGTATGGCCGGGCCTGGAAGCTGCAACTGCGTCCCTCGCCGCAATACCGCCAGACGCACCAGTTCGTCAGCGACCGCGCCATGCTGCTCTCCTGGGGCAGCCTGCTGGTCCTGGCGCTGGTCTACCAGATCTATTCCAGCCGCGAAGAAAAGCTGCAGCAAGCCCAGGCGCTGCTGGCCGCCGTGGTGGACAGCTCCCCCGACGCCATCGTCACCACCGATGCCGAGGGCCGCATCAGTTCCTGGAACCGCGGCGCGGCCGACTATCTGCAATCCAGCCCGGCGCAGGCGCTCTACACGCCCCTGGCGCAGCACCCCGACCTGCGCGAACTGGACGCGCGTGCAGCGCCCGACGCTAGCCCCCAGGCCACGCCCCATATCGTCAGCCTGCAAGGTGCGCCGGTGCGCTACGCCTCGGCGCAGGTGTTCGCGCTGCATGACCGGGCCGGCCGCGCGGTGGGCAAGGCCTTCATGCTGCGCGACATCACCCATGAAAAGAACATCGAGCGCCAATTGCAGGGCATCAACGAAGAACTGGAATGGACGGTGCAGCAGCGCACCCAGGCCGTGCATCAGGCCAAGACCATGTTGCAGACAGTGCTCAACGTCATGCCTTCGCTGGTGGCCTACTGGGACCGCCACCTGATCAACCACTTCGCCAACGCCGCCTACGAGCGCGCCTTCCATCGCAGCGCCGGTCAGCTCAACGGGGTCTACATGCCCACTCTGGTGGGCCCGGCACTGTTCGAGAAGGCGCTGCCGCATATCAAGGGCGTACTGGCTGGCCAGCAGCAGATCTTCGAGTGCACCTTCGAGGATCCGCTGCTGGGCTCCAGGCACATGCTCATGACCTACATTCCCGAGATCGGCGACGAGGATGAGGTGACCGGTTTCTATGTCGTGGCCCATGACGTCACCGAGATCACCCACAACCGCAACCAGCTCTCGGAGGCGCTGGCGCAGAACCAGTCGCTGCTGGACCAGGTGCAGGACGCCAACACCCTGCTCAACAACGTGCTCAGTTCGGCCAAGGGCGTGGCCATCATCGCCACCGATACAGAGGGTCTGGTGACGCTGTTCAACAGCGGCGCCGAGCAGATGCTGGGCTACCGCGCCGCGGACGTGGTGGGCAAGCTCAGGGAAGCGCATTTCTCGTCCCGGCCCGAAGCCGCAGTCCCGGGCCAGGACAGCCATACCGAGTTGCCCTACCGTCGCCATGACGGCGCGACCCTGCCCGTGGCGCGCCAGCAGACCTCGATATACGACCATCGCCAGCGCCACCTGGGCTATCTCTACATCGCCCTGGACGTGAGCCTGCAACGCCAGCAGGCCTCCGCCCTGGCAGCTGCGCGCGACCAGTTGGTGCTGGCCGCCGAAGTGGCCAAGCTGGGCGTATGGGTGTGGGAAAAGGACAGCGACATGCTGGAATACAACCCCCAGGTCGCCGAAATCTATGGCATCGGCGATCGCGGCGGTGCGCCGCGGGTAAGCACCTATGCCGAGTGGCGCCGACGGATTCACCCGGACGACGTGGATTATGTCGAAAAAACCGTGCAGGCTGGCCTCGCCGTCGATGGCGAACATGAACCGGTGTTTCGCGTGGTGCGCGACGATGGCAGCATTCGCTACGTGCAGGCACGCGCCCACGTACAGCGCGACGGTGCGGGCAGGCCCCTGCGGGTGATCTGCATCAATCTGGACATCACCCAACGCATCGAATTCGAGAACAACCTGGTCGAGGCCCGTCTCAAGGCCGAACAGGCCAACTCGGCCAAGAGCCTGTTCCTGGCCAGCGTGAGCCACGAGATCCGCACGCCCATGAATGGCGTACTGGGCATGATCCAGCTGCTGCAGCGCACCCAGCCGCTGCCGGTGCAGCAGGACTACCTGGACAAGGCCGCGATCTCGGCTCGGTCCTTGCTGAACCTGCTCAATGACTTGCTGGACTTTTCCAAGATGGATGCGCAGCAGTTGCAGCTGGACCTGCAGGCTTTCGAGCTGGAGCACTTCGGCCACGACCTGGCCGCCGTGCTGGCGGGCAGTGCGCCGCAGCCGGGCGTGAGCCTGCACATCACGCTCGACCCGCAATTGCCGCGCCGCCTGGTGGGCGACGTCCATCGTTTGCAGCAGGTGCTGGTGAACCTGGCTGGCAATGCTCTCAAGTTCACCCACCAGGGCCGCATCGACGTGCGCTTTGCCCGCCTGGAGCCGTTGCCCGCACCTGCCGTGGCGTTGCGGGTGGAAGTCACCGACACCGGCATCGGCATCGCCGCCGACCGCCTCGCCGACATCTTCGACGCCTTCACCCAGGCCGAAGCCTCCACCACCCGGCGCTACGGCGGCACCGGGCTGGGGCTGGCCATCAGCAAGCATCTGGTCGGCCTCATGGGGGGCCAGTTGCAGGTCAGCAGCGAGCCGGGCCGCGGCAGCCGCTTCTGGTTCGACCTGCAATTGCCGATCGACGACGATACCCCGCTGGGCCAGCCCGCCGCCGCCCGAGCGCAGCCGCAGCACCCGCCCCACCACCACGCCCATGTCCGCCCTGCCGAAGCCGGGATAGCCGCGATAGCCGCGCCAGATGAGCAGCGCCTGCAGGGCGTGCAGATCCTGCTGGTGGAAGACAATCCCGTGAACCGCCAGGTCGCCAGCGAACTGCTGGCGCTGGCGGGCGCGCAGGTCAGTTGCGCCGACAATGGCAGCATGGGCGTGGCCATGGCCTGCGATCCGGCGCGCCACTTCGACCTGGTGCTGATGGACCTGCAGATGCCCGACATGGACGGCGTCGAGGCAACCCACCGCATCCGTGGCCAGTATGAACTGCGCGGCCTGCCGATCCTGGCCATGACCGCCAATGCCTCACCCGAAGACAAGCAACGCTGCATCGAGGCCGGCATGACCGGCCACATTGCCAAGCCGATCGACATCGACACCCTGATCCCGACGCTGCTGGCCCATCTGCACCATGAAGGTCCGGCCCCCGAAACCGCATTCCAGGGCGCAGCGCCGCAGGACACGGCCGACGACCGCCTCAGCGTCGAAGACTATCCTTCCATCCTGCGCCGCTTCCAGCAGGCCAGCGATATCTACCGCACCATCCTGGATGCCGCCGGTCCCGAGCTGGAGCGGCTCTTGGCGCACTACCGCGCCGCGCTGACCATGTCCCCGGAGCAGGCCAAGGAAGCGATGGCAGCGCTGGCCCAGGCCAGCCACACCCTGCGCGGCGTGACCGCCACCATCGGCGCGCGCGGCCTGGCGGGCTACTTCGGCGCGCTGGAGCAGCGCTGCCACCAAGCCATTGCCGAGCAGACGCCAGACCTGGCCTTGCTGCAGCGCTGCCGCGCAGACATGCAAGCCTGCCAGCAGGACGCCATGCTGGTGCGACAACAACTGATCATGCAGGCGCTATACCCGCCGGCCATTAGTGCCGCGCCGGCGACTGCGGCAATCGCCGCTTCCGATTTTCCTGATAGGCAGCGCCTGCGCGAGTTGCTATTGTCCAGCAATCTGGAGGCGCTCGACCTGATCGAAACCCTCGGCAAGCGGCACGGGCTGACGCAGCAGGAGCCCTACCGGCAACTGAACAGGCTGATCGAGAAACTGGATTTCGCGGCCGCACTGGCCTGTCTCGATCACCACTTTGGAGATGCAACTTGAAACGGATACTGGAAGAACTTTCCACCCTGCGCGGCAACCGCCCCAGGATCCTGCTGTGCGACGACCAGCCCATCAACATCCGCCTGGTCAACGCACTGCTCAAGGGAGACTATGAGGTCTTCATGGCCACCAGCGGCCTGCAGGCCATCGAGCTCAGCGAGAAGGTGATGCCGGACCTGATCCTGATGGATGTCAACATGCCCGGCCTGAACGGCTACGACACCTGCGCACGGCTCAAGCAGAGCACCCTCACGCTGGGCATTCCCGTGATCTTCCTGACCGGGCTCAATAGCGAGGAAGACGAGGTCAAGGCCTTCGAGGTGGGCGGCGTGGACTTCATCAGCAAACCCATCAACGGCACCGTGCTCAAGGCGCGCGTGCTGACCCACGTGACGCTGAAACTGCAGTCGGATTTCTACCTCAATATCGCCGTGACCGACTCGCTCACGGGCCTGTTCAACCGCCGCAAGTTCGACAGCGAGCTGACCGAGAAGTGGGAGCTGTGCAAGCGCTCCGGCCAGCCCATGTCCTTGCTGCTGATCGATATCGATCATTTCAAGAAATACAACGACCACTATGGCCACCAGGCCGGCGACCACTGCCTGGCCGAAGTGGCGCACACCATCCGTGCCAATTTCCATCGCAGCTATGACTGCGTGGCGCGCTATGGCGGCGAAGAGTTTGCCTGCATCCTGCCCATGACGGGCCGCGAACAGGCCCTCAAGCAGGCCCAGGAGGTCTGCCATTCGGTCGCCCGCCTGCAACTGCCGCATGCCCGCTCGGAAGCTTCGGCGTGGGTGAGCCTGAGCATAGGCGTGGCCACCATGATTGCAGCCGATTACAACGCCAGCCCGGTTGCCCTCTTGGCCCTGGCCGACAAGAACCTGTACGCCGCCAAGGCCAATGGCCGGGCGCAGGTGTTTGGCGACACCCTGCCGCTGCTCATTGATGCGGCCTGAGCCGCATCCTCCCTGCCCTTTACGGCCGCACTGACTCTTGCGGCCGTCCTTCCCCTTCTGCTCCCCGGTCTTTCCCTTTTGCCCCCGTCTTTTTCTTTTGATCCCCAGTCTTTTCCTTCTGCCCCCCGTCTTTCCCTTTTGCTCCCCGATCTTCCCCTTCTGCTCGCCTCTTCTCCTTCTGCCCCGACGGTCATGTTCCCAGGGGCGGTCTTGCCGCATTTATCGAATTTATTCTAGGTAAAGTTGGAAGTCATTCGAGATTTCATGCGTTATTTACTTAACCAATCGACTATTTTCGACGACACGGCGACACTTCATTCCGCCTTTCCGCATGTTCCGCCTAGCCGGAGCAAAGGCAACTCCGGTTCGCCTTAGCGGATGAGGCCTCCCTCTTCGAATGTATTGTCTAGTCAAGGAATAGCACATGACGAATGCACATCTCGCCCATATTGTCGGCGGCGACGATAGCCTGGGCGGCCCGCTGGGGCGCCTTCTGGAAGAAGCTGGTTTCCACGTCGCGCATCATCGCTCGGCCGACCAGTTTTTGGAACATGCCAATGCCACCGGACCGGGTGGGCTGGTGCTGGCAGTGAACATGAAGAACATGGATGCGCCGCAATTGCGCAGCCTGCTCGATGAAAAGAAAGAGGGCATTCCCCTCATCGTCATCACGGGCAGCCAGCCGGGTGCGGCGCCGCTAGGGCAAAGCAGCGCACATGAAGAACCTGAAGTCGCGCAGCAACTGGTGGCGGCCTTTCGCGAAGCGCTCATGCCCTACGATGAAAGCGCCCCGCATCAGCAGCAGCGCCGGGTGCACCAGGCCCGCCTGGCGACGCTGACGCGGCGCGAGCGCGAAGTGCTGATGTTGCTGGTCAAGGGGAGATTGAACAAACAGATCGCCGCTGAACTGGGCACCTCGGAACGCACCGTGAAGGCGCATCGGCAGCAGGTCATGCGCAAGATGTACGCTGGTTCGCTGGCCGAACTGGTGGCGGCGATGACGCGCTATTAAACGCCGTGCCGGCCGTACTGCTCGACCTGGCCGCACTGGCCATCCTTCTGCCGTCCCGGCGTGTCAGCCGGTGACGGTTTCCTCCGACTCCACCCGATTGCGCCCGCTGCGCTTGGCCTGGTACAGGGCCTGGTCAGCGCGCGCATAAGCCTGTTCGAAATCGCTGCCGGCGGTGGCCCAGGCCACGCCAAAGCTGGAGGTCACCGGCCGCGCCGGCAGGCAGCCGAAGCGCTCGCCGGCGATGGCCTGCCTTATCCTTCCGGCCAGCACCACCGCTGGCTCCAGCGCCATGCCGGGCAACAGGATGGTGAACTCTTCGCCGCCGACCCGCCCGATCACGCCCACGTCATCCAGCGTGGTCCGCAACCGGGCGACCAGCTCGCGGATCACCGCGTCGCCGGTGGGATGGCCAAATTCATCATTGATGCGCTTGAAGAAATCGATGTCCAGCACCACCAGCGACATCGCCGATTTCTGCAATACCTGGTGTGCACGCTCGAACACCGCGCCGCGATTGAGCGCGCCGGTGAGATTGTCATGACGCGCCTTGTAATCAAGCTCGTCGCTCAGTTGCTGCAAGCGCGCATTGAGCTGGTTGAGCTCGCGCTCGGTACGGTCGCTGCGCGAAATGAGACGGCGGCTCTGGCGCATCAGCTGGCCGTAGTGCTGCACCAGTTCCTGCAGCGCCGTGCGGTAGGCGCTCGGATCCGGCTCAGCCATGGCCAGCACGTCGTTGGCGCGTTGCAGGGCCAGTGCTTCCTGTTCGAAGAGATCGACCTTGCTCATCCGTTCGATACCGCGTGATCGTGGAACACCAGGGCAGGAAAATCTTCCTGCAGTTCCTGGCCGAATTCGAAGATGGTGTCGTCATCCTCGTCGTGGTACCAGTTGAGGATCACTTCGGTGCCCGCCTCGGCCTTCTCGTTGAGAGCGTCGAAGAGGGAAAACAGCATCTTGGTGCTGGAACTGTTGAAGTAGGCCAGCGCCACATTGACGGTAAGCGGCGCGTCGGCGCTGTCATCGGCCAGGAAACGGCGCAGCGTGGCGATGATCTCGCCCCAGAACTGGGCCGCATTCTCGGGATAGGATTCGCCCTTGAGTGAAAGCTGGCGCTGCTCGAAGCGGAAATCCACCTCGGGTGAACTGGCGCTGGCAGCGATGAAAAGATTGTCCATGATGTCGTGTCCGGAATAGGCTGGGCCGTCGCGCAGGCTGCCTCAGATGGTGGCCCGCAGGTAGAAGGTCTGTGCGCCATCAGACTGGGGGGCGGAGAATTCGAAGTCCAGCGGCGCGCTGGCGTCACGCGCCACCGTCAGGAAACCCAGGCCCGCGCCCTTGCTGTCGACGGGCGTCTCGGCACGCAGCATTTCCTTGTAGGCCGACTTGATCTCTTCATTGGTCAGCGAACGCAAATGCTCCAGCTTGGCGCGCAGCTTCTCGGCCATGTCGGCATCGACCGGGTTGGCGCAGTGCAGGTAGTAGTGTTCGTCGGTCTGGGTGATGAAGACCGCGCCGTGGCGCATGGATGGCTCGGTGACCTTGCCTTCCTTCGCGTGCAGGTCGGCCGAATAATGGACGATGTTCTGCGCCATCTCGATGAAGGAGGAAAACAGCTTGCGCCGTGTCTGACCCACTGCGCCAGTGTGCTCGGCGCGCAGCTTCACGGCCTCGGCCATGGCGGCGATGATGGTCTGGGAAAAATAGCCGACATAGTAAAAAATGATGTCGCGCCGGGCTACGTAGCTGTGCAGTTCTGTCCACTCTTGCTGGATGCCGTTCATGCCTGTACCTCATGCTGGCTGGAGAAGGCGCCGCCGATGCGGGCGCCGAAGAAGCTGATATCGTCGCGGCGGCGCTGCGCGCCCTGGTAGTCGCGATGCACATCCATGAGCGTGCGGCCCAGTTCGGTCAGCGGCAGGCGGCGGTATTCCAGCAGCGTGCGGCGCAGCCTCTGCTTGCCAAACGCGATGTGCTTGGGGCCGCCGATCTGGTCGATGATGCCATCGGTGCAGACGAACACCATGTCGCCATCGGCCACGGGCAGACAATGGTTGCTCCATTGCATGTCCTCGGGCGTATCGACATAGCCCAGCCCGACACGCTTGCCGTCGACCGTCTGCACCTGCTCGTCTGCTGCGGGCAGCAGGAACAGGGCCATCTTGGCGTTGGAGCAGGTCAGCGTGCGGCTGGCGCTGTCGAACCAGAAGAAACAGGCGTCCATGCCGTCATCCGATTCCGAGGGCTTGTCCTGCGCGCCATGCTGGCCCAGCACGCGTTTCATGCTGCGGTTGACTTCCTGCATCAGGCGCGCGGGATCGCGCGGGCCGTGCAGCTCCAGCGCCTGCTTGAGCGCCGAGGAGGCGATCAGGGTCAGGAACGCACCCGGCACGCCATGACCGGTGCAATCGGCCACGGCGGCGAACCAGCCCTGCGGATGCTGTTCGAAATGGTAGAAGTCGCCGCCGACCACGTCACGCGGCTCCCAGACCAGGCAGGCATCCTCCAGCGCCGCCCCCATGGCCGCGCGCGAGGCGCTGAGCATGGCGCGCTGGATCACGCTGGCGTAGTCGATGCTCTGCATGACCTGGCGATTCTTTTCCACCTGCAGGTCCACCAGCTCGCGCATGAGGGCCAGGCCTGAGCCCAGGCCATTGAGCTGGCCCTGCTCGACGATCATGAAACCGTCGGCCAGGGTCTTGTCGCCCGAGGCCACGGCCAGCGCACCCAGGGTTTCGATGGGCGTGTCGGCGTCGACGATGAGGGGGTCCTTGTCCATGAAGGCGATGCAGCTCTTGCGTTCATAGAGTTCACGATGGTAGGGCTTGGACATCTGCGACATGAAGATATGTCGACTGATGAGCCCGATGGGACGCTGCTGTTCCACCACGGGCAGGCTGACCAGTTCCTTGTGCTGGTCGAAGATCTCCAGCACCGCGGCATTGTTCTGATCGAACTGGACGACCGGCACCTGCACCGCCAGCGCCCCCGCTGTCGGTTGGAACAACTTGCTCCCTGTCGCCGGAGTCAGGCTGAAATGACTTTCCACAGTGCTCGCCCGCGTCGTGATTTTTGGATAGAGGGCGGATCATATTTCATTCCTGTGACAGCAATGTGACGCTGTTGAGCGACAAAGCTGGACGATAGACGAGACGCACAGTCTCATTCAACGCCGCCAGCAGCAGGTGCGTGTGCTACCATTTTTCGGTGAGCTTGTGGACACGCGGGCGTCAGCCCCCCCACAGGACAGATGATATGGAACGCGGCCCACCTCGGTGGGCCGTCTTCTTTTCAGGCCCGATCAACCACACCGGCTCATCTTCAGCCTCTCCGTCATCATCGTCAGTGAGCCACTGCGCCCACATCAGGGTGCGGGACTACAGACCCCGGCGCGCGCCGCTCCTACCATGAACGATCACTACATGGAGGACAGCATGAGCAAAACCGAAATCGACGCCCTTCCAGCCCAGCACCAATCCCACCAGCCCGGCAGCGAGCAACAGATGGAGCCGCGCCCGCACAGCGCCCCGGCCGGCGAGCCAGGGCGGCGCCTGGCGGGCAAGGTGGCCTTGATCACCGGCGGCGACAGCGGCATCGGCCGCGCCGTGGCGCTGGCCTACGCGCGTGAAGGGGCGCGCCTGGCGATCGTCTATCTGGATGAAGAAGAGGATGCGCGCCAGACCCAGAAGGATGTGCAGGCCCTGGACGCGCCTTGCCTGCTGCTGCCCGGCGATGTCGGTTCGCCCGAGTTCTGCCGCAGCGCCGTGCGCGCCGTGATGGATGCCTATGGGCGACTGGATGTGCTGGTCAACAATGCGGCCCAGCAGTACCCCGCCCAGAGCATCGAGGAGATTTCCCAGGCGCAGCTGGAACACACCTTCCGCACCAACATCTTCTCGATGTTCTACATGGTCAAGGAAGCCATGCCCTTCCTCACGCGCGGCGCGCGCATCATCAACACCACCTCGGTGACGGCCTATCGCGGCAGCAAGCATCTGGTCGACTATGCCGCCACCAAGGGCGCCATTGTCGCCTTCACGCGTTCGCTGTCGCAGCAGTTGGCCTCGGCGGGCATCCACGTCAATGCAGTGGCGCCCGGGCCGATCTGGACGCCGCTGATCCCAGCCAGCTTCAGCGCCGAAGAAGTCGCCAGCTTCGGCAAGAACGTGCCGCTGGGCCGCCCCGGACAACCCGATGAGGTGGCGCCGGCCTATGTCTTCCTGGCCACCGAGGGCGCATCCTACATGACCGGGCAGGTGCTGCATCCCAATGGCGGGGAGATCGTCAATACCTGAGCATGCCGGCGGACATGACGCGCTGCGCCGAAGGCTGCGAAGCCATGAGCAGCATGGCGTAGGCAGGCTCAGGAAAACCCCGATGGCGGCCATGTTGCCGCCAGTGCATGATGAGCTTGTCCTATGACTTGCAGAGAGTCCATCATGCACAAGACCGCCCTGATTGCCACCGCCCAGCCCGAAGTCAGCCGCGCCCTCACCGAGTGGCTGGCCATCAACGACATCGACATCCAGATCGCCAGCAACGGCAGCGACGCCATCGAGCACATCGCCCTGGACCGGCCCGACGTGGTGCTGGCCCAGCTGGCCATGGAAGGCATGAGCGGCCTGCGGCTGGCCCATTACCTCAAGGCACAGAAGCAGCTGGCCGACGTGCCGGTGATCCTGCTGTGCCGTGACGAACGCGAAATGGACCTGGTCAAGGGACAGTGGCCGGCCTTCCTCTGCGGCGGCCCGCTCCATCCCGCACTGATTTCCGAACTGAAGCGCGAGCTGGTCAACTAGTCTTGTTCACACGTCGGCGGCGGCGCCACTGCGCCACGCCGAATCCACCTCCCACCACCGCTGCCAGCAGCAGCGCTGCACTGACGGCGCGATGCCGCGCCACCCAGCCCCGCGCGCCGCGCCACGCCTGGACATACGGGAAACGCGCTGCGGCGGCAAAATCGGGCTCCACGCAGTTCTGTCCGAAGTCAGCCGAAAACGGCACTGCCGCCCCCTCCTTCACGTAGCGCCGATAAAGTTGCTCCGCGCGCGGCTGATCGTAGTAGACAAAATTCACCCCCTGGCACAGCACCGCCGCAAAGGCCTGCGAACGCGGTGGCAAGGCGTCGGCCGCCTTCATGGCGTAGTCCGCCGCCACGTCACGATAGTGGAAGCGCTTGTAGGGCTTGGCCTCGCTGGCGGCATAGCGCTGGCGCTCGCCGTCCGTCACCAGGGGTCCCGGCAGATCGGCCTGGGCGCGGGCTTGCGGGTTGTCCGGGACGGGTCTTGATTCGTCTGCATACATGCCCATGCCCCGTCCGGCGCCGCCGGGGTAGCTGCCGCCATAGACGGCGAAATCCGGTCCCTGTTCGTAACCCATGATTTCCATGCCCTGGCGCCGCGCGATCAAGGCCGCTTCATACCAGCCCTGGGCGCGGCTGTTGGCGCGCCAGGCATGCTGGCCGCGCTCCAGCGCCCGACCATAGTCGCGGGCCTTGGCGCGCAAGCGCCAGGCGTCCGGGGTTTCGCGGCCCTCGGCGTCATAGCTGCTCTGCACGAAGCGCTCGTCACGCTCATCCGGGAAGTAGGCCAGCGCGTCCTCCACCCTGTCCTCGCGCACCAGACGCCGCGCCAGCAACTGGCGCAGGTTGTCTTCCACCGTGATGGCCGACAGGCCCACCGCCGCCCAGCGTCGCGACTGCCGGCCTTGTTGCTGCTGGACCGCCTTGGCCACGGCTTCGGGCGCAGGCATGGGAGAGGCCGGCGCATGGGCGTCCACGTAGGTCTTCAGTTCATCGACGGTGAGCACGCGCTCGGCCACATAGGCGAGATCATTGTAGTAACCGCCATACATGCCGTAGTAGCCATTGCCCGACTGCCGCGCAGTCTCGCTGGCGGCGCGATGGAACTGCCCCAGCGCCTCCACGTACTGGCCGCGCGAGAGCGTCAGCACGCCCTGTTCGCCCATGAGCAGATTGGCGTTGCCCGGCTCCAGGCTGGCGTCGCTGCGCGGGAAGGCCTGCACGGCGCGGGCATAGGCTTGCACGGCGGCCTCGTTATCGCCCCGGCGCAGCGCCAGCTTGGCGCGCACCCACCAGGCCAGCGCCGTTTCCTGACGACCCGCCAGCGACGCCGCCAGTTCATAGCGACCGGTGCGATAGGCCAGTGCGGCCACGCGATCAGCGCCGTCGATCTTTTCCAGCCCGCGCCGCTTGAGCGCATCGACCAGGTTCACCAGGATAGGGCTAGGTTTGAGCGTATCGCTGCGCGCCGCATCGGCGTACCCGGAAGAACCGCTGGTGGGCGCAGTGGGATCGTAGTCGTAGCCGCCGGCCTGAGGCCCCTCGCCGACATCCCCCAGGCGCGCCAGGGCATAGGCCACCAGCAGCCTCTGCGCCACTGCGTCATCGATGAGCGCTGCGCTTCTGTCAGCATTGCCCAGGCTCCACGCAGCCAGCGCTTCCAGCGACGATTGCGCGCTGGCCGATCCGCGCGCGGCCTGCTCGGCATAGAGATGGATGGCTTGCTTGAAGTCCGCCGGGGCGATGCTCTGGCCGCAATCGCGGCCCTCGTTGAAATCGGACCAGTTGCACGATCCCGCCTCCCCCACCAGCATCAGCCGCGCCTGCTCACCATAGCTGGCCACGGCCAGTCCCATGGGATCAGCAGCGCCGGCCACCGCCAGTGCGCGCGCCTTGGTGAAGCTGGCGACGGCCTGCTCGCGCCTGCCCTCGATGGCGTGCAGGCGACCCAGCATGTAGGCCGCCCACACGGCGCGTTCGCTGGCCTGTTGCGGCGGCAGCGCCAGCACGGCCTCGAAGCGCTGGCGCGCCGCGGCCAGCGCATTGGCGCGGAAATCCTGGGCGGCGGCGGTGTAGAGACGGATGGCCGGCGGCAAGACCGCGCCGGCCGCGTAGGCGCTCTCGCCATCGGCGGCGGCGCGCATGGCCTGCAGCGCGGTCCACTGCGCCGCATCCAGCCGGCCCTTCTCGATCATGCGCAGCGAACGCGGATCATCGGGCTGACCCACCGCTTGCTCGTAGCCGCTGCCTTCATCGGCTTGCAGCTTGTCTGCGGGGCTCACCAGATGCGCGGCTTCCCAGGCGAAGGAATTGGCCGGCGTGTTGCGCAGGGCGCCGGCGCGGTCGTCCAGCAGCTGCAGCGGGAAATCCGGGCCGCAGGCCACCACCGTGGCTGCGCCCAATACCAGCAGGCCGCTGACGGCATAGGCGAGTTTCTTCATGCGGCCCATGCTGCTGTTGGCCGAGTGCTGCATCTGTTTCATCAGGATCCCATTTCCAGTGTGATATCCGGCGCGGCCCCGCCCTCGGCGCAGCGCAGCCAGCCAATGGTGCGGCTGGCGCCAGCGCGTAGCAGGCCGGCCTGGCCCAGGCGCAGGTAGCGTCCCTGGGCATCGTTTTCCAGCGTGTAGCCATTGATGCCGTCGCCATTGCAGACGTTCCCCGCTGCCGCAGCATTGTGTGCTCCGACGTTGATCCGCACACGCAAGGGCAAGGGAGCATCAGCGTTGCCCTCATTGTTCAGGCGGATGTCGCTGGGCGTATTGCCACCCTGCCCGGCGACCAGTTGCACCTCCAGGCCTGGCTGGAGGGGCTGGCCTTGCAGCACGGCGATCCAGGTCGAGAGGCTCCAGGCGCGGCGATCATCGCCGGTCGGCAGGCGGAACCAGGTGATGCCGGCCATGCCCGCCGGCGGTGACGCCCGCAGTTGCGCCACGAAGCGCGCCATCACCTGCGGGTCCACCATCAGTTCGTTGCCCAGGCCACCGGCCAGCAGCGGGCGCTCGCTCTCCACCGCAGCGATGCGGCCTTGCGCATCCCAGCTGACCCGCGCGCCATAGGCCGGCAGCGCCACATGCCAGGGGCGGCGCGTGCGCTGGGCGTACTGGTGCAGCCAGTCCTGGGCCAGACGGGCGTCGAAGAGGCCCAGGCGCGGGTCCAGCACGGCATGCACCTGCAAGGTCGATTCATCGGCCACCGCCAGCAAGGACGCCAGCTGCGGGCTGGACAGCCAGGTCGGCAAGGCGGTCACGGCCAGGTCCAGCGGGGCCGTGCGCGTCACCTGCGCCTTGAGACTGCGCAGGAAGGCGATGTATTCCGGCAGGCGCGCAGTGGCGCAGTCGTAGTCGATCTCCAGCGCGGCGGGCTGCAGACCGCGCCGACGCCAGGCCGACAGCAGTTCCAGCAGATGGTCCTGGATGGCGGCCACGTCCAGGCGCGCCAGTTGGCCGTTGATGCGCACCGTCATCAGCAAGGGCCGGCCCGTAGCGGCCAGCGCTTCGACGTCCGGATCGATGTCGATCCAGCGCCCGGATGCGCCCAGTTCCGCCGCCAGCACGTGCCAGCGCGCCACATGCGCATTGGAAGCCGACAGCGCGGTGCGCAGCGCCGGCGTCCACTGGCGTTGCCAGATGTAGGCGTCCTGGGGCAGGCTGGCTCCCGGTGCGGGAGCGCGGGAACAGGCTGCCAGCAGCAAGGCCAGCAGCATCCAGGACAAGCCCCGGCAAATGCGTCTGCAGGAACGCTCGGGCAGAAAGGCGAAAGGCATGGTGGAAGTCGTGATCGTGTCGGCGGTCGCCCGGAATTGGCGGCATTGTACGGACCGGCCACACAAAAAGACAAGGCCCGGCGCCTTGCGGTCACCGGGCCCTACTGAGCCTGTAACAGAAGGAGCGATCAGGCCTTGTAGCCCTTGCTGCTCATCGGCACGAAGGCCAGCAGCACGCCCAGAATGGACAGCCCGATCACATACAACGCCGGACCTTGCGGGTCGGCCTTGATCCACAGCGAGATCAGCACCGGCGTGAGGCCGCCGAAGACGGCATAGGCCATGTTGTAGGCGAAGGACAGGCCGGTAAAGCGCACCGGCGGCGGGAAGGCGCGGGTGGAGACGATGGGGGTGAGCGAAATGCTGCCCACGAACAGGCCCACCAGCGCATAGCCCCACACCAGCGACTCCGGCGAGCCAGGCAGTTGGCCATAGAACCACCAGGTGGACAGGCCCAGGCCGCCCCAGCCGATGATCATGCTGGCGCGGGTGCCGATGCGGTCGCACAGCCAGCCGATGGCCAGGCAGCCGATGGTCAGCATCAGGGTGCCGGCGCAGTTGGCCTGCATCACCAGCTTGGGCGACAGGTGGTGCACGGTCTGCAGGTAGGACGGCGTCATCAGGATCACCACCACCACCGCGCCCGACAGGCACCAGGTCATGCCGGCGGTCAGCACGCTGGCGGCGCGATGCTCGCGCAGCACGGTCTTCAGAGGCAGTTCATTGGCTTCCTTGCGGCGGGCGGCCAGTTCGCGGAACACCGGCGTCTCTTCCAGGTAGCGGCGCAGGTAGACCGACACCAGGCCGAACACGCCGCCCAGGATGAAGGGAATGCGCCAGGCATAGCCGGCCACCTCGGCCGGTTCGAAGGCGCTGTTGATGAAGATGCCCATCAAGGAACCCAGCAGGATGCCGCCGGTGATGCCCGCAGTCAGCGAGCCCACGCCGAAGCTGTAACGGTTGGCCGGCACGTGCTCGGCCACGAACACCCAGGCGCCCGGCATTTCACCGCCGATGGCCGCGCCCTGCAGGGTGCGCATCAACAGCAGCAGGATGGGCGCGGCCACGCCGATGCTGGCATAGGTCGGCAAGAGGCCGATCACCAGCGTGGGCACGGCCATGAGGAAGATCGAGAGCGTAAACATGCGCTTGCGTCCGATCACATCACCATAGTGGGCAATGATGATGCCGCCCACCGGGCGCGCCAGGTAGCCGGCGGCGAAGATGCCGAAGGTCTGCAGCATGCGCAGCCATTCCGGCATGTCGGCCGGGAAGAACAGCTTGCCGACCACGGCGGCAAAGAAGACGTAGATGACGAAGTCATAGAACTCCAGCGTGCCGCCCAGGGCCGACAGGCCCAGGGTCTTGTAGTCGGAGGACGAGAGGGGACGATGCTGGGACTCGTGCAAGGCCCCGGTAAATTCAGCAGAAGTGGTCATGTTGGTTCAGTCGAAGCAAAGGCAATATCCCGCCCCGCACCGGCCGGGCGCGAACGCCAAGGCGGTGCAGCGGGCCGGAGGGCCTGCCTGATCTTTTCTGGGACGGGTGATCGCGGGCGAAGCGCCGGCGAAGGGCAGAATCAGCGAAAAACGTAAAGCGAAGAACTACGATTTAGCGTCGAAACCTGACTAAATGATACCTGAAAGCGGCAGAACTTTCGCGTTGCAGCATTTCTTGCGGCGTTTGTCGCCGTGGGCAGCATGGGAGGAGCAGCGGGATCAGGCGGCCTGGCCATCGGCATTCATCGGCCAGGGCAGGGCCGGTGCAATGCGAGCTTACGCAGGACAAAGCAAAGCCGGGCGAGCATCTGCGCTCGCCCGGTGGGCAGACCCTGTCACGAGCGCTGCGCGCTCACGGTTCCAATACGATATCGACCGAGGAATTGCGCCGCAGCATCAGGAAGCCTTCGCCATAGATGTTGCGAATCTGCATAGGCGACTCGTCCAGGGAGCGCAGTTTCTGGCGCACGCGGTAGATCAGGGCGTCGATGCGGTGGGCATCGTATTCCTCGCCGCCGGAACGCAACAGGTCGAACAACTGGCCATGCGAGACCGGATAATTGGGACTTTGCAGCAGCGCGGCCAGGGCCGTGCTTTCCTTGTCGGTGAACTGCAGGGCGGTCGCACCGTTGCTGGAGAGCCGCCCGGAGCGGCGGTTGAAGGCCCACTTCTCGGACTCCGGCGAGCTCTGGTGCGGCACGGTCTTCATGCGCCGCGCCAGCGCGGTCAGGGTGGCCGAGACTTCTTCGAGCTTCACTGGCCGGGCCAGATAGTAGTCCGCGCCATCGCTCATGCAGCGGATACGCTCTTCCATGCGCTGGGCGGCGGTGAGGACGACGATGCCCATGGACGGAAAGTGCTGCCGCAGCGAGGCCAGTTCCGGCAACAGGCTGCCGTCAGGCAAGCCGACGTCGGTCAGGAGGATGTCGGGCTGGCGACCCCTGAGCACTTCCCGGGCCTGACCCAGGGTCGCGCATACCGAGGTCTCGTAACCCAGGTCCCCCATGTGGGCGCTCAGCGAATTGCGCCAGTCGAGATCGCTTTCAACGATGAGTACTTTCATGACTTAGTGTTCCGGACGAAGCTGTTCTTATGATTGCCGGAGCATCCCCCCGTACTGATGTACGTGCATCTGGGTCAGCCTGCTGACACGGAGATGCTTTTCATAATCACAACGTTATACAGAAAATATCTGCGCATAAAATCATAAAACCTCGCAGACCCCTTACTACTGAAACCTTTGTCTGCCGCGGCTTTCAGCGCAGCAACTGTGTCACCGTGGTCAACAGGTGATCCACGGAACAGGGCTTGAGCAGAAAGGCCGAGATTTCTGGCGTGCGGGCATTGGCCGCCGGCAGGTTGGCGCTGATCAGGGCCACCGGAATATGGCCGAAGCGCTCATCGGACTTGATGTAGCGCGCCAGCTCCATGCCATCCATGCGCGGCATGCGCAGGTCGGTCAAGACCAGCGAGGGGGCTTGCGACTGCATCAGGGCGATGGCCTCCACGCCATCGCTGGCGGCCATGACCGACAGGCCCTTGTGCACCAGGATCTCGCACAACAAGTCGCGCGAGTCTGGGTGGTCTTCCACCACCAGCACGGTTTTCTGTTTGCTTCCGGACATCTTCTTCCCCCTCCCGCACGTTGTACTGGGCTCAGCGCCGGTCTTATGGACCAGGTGACTTCTTGTGGAGGATAGTGATGGTTGGCGAACAATCGCGGTATCAGGAAATTCCTGACGGGACTGACAACATTGCGCGATCACAACAGTTTCGGGCCGTACAGCCAAGGCGCGCTGCGCCGGGGTCATGCAGGGAAGAAGGGCTCAGGGAGAGCGCTGAAGAGAGGATCACGGACGCCCTGGCAGCAGCCGTCGGATCTCGTCGATCAAGCGATCGAAGAACACCGGCTTGCGCAGGAACAGGTTGTGACTGGATTGCGACAGATCGTGGCGCTCCGGCGCACCGCTGCACAGGATCACCGGCAATTGCGCCCCGCCCGGCAGGCGGCGCAGCGCCGCGCACAGCTCCAGCCCGTTCATCACCGGCATCATGCAGTCGGAGATGACCAGGTCGGGCCAGTGCTGCTGGGCCTTGTCCAGCGCATCGGCGCCGTGACAGGCAGTGATGACGCGATAGCCGTGCAGCTCCAGCAGCATGGAATAGGTGTCGGTGATGTCGACCTCGTCATCGACGATCAACAACAGCGGCAAGGCCGCCTGCGGGAGCGCTGACGCAGTGGACATGGTCAGCGTCCATCCACCAGAGGAGTACTGGCGGGCGACACCAGGCCATCGATCTCGATGCCGGCGTCGGAGATGTTCATCAGGCGGGCGGCGCCGTCATAACCATTCTCGCGCAGTTTCATCACGGCAATCTGGCGGCGGTTGACGTCGTCCTTGACCACGTATTCCAGCAGCATCATGTTTTCATAGAGCTGCGAAGAACTGGGATCGACCTGCGGGCGCGATTCGCGGAAGTAGGGCAACTGCTCGGTGATGAAGGTGGTCACCCCGCGCGCGCGCAGTTCATTGGTCAGCGCCACCAGGAAAGGACGCATGCGCTGCGGCTGCACCACGATGCTGCGCAGGCCATCGACACCGTCGATGAGCAGGCGGGTCACGCCGCGCCGGGCGATATCGTCCAGCATGCGCTTGGCCAGGTCGTCGCAGAGCATTTCCAGCGGCAGTTGCCACATCACCTGCAGGGCCCCGCTGTCGATATGGGCGTCGAGCTGCATGCCCGCCTTGCGCGCCTTGGCCAGCAGGCGTTCGGGCGATTCATAGAAGCCCAGGATCAGGCATTGCTGGTCATCCTTCAACCCCTGCTCGATGAAATGCAGGCCCATCAGGGTCTTGCCCACGCCGGGGCTGCCCAACAGGCAGGTCAGCGAGCCGCTGACCACGCCGCCGCCGATGCACTTGTCCCAGGAGGGGATGCCCACGCTGACATAACGGTCGGAGGTGCCCGGCACCTTGCCGGCACGGGTGGCGATGGCCTCGAAGCGGGGGAAGATCTCGACCCCGCTCTGGTTGATCTCGAAGACATGCTTGCCCAGCAGGTGGTTGGCCCCGCGCAGCTTGAAGACCTTGATCTCGCGCACCAGCTGCATGCCGGACTCATACTGGCTCAGTTCGATGACGCCATCGACCAGGGTGTTCTCGGACTCGGGCAGGTTGCCTTCCACCGGCGAGAGCAGCAGCGTGGTGCAATTCATGGTGAAGACCAGGGCATTGAGGGAATGCATGAATTCGGACAGGTTCAGGTCCGAAGGCCCGGAATCGCGCACCGAGCGGAAACCGTCGATGATCAGCATGGCCGGACGGTGCCGGCTCAGTTCGACGCTGATCATGCGCAGCAGACCGCGCAGGCCCTCGCTGGCCAGCGCGGCATAGCCGCTCAGCATCTGCATGCGGTCGCCGACCAGGCTTTCGTCGAAGAAGTCGAAATTGCTCACATGATTGAGCATCTTGGCATGCGACTCGGCGATGAGCGTGAGCAGCATCACCTGGTTGCCGCCGCGCGCCTGCGCCCAGCCGATCTGGGAGGCCAGCGTGGTCTTGCCGCTGCCGGCCAGGCCCTGGATCAGATAGAGGCTGCCGGCCGGCAAGCCGCCGCCGAGGATCTCATCGAACCCGGCGATACCCGTGCTGAGCAGGGAAATGCGGCTGGGCCGCCCACCCGTCGGGGCTGGCGGAAGGGACTGCGATTGCTCGTTCATGTGGATGGATGCCTGCTCTCGTAGTGGCGAAGGAGGTGACTTTTCATGTGATTATACGTTCGCGCCTGTGATGACTATGGTTGTCATACAGGCCGAAAGTTGCATCCGCTCGCCAAACAAACTTCCTGACATCGCTCAAGTCGGCCCTGGAGGCCGTCGATATGCATAGCAATCTCATCAATGGGTGCCACCGACATGCATATTTCTTCCCTACCTCCCTCCCCAGTCCCGGCCATCGGCCAGGACGGCGCTGCGCCCCTGGCCACAGACGCGGCAAGTGCTCCGGCTCCCAATGCCTCCAGCATCGTGACCCTGTCGGAACAGGCGCGCCAGCAAAGCGTTCAGGACCTGCAGCAAAGTGTGCTGGCGGCCCTGCCTGATGGGCAGGGGCAGCCCGCGCAAATGCAGGCCAGCCAGCGCAAGCAGTTGGAAAAGCTGCAGAAGCGCACGGCCCTGCTGGAAATGGATGTCTTCAGTGAGTTGCGCGAGAAGCTGCGCGCGCAGCTGCAGCAAAAGCCGGCATTGCCGCCCATGCAACGGCAGGCCGCCGACGAGCAGTTCCTGCAACGCCAGCGGGACCACCTGCCACCGACAACGCCGGGCTGAGGCTGGCGCCTCAGCGCAGCTTGAATACGCTGACCGTGGCAGCCAGGCGGGCTGCCTGTTCCTGCATCGATTGCGCGGCCGCGGCGGCCTCTTCGACCAGGGCGGCGTTCTGCTGGGTGACTTCGTCCATCTGCGTGACGGCACGATTGATTTCGTCGATACCCACGCTCTGTTCGGTGCTGGCCGCCGAGATCTCGGAGACCACGTCGGTGACCCGCTTGACGCTCTCCACCACCTCCGACATGGTGGACCCGGCCTGACGCACCAGCGACGTGCCCGCACCGACCTTGCTGACCGAATCATCGATGAGCTGTTTGATTTCCTTGGCGGCCGAGGCCGAACGCTGCGCCAGCGACCGCACTTCCGAGGCCACCACGGCAAAGCCGCGCCCCTGCTCCCCCGCGCGGGCCGCTTCCACCGCCGCATTCAGGGCCAGGATATTGGTCTGGAAGGCAATGCCATCGATGACGCTGATGATTTCCACGATGCGATTGGAGGCCTCGTTGATGGCTTCCATGGTCTCCACCACCTGCCCCACCACGCCGCCGCCGCGCGCGGCCACGCCCGAGGCCGCCATGGCCAGCTGGTTGGCCTGCCGGGCGTTGTCGGTGTTCTGCTTGACGGTGGAGGTCAGTTCTTCCAGCGCCGAGGCGGTTTCTTCCAGGGCCGTGGCCTGCTGCTCGGTGCGGCGCGAGAGATCGAGGTTGCCGGTCGCGATTTCGGTAGAGGCCGTGGCGATGCTGTCGGTGCCGCTGCGCACTTGGCCCACCACCTTGCGCAGGCCTTCGTTCATGGTGTCCAGGGCCTGCATCAGTTGGCCGGTTTCATCCTTGCTCTGGACCTGGATCTGCGCGCCCAGGTCGCCCTCGGCCACGCGCCGCGCGATATCCACCGCGTCCTGCAAGGGACGGGCGATGATGCGCGCCACGTACAGCGCCAGGCCCATGCCGATGGCCAGCGCCGCCGCCAGCAGCACCAGCACGCCCACGCGCGACTTGCCGAAGGTGTCGTCGGCGTCAGCGGTGGCGGCATTGCCGCCGTCCTGGTTGATCTTGATGAGCTTTTCCAGGTCGCCCAGGATCTGCGGATAGAGCTTGTTGGAATACCCCAGGAAGAGATCGCGCCCCTGGGGATTGTCGCGCGCCAGGAAGGCCGCCAAGATCTTCTTGTGCTCCACCAGGAACTCGGCGATCTGGCCCGCGACCTTGGTATAGAGCTCGCGCTCGGGGACGTTGTCCAGGCTGGCTTCGTAATCCTTCATGGTCTTGTCCAGGCCGGTGAGGATGACCTGGCTGCGCGAGACCAGGCCATTCATGGCCTCGACATCGCCGTCATAGATGGCCAGTTGCGATTCGGTGCCGCGCAGGCGCACGAAATAGAGCTTGAGGTCGCCCAGCTTCTTCTGCGCCGGCATCCAGTCGGTGGAGATCTCCGAGGAGGCGTTCTTCACCTTGGCCAACTGGGAGATGGAGAAGATCCCCAGGATCGCCATCAATACCAGCACAGCCAGAAACGCCAGCTGCAACTTTCTGGCAATCTTCAGATTCTTGAACCATCCCATCATTGCTGCACCCCTGATTGAAAGACCGCTTGCCCCCGCTGCTGCATCGGCAGCGAGTCGACATGACGTTCGGGCAAACATTATCCCCAGCGTCTTTTGCGTTCAATCGCCCGAAGAGAGGGCCAATTACGTAGCAAACCAGCCATGCCGCATGAGGGCGCACACTGACAAGCAAGCACAGCCGTGGCGCAGATGCCGATCTGCAACAGCCCCTGAAAGTTCGGGCAAACCCTGTTAGCATGCGCACCGATCCAGGCTTTTGCCGCCTCTTTCTTCCGACCACAAGACGCATCGTCTTGGCTACGGCAGGCCCCTCACGCCAGGCTGACTTCCGCGCCAAGCACATGCAGGACTCGCCAATGAAACGACTCTCCAACAACGTGACGATGTCGCGACGCAGCCTGATGCTGACCGGCATCAGCATCCTGGGCAGCTATGTCGCGCTCTCCAGCCTGCCCTCCTGGGCCATCCCTGCCGCCGGCAGCCCGCAGCTGGCGCCCTTCATGCGCCTGTCCGGACTGCTGGTCAATCACCGCCTCAATCCCGCCATCGGCGCGCGCATGCTGGAAGTGGCTGCGCGCGAGCACACCGGCCTGGACGCACTGATGAACGCCCTGCTGGCCCTGGCCGAGAGCAAGCAGGCGCGCAAGGTCGAGGACTTCTATGCCGACATCCCGGCCGGACCGCAACAGGCGCTGGCCCAGTGGATCATCTTCGCCTGGTACACCGGCTGCTCCTCGGCCAAGCGCGACGCCACCGTCTTTACCTATGAAGAAGCGCTGACCTACCAGACCACGCTGGACGTGGTGGCCATTCCCTCTTATGGCCTCAGCGGCCCCAACCGCTGGTCCCAGCGCACCGTGCCGCTGGCCGACATGCCGCGCTTCTGAACCCTGCAACCTGGAAGAATCATCGTATGAACAGCAATAACAAGGCCGAGGTGGTCATCGTCGGCACCGGCGTGGTCGGCGTGCTGATCGCCGAACAACTGCTGGACGCCGGCATCCCGGTGCTGATGCTGGAAGCCGGTCCGCGCGTGGCGCGCGCCGAGGTGGTGGAGAACTTCCGCAACCTGCCGCTGGCGCTCAAGGGCGATCCGTCCTCCTGCTATCCGCCGCGTCCCTGGGCGCCGCATCCCATGCCCTCCAGCGAGAACCCGGACGATCACTACCTGGAACTGTCCGGCCCCGACAAGTACGCCCAGACCTTCATCCGCTATGCCGGCGGCTCCACCTGGCACTGGGCCGGCACCTGCTGGCGCCTCACGCCCGAAGACATGCGCCTGCACAGCCTCTACGGCGTGGGCCGCGACTGGGCCTTCGGCTATGACGTGCTGGAGCCCTACTACACCCGCGTCGAACACCAGCTGGGCATCTGCGGCCCGTCGGACCCGGCACTGCAATGGCCGCCGCAACGCTCGGCTCCCTACCCGATGCCAGCCCTGCCCTTCAGCCCCGGCGAGCAACGCTTCACCGAGGTGGTCCAGGCACTGGGCTATCGCAACATCCCCACGGCGCAGGCGCGCAACAGCGGCATGCCCTACGACGACCGTCCGGCCTGCTGCGCCAACAACAATTGCGTGCCGGTCTGCCCGGTCGGCGCCAAGTACGACGCCGCCACTGCACTGGCGCGCCTGGAAGCCAAGGGCGCTACCATCCTCACCGACGCCGTGGTCTACCGGGTCGATACCGACGCCAGCAACCGCGTCGAGGCAGTCAACTATTTCGACGCCAACAAAGTCAGCCACCGCATCACCGGCAAGGTCTTCGTGCTGGCCTGCAATGGCATCGAAACGCCCAAGCTGCTGCTGATGTCGGCCAACAGCCGCAACCCGCACGGACTGGCCAACAGTTCCGACCAGGTCGGCCGCAACATGATGGACCACCCGCAGCTGACCATGACGCTGACCCTGTCCGAACCCTACTGGTCGGGCGTGGGTCCGGTGGTCAACAGCGGCATCATGGAAACCTCGCAGGGCGCGTTCCGCTCCGAACACGCCGGCGCCTACTTCCGCTACAACAATTTCGCGCGCAACCGCTTCGTCACCTTCGCCGCGCTCAAGAAGGGCCTGGTGGGCCAGGCGCTGGATGAGGAAATCCGCCGCATGACCGCCTGCACCGCCGATATCGTGCTGGCGCACGAAGTGCTGCCCGATGCCGAGAACCGCTTGACGCTCTCCAGCAAGAAGGACTGGCTGGGCCTGCCGCGTCCGGCCATCCACTATGACGTGGGCGACTACACCCGCAAGTCGGCCGAAAGCTATTCGCTGCCGATCGGCCGCAAGATCGCCGAGGCCATGGGCGCCACCGACGTCAAGGTCAGCCCCAAGTTCGCCCAGAGCAAGCACATCATGGGCGGCACCATCATGGGCCTGGACCCGGCCAATTCGGTGGTCGATCCCGACTGCCGCGCCCACGACCATGACAACCTGTACCTGCCCGGTGGCGGCGCCATGCCCAGCACGGCCTGCGGCAACAGCACCATCAGCATGGCGGCGCTGGGCCTCAAAGCGGCCGACGCCATCCTGCGTCAATTGCAGAAAGCCTGAGGCCGAACATGCACAAGACTCTCTTGACCGGCCTGCTGGCCGCGCTGGTGGCCGGCTCTGCCCTGGCGCAAACCACCGACGGCAACACCACCCCGAGCGCCGACGCAACGGCATCCGCAGCTGCGCCAGCCCCCGCGCCGGCCGTCTCCGCCGTCTCCGCCGTCTCCCCCGAGGCCGCCCTGATCGAACGCGGCCATTACCTGGCCATCGCTTCGGACTGCATCGCCTGCCACACCGCGCCGCGCGGCAAACCCATGGCCGGCGGCTTGGCCATTGCCTCGCCGGTGGGCGAGATCATCGCCACCAACATCACGCCCTCCAAGACGCATGGCATCGGCAACTACACCGAGGAACAATTCGCCGCAGCCCTGCGCCGGGGCGTGCGCGCCGATGGCGCCAACCTGTATCCGGCCATGCCCTACACCGCCTATGCGGCACTGAGCGAGGCCGACGTGCAGGCGCTGTATGCCTACTTCATGAAGGGCGTGGCCCCGGTCGATGTGGCCACGCGCCCGACCGACCTGCCCTTCCCGATGAACCTGCGCTGGTCGATGAAGGCGTGGAATGCGCTCTTCCTGAAGGAGCAGCCGCTGCCGCCCGCGCCGCAAGCTTCGGCGCAATGGCTGCGTGGCCGCTACCTGGCCGAAGGTCCGGCGCATTGCAGCACCTGCCACACGCCGCGCGGCTGGCTGATGCAGGAAAAGCCCGACCTGCAGCTCGCCGGCGCCCAGGTCGGCCCCTGGTACGCGCCCAATATCACTTCCCATCCCAGCGCCGGCATCGGCAGCTGGAGCCGGGATGATCTGGTCGCCTACCTGCGCACGGGCCGCCTGGAAGGCCGCGCCCAGGCCGCCGGCAGCATGGCCGAGGCGATCACGCACAGTTTCTCCAGGCTGACCGAGGAAGACCTGCGCGCCATTGCCGTGTACATCAAGGATCGTCCCGCCATCGCAACAGGCGATGCGCAAAGCACAGGCAGCCGCTTCGACCAGGGAAAGGCCGGTAACGCCCTGGCCCAGTTCCGTGGCCGCACGCTCACCGCCGAGAGTCCGGAAGAGATCCGCGGCGCGCGCATTTTCTCGGCCAGTTGCGCCTCCTGCCATGGCTACAATGGCCAGGGCAGCCGCGACGGCTACTATCCCAGCCTGTTCCGTAACTCCGCCACCGCAGGCGTGAATGCCAACAACCTCATCGCCACCATCCTCTACGGTGTGGACCGCGAGACGGCGCAAGGCGGCCATGTCTTCATGCCCCCCTTCGGCGACCAGCCCAATGCGCTCAACAAGCTCTCCAATGCCGACGTGGCGGCCCTGTCCAACTACCTGCTGAAGTACTACGGCAAGCCTGCGGCCACCGTCAAGGCCGAGGACGTGGAAGTGATCCGCCAGGGAGGGCCGCGTTCGCCGCTGCTGCTGATGGCGCACATCGGCATGGGCGTGGCCGTGGCGGTGCTCGTGCTGCTGTTGCTGGTGGGCCTGATGATGGCCTTGCGCAAACGACCTGATCCGGAACACGACTGGAAATAGCGTTTCCCCTGTGGATAAGAAAACCGCTGTTCCCCTTGCAAGGAACAGCGGTTTTTCTTTGTGCGGATGGTACGGCTTGCGCGGCAGCGGCTGGGCGTTGGGGTCACCCAGCTTCTCCAGCGGGATGCGGTAGGTCGCATGGACGTGATGGCCGTGCCCAGGTTCTGCGCGATGGCCATGGCCGAGACGCGGGCGCGGGCCGGGAACAGGAAGACAAGCTTGACGTCACGAATTCCAGGTATATAATAAAACTTATATAGAAAGAGGGGTCATCATGCTCACATTCAAAGTGACAACCGTAGGTGCATCGGAAGGGCTGATTCTGAACAAAGAGGCCAAGCGCATTTTGAACGTTCAGAAAGGCGACACCTTATACCTAACCGAGGCTCCGGATGGTGCAATGCGTATTACGCCGTACAACCCCGAATTTGAGCGGCAGATGACGCTGGCCGAGTCGATCATGCATGACGACCGCGAGATACTGCGCGTGCTTGCTAAATGACTTGGCAGTGGGTTCTACGCGAAACGATATTCGCGGTCCACGATAAGCAGCTTGCGGTGCATGGTGGTTTGGCAGGGATTCGGGACCTTAACGCAGTTGAGTCGGCGCTTAATCGGGCGAGAAATCTCGACTCTTACGGTAAACCGCCGCCAGACGTTGCCGATCTCGCAGCGGCCTATATCTACGGTCTGGCTACCAGTCATGGGTTCAGCGATGGCAACAAGCGCACCGCATGGGTGATGGGTCGTCTTTTCCTTATGCTCAACAACCAAACTCTTGTGTTTGAGCAGGTCGAGGCGATCAACTTCATGTTGTCCGTTGCGGCGGGTGACCTGTCAGAGAACCAAGTTGCAGACTGGGTGAGACGCCACCTGGGTTAGCAGTTTTCCTGCAGATGGGAACGTGGGGCGCGCTTGTAATGCTGATTCAATGCGAGCAATTTTGGGAGGATAAGAAAACCGCTGTTCCCCTTGCAAGGAACAGCGGTTTTTCTTTGTGCGGATGGTACGACTTGTGCGGATCAGGACTTGGCGTAGCGCCCCGCCACTTCAGCCTCGGCGCGCAGACGGTCATACTCGTTGCGCGGCAGCGGCTGGGCGTTGGGGTCACCCAGCTTCTCCAGCGGGATGCGGTAGGTCTCGCGTGCCGACAGCGCGGCCAGGGCCGAGACGATCGTGATGGCGAAGGCGATGCTGCCCACGGTGAGCCAGATATTGCTCGATCCCGGCGGTGCCACGGCGGTAAACAGCGCCGGCAGCATGGCCGTGATGGCCGTGCCCACGTTCTGCGCAATGGCCATGGCCGAGACGCGGGCGCGGGCCGGGAACAGCTCCGGATAGAAGCTGGGGAAGACCGCGTTATAACCCTGGTAGACCACGCCCCACATCAGGATAGACATCACGAAGGCCAGTTCGACATTGCGGATGCTGATGGCGTACAGGTAGGCAAAGGCGAACAAGCCCGCCAGCAGCGAGCCCACGATGATGGGCGGACGACGACCGATGCGGTCCGACAGCTTGCCCACATAGGGAATGACCAGCACGGCCACGATGTTGCCCACCACCGGAATCCACAGGTAGACATCCTTGGCAAAGCCCACGCCATAGGCCGGCTGCACCGCATAGGCCGCGCCGAAGATGGTGGCCACCACCGGGATGACATTCATCAGCGCCATGCAGACTACGCGCAGCATATTGGGCGAGCAGTCGCGGAAGGCATCGACCACCGGCGAGCGGCGCTTGAGTTCTTCCTTGTCGGCGGCCTTGAAGACCGGCGTCTCATCGACGGTGCGGCGGATCACCCAGCCAGCGATGATGACCACGAAACTGAGCAGGAAGGGAATGCGCCAGCCCCAGACATTGAACTGCTCGGCCGGCATGTAGTGCGCCAGCGGCAGGAACACGGCGGCGGCCAGGATCTGCCCGGCCTGCACACCCTGCAGGGTGAAGCTGGAGAAATAGCCGCGCCGTCCGAACGGCGAGTGTTCCAGGATCATGGAGCTGGCCCCGGAAATCTCGCCGGCCACGGCGAAGCCCTGCGCCAGGCGCATGATCACCAGCAGCGCCGGCGCCCACAGGCCGACCTGGTCATAGGTCGGCAAGAGGCCAACGCCGATGGTGGAAAAACCCATCAGGAACATGCACCACAGCAGCACCTTCTTGCGGCCATGGGTGTCGCCCAGGTGACCCAGCACGAACGCGCCGATGGGGCGCGCCACATAGCCCACCCCATAGGTCGCCAGCGAGGCGATGATGGCCGTGGTGGGATCACCCTTGGGGAAGAACAGTTGCGGGAAGATCAGCGACGCCGCGGTGGCGTAGATGAAGAAGTCATAGTATTCCAGCGCCGAGCCGATCCAGCCGCTGGCGGCGGCCTTCTTGCTCTGCTGGTGATGTGCATTGGATTGTGTGGATTGCATGGTGTCTCCGTCTGGTGATTCCGGTGATGCTGGGCAAGCCGCCCTGGGTGGAGCGGGCCGGCTTGCGGGGATGAGGTCAGAAGCGATGCAGGATGCCCATCTGCAGGCCGACCAGGCTCTTGCCGTTGATGTCGGCCCCGGCCAGGTTGCTGCCCGGACCGGCCGAACCGCTGAAACGCCAACCGGCATTGGCCTGGTTCTTCATGTAATTGGCAAAGCCGTACAGGGTAGTCCGCTTGGACAGGTCGTAGTAGGCGCCGACGTTGCCGCCCTGCGCGCCGCCCTCCTTGTGGGAGGTATCGACCATGACGCCATAGAGCGCGCCGATGCGCAGCTGCGGCGTCAGGCGATAGTCCGCCGAGATCTGGTAGACGTTGTAGAAGCGCTGGATGTTGGCGTCGTTGCCGGCGAAGAAGTTGTTGGGATTACTGACATTGTTGAGTATCGTGGCGGCATTGTTGCCGTTGGCGTTGGCGGTGGTGTTATTGCTACGCACATAGGCCAGATACACCTTGCCCGGCCCATAGTCGTAGTTGAGGTAGACATTATGGTATTGCACCGCATTGTCGTACAGCCCCCCGGCATTGGGCTTGGCCATCAGGCCGGCATAGCCCGCGCGGTAGGGGCCGTTGGTGTAATCGAGGCCGAGCTGGTAGACGCCGCGCCGGCCCAGGCCTTCGCCGGCGGTCTCCGGCATCGCATAGTGCAGGTCGATCTGCAGGCCGGCCCAGCGCGGCGATTTCCACGACAGGTCATTGTCGAAGCGCGAGGGCACGCCAAAGGTATTGATGATGGAGCCGTAGGTGGTGCGCTCGGTATAGTCGATGGCGCCGCCGATGAAGAAGGGTACGCTGTTCTGGCGGCCGATGCGGAACTCGCCGGCCGCAGGCGTCTTGATGCCGACCCAGGACTGGCGGTCGAACAGGCGCGTGCCGTCGGCCTGGGCCCCGGTATCGGCGGAAAAACCGTTTTCCAGCGTGAAGGTGGTGGCGTAGCCGCCGCCCAGGTCTTCGTATCCCTTGAGGCCAATGCGGCTGCGCAGGATGGCGCCGTCATTGAGCGCCCACAGGCTCTTGCCGCTGCTGCTGCGCATATAGCCCAGGTATTGATCGACGGTGCCGTACAGGGTCACGTTGCTGGCGCTCTGGGCCAGCGCGCTGCCGCTGGCGGCCAGCAGCAGGCCCATGGCCACGGGGGTGCGGATGGATCGCTTTGTCATGTCTCGGTCTTCTCTGTTGTGTTGTTCTGTTGTTCTGTCGTTCTGCTTTTGCCAGCGCAAGCGCTTCCCGGCCAGCGCGGGCCTGGCGGTCGGAGTTACGCGATAGGGAAAGGGGCAAGGCGCTGCGGCAGCGCTCTACGCTGCGCCGATCAGCTGGATGGGGGCCAGGTGCTCATGTCGTCTCCTCTAGGTTGATCGTAGTCACGGTCATGCGCATGCGCATGCGCAGTGCGCGCTGATGCATGCCGACGGTTCTTGTTATTGTCCCTGCCGGATTTTTCCGGATTGCTTTTAGGCAAACGCCGGTTCGCGCACGCGCAGGCCGCGCCGCAACACCTGGTCGGTGACCCACTTGGCCGAGCGTCGGGCGCGCTCGGCCACTACGGCGGGCGACATCTGCAGGTAGTCGTCATTGAAGACTTCGAAACTGTAGTCGCCGCGATAACCGCCGCGATGCAGGCGCCGCACCATGTCCGAGAGTTCAGCCGAATGCTCGCCCTCGCCGGGGAAGACGCGCAGGTGGCGCGCCGTTTCCAGCCTCTCCTCAGGGCTGCGGATCTCGCGCCACATGAAGTCCGACAGCTGCACCATCACGATACGGCGGCCAGGGATGGCGTCCAGGTCTTCCAGCGTGCCCCGGTTGGCCAGGATGTGGAAGGAATCGATGACCACGCCCAGATTGGCGTGATCGGCCATCTCCACCACTTCCCAGGATTGCATGTACTGGTTGATGTGGCGCCCCCATGACAGCGCCTCGAAGCCCACCCGTATGCCCAGCGGCACGGCCAGGTTGGCCAGCTTGCGCAGGTCGCGGGCGATGTGGGCGGTGTCACCGCTGGCATGCTGCGAGGTCGAGGAACACACCAGCAGCAGCGGCGCACCGACCGCCTTGCAGATCTGCAGGAGGTTCTTGGCGACATCGATCTTGTAGTCGTGCAGGGTGCCTTGCAGACCTTCGTAATCGCGCATGACCTGGATGCCGGTCACGCGCACGCCGCTCTCGCGCACCAGTTTCACTGCCGCTTCCAGCCCGCCGGGATAGCCCACCAGGTCCTTGGACCACAGCATCAACTGGGAAAAACCGGCGGCCCGGGAGGCCTGCAACTTGGATTCCAGCCCACCCGGCAGGGTGATGGTATCCATGCCGAAATTGTCGAGGTTCACAATGCCTCCAATGCACGGAAGTCGTCCGCCGCCACGCCCGGCCAGCCGAACAGCTCGAGGTAGAGCGGGGCCTGCTCGATGAGCATTTCCTTACCCTTCTGGATACGGCAGCCCAGCGCCTGCGCCTGCACCAGCAGCTGGCTCATTTCGATCTTCATGCCGCAGTCAGCCACGATGGCGTCGCGGCCCACGCCTTCCAGCGCGAAGGGCATCGGGTCACCCACATGCATGCCCAGCGGCGTGCAGTTGACCAGCAGGCTAAAGCCGCTGGCATCGGGCCGGGCAAAACTGACGCGAGTGGCCGGGAAGGCAGCCGCAGTGCGCTCCAGCAGGGCTTCTGCACCGGCGCGGTTGGTATCGAAGACACTGATCTCGGCCACGCCCTGCGCCGCCAGCGACGCCACGATGGCGCAGCCCACGCCCCCGGTGCCGACCACCAGCGCACGGGTCTTGTTCCACACCAGCGGACGATCGGCGGCAGTGCGCGCCAGGGCGCGGATAAAGCCCTCGCCGTCGATCAGGTCGCCCCAGATGACGCCGTCGGCATCCCGATACACCGCGTTGCAGGCCCCGGCCACGCGAGCGCGCAGGGTGGATTGCTCGACCGCCTCCAGCGTCATCGGCTTATGCGGGATGGAGACGAAGATGCCGCCCACGTTCTCGGTCTTCATGAACATGCGCACCGCCTCGCAGTAACGCTCCGGTTCGATCTTGAACGGGATCACGCGGGCGTCGATGCCGTGGTGCTTGAAATAGGCATTGAACAAGGTCGGGGCCTTCACCTGTTCGACCGGCCAGCCGATGACGGGGAAGATGCGGGTGGTGCCAGTGATTTCCTTCATGGTCTTATTTCTTTTCTTTCTGGCTGCGCACCAGTTCGAAACTGACGCCGCCCTTGTAGAGCTGGGTGAGCGCACCGCGCTCGCTGATCTGGGTGGGAGCGCGATCGACGAAGACCACGCCGCGTTCCTGCAATTGCCGCACGGCCTGCAAGACATCAGGCGTGCCCAGGCCCAGGCGCAGCAGTTCTTCTTCCCAATGGATGTCTTCGGTGCCGGCGGGCGGTTCCACCAGCTGGATGTAGAACTGGCGGCAGGGCGAGACCAGCAGGCTGCCCTTGGGCAGGATGCCGAAGAACTGCCCTTCCGGCAGGACCGAAAAACCCATCAGGGTCGAATAGAAGTCGATCCACTCGCGCAGGCGATCTGGCTGCACCGCCTGTACCAGGCCGAAGAAATGCAGGCCGGCCAACGCGGTGGTCTGGCGACGCTCCTGGCTGGCCGGCTTGAAATCGACGTCGTAGATGGAAAAGTCGCGGTAGCGATCGACGAAATAGATGATGGAATCGCCACAGCCATGCACGCCGGGGATATTCAGTTCCATCGCCCCCGCACGGGTCGGGATGGCCCAGGCGCCCAGCTCGGTGACGCGCCGGTAGGCCTCGTTGGCGTCGCGCACGCGCAGGGCGATGGCGCTCAGGCTGGTGGCCTGCACCTCATGGTCGAAACCGGCCCAGGCAGTGGCGTCGGCGTTGACGATCACGTTCATCTCGCCCTGGGTGTAGAGCACCACCTCGCGTGAACGGTGGCGGCCGACCTGTTCGAAGCCCATGCGCTCCAGCACCGCCCCCAGCGCCAGCGGCTCGGTGGTGGCGTATTCGATGAACTCGATGCCATCGATGCCCAGCGGATTGGTGGGGACAGGATTGTTTTCTATGGTGTTCATCATGATCCCGATGATTTGTCTCGGTGGCGAGTATAGCCAAGGCGCACCCCCTCAAAAAGGCCGAAAATCGACCAAACGTGCGATAATCGCGCAACTTGTTCGCCAATCACTCATTTCTCGGTTTTTTTTACGATGATCGACCAAAGCCCGGTAGACCTGGACATCCAGAAGCGCGATCTGATCGAAGGCTTGATGAAGGGATTCGACGTCATCACCGCCTTCGACAGCGACTCGCCCCAACTGAGCGCCAGCGAAGTCGCCGAGCGCGTGGGCCTGACCCGCAGCGCGGCGCGGCGTTACCTGTTGACGCTGGTGCATACCGGCATGGCCGCCTCCGATGGCAAGAAATTCTGGCTCATGCCGCGCCTGCTCAACCTGGGCCAGTCCTACCTGGAGTCGGCGCGGGTGCCGCGCGCGGTGGTGCCCTTCCTGCAGCGGCTGACGCAGCAATTGCAGGAATCGACCAACTTCTCCCTGCTCGATGGCGACGAGATCGTCTATGTGACGCGGGTGACGGCGGCGCAACTGGTCAATGCCGGTTTCGAGCCCGGCACCCGACTGCCGGCCTACACCACCACCGCTGGCCGGGTGCTGCTGGGCATGCGCGAGGATGCCGAAATCCAGGCCTATCTGGAGCGCGTGAACCTGATCCCGCACACCCACATGGCCATGACCGACAAGGCCGCGCTGTTCCAGGAGATCCTGACCATGCGCAGGCAGGGCTATGGCATCACCGAGAACCAGTTCGAGATGGGCATGCGCGGCATCGCCATTGCGGTCAAGAACCGCAATGGACGCGTCATCGGCGCGCTCAGCGTGACCTCCAACATCGCCGCCTGCTCGCGCGAGGAAGCCATCGCACGGGGCGTGCCGGCGCTGCAGACCACGGCCAATACATTGATGATGTGGGTATGAGGACGAAGGATCAGGGATGAACGAACGGGACAAGAACGCCCCTGCCGAAGAGAGCAGCGAGGTGGGCGAGGTGGGTGAGCCCACCGAAGGCGGCCTGTCGCGGCGCGACTGGATCGCCGGCCTGGAGAAGGGCCTGCTGATCCTGGAAGCCTTCGACTTCGACAACCAGCGCATGACCTCGGCCCAGGTCGCCGCGCGCACCGGGCTCTCGCGCACGGCGGCGCGGCGTTACCTGTTGACGCTGGAACACCTGGGCTACCTGCACAGCGAAGGCAAGACCTTTGCATTGACGCCACGGGTGCTCAAGGTGGGCTGGTCGTATTTCGATTCGGCGCCCTTGCCGCGCATCCTGCAACCCTTCCTGCAACAGATCACCGGACAGACCGGCGAGGCCGTCTATGCCAGCGTGCTCGACGGCTGGGACCTGGTCTTCATCGCCCGCAATGGCGCCACCCGCGTGATGACCACCGGCTTCGTGCTGGGTGCGCGGGTGCCGGCGCAACTGGCCTCGCCCGGCATCGTCATGTTGAGCGCGCTGCCCGAGCAACAGGTGCGCGACTGGCTGGCCACCTGCGCCATGACGCCCTTCACGCCGCACACCATCACCGATCCGGATCAGCTCTATGCGCTGATCGCCCAGGCCCGCCAGCTCGGCTATGCGGTGGTGGAACAGCAGTTGCAGACCGGCGTGCGCGGCATTGCGGTGCCGCTGAAGAATCGCCATGCCAAGGTGATCGGCGCACTCAGCCTGAGCCTGCCGATGGCCGCCGAAGCGCGCGAGCAGACGCTGGCGCGCATCCTGCCGGCCTTGCAGCAGGCCGCCAATGCGCTGATCAACCTGGTCTAGATCCGACTCAGAGTTCGGTGAAGACCGTCTCTGCGGCCAGGCGCGACTTGGGCAGCTTGGCATTGAAATCATCCGCGCCGCTGTAGCCCAGGCCCACCAGCACCACGCTGGTCAAGCCCTGCTCGCGCAGGCCCAGTTCTTCATCCAGCACCTTGGCATTGAAGCCTTCCATCGGCACCGCATCCACCTCCAGCGCAGCCGCGCCCAGCAGCAGGGTGCCCAGGGCCAGGTAGACCTGCTTTTCCATCCAGTGCTGGGCATCCTTCAAGTCATAGCGATGCAGGTTGCTGTAGAGCAGGCGCGACCCACGCTGGCCGGCCTTGGCTTCGGCATTGACGAAACGGCCATCGGCTTCTTCCTTCTCCAGCAGCGCTTCCAGGTGCGATTCGCTGATGGCGGTGCGGGCGCACAGCACCAGCACATGCGAGGCATTGAGGATCTTGGTCAGGTTGTAGGGATAGCCCGCCTCGGCGGCCTTGCCGATGCGGGCCTTGCCGGTTTCGCTAGCGGCCAGCACGAAATGCCAGGGCTGCGAATTCACCGACGACGGCGACAGGCGCAGCAGTTCGCGCAGTTCGGCGATGAGGTGGTCGGGGATCTTGCGGGAGGGGTCGAAGGCCTTGGTGGAGTGGCGCTTGCGGGCGGCTTGGAGCAGGCTCATGGTAATTCCTTGAGGTCGATGATGGGGAACCGGAGCAGAGAGGTGCAGCCGGTTGGCTCGAGTGACATCATCGGCCACAACAGCATGCCGAAACAGCCCAGTGCAGCGGAAACATTTTCAAAAAATAATTGAAAGTACGAAAGTACAATAGCGTAGCTAAAGTCATGCGACTTGCTCCTCCCGTTCGGACTGAGTAGCGGCGCAGCCGCGTATCGAAGGCGCTGCTTCCGTTCAATCGACGCGCCCTGCGCCTTCGATACGGTCCTGCGGACCTACTCAGTCCGAACGGTGGTTTTTCCATCCGCTACCTTGCCACCCAGTCTTATCATGATCCGCCTGGAAGACCTCGCCATCTTCGTCTGCGCCGCCGACAACGGCAGCCTCTCCGCCGCTGCGCGCCAGCACGACGTCACCCCCGCCGTGGCCAGCGCCGCCATGAAACGCCTGGAAGGCGAACTGGGCGCGCGCCTGCTGGCCCGCTCCACCCGCAGCCTGCGGCTCACGCCCGACGGCGAGCGTTACCTGCAGCATGCCCGCAATGTGCTGGCCGAGGTCAATGCCGGACGCGACGCCGTGGCCCATGGCCGGCGCGTGATCGGCGGCAACCTGTCGCTGTCGGCGCCGTCGGACTTCGGGCGCAACCTGATCGGTCAATGGCTCGATGAATTCCAGGCCCAGCATCCGGCGGTGAGCCTGCAGGTGCATGTCAGTGATCGCGTCGCCGATATGTACCGCCAGCCGGTGGACGTGGCCATCCGTTACAGCGCACCCGACGACTCCAGCCTGGTGGCGCTGCCGCTGGCCCCCGACAATCGCCGCGTACTGTGCGCCTCGCCCGACTACCTGGCCCGGCACGGCCGACCGCGCAGCCCGGCCGACCTGCGCCAGCACAACTGCCTGCGCTATGTGCTCTCGGACACCCTGCATTCGCAATGGAATTTCTTCAAGGACGACGAACCGGTGCAAGTCCAGGTCAGCGGCGACCGCACCTGCGACGATGGCGAGCTGGTGCGCCGCTGGGCCGTCAATGGCCGGGGGATTGCCTACAAGTCGCGCCTGGACGTGCTGGCCGACCTGCGCAACGGCAGGCTGGAAGCGCTGCTGGAAGATTATGAGGGCGAGCCTTCACCGCTGCACCTGGTCTGCACGCACCGCATGTGCCTCTCACCCACCGTGCGCGCCCTGCGTGAATTGCTGGGCGAGCGCATCGCCCGCTACCTCAACGACCGCTAGAGGCCACGCTCATCCCTTGGCCGCCAGGCGGCGCAAGCCCAACGAAGGCAGCGCCGGCAGCACCAGGCCCAGGCACAGCAAGCCCATGCCCAGCACCAGATCGGACGAGAGACGTTCGCCGAACACCAGCGCAGACAGCGTCAGCCCCACCACCGGCACACCCAGCATGCACACCGACACCGTGACCGGCGACAAGCGCTGGGTCATCTGCAAGACGATCAGGAAAGTCAGGGCCGTGGCCAGCGGGCCGGTGTAGGCGATCACGCCCCAGGCATGCGGATCGGCCAGGAAGCTGGGCGCGCCATCCACGGCCAGGGCCAGCAGGGACAAGGGCAAGGCCGCCACCAGGGTCTGCCAGGGCAGCAGCGCGAAGTCCAGCTTCACGCCCGGGCTCATCTTGATCTGCAGGATGTTCATGGCCCACGACAGCGAAGCCACGCCCAGCATCAGATACCCGATCATGCTGTGCAGGTCTGCATGCAGCAGCGCCGGCAGCACGATCACGGCCATCCCGGCATAGCTGCAGACGGTGGCCAGCGATTGTTGCGGGCTCAGCTTCTGCTTCAACACCAGCGCCGCGCCCGGCACCACCCAGATCGAGGTAGCGTAGGCGATCAGCGAGGCGCGGCCCGGCATGACGAAATGCAGCGCGCCCGTGACCAGGGCCGTGAACAGACCCATCTGCAACACCCCTACCCCCACCACCACCGGCCATTCCTGGCGGGTCGGCAGGCGCAGCTTGCCCAGCACTGCAGCGATCACGAAACTGAGAATCGCCGCCGACAGGAAGCGGCTGGCCGCGAACCACAGCGGCGGGATGAACTGGCTGCCGAACTTCATCACCGGCCAGTTGCCGCCCCAGATACAGATGGCCAGCACCACGCACACCAGGAACAGGCGGCTCATCGGCGCAGGCGATGGCGCAGCAGGGCGGGCGGCAGAGGCAGGGGCGGTGGGGGTAGCGACGGCGGTGGACATCTCGGACTCCAGGAAAGTGGCAGGAGCGCGACAGCCGGAACAGCCATGAAGAAAGGCCGTTCCGATGCATGTTGCAGCGCATCCAAACGGTCTTCATGGTAGAGAAGAGAGGGCAAATAGTGCTGCCGTATTGACGGGTAAAAACCGTCTTCAGCGGCATTTAATACTGCCTCAAATCAATTTTATAAATATTTATACTGCTGATTCTTTTTTGTGCAGCATGCCTCCCTGCGATGGCCCGCTCATTCCGGGCCATCGTCTCCTCGACTCACTGCAGCAAAGGCTGGGCGGATGGGACGGCAGGCGCGGCGCGGCCACGCTCCAGCGTGAACACCCCCACCAGGCGCACCAGCTTGTCGGCCTGGTCCTGCAGCGACTGCGCGGCAGCGGCGGCCTGTTCCACCAGGGCGGCGTTCTGCTGGGTGGTTTCATCCATCTGGGTGATGGCCTCACCGACCTGTTCGATGCCCGAGCTCTGTTCATGGCTGGCCGTGGCGATCTCGCTGACCACGGTGGAAACGCCCTGGATGCTGGAGACCACTTCCTGCATGGTGTGCCCGGCGCGCTGCACCAGGTGGGTACCGGCATCGACCTTGCCCACCGAGTCATCGATGAGCTGCTTGATCTCCTTGGCCGCCGCTGCCGAGCGCTGGGCCAGCGAACGCACTTCCGAGGCCACCACCGCAAAGCCGCGTCCCTGCTCGCCGGCGCGCGCTGCCTCCACCGCTGCGTTCAGGGCCAGGATATTGGTCTGGAAGGCGATGCCATCGATGACGCTGATGATATCGACGATCTTGCGCGAAGACGCATTGATCGATTCCATGGTCTGCACCACCTGCCCGACCACCTCGCCACCCTGGATGGCGACCTGGGCCGCGCCCGAAGCCAGCTGGTTGGCATGCTGGGCATTGGCGGCGTTCTGCTTGACGGTGGCGGTCAGTTCTTCCATGGTCGAGGCGGTTTCTTCGAGCGAACCGGCCTGCTGTTCGGTGCGGTTGGACAAGTCCATGTTGCCGCTGGCGATTTCATCGACCGAGGTCTTGATGGATTCGGTGGCCTGCTTGATGCCGTGCACGGTATCGACCAGGCGGTCGCGGGTATAGGCGACGGCGGCGACCAGGCTGTGTTCATCGCCCTGGGTGGTATGGATGACGCCGGTGAGGTCGCCCGCGGCGATCTTGCGGGCCATCTCGGCGGCCTCGCCGGGTTCGCCGCCGATGGAGCGGAAGATATTGCGCGAGACCATGCCGGCGATCAGCGAGAGCAGCACGCCCAGGCCGATGAGCACGACCACGGCCTGGATGAGCGCGCGGCGGAAGTCGGCCTGGATGTCATCGGAGTAGACGCTGCAGATCAGGTCCCAATTCCAGGGCTTGAAACGTTTGACGAAGCCCATCTTGGGGCTGGGCTGGTCGCTGCCGGGGCGGGGCCACCAGTATTCGAGGTAGCCCTTGGCCGCGCCGGAAGAGCCGGTGGCGGCGATCATCTTGTAGAGTTCGTTGCCCTTGGCGTCTTTGAAGTCGATCATGTTGCGGCCATCGAGCTTGCCGTTGATGGGGTGCATGACGATGACGGAGTCGGCGCCCACCAGGGTGACGTAGCCGTCGCCGGTATAGCGCTGGTCGCGTATGCGGGCGATGGCGGCTTTCTGCGCTTCTTCGCGACTGAGCTTGCCGTCGCTTTCCAGCTTGGCGTAGCCGGCGATGGTGGTGTAGGCCATTTCGGTGACATCCTGCAGACCGCGCTCGCGTTCGGCGATCTGCAGGTCGCGGGTCTGGTAGGCATGCCAGACGGAGAGGAACAGCAAGGCCATCCATGAAAACACCAGGGGCAGCCAGAGTTTTTTCTTCAGAGAGAGATTGTTCATCTTGGATTTGAGCGTGGTCGTTGTGGGGCCGTTATAGGAATGGGTGGGACGGTACGACCGCACTCGCTCTCACATTTCCACCAGGCAATGCGTGGCGTTCCTTCCCCCGTCCTTGTTTACGGTCGGCAAATATCGGGGCTAAAGGGCAAAGTCACAAATAGTCGATAAATTATTTGTTCTTTCTCGGTTTGTGGGAGGTATGTGTTAGGGATAGGGATTGGCGGGTTGTGGTTGTGGTTCGGCGGTTTGGGGTAGTCTGCACAGAATGCTTTCCTGCGCTCTAGCTTAATTATTTTCTTTCTCCGGTCGGGAGGACGCGCCGGGGGCGGCCCGGCAGCCGCTCACTTTTCTTGTCTCGCCAAGAAAAGTAAGCAAAAGAAGGCGACCGCTACTGCCCCGCCCTCCTTCGGAGGGTCCCCGCGTCAGCGCACATAAAAACGGGAAAAATAGAGTCGCTTCGCTCCGACTATTTTTCTGATCCGTTTTTATGCGCGCTGACGCGGCGGGTCAGAAGCGGACGGCCGGTCCGGCTCGCCTTCGGCTTCGCCGGGGGCTCGCTGGCGCTTCGACTCTCTTCGATCACATACTTTCCGTACTTTTCAGTTTCGTCTTTCTCTTTCTTCTTTCTCTCTCTTTACATCTCTTCCCTGTTTTTGTTTTTCTTCTAAATAATTTCCTCCCGTTCGGACTGAGTAGTCGCGCAGCGACGTATCGAAGGCGCCCCGTCCCAAGCCAAAGCCGCAGGCGAGTAGGAGAAGTGCGAGGCCGAAGGCGAGCCCGTCTGGCCTTTCCCCTTAGAGCCAGCCGCCGCAGTGGAGCGAAAAGTGGATCAGAAAAATAGTCGGAGCGAAGCGACTCTATTTTTCCCACTTTTCGCTTCACTGCGGCGGGGACCCTCCGAAGGAGGGCTGGATCTTAGGGGTCGCCTTCTTTTGCTTACTTTTCTTGGCGAGACAAGAAAAGTGAGCGGCTGCCGGGCCGCCCCCGGCGCGTCCTCCCGACCGGAGAAAGATAAGTATTAAGCTAGAGCGCAGGAAGAAATTCCGTGCAGACTACCCAGGACTAAAATAAAACACCCACAAAAAACCAAGGAGACAAAAAAAATGAAAGACCACCACCCCGACATCCTGCAAAGAGAAGACCAGCAAGGCATCACCACCCTGACGCTAAACCGCCCCCAGCATTTCAACGCCCTCTCCGAAGAAATGCTCACAGCCCTGCAAGCCCAGCTAGACGACATCAAGAGTGACAGCACAGTACGCTGCGTCATCCTGGCCGCCAACGGCAAAGCCTTCTGCGCCGGCCACGACCTGCGCCAGATGCAAGCCACACCGCAACAATCGTATTACCAAGCCCTGTTCCATCGATGCAGCCACCTGATGCAATCACTGCGCGAACTTCCCGTCCCCGTCATTGCCAAGGTACAAGGCCTGGCCACCGCCGCAGGCTGCCAACTGGTCGCCACCTGCGACCTCGCCATTGCAGCAGAGAGCGCCCGCTTCGCCGTCTCCGGCATCAACGTCGGCCTGTTCTGCTCCACGCCCGCAGTGGCGCTCACACGCAACCTCCCCATCAAGCGCGCCTTTGAAATGCTGGTCACCGGCAAATTCATCGACGCCGCCACCGCAGCCGCCTGGGGCCTCATCAACCACGCCGTGCCAGACCAGGAACTCGACAGCGCCACCCAGGCGCTGGCGCGCGAGATCTGCAGCAAGCCCGCCATCTCGATCGCACGCGGCAAGGCCATGGTGTACCGCCAGCAGACGATGGCCCTGCCGGACGCCTACGCCCATGCCGCCGAGGTCATGGCCTGCAACATCATGGACCCCGAAGCGATGGAAGGAATACAGGCGTTTCTGGAAAAACGTGCACCCAACTGGGCATAAGCCAGCACGCTCTTTACGTGATGTTTACGATCCCACGCAAAAGTTTTATCCGGATTAAATGCCTCACTCACTAAGCTGGATGCTCCTGAACCCATGGAGCATCCAGCATGAAACGCAGCACCCAGCAACAAGCCACCTCCCCCGCACAGGAACACCTCACCCCGCTCGGCCAACGCCGCCTGCGCAACGCGCAACTGGCGGGCCTGGCGTCGCTGGCCGCCGCCGGCGCGCTGCTGGCCATCGCCGTGATCGCACCAGCCCAGGCGCAGGAAACCAACTCCACCGCATCACCGCTGCACCTGAGCGGCAACCTCGGCATCGTCAGCCAATACGTCTTCCGCGGCACCACGCAGACCAATGAAAAACCGGCCCTGCAAGGCGGCTTCGACCTCACCCACGACAATGGCCTCTACGCCGGCGCATGGCTGTCCAACATCAGCTGGATCTCCGACACCAACCCGGCCGCCTCGGCCAGCATCGAAGCGGATCTCTACGCCGGCTGGAAACCAGCCCTCACCGACTGGCTCAGCGGCGACATCGGCGTGCTGCACTACGCCTATCCCGGCAGCTATCCGGCCGGCATGACCCAGCCCGACACCACCGAGGTCTACCTGGGTGCAGATGCCAAATGGATTGCCTTCAAGTATTCGTACAGCACCGGCAATACCTTCGGCAACGCCGACACCCGCGGCAGCACCTATGCCGATCTCTCGGTGACGCATGAATTGACCGCCGGCATCAACGGCATCGCCCACATCGGCCGCCAGCGCTATACCGGCCCCAATGCATCCACCCTCTCCTACACCGACTGGAAGCTCGGCCTCACGCGCGACTTCTCCGGCTATGTGCTGGGGCTGGCCTATACCGGCAGCAATGCGCCGGACGCCGGCTACACCATTCGCGGCAAGAACATCGGCCGCAACCAGTGGGTGGCGTCGCTCAACAAGAGCTTCTGAGCGCGCACCAATCCGGCGGCAGATCGATCTCTGGGGGGATCTTTAGGTTCATTGCCCGCTAGAGCTCTCTGAGACGTACGATGCGGCAGGGCGCCACAGGGTGCATGCCTGATGGCACGCATGGGCTGGACAAGCGGCGACGCTGACGGCAAGATGCGGCATCCTCACCGCTGTCCATTCAAACACGCTGCCCATGCAAGCCGACTACGCCACCATCCTGCAATGGATCTACCTGTTCAATTCACTGGCCCTGGCCCAGCTGGCCCTGAAGCAACTGGGCCGGCGGCGCAAGGCGCGCGCGCTGGAGCAGCGCTTCCGTGCCGCCCAGACGGCCGAATGGCGCAACACCGCGCCGGACTTCCTCACCGCGCGCCTGGGCGCTCCCCACGCCCAGCAGAGCGTTGAAGACGGCGCTACGCTGTACCGCTGGCGCGGTGAGCGGCACTGGCTGGAGGCGCGCTACCGCGAAGGACAATGCGAGAGCGTGGACGTCTCCGATCACCTGGAAGAAAGCTTCCCCACCGTCAATACCTATTTCAATTGCGCCGTGCTGGCCGCGCTGGTCTGCGCCTGGAAATTCTCGGGCCTGGCCGATGCGCCAGACTTGCCGGTGGCTGCTGCGGGCAAGCAATACCTGGCCAATTTCATCGTCTTCCTGGCCGGCGCCTGGCTGCTCTCCTTCGTGCTCAAGCGCCAGCGCCTGCTGCTCAACCTGGGCTGCATCGCGATGGTGGTGCTGGCGCTGCCGCTGCTGAACTGGCCTTGACGCCTTACCGCGGCATCCTCATTCGGCCACCACATCGGCCACCCGGTAACCGACGCCGATCTCGGTGAGGATGTGTACCGGCTGGGCCGCGTCGCGCTCCAGCTTCTGGCGCAGGCGCTGCATGTAGATGCGCAAGTAATGACCGTCTTCTGCATGCGAAGGCCCCCATCCGGCCACCAGCAACTGGCGGTGCGTAATGACGCGTCCGGCATCGCGCAGGAGCGTGGACAGCAAGCGATATTCGATCTGCGTCAGATGCAGCGCCTCGCCATGACGGCTCACGCTGCGCGCCGGCAAATCCACCACCACATCGCCGAGCCGGTAGCGGCCACTGGACTGGCCGGCACTGGAGGCGCGCGCATGACGGCGCAACTGGGCACGCATGCGGGCCAGCAGCTCGGGCATGCCGAAGGGCTTGACCAGGTAGTCGTCGGCGCCGGCGTCGAGCGCTTCCACCTTTTCGGATTCCTGGGTGCGCGCCGACAGGATCACGATGGGTACGCTGCTCCAGTTGCGGATCTCGCTGATGACCTGCTTGCCATCGCCATCGGGCAGGCCGAGGTCGAGGATGATCAGGTCGGGCTTGCGGGTGCCGGCTTCGGTGACGCCCTCACGCGCGCTCTTGGCTTCGTGGACGACGAAGCCTTCCTGTTCCAGGGCGCTTCTGACCAGCTTGCGGATATGCGGATCATCCTCGATGAAGACGATATTGCCTGCGTGTTCTTGCATGGTGAGTCCTTATTCCTCGGGCAGGGCCGGCTGGGTTTCCACCGGCAGCGTGAAGCAGACCGTCGCGCCCTGCCCGGCTTCCTGCGGCGCGATCCAGATGCGACCCTGATGCGCCTCGATGATGGCGCGACAGATGGCCAGGCCCAGGCCGACGCCGGGGGTGGCCGATTCATTGTCGCCCCGTGTGAATTTCTCAAAGGCGTGCTGCGTCATGGCCGGCGGAAAACCGCGTCCCTGGTCCGTCACGCAGACCTTGACCTGGGGCGCGCCATCACTGTCCTCCACGTGGGCGCTGATGCCGATGGGCGTACCGGGCGGCGAATACTTGATGGCGTTTTCCACCAGGTTGGCCAGCACGCGCTCCAGCAGCACGGCGTCCACCCGCAGCAAGGGCAGCTCAGGCGCGATGCGGGTCTCCACCTGCCGCCCTTCAAGCGCCTTGGCCAGCAGGCGCAGGGCCGAGCCGGCCAGTTCTTCCAGCGCATTCCATTGACGATTGAGCGTGACCACGCCGGCTTGCAGGCGCGCCATGTCGAGCAGGTTGTTCATCAGGCCGACCATCTTCTGCGACTGTTCGCTGATGGTGCGGGCCATGGCGCGGGCGTCGTCGTCCAGCCGGGTGTTGGCGGCCAGCACGTCGGCGCTGCCCACCAGCGACGTCAGCGGCGTGCGCAGGTCATGCGAGATGGCCGAGAGCAGCGAATTGCGCAGGCGTTCGGACTCCATCGTCACCAGCGCATCCTGGGCCACCTCGGCATAGTGCAGCCGTTCGATAGCCATGGCGATCTGCGAGCAGAAGATCTCCAGCATCTGGCGGTTCTCGGGCAGCGCCAGTTGCGCTGCGGCGAGCTGGCGCTCTTCCTCGCTGGGCGCGTCAATGGCGAAGGCCAGCACGCCGCGGGTACGCATGGTGGCCGTCAGCGGCAGATAGAGCGCCGCTGCCGAGGGCAAGGTGGCGGTGCCTTTGCCGGCGGCCTGGCCATTGTCATAGACCCACTGCGCCACGCCGGCATCGACATTCCTGAAGACATGCGCAGCGCCGCTGTCCTGCTCGGGCTCGGCCAGGCGCAACTGGTCGGCGCTGTCGGGCAGGAAGAAGGCAATGCGCGCACCGAACACGGCGGCCAGGTGACGGCGGCCGATCTCCAGGATCTGGTCCAGCGTCAGCAGCGCCGACAATTCCTTGCCCAGCATGTAGAGATTGGCCGCCCGCCCTTCCCTCTGCATGGCCACACTGGCCTGGCGACGCAGGCGCGCGGTGAGCGAACTGATGAACAGCGACACCGCCAGCATCACCGCCAGCGTCAGCAGGTATTGCGCGTCCGAGACCGAGATGGAGAAACGCGGATCGACGAAGAAGAAATCGAAGGACAGCACCGACAGCACCGACACCAGCGCCGAGGCCGCACGGCCATAGCGCATCGCCACCAGCATCACGCCCACCAGGTAGAGCATGATGACGTTGGCCGGGTGCAGCTTGCCATCGAGCAGGAAGGCCAGCGTGGTCGTGATGGCGCAGCTGGCCACCGCCCACAGGGTGCCGCGGGTGCGGCGGCGGCGCGTGAGCAGGGCTTCGGCGGCGCTGGCGGCGCTGTCGGGACTGGCGGGTTCGTGCTGATGCCGGGTGCGGCTGCGGGCGATGGTGTAGAGATCGATTTCGCCGCCGCTGCGGGCGATGCGCTGGGCCAGTGTGCCGCGCGGCCAGCGCAGCAGGCGGCGCAGACCGCCCTCTTCCTGGCCGATCACCAGCTTGCCGGCATTGCGGCTGCGGGCAAATTGCAGCAGCGCCGCGGCCAGTTCCTCGCCACTGATGCTGGCCGTTTCCGCGCCCAGGGAGTGCGCCAGCTTGAGGTAGGCCACCACCCGTTCGCGCGCCTCCATGGCCTGGCGCTGGCCGGGCAGGTCCACATGCACGGCCAGCCATTCGGCCTGCAGCTTGGCGGCCAGGCGTGCGGCTTCGCGGATCAGCCGTTCTTCACCGGAGCCGCTGCCGATGGCCACCACGATGCGCTCACGCGCCTGCCACAGCTGGGCGATGGATCGGTCGGCGCGATACTGGCGCATGTCGGCGTCGACCCGGTCGGCGGTGCGGCGCAGGGCGATCTCGCGCAGCGCGATCAGGTTGCCCTTGCGGAAGAAATTGCGCCCGGCCTTCTCGGCCTGCTGGGGCAGGTAGACCTTGCCCTGCTGCAGGCGCGCCAGCAATTCGTCGGGCGGGATATCGACCAGCATGACATCGTCGGCTTCGTCGAAGACGTGGTCAGGGACGGTTTCGAAGACGCGGATGCCGGTGATCTGGCCGACCACATCGTTGAGGCTCTCGATGTGCTGCACATTGAGGGTGGTGTAGACATCGATGCCAGCGCGCAGCAGTTCGTCGATGTCCTGCCAGCGCTTGGCATGGCGCGAGCCGGGTACGTTGGAGTGGGCCAGCTCATCGACAAGGATCACGCCGGGCTTGCGCTCCAGGGCGGCGTCCAGGTCGAATTCCGGCAGTTGCCGGTCGCGGTAGGCCACCATGCGCATGGGCAGGCGCGCCAATCCAGCCAGTTGCGCTTCGGTCTCGGCGCGGCCATGGGTCTCGACCACGCCGGCGACTACGTCACCCCCTTGCGCAGCCAGCGCCTGGGCCGCTTCCAGCATGGCGAAGGTCTTGCCCACGCCGGCCGAGAAGCCAAAGAAGATCTTCAGGCGACCGCGCGCCTGGCGCTCTTCGTCGCGCATCACGCGTTCGAGCAGGTCGTCGGGATCGGGGCGGGTCGTCATGTCGGGGTATCAGGGTTGAAGCATTGTAGTGGCAAAAGGCCGGTGCTACGCACTAGACGTAGCACCGGCTGCGGCGAGCCTCTCCATTACCGTTCGGACTGAGTAGCGGCGCAGCCGCGTATCGAAGACGCTCCTGAGCCTGTCGAAGGGCTCTCCTGAGCCTGTCGAAGGGGGGGCGCGCTGCGCTACCGGCTCATGCAGAGCAGTCGGCGTACCCTTCGATACGACGCTGCGCGTCTACTCAGGGCGAACGGGTCGGAGGGTGATCCTATTGTTTGGCATCCGTCTTGGGCATGGGTGCTGCCGCATCCAGCGCCAGATTGAGCTTAAGCACGTTCACGCGCGGTTCACCGAACAGCCCCCATTGCGGCGCCTCGCTGTTGACGCGGATCAGCGCGCGCACCTGCTCCACGCTCAGGCCGCGCTCACGGGCCACGCGGGCGGCCTGGAAATCGGCGGCGGCCGGGCTGATGTGCGGGTCCAGGCCACTGGCCGAGGCCGTCAGCAGGTCGATGGGAATGTTGCGGCGGTTCTGCGGATCGGCCTCGTGCAGGGCCTTGGCGCGCTCTTCGGCGGCCTGCTTGAGGGCCGGATTGGTCGGCCCCAGATTGCTGCCGCCGGAGGCCATGCCATTGTCGGGGAAGGTCCCGGCCGCCGAAGGCCGGCCCCAGAAATAGGCCGGGCTGGTGAAGTTCTGGCCGATCAGTGCCGAGCCGACCACCTGGCCCTGGCGTTCGATCAGGCTGCCATTGGCCTGCTGCGGGAAGAAGGCTTGCGCCAGGCCCGTCACCAGCAAGGGATAGAGGCCGCCCAGCAATACGCCCAGCAGGATGAAGAGCGTGATGGCGGGACGCAGGGGATGGGGTGTGGAAGTGTTCATGTGACTATCCTTGAGAAACGGGTATCAGGAAATCAAGTTCAGACCAGGCCGAAGGCGCTCAGCAGCAGATCGATCAGCTTGATGCCCACGAAAGGCACCAGGAGGCCGCCCACGCCATAGATCAGCAGGTTGCGGCGCAGCAGCACGGCTGCGCCCAGGGCGCGATAGCGCACCCCGCGCAGGGCCAGCGGAATCAGGGCCACGATCACCAGCGCATTGAAGATCACCGCCGACATGATGGCCGAATCGGGGCTGGTCAGACGCATCACGTTGAGCGCGCCCAACTGCGGATAGTTGGCCACGAACATGGCCGGGATGATGGCGAAGTACTTGGCCACGTCATTGGCGATGCTGAAGGTGGTGAGGCTGCCGCGCGTCATCAGCATCTGCTTGCCGATCTCGACGATCTCGATCAGCTTGGTCGGATTGGAATCCAGATCGACCATGTTGCCGGCTTCCTTGGCGGCCTGGGTGCCGCTGTTCATGGCTACGGCCACGTCGGCCTGGGCCAGCGCGGGCGCGTCATTGGTGCCGTCGCCGGTCATGGCCACCAGCTTGCCCTCGGCCTGGTGCTGGCGGATCAGGGCCAGCTTCTGTTCCGGCGTGGCTTCGGCGAGGAAGTCATCGACCCCGGCCTCGGCGGCAATGGCGGCGGCGGTCAGGCGGTTGTCGCCGGTGATCATGACGGTCTTGATGCCCATGCGGCGCAGTTCGCCAAAGCGCTCCTTGATGCCACCCTTGACGATGTCCTTCAACTCCACAGTACCGAGGATGCGGATCGGTGCGCCCTGGTTGATCATGGCCGCCTCGGCATGCCATTCGATGACCACCAGGGGCGTGCCGCCCCGGCGGGCGATGGATTCGATATCACTCTCGACCTGGGCCGGCAGGCGCTGGTCGGCGGCGCGGGTGAGCTTGCGGATGGCGTCGGCGGCGCCCTTGCGGATGCGGCGGTGGCCCAGGTCGATGCCGGAGACGCGGGTCTGCGCCGAGAACGGGATGAATTCCGCACCCAGGTTGGCCATCTCGCGTTCGCGCAGGTTGAAGCGATTCTTGGCCAGCACCACGATGCTGCGCCCTTCCGGGGTTTCATCGGCCAGCGAGGCCAGTTGCGCCACATCGGCCAGCTCGCGCTCGGTGACGCCCGGCGCCGGCATGAAAGCTGCGGCCTGGCGGTTGCCCAGGGTGATGGTGCCGGTCTTGTCCAGCAACAGCACATCGACGTCGCCGGCGGCTTCCACCGCACGGCCGGAGGTGGCGATCACGTTGGCCTGCATCATGCGGCTCATGCCGGCCACGCCGATGGCCGAGAGCAGACCGCCGATGGTGGTGGGGATCAGGCAGACCAGCAATGCGATCAGGGCCGTCACCGACACCGGCGAGCCCGAACCGGCGGCATTGACCGAGAAGATCGAGAACGGCAGCAAGGTCACCGTCACCAGCAGGAACACCAGCGTCAGCGCCACCAACAGCAGGGTCAGCGCCAGTTCATTGGGGGTCTTCTGGCGGCGTGCGCCTTCGACCATGGCGATCATGCGGTCCAGGAAGGCTTCGCCCGGATTGACCGAGACGCGCACCACGATCCAGTCCGACAACACGCGGGTACCACCGGTGACGGCCGAGAAGTCGCCGCCCGATTCGCGGATCACCGGTGCGGATTCGCCGGTGATGGCGCTTTCATCGACGGTGGCCACGCCTTCGATGACTTCGGCGTCGGCCGGCACGGTGTCGCCCGCTTCGATGAGCACCAGGTCACCCTTGCGCAGGCTGCCGCCTTCCACCACTTCGCACTGGCTGGCCAGCACTTGCATGTCATCGCCACGCACATGCTCGGCGCGGCGCAGCTTCTTGGCCATCACGCTCTTTTTGACGCCGCGCAGGGCGGCGGCCTGGGCCTTGCTGCGGCCCTCCGCCAGAGCTTCAGCGAAGTTGGCGAAGAGCACCGTGAACCACAGCCAGGCGGCGATGGCGAAGATGAAGCCAGCAGGCGCCTCACCCTGGCCGACAAGGGCCTGGATGAACAGCAGCGTGGTCAGGATGCTGCCCAGGTAGACCACGAACATCACCGGATTGCGCCACTGCGCACGCGGCGAGAGCTTGCGGAAGGAATCGGCCAGGGCCGGCTTGACGATCTTGGGATCGAACATCCAGCGCGCGGTCTGGGCCGCCGAAGGGATGGCTTCAGGCGTGACCGTTGCGCTGGCGGAGGTATTGCTGGAAGGGGTAGTCATAAGGGTATCCGTTGCGGGTTGCTGCGTCGGGCGCCATGCCCGGCGCAATCCATCCAATCATTTACATCGCCATCATCTGCAGGTGCTCGACCACCGGTCCCAGCGCCAGCGCCGGTACATAGGTCAGCGCACCGACCAGGATCACCGCGCCGATCAGCAGCGCCACGAACAGCGGACCATGCGTGGGCAAGGTGCCGGAGGTGGCGGCCAGGCGCTTCTTGCCAGCCAGCGAACCGGCCATGGCCAGCACCGGCACGATGATGCCGAAGCGGCCCAGCCAGGTGCAGATGCCGGTGGTGATGTTGTAGTACGGTGTGTTGGCCGAAAGCCCGGCAAAGGCGCTGCCGTTGTTGTTGGCCGCCGAGCTGAAGGCGTAGAGGATTTCGGAGAAACCGTGCGCCCCCGGATTGGCGATGCCGGCCAGGCCCGCCTCCACCATCACCGAGAGCGCCGTGAAGATCAGCACCAGGGCCGGGGTCATGAGGATGGCGATGGACATCATCTTCATGTCGAACACGCCGATCTTCTTGCCCAGGTATTCGGGCGTGCGGCCGATCATCAGGCCGGCGATGAACACCGCCAGCACCGCGAAGATCAGCATGCCGTACAAGCCCGAGCCGACCCCGCCGAACACCACTTCACCCAGCTGCATCTGCAGCATCGGCACCAGTCCACCCAAGGGCGAGAGCGAGTCATGCATGGCATTGACCGCACCGCAGGAAGCGGCCGTGGTGATGGAAGCAAACAGCGCCGAGGCCGGGATGCCGAAGCGGGTTTCCTTGCCTTCCATCATGCCGGGGCCTGTGGCGTGCAGCGAGGCCAGCATGGGATTGGGTTGCGACTCGGCATACATCAGCACCAGCGTCATGACCACGAAGAGCAGCGTCATCGCCGCCAGGATGGCCCAGCCCTGGCGACGGTCGCCCACCAGCACGCCAAAGCTGGTGCACAGCGCTGCGGGAATGATGAGGATGGCGAGCATCTGCAGGAAGTTGGAGAGCGGCGTCGGGTTCTCATAGGGGTGGGCCGAGTTGGCGTTGAAGAAACCGCCGCCATTGGTGCCGATCATCTTGATGGCTTCCTGCGAGGCCACCGGCCCCATGGGCAGGGTCTGCTTGTCGGTGCTCTGGGCTTCGGTCACCGGTTCGCCTTTGGCGTCCTTGAGCGGCTGTCCTGCGGCGTCCAGCTTGGGCACGGTGTAGTGCGTCACTTCCAGGGTCTTCACGTCCTGGTAGGCACGGAAGTTCTGGATACTGCCCTGCTGCACCAGCACCAGCGCCAACACCACCGACAGCGGCAGCAGCACGTAGAGCGTGCTGCGGGTCATGTCCACCCAGAAGTTGCCGATGCCCTTGCTGCTGTGGCGGGCAAAGCCGCGGATGAGTGCGAACGCAATGGCGATGCCAGTGGCCGCCGAGAGGAAGTTCTGCACCGCCAGCGCAGCCATCTGGGTCAGGTAGCTCATGGTGGACTCACCGGCGTAGCCTTGCCAGTTGGTATTGGTCACGAAGCTCAGCGCCGTATTGAAGGACGAATCCGGGCTGACACTGGCCAGCGCTGCCGGGTTCAGCGGCAGCCATTGCTGCAGGCGCTGCAACAGGTAGACCACGATGGCGCCGATGAAATTGAACAGCACGACGGCGATGGCGTACTGCTTCCAGTCCATCTCGTGTTCACGGCTGATGCCGCAGAGGCGGTAGAAGACGCGTTCGATGCCGCCGAAGAAGCGGTTGACGCGTGACTTGCCTTCCATCACACGGGCCATGTACCAGCCCAGCGGCAGGGAAAGCAGCAGCAGGACGGCCAGGTAGAGGCCGAGCTGGTAATAGTTGTTGCTGTCCATGTCAGAAATCCTCCGGCTTGATCAGGGCGTAGACCAGGTACAGCAACAGGGCGACGGCAACCGCCAGCCCCAGCGCATACATGAGGTTCATTTCTTCTCCCCTTCCTGCCGTTCCAGACGGCTGCACAGGGCGATGAAGGCCCACATCGAGAGGCCGCAGACGAGCAGCATGCCTATGTAGAGAAAATCGGTTTGCCACATTTCCCACTCCATTGTTGACGTTGTTGCGCTCGCTTCCGGGGACGGAAGCGGAGACAGTCGAACGATAGGGAAAGCAGCATTAAATCCCGGTAAATGTTTCGCGCAGGAGCGTAAACAAAACGTAAATGAGACGGTGCGGCTCGCCAGCGCAAGAGAGGAACGAAGCGCATGGGCTGATGAAAAGCCTCTCCTCCCGTTCGGACTGAGTAGCCCCGAGGGGGCGTATCGAAGGCACGCCGGCGATGGCGTCACCAGGGAATACGGATGGGAAGGACAGACGGCGCGTCTTCGATACGCCCCCTGCGGGGGCTACTCAGTCCGAACGGGAAGGAGAAACGAGGAGGAATAACAAGAAAGCGTAACGGAAGGAGTACCGGGACGGCGTTGTGAGCAGCAGCGACACGCCGGGCAAATCAGAAATCGCCGACACGCCCCAGTTCGATGCGGTTCTTGCCCAGGCGCTTGGCGGCGTACATGGCCTTGTCGGCCATAGAGAGCAGTTCTTCCGGGCCGACCTCGCCGTCCAGGTCGGGCTGGTAGACGGCCACGCCAATGCTGCTGGAGATGTGGACAGTGGAATGGGTCAGCTCGAAGGGTTCGCGGATGGCATGCAGGATCTTCTCGGCCACCATGATGGCGTCCTGCTGGCTCTGGAGGTTTTCCAGGATCACCACGAATTCGTCGCCAGCCAGGCGCGCCACCGTATCGACATCGCGCACCGAGGCTTGCAGCCGGCGCGCAAACTCCACCAGCAGTTCATCGCCAGCCTCATGGCCATAGCGGTCATTGATGCCCTTGAAACCATCTAGGTCCATGAAGAACAGGGCCAGCAACTGGTGTGCGCGGCGCGCGCGCATCATGCCTTCGGGCAGGCGGTCGCTGAAGGCGCGGCGGTTGGGCAGGCTGGTCAGCACGTCGGTGAGCGCCAGCTCGCGCATCTGGTCGCGGAAGGCCAGGCGCTCGGTGATGTCGTGCAGGAAGGCGATGAACAGATGGCCGCTCTGGCGCTTGACATGGCCCACCGTGATCTCGACGGGCAACTCATGACCATCGCGATGCAGGGCCTGCAGTTCGATGCGGTTGTTGATGACCACGCTGGTGCCGTCCTTGAGGAACTGCGCCATGCCGTGGTTGTGCGCCGCCCGCATGTCGGAGGGGATGATCAGCTCGGCCATGCTGCGTCCCATGACGGTATCGCGCGGCCAGCCCAGCAAGAGCTCGGCCTGGCGGTTCCATTCCACGATGTGACCGTGTTCGTCGGCGGCGATGAAGGCGTCCTGGGCGTTTTCCAGGATGGCGCGCAGCTCGGCGGCGCTTTCTTCCAGCTGGATCTGGTTGGTCTGCTGCTGGTCCAGGGCCTGCTGCAGGGCGGTCGCGGTCTCGTGCAGGCGGCTGGTGCGTTCGACCACGCGCTCTTCCAGGCTCTCGTTGAGCGAACGCATCTCGCGCAGGTAGCGCTCTTCGCGTTCGACCATGGTGCCCAGGGCGGAAGACAGCAATTGCAGCTCGCGCACGCTGGTCACCAGTGGAATCTCGACTTCCTGCAGACCGGCAGCGCGCTGCTCCAGCGCCGCCGACAAGGCATTGATGGGGGCCACCAGACGACGGGTCAGCGCAAAGGCCAGCAAGACCAGCACCGCGCCGGCCATTGCGCCCACGAGGATGACGCGCCGCTCCAGGTCACGGAAGGCTTCCAGGGCCACCGTTTCGGGCTGGCGCACGATGACGGTCCACTTCAGTTTCATCTCGCCACCCAGCCCGGTGCGCGCATAGCCGATGACATAGCGGCGGCCATCCGGCCAGGTCTCGATGATCGAGCCGCCTGTGCTGGACTGCTGCGCGGCGCGGAAGCTGGCCGTATCGATCTTGGTCTCTTCCATGTCCTTGGGACCGAGGATGACGGTGCCATCGGAACGCACGATGAGCACGTCCACGTCATAACGGCTGCTGGTGGGATTGAGCAGCTTGGAGGCGATCTCGCGCGCCCAGCCCCAGGACAGGTGCATGCCCATCACGCCGATCATCTGGCCTTGCATGTTCAGCACCGGCATGGAGATATCGACAAAGCGCCAGGGGTCGGACTGGGGCGGCAGCTTCTTTTCCAGCAGCAAGGCCGGATGGTAGTCGGCGGCGTACTCGGTCTGCTGGCCTTGCTGGAACCATGGCCGCTCGGCCACGCTCATGCCTTCGAGCAGGCCCTTGGTGGCCGCCAGCACGGTGCCGTCGGGCTTGGCCATGCCGATCCAGGCATAGTGCGGCACGTTGCGCTGCAACTCCTCGATCACCCCACGAATGCGCGCCGGGTCCTGGGCCTGACGGATGGAGGGGCGCGACACCAGCAGGCGAATATCGATCTCGCGCTCGGCCATGCCGCGCTCGAGCGCATCCTGCATCTGCCAGGCCAGTTGCTTGAGGCGCGTCTCCACTTCCGAACGCGCGTAACCGCGGGTGAACTGATCCACCAGGATCAGCACCGACACGGTCGTGACGAGCACGGTGACAACCACCCCCAGCGTGATCAATGACGACAGGTTAGGCGGAGATGGGGCTTTTTTCTTATTCAATTGATACGCTTGGTACGAACTGCAGCAATACGGCTGAATGCATGACGGCTCCCCTGTGAACCGCATCGCGCATCTCACGCCTATTTATGAAATGCGTTCTAGGTATTTCGGCATCTTGCCAGAACACCTATGGTTTTTCATCGCATTTCCAGAAAAAGTACGAGAAATTTTTACCAAGAAGCAAAAATCACCCCTCCTCTGCTCCGGTATCAGCGCGCAAAATGTCTGGAGCGGCCAGCACAAAGGGATACCGACATTTTTCCCGCGGAGCGGGAAATGCAAAAAGACAACGCTCCGCCTGGAGGATCAAAGACCGGCGCAGACGCCGTCGGCACGCGGATCGGCCGCGCCCTCGATGAGGCCGTCGGGATGCACGCAGACCGCACCGGCATGGCCCATCATGTCGGTGTAATCGTCTACCACCTGCACCTCATGCCCGGCGCGGCGCAAGGCCTGGACCGTCGCTTCGGGGATGCGGCCTTCGACCTTGAGGTTGGTGGAGACATCGCCCCAGGTGCGCCCCAGCAGCCAACGCGGCGCGCTGACGGCGGCCTGCAGGTTCTGGCCGAACAGCACGTGACGGGTGAAGACCGCGGCCTGGGTCTGCGGCTGCCCTTCGCCGCCCATGGTGCCGAAGGCCAGGGTGCGGCCATCGTCCAGCCGCGCCAGCGAGGGGTTCAGCGTATGGAAGGGCAGCTTGCCCGGTTGCAGCTGGTTGACGCCCTCGTCAAGGGTGAAGCTGGCGCCGCGGTTCTGCCAGACGATGCCGGTGTGCGGCACGACTACGCCGCTGCCGAATTCCCAGAAGATGCTCTGGATGTAGCTGACCACCCGGCCCTGGGCATCGGCTGCGCCCATCCAGATGGTGTCGCCCGGGCGGGCCGGATGTGGCCAGGGTGCGGCGCGCTGCATGTCGATGTGGCGCACTTCCTGGTCCAGCGCTTCGGCCTGGAGCCACTGCGCCGCATCCACGCGCATGTGGGCCGGATCGGTGACGTGCTGGTTGCGCAGGATGAAGGCGCGCTTGGTGGCTTCCACCAGACCGTGGAGATGCGCGAAGCCGTCAGCCTGGGTGATGCCGAGCCGGTCGAACAGGCCAATGATCATCAGCGCCGAGACGCCCTGTGTCGGCGGCGGCAGGTTGTAGACGCGACCTGACCTTAACTGCACCATCAGCGGCTGCACCACTTGCGCACGGAAGGCTTCCAGATCGCTGCGGCGCAACGGGCTGCCGGCCGCTTGCAGGCCAGCAGCAAGGGATTGCGCCAGGTCGCCGCGATAGAAGTCATCCAGTCCGGCCTCGGCCAGGCGCGCCAGGCTGGCCGCCAGCGCTGACTGTTTCAGCACCTTGCCCGGCAGCGGGACGCCGTCGGCGGCATAGGTGGCGGCAAATCCTGGCTGGTCTTTCAGCTCGCTCCATTTATCGCGCGTGAGTTCGTGCTGCGAGCGGGTGACAGGTACGCCCACCTGCGCATGGTCGATGGCATCGGCCAGCAACACCGGCAGCGGCAAGCCGCTTGAAAAACGCTGGGCGTGCTCGAGCGCCGCGGCCCAGCCAGCGACCGCGCCCGCCACCGTCAAGGCGGCATGCGGACCGCGGGTGGGCATGGCCTTGTAGCCATGCTCGGCATAGAAGGCCTTGCTCGCCAGCGCCGCCGCAGGTCCGCAGGCGCGGATGGCCACCGGTGCGCGGCCCGGCTCGCTGATGAGCCAGAAGCCGTCGCCGCCGATGCCGTTCATGTGGGGATAGACCACCGCGATGGTGGCAGCGGCGGCGACCATGGCCTCCACCGCATTGCCGCCCTGGCGCAATATCTGCGCGCCGGCCTGCGCGGCCAGGTGATGCGGGGCGCTGACCATCCCGCCCAGACAGGTCTTGCTGTACAACATGCTTGCCTCCCGATGCTCTTGTGATTTTTATTGTGCTGCGAAGGCCTGGATGATACCTGTATCGGGAAAACGGCTCAGTCGTGGCAATCCATGCGCTTTTCGAAACGGAACATCTCATCGAGCATCTCTGGGCCGGACTGCTCTTCCCGATGCGGCCCGGGGTGCTGGTGGTGATAGAACTCCACGATCTTGAAGCCGCACTTGTTGAGGTAGAAATGGATGTTGCGTTTCTCGAAGTAAGGGGTGTGGGTCTCCCAGACCCGCGTCTGCGGATAGGCCCGCTCGATGGCCTGCCAGGCCTGCGTGCCCAGGCCCCGCCCGTGCGCCTGCGGGGAGATGAAAAAGAAGTCCAGGCTGTTGTGTCCGCTCTGGTCGTCGATGATCAGGACCGCGCCGCCGACCGGCTGTCCTTGCCGCAGCAGGCGATAGCTAACCGCATTGGCGGCCTGGCAGGAAGCGTAGACATCCTCCAGGCTGGGAATCAGTTCGTCTTGCGGCTGGCCAAAGGCTTCCTGCGCGCCTGCGGTGAAGGCCTCTTGCAGGGCGCGGGCAAATTCGGCGAGGTCGCTTTCCTGCAAGCGCTCCAGGGTGACGAGATCGGGGTGGTGCGGTGCGTCCAAACTTAGGCTCCTGTTGATGCTGTCCGCGCCTCATGCGCGGACCAGAGCCTGTCATTATCGACGCCAATGATGGGAATAAGGTGGGCGCTTGATGGGGATTGGATGCAGAAAAGACGCAGCCGCCACGCTGCTACGGCAGCGTGGCGGCTGCGCGACGGGCCTCAGATCGTGACCGGCTCGCGCAAGGCCTGGCGCGCTTCGGCGGCGATCTCGAAGGAATGCAGCCGCGCGGCGTGATCGAAGATCTGCGCCGTGATGATCAGCTCGTCGGGCGCATGCTCGTCCATGAAGGCTTGCAGCCCATCCTGGACGGCCTGGCGATCCCCCACCACCGCGCAGGCCAGCGAACGCGCCACATGCGCCTGCTCGCCCGGCTGCCACAAGGCGTCGATATCGTCCACGGGCGGGCGCAACTGGCCGGGCGTGCCACGGATCAGGTTCATGAACTGCTGCTGCAGCGAGGTGAACAGGCGCTCGGCCTCGCGCTGGGTATCGGCGGCGAAGACGTTCAGGGCCAGCATCACATAGGGCTTCTTGAGCGCGGCCGAGGGCTTGAAACGTTCACGATAGATCTGCACCGCCGACTTCATGAAACCCGGTGCGAAGTGCGAGGCGAAGGCAAACGGCAGGCCCAGTTCGGCAGCCAGTTGGGCGCTGAACATGCTGGAACCCAGGAGCCAGATCGGCACCTTCAGGCCGGCGCCGGGGACGGCGCGCAGGGTCTGGTAATCGGCCGGATCGTCAAAGTAGTCTTGCAGTTCCTGCACGTCCTGGGGGAAGGTGTCGGCGGTATCGCCGCCCATGTGACGGCGCAGGGCGCGCGCGGTGCGCTGGTCCGACCCGGGAGCGCGTCCCAGGCCCAGGTCGATGCGGCCGGGATAGAGCGACTCCAGCGTGCCGAACTGCTCGGCAATGACCAGCGGCGAATGATTGGGCAGCATGATGCCGCCGGAACCGACGCGAATGCTGCGCGTGTTGGCGGCCACATGCGAAATCACCAGGGCGGTGGCAGCGCTAGCGATGCCGGGCATGTTGTGATGCTCGGCCAGCCAGTAGCGGTGGTAGCCGAGCGCTTCGGCGCGCTGCGCCAGTTCCTTGCTGTTGTTGAAGGCCTGGGCGGCGGTGCTGCCCTGGTTGATCGGGGATAGATCGAGGACGGAAAACGGGATCATGAGTGGGTCCTTGTGGGCGCGGCAGGATCACCGCCGCGCCGGGTTGCCGGGATGGTGGCCCGGAAGGCGGCAGGCGTTCAGTCCAGCTTGACCACCAGCTTGCCGAAGTTCTTGCCTTGCAGCAGACCCATGAAGGCCTCGGGCGCATTCTCCAGCCCTTGCACCACGTCTTCGCGATAGTGCAGCTTGCCTTGCTTGAGCCAGTTGCCCACTTCCTGCTGGAAGGCGGCGTGCAGGTCGGGACGGTTGACGTAGTAGTCGAAGATGATGAACCCCTGCACGCGCATGCGCTGGGTCAGCGTGCGGCGCAGGATCGCGGCGCTGTCGGTGGCCAGCGTGCCGCCGTTGTAGTGCGCGATGAGGCCGCACACCGGCACGCGGGCGTGGATGTTCAACAGCGGGAAGACGGCGTCGAGCACGGCGCCGCCGACGTTCTCGAAATACACATCGATGCCGCGCGGACAGGCGGCCTTCAGTTGTTCGGGGAAGTCGGCAGCACGGTGATCGATGCAGGCGTCGAATCCCAGCTCCTTGACCGCCGCTTCGCACTTCTGCGCGCCACCGGCAATACCCACTACGTGGCAGCCGCGCAGCTTGGCGATCTGGCCGACCAGGGACCCCACCGCGCCGGTGGCCGCAGCCACGACGACTGTTTCACCAGGGCGCGGCTGGCCGATGTCGATCAGGCCGGCATAGGCGGTATAGCCGGGCATGCCCAGCACGCCCAGCGCATGCGAGGGATGGGCGAAGCCGGCGGGCAGCTTGTTGACGCCCGTGCCATCGGAGACGGCGTATTCCTGCCAGCCGGTGTAGGCCATCACCAGGTCGCCTTCCTTGAATTCAGGATGGCGCGAGGCTTGCACCCGCGAGACCACGCCGCCGGTCATGACGCCGCCGATCTCCACCGGCGGTGCGTAGGATGGCGCATCGCTCATGCGGCCGCGCATGTAGGGGTCCAGCGACAGCCACTGGCCGCGCAGCAGCAGTTGCCCTTCTTCCAGCGCCGGAATGGCCACTTCTTCGAGGCGGAAATTGTCGGCCGTGGGCGCGCCGGTGGGGCGCGAGGCCAGCACGATGCGGCGGTTGGTCTGGGCAGTCGTCTTTGTCATGGGAAATCCTTTCCTGTTGAAGTTCGTCGGAAGATGTAGGCGCGGCTCAGCCAAGCTCAGCCAGCCTCATCCGGCCTCAGGCAGCACCAGCACCCGACGGGTGACCAGCATGGCCGCCTCCATCGGAGCGCGGTCGCGGCTCAGGCGCGACAGCAGGCTCGCGCCCAGCCATTGCTGGTACAGCATGGTGGCCGTGGCCAGCGGATGCAGCACGGTATGCAGGGAGCCTTCTGCTATCCCTTGGGCGATGCAGGCGGCGATGCGTTCGATGAAGGCCTGGGTGCCCTGGTGCAGGGCCTGGCGCATATCCTCGGAGAGGTCGGCCACCTCGGCGGAGAGCTTGACCACCAGGCAGCGTTGCTCCAGTTCCTGGCAGCACTGGCTTTCCAGCCAGTAGCCCCAGTAGGTCAGCAGGCGCTCGCGGGCGCTGGCGCCATGGGCGGGGTCGCCCAGCACACGCTCCAGCGACTCCAGGTAGCCGGCCACGTAGTGCTCGATGAGCTCGCGTCCGTATTGCTCCTTGGAACCGAAGTAGTGATAGAACGATCCCTTGGGAATGGCCGCCGCCGCCAGGATCTCGGACAGGCCGACGCTGGAGTAGCCTTTCTGGGCGATCAAGGCGCGCCCGGCCATGAGGATGTTGCGTTTGTTTTCGCCGTAATGTTCTCGCATGGCGACTATTCTAACGAAAAATTAGACCGGTCGTCTAAGACCGGTCTTTTTCACCTCCGCTGCCCTGCGCCCGCCATCAAAGCCTGGCGCGATCCACGGGCGGAAACAAGGGCCACACCAGCAACGCTGCCAGCGCGGTAGCAAGCCAGACCGCCGGCCATCCCTGCCAGTGCAGCAAGGGCGGAATCGCCTGGGCGGCCAGGAAGAAGACCAGGAACACGCAGCTATTGCCCAGCCCCAGCGCAGTGCCCACCTGCCCTGCCCCGGCCACGACGGCCAGCTCGGTATAGGCCACGCCATGCCAGGCCGACACCACCACGCCGGCCACCACCAGCAGCGGCGCCAGCCAGGCCAGCCGACTGGCCTGGCCCGACAGCGCCAGCACGCCCAGCAGGCCGAACAGCGCGGCGCTGGCCAACGCACAGCCGCGCAGGTAATCGCGCCGCTGGCCGCGCCGGTCGGTCCAGCGCCCGCTGGCGATACGGGCTGCCGCCGCGCCCAGCTGGACCAGGGTCAGCAGCACGCTGATGGCCAGCACACTGGCCTGTGCGCTTTCCTGCAGGAAGATGCCGCCAAAGCTCAAGAGCGCCACCTGCGGCGCGCACAGCAAGCCTATCCCCAGGGCCAGGCGCCAAACCAGCTTGCTGCGCAAGGCGGTGCTGGCGGCGGCGACCGACGCTGCTACGTGTGCAGGCGTGACCGGGGCTTCGCGCAACAAGCGCAAGACCAGGCCCACGCTGGCCAGGCAAGCCGCCATCAGCGCCGCAAAGACCGCACCGAAGCCGGCATGCGCGGCCAGCGTAGGCAGCAGCAATGCGCCCAGGCCGCCGCCCAGCGGCACGGCGGTCTGGCGTATGCTCATGGCCAGCCCGCGCTCGCCTTCGCCAAACCAGCCCATGATGGCGCGTCCGCTGGCGCCGTTGACGCTGCCGCCCAGGAGACCGGCCAGCATCAGGCCCGCACATAACCAGGCGAAGCTGGCCGCGCCCTGGCCAGGCAAGGCGTACAGCATCAACAAGCCAAGTGCGGCGCTGGCGCCCAGCAGGCCGGCCAGCAAGACCTTGCGGTCGCCCCAGCGGTCCGTGAGCACACCCCAGGGCAGCTCGCCCAGGGCCACGCCCAGACTGAGCAGACCCAGCGCCAGTCCCAGCTGGGTATTGCTGAGCCGGTAATCGCTGCGCAAGACGACCGAGGTCACCGGGATGCCCGAGAACACCGCCGAGAAGCTGGCATTGGCGGCCACGCCGGCGGCCAGGACTTTCCAGCGGTGGGGCGAGGACGACGAGAGCGGGAGGACAGGGGCGGCAACTTGCATGGCGGACTCCGGAGGGGGGGACATGCCGTGCAGTGTGCTGTGCAGCGGGATGGCTTGAATGTCATAATTCCAGCAATTCAGGCCATTTGACGTTTTCTGCACCATGCCCCTGCGCGAGACCGCCTTCCTCATCTTCGCCGACTGCAGCATGCTGGACTTCACCGGTCCGCTGTCGGCCTTCGACGCGGCCAACCGGCTCGCGGGCAAGACCCTGTACCGGCTCACGCTGTACTCCGAACCCGGCGGCATGATCCGCAGCTCCGCCGGTGCGCTGATCCATACCGAACGCATTGGCCGCACCAGCTTCGATACCCTGATCGTGGCCGGCGGCGGCGCGCCGCGCGAGGGCCTGGTCTCCCCGGCGCTGCGCCGCCACGTGCTGCGTGCGGCGGCGCGCTCGCGCCGCATCGCCGGTATCTGTACCGGCGCCTTCGTGCTGGCGGCCACTGGCCTGCTCGATGGCAAGCGCGCCACCACGCACTGGCGCATGGCCGCCAAGCTGCAACAGATGCATCCGGCGGTCAAGGTGGACAGCGACCGGATCTACTCACGCGATGGCGCGGTATGGACTTCGGCGGGCATCTCGGCCGGCATCGACCTGGCGCTGGCCTTGATCGAGGACGACCACGGCGTGGAACTGGCGCGCTCGGTGGCGCGCGAACTGGTGGTCTATCATCGCCGCCCGGGCGGGCAATCGCAGTTCTCGGCCTTGCAGGACATGGATGGAGGATCGGAGCGCATACGCCGCGCGCTCGGTTTTGCGCGTGAACATCTGCACCAGGCGCTCACGGTCGACCTGCTGGCCGAGGTGGCCTGCCTGAGCCGCCGCCAGTTCGACCGCGCCTTCGCCGCCGAGACCGGCCAGACGCCCGCGCGCGCCATCGAGCAGATGCGCGCCGAAGCGGCGCGGTTGCGCATCGAGCAATCCCAGGACACGCTGGAGAGCATCGCCCGCGCCACCGGCTTCGGCGACGCCGACCGCATGCGGCGCGCCTGCCTGCGCCTGTTCGGCCAACCGCCCCAGGCGATGCGCCGGCTGGCGCGCGCCGAAGACGATCAGGACGGGCTCAGCGCGCCGTCAGGCGCAATAGCGTGATTTCGGAAGGCGCCAGCAGGCGCTTGGGCGGGCCCCAATAGCCAGTGCCGCGGCTGACGTAGACCCACAGTCCTTGCAGCCGCTTCAGCCCTGCCACATAGGGCTGCTGCAACGGCACGAAGAAATTCCACGGGAAGAACTGGCCGCCATGGGTGTGGCCTGACAACTGCAGATCGAATCCCGCTTCGGCGGCAGCCTGGGCGCTGCGCGGCTGGTGCGCCAGCAGGATGCGCGGATGGCCGTCCGGCGCATCGGCGATGGCCGCATGTGGGTCGCTGCGGTGGGCTGGATCGAAGTGATGCGCGGTGTAGTCGGTCACGCCGGCCAGCACCAGGCCAGCATCGTCATGGCGCAGCACCACATGTTCGTTCATCAGCACGGTGAGGCCCAGGCGGCGCACTTCCTCGATCCACTCATGGGCGTTGGAGTAGTACTCGTGATTGCCGGTGACGAAGTAAGCGCCGTGGCGCGCACGCAGTTGCGCCAGCGGCGCGGTATGCGGAGCCAGCTGGCGCACGCTGCCATCGACCAGGTCACCGGTGATGGCCACCACGTCGGGGGAGAGGGCATTGACCTTGTCCACGATGGCTTGCAGGTAGGGAGCCTTGATGGTCGGGCCGACGTGGATATCGCTGATCTGCACGATGCTGAAGCCCTCCAGCGCCGCCGGCAGATTGGCGATGGGAACGCTGACCTCGACCACGGCGGCGGTGCGACGGGCATTGAGGTAGCCGATCACGGTAGCAGCGGCGGTCAGCGCCAGGGCCAGCCAGGCGGTCAGCTCGATCATCTCGTGGCGCTGGATGGGCGACAGCGGCAGCCACGGCAACAAGGCCAGCGCGATGGCGCGCAAGAGCGTAGCCAGCAAGGCCGAGGAAAACGCGCCCATGGCCAGCATGCCGGCCCAGGACAGGCGATCGGACCAGCGCTCCGACAAGCCCTGGCGCTTCAGGTAGGGTGCCACCAGGGCGATGGGCATGAGCAGGAAGGACAGTGCCAGCACGGCGACGCCCAGGGCGATCCAGCCGGCCTGGGTGCTCAGCGCCGGCAGCAGTTGCCAGCCGATCCAGACATGCAGGGCCGCCAGCAGGCCCAGGAAGACAGCGACTCCGACATAGCTACGACGCATGGACAGCCTTTTTCGAGGGAAGGAAAAACGGGGGGACCGAAAGAATACGAGGAATTGCTATAAAGCAAATATATGGCGATAGGCTACCCTCTTTTCAAGCAATTTCTTCGAAAACAGCCGTAAACCCTCGCCAAAATAGAGCAAATTTCGGTAAGACCAAGGGCAAATGAAGAAAAAGTCAGCATCGGTCATGCAAGAAGACGCTCAGAGGAGGATAATATTGCCTCGATCCCCCCGTTTTTAATTTGCGCGCCCCTGGCAGCTCAACTGCCCCGATGTTTCGGACCAGGACGCGCCTGCTTCATTGGAAGAGTTATTTTGAGTTCAAGCAAAACCAAGCGCTGGCATGGCAACGTGGAAGCGATCAAGGCCGAATTCCTCAACGGCGTGATCACCCAGATGACGTCCTATGGCGACCGTGTGCACTTCAGCATGTTCGGCTCGGTCCAAAAGCCGCACTACGAAGTAATCAACAGCTTCGACAAGAAGATGGCCTTCGACGGCAATCACCATCTGCACCGCGCCGAGGAAACCGAGTTCGGCCCCGGCAACGTGACGCCGATCTTCACGCTGGACCAGATCAAGCGCATCGTCGCCACCGGCGGCAGCGGCACCCGCAGCACCCCGCGTTCGGCGCGCGCGGCCTCGGCCCGCAGCGCCGGCGGCACGGCCCGTCCGACCACCGCCGCCGCCCGCGCGCGCGAAGCGGTGGACAGCGAGAAGTACGCCTACTTCAAGGCCAACCGCCACATGCTGCCCGATGAGATCAACCAGCATTCCGATGAGATCAGCAAGCTCATGCTCAATGGCATGTCGGCTGAACAGGCTTTCGGCGAAGTCATTTCCAAGTATTTCGGTTGAGCCGGGCGGTCAGGCCTGTCCTGACGGCAAGCGCCAAGCGTCAAACGCCAAACGAAAATGGCCGGAGAAAAATCTCCGGCCATTTTTTTTGCCTGGGGCGCTGGTGAGCCCCGGCAGCGTGTGGCCTCAGTAGAACTCGGGAACGATCATCGAGTCTGGCACCGGATGGCGCTCGTAGTCTTCATGGCGCTCGCGCTCCGGCAGCAGCACCGGCGGGTGCGGCACCTCGGCATAGGGCATCTGCTGCAGCAGGTGCTGGATGCAGTTCAGGCGGGCCTTCTTCTTGTCCACCGCCTGCACCACCCACCAGGGGGCTTCGGGGATGTGGGTGCGTTCCAGCATCACTTCCTTGGCCTTGGTGTATTCCTCCCAGCGGCGGCGCGATTCCAGGTCCATGGGGCTCAGCTTCCACTGCTTGAGCGGGTCATGGATGCGCGAGAGGAAGCGCAGGTGCTGCTCTTCATCGGTGATGGAGAACCAGTACTTGATGACCTGGATGCCGGCCCGGGTGAGCATGCGTTCGAATTCGGGCACGGAGCGGAAGAACTCCTCGTACTGTTCATCCGAGCAGAAGCCCATGACGCGCTCCACGCCGGCGCGGTTGTACCAGCTGCGGTCGAACAGCACGATCTCGCCGGCCGCCGGCAGGTGCGACACGTAGCGCTGGAAATACCACTGCGTGCGCTCGCGGTCGTTGGGTGCGGGCAAGGCCGCCACGCGGGCCACGCGCGGGTTCAGGCGCTGGGTGATGCGCTTGATCACGCCCCCCTTGCCGGCCGCATCGCGCCCTTCGAAGACGATCACCACCTTGTGGCCGGTCTGCACCACCCAGTCCTGCAGCTTGACCAGCTCGCCTTGCAGCCGGAACAGCTCACGGAAATACAGACGGCGATATTCCTTCTCTTCCTCGCCGTGGGCGCTGGAGAATTCGCCGGTGACCGGATCTATGGTGCGGTCTTCCAGTTCCAGTTCCATTTCTTCGTCATAGCTGTCGGCCAGCTCACGGTGGACGCGCTTGACCAGTTCTTCCTTATCCATCATGTCCTCGTATCCAAGTAAAGTGGCGAACGCGGCACTCCTCTTCGCCTGAAAAGTGCGTGACAACATACCTGCCCATTGTGACCAAGACATGACAGTCGGCTAACATCGGAATCGAAGGCCGCCCCGACAGGTGCATGTCCCGCCATCCTGCGCCAACTGGCGGGAAAGCGCCATGATGCCGCACAGAACCTGGCGGACGAAAATACGCTATAGTCCCAAAAACGATTCCGGCATAACAGCATGACACTTACAGAACTCAAATACATCGTGGCCGTGGCCCGGGAAAAGCATTTCGGCCATGCAGCAGAAGCTTGTTTCGTCGCCCAGCCCACGCTGTCGGTGGCCATCAAGAAACTGGAAGATGAGCTGGGCGTGGTCATCTTCGAGCGCGGCGGCACCGAGGTGTCGGTCACGCCGCTGGGCGCGCAGATCGTGGCCCAGGCCGAGCGCGTGCTGGAGCAGACCGCCGCCATCAAGGAGATCGCCAACCAGAACAAGGACCCGCTCTCGGGCCCCTTGCGCCTGGGCATCATCTATACCATCGGTCCCTACCTGCTGCCGTCATTGGTCAAGACCATGATAGAGCGCGTGCCGCAGATGCCGCTGATCCTGCAGGAGAATTTCACCACGCGCCTGATCGAACTGCTGCGCCAGGGTGAACTCGACGCCGCCATCATGGCCCTGCCCTTCCCCGAGCATGGGCTCAACGTGCTGCCGCTGTACGATGAAGAATTCATGGTCGCCCTGCCGCGCCAGCACAAGTGGGCCGAGCGCAAGGAAATCGACGCCCGCGAACTCAAGAGCGAGACCATGCTGCTCCTGGGCAATGGCCACTGCTTCCGCGACCAGGTGCTGGAAGTCTGCCCCGAGATGTCGCGCTTCTCCACCAATGGCGATGGCATTGCGCGCACCTTCGAGGGGTCTTCGCTGGAAACCATCCGTCACATGGTGTCGTCAGGCATCGGCGTGACCGTGCTGCCGCGCGCCTCCATTCCGGACGTCGATACTCGCGACGGCATGGTGCGCTACGTCCCCTTCGTCGCCCCGGCCCCATCGCGTCGCGTGGTCATCGCCTGGCGCAAGAGCTTCACCCGTCAGGCCGCCATCGATGCGGTGCATCAGGCGGTGTTGGCTTGCAAGCTCAATGGGGTGCAGATGCTGGTGGATCAAGCGGCTGAAACTAACTGAGCCTTATCCGACAATGCAGGTTCTACAACAGCCGTACGGATTAACTGCTGCGAGGATATTCCGTTAGCGTCATCCTCAACGCGAAGACGTCCCGATACAGCTCGGGCAGATCGCGCTGTATCGTCTGCCAGATGATACCGAGATCCACCTTGTCGTAACCATGCGCGACGCGGTTGCGCATCGTGGACATGACCATCCAGGGAATATGATCGTAGCGCGCGGCGAAACCAGGGTCAGATCGCATGACGTTATTGGCAGCCTCGCCAATGATTTCGATATTGCGAATCACGGCATCCTGGACCAGCTCGTTAGCAAGGAAAGTCGCCTCTACCAGTTCGTCCGTGTAGCGTTCAATCCGGTCGATGGCCATCAGGATGTGATCGAGGTAATCCGGTACGCGGCCGGCCTTGTTCATACCGGCCTGGCCTCCGCCAGGATTCGGCTGCGAGCGGCCTCGGGCAGCGCCTTCGGGGTCAGCACATCGACCGTCACCCCCAGCAGGCGCTGCAATTCGACTTGAATGGCTGCCACGTCCATGAGCGTGGTCTCTGGCGTCGGATCGATGAGCAAGTCGAGATCGCTACCTGGGGTGTCCTCGCCATGCACGACTGAACCGAATACCCGGACATTGCGCGCATGGTGCGCCGCCACCACTTGTCGGATGGCAGCGCGATGAGAGGCCAGCGCTTCAGAAGGTTTCATGGAGTGTTCTCCCTCGGTAAGGTCGGCATTCATGATAGGTGAACACCAGAGCAGAGGCAACCTGCCCTGCCGCCGTAAGCTATGCGGGCCGGATCACCCCAGCCGCTTGGTACTCTTCACATCAAACCAATGCACATCCCCCGCCCCGAACGACGCCCCGATGCGCTGCCCCGTCCTGACCTGCACATTGGCCGGGCAACGCAGCACCAGGGCCTGTTCGCCGCAGCGGGCATGCACCAGCAGTTCCGCGCCCAGCGCCTCGACCAGTTCCACCTCCAGCGACAGTTGCGCCGCAGAGCCATCCAGGATGGGCAGCAGGTGCTCCGGCCGCACACCCAGGATGCGCTCCTGGCCTGCCGCAGCGGCCAGCGGCTGGGGCAGGCGGAGGGTCTCGGACGCGTTGCCCTTGCTGACCTCGAAACTGGCGCCATCGCCGGTCAGCTTGCCCTGCAGCAGGTTCATGGGGGGTGAACCGATGAAGCTGGCCACGAAGGTCGTGGCCGGGCGCGCATACACCTCAGCGGGCGTGCCGATCTGCTCGGCCACGCCACGGTTCATCACGATCATGCGCTGCCCCAGCGTCATCGCTTCGACCTGGTCGTGGGTCACGTAGAGACTGGTGGTGCGCAGGCTGGCATGCAGCTTCTGGATTTCCAGGCGCATCTGCACGCGTAGCTTGGCGTCCAGGTTCGACAGCGGTTCGTCGAAGAGGAACACCGCGGGCTTGCGGACGATGGCGCGCCCCATGGCTACACGCTGACGCTGGCCGCCGGAGAGCTGGCGCGGCGTGCGCTCCAGCAGCGCGCCCAGTTCGAGGATGGCGGCGGCGCGCTGCACGCGCGCGTCTATCTCGCTCTTGGAGAGTCCCTGGATCTTCAGGCCATAGGCCATGTTCTGGTACACCGTCATGTGCGGATACAGCGCATAGTTCTGGAACACCATGGCGATGTCGCGCTCCTTGGGTTCCAGATCATTGACCACGCGATCGCCGATGACGATCTGGCCGCTGCTGATCTCCTCCAGACCGGCCACCATGCGCAGCAGCGTGGACTTGCCGCAGCCCGAAGGGCCGACCATGACGATGAATTCGCCATCGGCGATCTCGGCATCGATGCCATGGATCACGTCGACCGCCTTGGCGCCGGCGCCATAGGTCTTGCGGACTTGCTTGAGATGGATTGCTGCCATGGTTGTCAGTCTCTAACTATATAAATGATATAAATTATTTCTCGGAATCGACCAGGCCCTTGACGAACCATTTCTGCATCACCACCACCACCAGCCCGGGCGGGAGCATGGCCAGGATCATGGTCGCCATCACCAGGTTCCACTCGACGGCCGAGTCGCCCCCGGAAATCAGGGTCTTGATGCCGATGCCGATGGGATACATGCTGGTGTCGGTGGCAATGATGAGCGGCCACAGATACTGGTTCCAGCCATAGATGAACATGATCACGAACAGCGCAATGACATTGGTGCGCGACAGCGGCCACAGCACATCCTTGAGGAAGCGCAGCGGCCCTGCTCCATCGATGCGCGCCGCTTCGGCCAGCTCGTCGGGCACCGTCAGGAAGAACTGGCGGAACAGGAAGGTGGCCGTGGCCGAGGCGATCAGCGGCACGCTGAGGCCCGCATAGCTATTGAGCATGCCCAGGTCGGACACCACCTGGTAGGTCGGTGTGATGCGCACTTCCACCGGCAGCATCAGGGTGACGAAGATCATCCAGAAGAACAGGCCACGCCCGGGAAAACGGAAGTAGACAATGGCAAAGGCCGAGAGCATGGAAATCGAGATCTTGCCGATGGCGATGATGAGCGCCGTGGCCAGGCTCACCCACAGCATGTGCAGCACCGGCGGGGCGGTGACCTGGCCGGCTGCGCCCTTGAAGAGCACGGTACTGTAGTTGTTCACGAATTCCCCGCCCGGCGCCAGCGACAGCGGCGACAGGGCCGATTGCTCAGCGGTCTGCGTGCTGGCCACGAAAGCCACATAGAGCGGGAAGAACACGATCAGCACGCCCAGCACCAGCACCACGTGGCTGAGGAAATCGAGGATGGGACGACGTTCGATCATGCGCTCACCTCTGCACTGGGGAAGAAGAAAAGATCGTTCATGTGGTCGGCCTTCATGCGTATTGCACTTTCTTTTCAACGTACTTGAACTGCACCACGGTCAGCAGGATCACCAGCGCCATCAGCACCACCGATTGCGCCGCCGAGCCGCCCAGGTCGCCGCCCTTGAAGCCATCCGAGAAGACCTTGTAGACCAGGATCTCGGTATCCTTGCCAGGTCCACCGTGGGTGGTGGCGTCGACAATGACGAAGGTATCGAAGAAGGCATAGACCACGTTGACCACGAAGAGGAAGAAGGTAGTCGGCGAGATCAACGGGAAGACGATGGTGAAGAAGCGCTTGACCGGCCCCGCCCCATCGATGGCGGCGGCTTCGATGAGCGACTTGGGGATCGATTGCAGGCCGGCCAGGAAGAACAGGAAGTTGTAGCTGATCTGCTTCCAGATGGCGGCGATGACGATGAGGATCATGGCGTGCGTGCCATTGATCATGTAGTCCCAGGGCAGGCCCAGCCAGCTCAGCACATGCGAGAGGATGCCCAGCGAGGGACTGAGCAGGAACATCCACAGCACCCCCACCACCACCGGCGAGACCGCATAGGGCCAGATCAGGAAGGTCTTGTAGATCGAAGCGCCGCGGCGCACGCGGTCAGCGAAGACCGCCAGCAGCAAGGACAGCGCCAGTCCGAAGAAAGCCACCAGCGCCGAGAAGATGGCCGTGGTGCGGAAGGATTCGAGATAGGTCGGATCGCCGAAGAGGGTCTTGAAGTTGTCGAACCAGACGAATTCGGAATAGCCGCCAAAGGCGTCCTGCAACAGCATCGACTGATACAGCGCCTGCACCGCAGGCCAGAAGAAGAACAGCAAAGTGATGATGATCTGCGGTGCCACCAGCAGATAGGGCAACCACTTCGAGGTGAAGCGCGCGCGTTTTTCCACGATCGTTCCAGCCAGGGATCGCCTGGCCGCAGAAGTTGAATGAATCGGAACGGGAGCTCAGTACACTGACATCCCGAAACGGAATCCGGCGGTGTCCTCCGGGATCGTGGAGCACACCGCCGGTTCCTGCCCCGTCACCGCGTTCAGGCGAGACGGGAGGTGTTGCTGATGAGACTTACTGATTGCCCTTGTTGGCCTTCTCGAAGCGGGCCAGCAGTTCGTCGCCGCGCTTGACGGCGGAGTCTAGGGCTTCCTTGGCGGTCTTCTTGCCGGTCCAGACGTTTTCCAGTTCCTCGTCGAAGACCGTGCGGACCTGGGCGTAGTTGCCCAGGCGCAGGCCGCGCGACTTCTCGGTGGTCTTGACGATCATCTGCTTGACGGCGACGTCGGTGCCCGGGTTGCGCTCATAGAAGCCGGAGCTCTTGGTCAGCTCGTAGGCAGCCTTGGTGACCGGCAGGTAGCCGGTGTCCTGGTGCCACTTGGCGGCCACTTCCGGCTTGGACAGGTAGCTGAAGAACTTGGCCACGCCCTTGTATTCGTCGGCCTTCTTGCCGTTCATCACCCACAGCGAGGCGCCGCCGATGACGGTGTTCTGCGGTGCGCCCTGCACATCGTTGTAGTACGGCAGGGTGGCCACGCCGAACTTGAACTTGGCGTTCTTGCGGATATCGGCATAGGCCGAGGACGAACCGGTGATGATGGCGCATTCGCCCGCGTTGAACTTGGCGTTGGCCTCGTCCTTGCGACCGGCGTAGGTGAAGTAGCCTTGCTTGGCCCAGTTCGACAGGTTCTCGATGTGGCGCACGTGCAGGGGGCTGTTCATCTTCAGGCGGGCGTCCAGGCCGCCGAAGCCGTTGTTCTTGGTCGCCAGCTCGACGTTATGCCAGGTTGAAAACGATTCCAGATGCACCCAGGATTGCCAGGTCGTGGTGTAGGCGCACGATGCACCGCTGGCCTTGATCTTGGCGGCCATGCCGACGAATTCCTGCCAGGTCACGGGTGGCTTTTCCGGATCCAGGCCAGCCTTGGCGAACATGTCCTTGTTGTAGAACATGATGGTGGTGGAGCTGTTGAAGGGGAAGGACATCATGCCCTTGGGGGTCGAGTAGTAACCCGCCACCGCCGGCACATAGGCGTTCTGGTCGAACTTCTCGCCGGCCTGGTGCATGACTTCATAGACCGGCTTGACCGCGCCCTTGGCGTAGATCATGGTGGCCGTGCCCACTTCGAACACCTGCAGGATGGCGGGCGCATTGCCGGCGCGATAGGCGGCGATGGCCGCCGACATCGATTCGTCGTAGGTCCCCTTGTAGACCGGCACGATCTTGTAATCGCCTTGGGTCTTGTTGAAGTCGTCTGCCAGGGCATTGACGCGCTCGCCCAGGGCGCCGGTCATGGAATGCCACCAAGTGATCTCGGTAGCAGCGAAGGCAGAGGAAGTGATCGTCGCCAGCACACCGGTGGCGATCAGCGTTTTCATCATGTTCATCAGAGGGGACCTCTCGAAAAAAGGGGTTTTGATGCTAACAACGCTCCATGACAGCCGCGTTACATTAGCCGCCCTGCCCGCCCAGGGCAAAGGAATTACGCGCGGCAATGCAGCACAAACAGGGAATGTCTCGAAAAAATTTATTACTTCTTTTATAAGAATAAGAGCGGTCGATTGAAACCAGCTCATCCCGTCTTGCGCCCAATAAAAGCACGACAGTGCTAAAACGGTCACGCGAATTATAATGCGGACTTTCGATTTTGCGGACATTCCATGGACAGGCTCAGGCTCTACGCGCTGCTAGTGCGCGCCCACAAACCCATCGGCATCCTGCTCTTGCTGTGGCCGACCTTGATCGCGCTATGGCTGGCAACAGGCGGCGTACCCGACTGGCGCATCCTGGTGATCTACATCGTAGGTACGGTGCTGATGCGTTCCGCCGGCTGCGCCATCAATGACTATGCCGACCGCGACTTCGACCGCCATGTGAAGCGCACCGAACAGCGGCCCCTGACCTCGGGCAAGATCAAGTCGTGGGAAGCCCTGATGGTGGCGGGTGTGCTGGCGCTGGTATCGTTCCTGCTGATCCTGCCGCTCAATGCGCTCACCTTGCAGCTGTCGGTGGCGGCCGTCATCATTGCCGGCACCTATCCGTATTTCAAGCGCTTCTTCGCCATTCCCCAGGCCTACCTGGGCATTGCCTTCGGCTTTGGCATCCCGATGGGCTTTGCCAGCGTGACCGGCACGGTACCGCTGGCGGCCTGGGTGCTGCTGGTGGCCAACATCTTCTGGGCGGTGGCCTATGACACCGAGTACGCCATGGTGGACCGCGACGACGACCTCAAGATCGGCATCAAGACCTCCGCCATCACCTTCGGCCGCTACGACGTGGCCGCCGTCATGCTGTGCTATGCGGTGGCGCTGGCGCTGATCTGGATGGTCGGCCTGCAATACGGGCTGGGACTGTGGTTCTCGGTCGGCATGCTGGTGGCCTGCGGCTTTGCCGTGTACCACTACACCCTGATCCGCGAGCGCGACCGCATGCGCTGCTTCGCGGCCTTCAACAACAACAACTGGCTGGGCGCGGCGATCTTCGCCGGCGTCGCGCTGGATTACCTGATGCGCTGAGACGCTAAGGCTCACACGCACGGATACGGGAGACGAGATGGAAGCGGAATTCTGGCTGGAACGCTGGCGCGACGGGCGCACCCATTTTCACCAGTCGCGGGTGACGCCGCTGCTGCAGAAGTATTGGCCGCAACTGGCGCTGCCAGCCGCAAGCACCGTGCTGGTCCCGCTGTGCGGCAAGTCGCTGGACATGCTGTGGCTGGCCGAACAGGGCCATCGCGTGCTGGGTGTGGAGTTGTCTGAACTGGCCATCACCCAGTTCTTCAGCGAGCACCAGTTAACCCCGGCGGTGCATGAGAGCGCGCAAGGCCGTCATTACGTGGCCGGCAACATCGAACTGATCTGCGGCGACATCTTCGCGCTGGAAGATGCGACCCTGGCCGCCTGCGCCGGCGCCTACGACCGCGCCGCCCTGATCGCCCTGCCCCCGGCCATGCGTACGCGTTACGTGACCGAGATCTATGGCAGGCTGCCCGCCCAGGCGCGCAGCCTGCTCATTACCTTGGAGTACGACCAGCAGAAGATGGACGGCCCGCCGTTTTCGGTGACCGAGGAAGAAGTGCTGCGCCTGTATGCCCCCCACAGCGAAGCCGAGGCCATCGACCGGCGCGACATCCTGGACAAGGAACCCAAGTTCCTGGAACGTGGATTGAGCGCCCTGGAGACGGTGGTCTATCGCTTGCAGCGGCGGGAATGAACCGAAGGCGGCCAGCGCATCAGCCAGGCTGCCAGGGCCATTGGGAGCTCATGCGACGTGACGCTGCAGATCATCGAGTTTGATTTCCACCGTGTGCTTGCCGCCTTGCTGGACGCTCTTGTCGCTGGCATTGGCCACGGCGCTCAGAATCGCCTTGATCTCCGCATCGGCGAAGCGCCGCAGGGCTTCGCGCATTAGCGGCTGGTAACCGATATTGTGGATGCGGGCGATCTGCTTGAAGGTCTCGATCAGGTCGCGATCAAGGCGGATGGAGATCGCTTGCATGCCTTGGGCCTCATCAATTTCCCGCTCCAACTCTGCCGATGCACGCTTGACGTAGCGTGCATCCCGGCCCAAGGCGCCAGATTCCCAGTTTTCAACACTGCCTTTGATCTTCTTCGGAGCTGTCATTCGCTTCTCCTCAAATAGCGACGCCAAACGACGCGCCTCATTTTCCATACTTCTCGTAGATCGCAATTTCGATCTCGTTTGGGTCGTAAGCCGTCTTGAGGTGACGCGTCCCATTCTTGAACACATAAACGATCTTCAACAGCCGACCGGCGTGCGTCTCGGCAATAAACCACAGCGTCGGCGGATCGGTCTGATTATCTTCGCGCTCATCCAGAAGATTGACGCCGCATTTGTTGACGAAGCACTCAGCAATCTCCTCTTCGCTGACCGGCGGCACTTTCTTGTTCAGCTTGGCGCGCACCCCAAGGGAGATAGACAAAGCCCCCATCTTTCACCTCATCATGTATATACATAACAATCGCTCGAACATCAAGACCATTTCACTCAACCCTCTTAAAAGCCATGCCTCATGCCATTTTGCGAGGAAAGAAGATGTTCAGAATTCTATTTGTATATACAAAATTTCCGACCAAAAGGACGAAGCTAGGGCGAATGCCTCGCATGAATACGAGGCATGAACTCAGTGAGATCGCTTAACGGGATCGGATCGAGTGAGCAGGCAGGCTATGTGCTCAGAAAAATGCGTTGGAGCCCGCGTTGATGAACAGGCCCTAGACCTCAGCCGTGGTCCGCACCACCGTCACCCGGCTGATGAAGAACTCATCCTCCACCACCACACGAAACGGCACGGCGGCGACGTTGAAGCCGGGGCCGCCTTCGTCGTCCCATACCTGGGCCAGTGCGTCGAACTCGCGCGGGCTCATCTGCAGCATCTGGGCGCTGATCACGAAGGTCGCGCCTGGCTTCTGTTTCCTGACGATGTCTTCCAGCTTGGCCATCGGATGTCCTGACTCTCTTCTCTGTTGCGCCGGTAGCACCAGCCTCAACGCGCCGGCAGCACGGCCATCACGTTGATCGGCTTGCCATTGCGGCGGATCTCGAAATACAGCTTGACCTTGTTGGTGTCGCTGTTGCCCATGGTAGCGATCTGCTGGCCACGGGTGACGGTCTGGCCTTCCTTGACCAGGATGGTCTTGTTGTGCGCATAGACCGACAGCAGCTGCGGTGTGTGCTTGATGATGACCATGTTGCCGTAACCACGGATGCCATGGCCGGCGTACGTCACCTTGCCGGCAGCGGCAGCCACCACCGACTGTCCTTCGCTGCCGATGATGTCGATGCCCTTCTTGTAGCTGTCCGCACTCGGGGCGGACTTGCCTGCGGTCGGCCAGCTCCAGTCCACCTTGGCCTCGGCGCCGGCGGGCGCATCGTCATCCTGGGGCTTGGCCGCCGGCTTGGCGGCCGGACGGCTGGGCACCGGTTTGCGCGCCCCCGAGCCCGATGCCGATGGCGAGGAAGACGCCGCCGGACGCGGACTCTGCCCCGCGCCGGTGCGCGCCACCACACCCACCGGCGGGCGCACCAGGATACGCTGGCCGACTTCCAGGTCGTCCGGATTGCGCAGGCGGTTCCAGGTGCGCAGGTTGGCCGGGCTCTGATCGAAGTCGCGGCCGATGCTGTAGAGGGTATCGCCGCGCTTGACGGTGTAGTAGCCATCGCTGTCGGCGGTGGAGGCACAGCCCGCCAGCAACAGGACCAGGGCCAGCGGCAACGCCGCTGCCAGCGCGGTGGTTCGGTGGAACTGTCCCATCAGGCCTTGCCGTATTCGTCGCCCAGCTCCTTGCTGCGCACGGCGGCTGCCTGCAAGGCCTTGACGATGGCGTCTTTCACGCCCGATTGCTCCAGGCTGGTGAGGGCCGCGTAGGTGGTGCCGCCCTTGGAGGTGACGCGCTCGCGCAGGGTCGCCACCGATTCCTCGGAGCGGCGCGCCAGTTCGGTGGCGCCCTCGAAGGTGGCCTTGGCCAGTTCCAGGCCCTCGGCGGGCGACAGGCCCAGCTGCGCAGCGGCCTGCTCCATCGCTTCCAGGAAGTAGAACACATAGGCCGGACCACTGCCCGAGACTGCCGTCACCGCATCGATCTGCGCTTCATCGGACAGCCACAGGGTCTGGCCGACCGCCTTGAGGATGGAATCGGCCTGCGCGCGCTGCAAGGTCGAGACCTTCTCATGCGGCACCAGGCCGGTGATGCCCTTGCCGATCAGGGCCGGGGTGTTGGGCATGGCGCGCACGATGGCTTCATGGCCATCCAGCCAGCGCGACAGGTCGACCATGCGGATGCCCGCGGCAATCGACACCACCAGTTGCGCGCCGATGAAGGGCTTGAGGCTGCCCACCACGTCGCGCATCTGCTGCGGCTTGACCGCCAGCACCACCACGTCGGCGCTGGCGAGCGCGCCATCCATGGTTTGCGCCACCGAGACGCCGAACCGGTCCTTGAGCGAGGCCAGCGCCTGGGCATTGAGATCGACCACGTGGATGTCCTGCGCAGCCGCGACCTTGCCGACCAGTCCGCCGATCAAGGCCGCTGCCATGTTGCCGCCGCCGATAAACGCTATCTTCACTTCTGCTCCTTGTGTGTGCTTGCGCTGCTGCTATGTGATTGAAAAATTCAGGCGTAGTGCCGCGCGCCAAAGATGGCGCTGCCGATGCGCACGATGCTGGCCCCTTCGGCCACAGCCGCGTCCAGATCGGCCGACATGCCCATGGAAAGAGTATCGAGCGCCAGCCCCTGGGCCTGCAATTGCGCCAACAGGCTACGCACCGCGGCAAAGGCGGCGCGCTGCTGCGCCACGTCCTCGGTGGGCGCGGGGATGGCCATGAGGCCGCGCAGCTTCAGGCCCGGCAATTGCGCCACCTGGGCGGCCACGGCGGGCAGTTCTGCGGGATCGAGGCCGCTCTTGCTGTCTTCGCCGCTGATGTTGACCTGCAGGCAGACATTGAGCGCGCCCAGCGCCGCTGGCCGCTGCTCCGAGAGCCGCTGGGCGATCTTGAGTCTATCCACCGAATGCACCCAGTCGAAGTGCTCGGCGATGGGCCGCGTCTTGTTGCTCTGGATGGGGCCGATGAAGTGCCATTGCAGAGGCACATCCGGCGCCAGCAGCGGCAGGGCCGCGATCTTCTCCAGCGCTTCCTGCAGGTAGTTCTCGCCAAAGGCGTGCTGCCCTGCCCGCACCGCCTCCAGCACCGCCTGCGGGCCGAAGGTCTTGGAGACGGCCAGCAGCTGCACCGCGCCAGCGGGCCGTCCGGCGCGCTCGGCGGCGGCGGCGATCTGCTGTTGTACGTGTTGTAAGTTCTGTGCGATTGACGACATAATCCGGGGCCGGGAGGGCAAGCCTGCGGGGAAATAAACAGATTGACGATGATTGACGCTGTAATCCTCGCAAGGATTATAAATGGACATTGCCGTGCTACTGGCATTTGCCGTCAGAAATCAGGCCTCCGACCTGCATCTATGCGCCGGCATGCCGCCCCTGCTGCGGGTCCACGGGGTGCTGCGCCGGGTCAACCTGCAAGCCCCCACGGGACCGCAGCTGCAACAATGGCTGCAGGCGCTCATGCCTGCGGCCCTGCATCCGCGCTACGCCCAGGGGCGTGAATGCGACTTCGCCATCGAACTGGCCGCGCTGGGGCGCTTTCGCGTCCATGCCTTCCTGCGCCAGGGTGGACCTGCCGCCGCCATCCGCCACCTGGGCCGCGAACCGCCGACACTGGCGCAGCTGGGCGCACCGCCCCTCTGCGCTGAGCTGGCCGAGCGCGCACGCGGGCTGGTGCTGGTGACCGGACCGACCGGCGCGGGCAAGAGCAGCACGCTGGCGGCCATGATCCGCCACCTCAATGAAACCCGCGCCCTGCACATCCTGACCATCGAAGACCCGATCGAGTTCATCCACACGCCGCAACGCGCCCTGATCAGCCAGCGCGAACTGGGCACCCACACCGCGGATCTGCCCGCCGCGCTACGGGCCGCCTTGCGCGCCGATCCCGACGTATTGCTGGTGGGCGAACTGCGCGACGCCGACACCATCCGCTTAGCGCTCACCGCCGCCGAAACCGGCCATCTGGTGCTGGGAACCCTGCACGCCGCCTCGGCGGCACGCACCGTGGAGCGCATGCTCGATGTCTTCCCGGCGGGCGAGAAGGAGCCAGCGCGGGCCATGCTGGCCGAGTCGCTGCAAGGGGTGATCGCACAAACCCTGCTGCCTACCGCCGATGGCCGCGCCCGGGTGGCGGCGCATGAGCTGCTGGTGGCCACGCCGGCCGTGCGCAATCTCATCCGCGAAGGTCGCAGCGCGCAATTGCTGTCGCTGATGCAGGCCGGCGCGGCGCAAGGCATGCAGACGCTGGAAGCCGCGCTGCAGCGCCTGCATCAGCAAGGCCGTATCAGCGCGCAGACACTGCGCCAGCACCTGGGGCAGGAGCATCAAGCAGGCCCTGGCATGGCGGTTTAGAATGGCGGCCATCCAGATTCCATTACGGAACAGCAAGGAGGACTCCGCATGACCACCATCTACGATTTCCAGCCCCGCCTGGCCAATGAACAAGCGCTGCCGCTGGAACAGTTACGCGGCAAGGTGCTGCTCATCGTCAATACCGCCAGCAAGTGCGGCTTCACCCCGCAATACAACGGGCTCGAAGCCATCCATCGCCAGTTCCATGCACGCGGACTGGAAGTGCTGGCCTTCCCCTGCAACCAGTTCGGCGGGCAGGAACCCGGCAATGCCGAGGAGATCGGCGCCTTCTGCGAAAAGAACTATGGCGTGAGCTTCCCGCTGTTTGCCAAGATCGATGTCAATGGCGACCAGGCCGATCCCCTGTTCCAGTACCTGAAGAAGGAAGCTCCGGGCCTCTTGGGCAGCAAGGCCATCAAGTGGAATTTCACCAAGTTCCTGGTGGGCCGGGACGGCAAGGTCTTCAAGCGTTATGCGCCGCAGACCCGCCCGGAAGAAATCGTCGCCGACATCGAAACGCTGCTGGCCCAGTAAGACCGTAACAAGTCCGCAAGAAGCCCGTTCAGGGCAGCACGCGGATGATCTGGTAATCCGCGTCGGAGGCCGGCACGAACCGGGTGGCGCGCAGATTGGCCAGGGTCAGCTTCACGCGCAACGCATCGTGGTCGAGGAAGACCGCGCGGATGGTATGGCGGATATCGGCGCACAGTTGCCCGCGATAGACAAAGGGATCGAAGGGAATCGGCGGCGAGCGCCACAGCACCCGCAGATCGCGCTTGGCGAGCTTGCCCTCACTGATCATGCGCGAGAGGTTGGTGCTGGCCACGAAGGCGGCGTCGGCATGACGGTTCAGCACCGCCAGCACCGATTGCTCATGGTTGCCCGCGTAGCCGATGCGGGAGAAATAACGCTCCAGCTGCAACTGGTACTGGCGCGCAAACAGATGGCGGGGAATCAGCGCCGCCGAGGTGCTGTCCGGGTCCGCCAGCGCCAGCACCTTGCCGGCCAGCTTGGGGATGCTGTCATACGGCCCCTGCTGGCGCGTCACCAGCAAGGAGTAATACACCGATGACTCCCCGCCCTGCGCGGCGAAGTTGGGCTCGCTCTGCTGCAGCGTGGCGAAGGGCGTGATCCGCGTGTCGCCCTTGCGCGCCGTCACATAGGCTGCCGGCCCCAGCCGCGCCACATCCACCGCCCCGGCCAGCAAGCCCTCGATGACCGCGCCATAGGAAGTCGGCGCGACCACGTCCACCGGCATCTTCAGGCGCGCCCGCAATTCTTCCAGCAAGGGATTCATGGCGCTGAGCTGCTCGCCGTCACTGCCCTGCGGCACAAAGGAAAAGCGCAGCCGCTCCGGCCGCTCGCAGGGCCCCTTGCCCGCCGCCCAGGCCAGCGGTGTGCAGCACAGGGCCACCACCATCAACAGTACCGCGCCAGCTGTAGTCTTCATGCGAACTCGAACCTGCCTTTCTGCAGCAGTGCTTCCAGCTGCGCCGCCGGCACGGGACGCTGCACGTAGAAGCCCTGCACTTCATCGCAGCCCATCAGCTTGAGATGCATCAGCTGTTCCCTTGTCTCCACGCCCTCGGCCACCACCTTCAAGCCCAGGTTGCGCGCCAGCGTCACGGTCGAGGCCACGATCATGCCGTCGCTATTGTCGTTGCGGATATCGCGTATGAAGGAGCGGTCTATCTTGAGCGCATACACCGGCAGCGCCTTGATGTGGCTCAGGCTGGAGTAACCGGTGCCGTAATCGTCGAGATAGATCCGCAGCCCCTCGTCGCGCAGTTTCTCCAGCGTCTGGCGGGCCTGTTCCAGATCGGCGATGAAACAGCTTTCGGTCACTTCGATTTCCAGCAGGCCGGCGTCGAGTCGATAGCGCTGCAAGGCATCGCGCACGGTGGCGATGAGGCGCTCATCATTCAACTGCTTGGCCGACACATTGATGGCCACCGGCACCAGTGGCACGCCCTGCTCACGCCAACGCGCCTGCTGCCGGCAGACCGCCTCGATGATCCAGTGGCACAGCGGCTGCACCAGATCATGGGTCTCGGCCAGGCCGATGAATTCACCGGGATAGATCAGGCCATGCTCCGGATGCTGCCAGCGGATCAGCGCCTCCATGCCCACCACCCGATAGTCCTGCAAGGCCGCCTTGGGCTGGTAATGCAGGCAGAACTCATCGTCCTTGAGCGCCTGGCGGAAGCGCCCCAGCAGTTCCAGGCCGCGCACGGCGATGGCATTGAGCGAAGCGTCATAGAAGCGATAGAGCCCAGTGCCGGCGCTCTTGGCCATGTACATGGCCGCGTCGGCATTGGCCATCAGGGCGTCGATGCCCTGCCCGTCACGCGGATAGAGGGCGATGCCGATGCTGGGGGCGGTTTCGACATGGCAGCCCAGCAGGTCGGGATACGGCGCGCGCAGCGTCTCGACGAGCTTGTCGGCGATCTCGGCGACGACTTCCTCGCTGCGGATCTCGGAAACCAGCACCACGAATTCATCGCCGCCCAGGCGCGCCACCAGATCGTATTCGCGCACGGCAGCGCGCAGGCGGCGCGCCACCTCCTGCAACAAGGCGTCGCCCACGGCGTGGCCCTGGGTGTCGTTGATGAGCTTGAACTTGTCCAGGTCCAGGAAGAACAGCGCATACAGGTTGCGGCTGCGGCGCGCCCGCGAGAGTTCGGTGGCCGCCAGTTCGTAGAACAGCATGCGGTTGGGAATGCCGGTGAGGTAGTCGTGCGAGGCCAACTGGTAGGCGCGGCTCTTTTCCTGTTCCAGCTGGTGGATCAGGCCGCTCTTCTCCCGCTCGGAGAACAGCAGTTGATCGTAGAGATAGCGGCGCCGATGCGCCAGGCTGATCAGGCCGCCCGCCAGCAGCAGGACCACCAGCGAGATCAGCATGGCCTGCAGATAGTATTGCCGGTGCGCCGGCCAAAGCTTGCCGAGCAATACCTCCGGATCGCGGCTGACCACCACGGCCAGCGGATAATGCGCCAGCCGGCGCTGCACGCCCACCAACGCCACCTGGTCGCCAGGCCGGGGCGCGTGGATCAGCCCGTCGCCCTTGCCGGCCAGCAGGAAGGTGGCATAGGGCTGGCCGGCATAGTTGGAGCCGCCCGAGAGGATGCCGCCGGCCAGTTCGGCCAGTTGCAACCCGGCGGCGTTGAGGATCTCGATGCGGCTGGACCCGGCCACGCTGACTTCCTGATACGTCTTCAGGAAATAGCCCAGGTCGAGGATGGCCGCAAAGAAGCCCTGCAATTCACCCTTGCCGTCCTGCAGCGGAATCAGCAGCGGCACACGCCAGCTGCCGCCATCGCGATTGCTGGGTGGGCTGATGATCATCGAGACCGCCTGTTCAGGCTGGCCTGTGAGGGATTGCATGTAGCCGGCATTGATGAGCCGGCTCAGTTCGGGTTCGCTCTTTTGCCGCGCCGAGGAATAGACCAGCCGCGCACGGGCGTCGAAGACCGCCACGCGCAGATAGGCGGCATCACCATTGAAGAGCGGATTGAAATAGGCGCTGGAGGCTTGCTCGCCATTGAGCATGGACTGGCCGATGCGGGCATACAGCAAGGTCTTGCCCAGCACCTCATCCAGATTGGCCGAGACGATGGCGGCCACATTGCGGCTGTCGGCAATGGAGCCTTCGATGGCCAGTTGCTTTTCGTTGTCGATGCGGATCACCGTGAAGTACCACACCACGGCCAGCACGCACAGCGACAGCAGCACGAGCCCGGCTGACACGCCCCGGCCCGCCAGCAGCCTGGTCAGCAGCCCCTTGGGCTCGAACGATAACGGCTTGCGCACTCCTCACCCGCTTGATGATGCGCCGGTCAGGCCGGCGCTGAGACTGTCCCTGTAGTTGTCCGGTGAGGGTAATGCGGCAATGTGTCAAGTTGATGACAAGAGCACCGATGGGGGTGACAGAATGACAAGGCGGCAAGGAAATGCAAAACGCCACGGAAATGATTTCCGTGGCGTCTTCCCTGCAGCTCAACTCCTGATCAGTTCTTGCTCTGATCGACCAGCTTGTTGGCCTTGATCCAGGGCATCATGGCGCGCAGCTTCTCGCCCACGATTTCGATCTGGTGTTCGGCGTTGATACGACGACGCGACATCAGAGTCGGTGCACCGGCCTTGTTTTCCAGGATGAAGCTCTTGGCGTATTCGCCGGTCTGGATGTCTTCCAGCACCTTCTTCATGGCGGCCTTGCTCTCGGCGTTGATCACGCGCGGGCCGGTCACGTACTCGCCGTATTCGGCATTGTTGGAGATCGAGTAGTTCATGTTGGCGATGCCGCCTTCATAGATCAGGTCCACGATCAGCTTGAGTTCGTGCAGGCACTCGAAGTAGGCCATTTCCGGCGCGTAGCCGGCTTCGACCAGGGTTTCGAAACCGGCCTTGATCAGTTCCACGGTACCGCCACACAGCACGGCCTGTTCGCCGAACAGGTCGGTTTCGGTTTCTTCGCGGAAGTTGGTTTCGATGATGCCGGCACGGCCGCCGCCGTTGGCGGTGGCGTACGACAGGGCCAGGTCACGGGCGCTGCCGGACTTGTCCTGGTGCACGGCGATCAGGTGCGGCACGCCGCCACCCTGGCTGTAGGTCGAACGCACGGTGTGGCCGGGGGCCTTGGGGGCGATCA
>Ga0207667_10000119_pt1 | contig 124365 bp, 106 predicted proteins | sample KBSCornC52_FD_184301 | JGI IMG/M metagenome (GOLD analysis project Ga0207667, IMG submission 184301) | Corn rhizosphere microbial communities from Kellogg Biological Station, Michigan, USA - KBS Corn C5-2 (SPAdes) (version 2) | ecosystem: Host-associated > Plants > Roots > Rhizosphere > Soil ... | reverse complement strand
GCGCGATCGAGGACGGCCGCCGGGACCGCGAGGACAACCCGCTCAAGCACGCGCCGCACACCGCCAACGCGGTGGTCGGCAGCGAGTGGACCCACGCCTATCCGCGCGAGCTGGCGGTGTTCCCGCTGCCCAGCCTGCGGCTGCAGAAGTACTGGCCGCCGGTGGCGCGCGTGGACAATGTCTACGGCGACAAGAACGTGATGTGCGCGTGCATTCCGGTGGATGCATACAAGGAAGAAGCCGAGGCATAAGCCGCCGGTTTTTACCCGTGCACCGCGACAGGCCCCGCTTCGGCGGGGCCTGTCCGTTTCGGGGGAATGACTTTCGGGCTCTTGCCATCGGCGGGGGTGGCTGCTCTGATCACCCACGTCCTTCGCAGGCTGGGGTGCGCGTGAGCGAATCCCAACATCGCGAAACCGGATACGCCAGCGTTGGGGTTCGCTTGCGCTCACCCCAACCTACGCCGATCGCCTCGACCGCGCCGTAGTCCAGGGAGCCGACATGCCGAACCCATCCGCCCATTCGCTCGTACTCGCCGTCTTGCTCGCTCTCGCTGCGCTGCCTGCTTTCGCGCAGACGCCGCCCGCCGCCGAACAAGGCAGCTTCGTGCTGCACAAGTTCGCCCGCGCGATCGGCAAGGAGAGCTACACGATCGCCAACGATCAGGGCCGGCTGGTCCTGCACTCGGATTTCAGCTTCAAGGACCGCGGCACCGAAGTGCCGCTGAAGACCGAGTTCACCGCAGCGGATGTCACGCATCCGTTGAGCTTGAAAAGCGACGGCCAGTCCTCGCGCCAGTCGCCCATGCACGACAGCTTTACGCTGGATCCCAAGGCGGGCCGGGTCAAGCTCGTGCGCGACGGCAAGACCACCGAGCATCCGGTGAGCGAGACCACCTTCCTGGTCGATGGCTATTCGCCCGTCGCCATGCAGCAGATGCTGCTGCGCTACTGGCTGGCCAAGGGCAAGCCGGAGCGCATCGCGGCGCCGCCGGATGCGGACATCCATATCCAACCCGCCGGCGACCTGGACATCCAGGCCGGCGGCAAGACGGTGAAGCTGCATGGCTATGTGATCAGCGGCCTGGTCTGGGGCAACGAGACGGCTTGGCTGGACGATCAGCAGAAACTCGCCGCGGTGGTCACTACCGACAGCGAGTTCGATCATTTCGAAGCGGTGCGCGAAGGCTACGAAGCCGCGCTGCCCACCTTCATCCAGCACGCCGCCGCCAACAATCTCGATGCGCTGGTCAAGCTCACCGAGAAGGCCAGACGCCCGCCATCGAAGAAACTGGTCGTCACCCACGTCACGCTGATCGACGGCACCGGCAGCGCCCCGAAGCGCAATGCCTCCGTGTACGTCGAAGACGGCCGCATCGCCCGCATCGACACCAGCGGCGCCGCGCCCAATGCCGAAGCGGGCATGGACGTGCTCGACGGCAGCGGCAAGTTCCTGATCCCCGGCCTGTGGGACATGCACGCGCACTACGAGCAGGTGGAATGGGGTCCGATCTACCTCGCCGCCGGCGTCACCACCGTGCGCGACTGCGGCAACGAGTTCGACTACATCACCACCGTGCGCGACGCCATCCAGTCCGGCCGCGGCATCGGCCCGCGCCTGCTGGTGGCCGGCATCGTCGACGGCAACGGCCCGATCGCGCTGGGCGCCGTCACCGCCGACACGCCCGAGGAAGCGCGCGCCGTGGTGCGCCGCTACAAGGACGCCGGCGCGATCCAGATCAAGATCTACAGCAGCATGAAGCCCGCGCTGGTGCCGGTGATCACCGAGGAGGCGCACAAGCTGGGCCTCACCGTCACCGGCCACGTGCCCGAGGGCATGACCAGCGCGCAGGCGGTGGAAGCGGGTTACGACGGCATCAACCACATCCATTTCGTCGCGCGCGACCTGCTCGGCATGAAACGCGGCCAACCGATGCCGCCGCTGGATTTCAAGACACCTGCAGCGCGCCGCCAGCTGGCCCTGTTCAAGCAGCACCACACGGTGTTCGACGACACCATCGCGCTGTTCGAGCTGTTCTCGCGCCCCACCACCGAGCCGATGCGCAGCATCGAGCCGGGCATCGACCACGTGGCCGCGCCGCTGGCGCCGGCCTTGAACGGCATGGGCTCGCCACCCGAGCGCGCCGAAGAATCGGCCAAGCGCTACGCCTACATGCTGGCCACCTTGCGCGAACTGCATCGCCAGGGCCTGACCATCGTGGCCGGCACCGACCAGGCGATTCCCGGCTATTCACTCCACCGCGAACTGGAGATCTACGTGCAGGCGGGCTTCACGCCGATGGAAGCGCTGCAGGCGGCGACCAGTGTGCCGGCCAAGGTGCTGGGATTGGATAAGGAAGTCGGCACCGTGCAAGTCGGCAAGCGCGCGGACATGCTGCTGCTCGACGCCGACCCGCTGGCCGATATCCACAATACGCGGCGCATCGCCAAGACCATTGCCAACGGCAGCGTGTACGACCCGGCGCCGCTGTGGGAATCGGTCGGCTTCAAGCCCTGAGTAAAGCTCGTCATTCCGGCGCAGGCCGGAATGACGCATTCGCAAACAAGGAGACACATCATGCGCAAGGCCCTGCCCTTCCTGCTCGCCACCCTGCTGCTCGCGCCTTACGCGCATGCCGCCGACGAAGGCACGGCGATCCGCGCCGTGCTTTCCGCGCAGCAGGATGCGTGGAACCGCGGCGACATCGACAACTTCGTCACTGCGTACAAGGACGCGCCGGACACCACCTTCATCGGCGCGAAGATCCGCCAGGGCTATGCGCGAATCCTGGAGAGCTACAAGAAGAACTACGCCGGCAAGGAGCAGATGGGCAAGCTCACCTACTCCGACCTCGACGTGCGCCTGCTGCCGTGCGCGGATGGGCAGTCGCACTATGCGGCGGTGACGGGGCGCTTCCATCTGGACCGCTCAGCGCATGGCACGGCGGCGAAGGATGACGGAGTGTTTTCGTTGCTGTGGGAGAAGACAGCGAGCGGGTGGAAGATCGTGCTCGACCACAGCTCCTGAAAGCAGGACGCGCGCTTCAGCGCTCCGGCTTCTACGCCCCGCCCGCCCTCACCACGGTCGATGCGCAGGCGAAGGCCACAAGCAACCCTGCAAGCTGCGGGGTTCTCGCGTCCAAGAGAAGTTCAGATGGCTACCTGGCCGCAGGGTACGGGACGCTCTGGCGCGTACAGACCTGGTCAATCAAGTTGAACAACCAGTCGTCGTCTTCGCGGCCGCATTGCGCCAGCACATCTTGAAAGACCTCATCCGTCGATCGGAAGAAATCCTGCTCCCTGGAATTCTGCGCGCGCAATAGTTCGATCACCGCCTCAATGCGGCACAGCATGCTGCGCAAATCTTGTCTTGATTTCAACATGGCGGCGTTCCTGGATTGAGACGAGAGAAGATTTTCCTGCCTTGGCGTCAGTGAAGATCGGGTGTCTCGTGGATGCGATGGTAGTCGTCGATACTTGCAAAAATTCGCCCCCGGAGCGCGCTTTCGCAACCGATCTTTCCCAGGCTGCAAACGAAGTGGCTGGCAACGAAAATCACCTCTCCATCGTCGTCTTCGAGACTCGCCGACCAGCTCACGACATCTCTTTGCACCTGGTAGATCACGATGTAGATCAATCCACGGTAGGAGCCTCTCAGTTCGTCGAGGTCGCGAGCCCCCGCGACGGGATTCTGTCGGGCGAGGGATGACCAGCGTGGCTCATGGCCTTCCTCGCCGAGGCGGCCGAGCCAATCGCCTACGCGCGTGGTCAGCTTGCCGAACGGCGGCAGAGGACGATGGATGCTGAGAGAGAAAACGCTGACCATGATTAACGCCTCAGATGATGCTTCGCCGTGAGTCGCGATGGCGGACCTGGAGCGGCCGGAGCCGCGACTCCGATAAGGATCGGAGAAGTACTCAGATGGCGTTAGAGAGAGGACCGCGTGCCTGAGGCGCCTGCCAAGGAGAAGGCTGTCTTTCCTGGCGCTAACGCAGCATGCGCGTGTAGTTGTTAGTTGAGGGTAACGCCGAGGACGAAACAGGCATGATGTCCGCGGTGATCGCCTCGGCTGCCCATCGAAACCTGTGGCGCAAGGACCTTGGTGACGCCTTACGGAGGCGTAACGGAAGAAAGTGCATGTTGATGAGGCGCCGCGGCTTCAGCAGCTGTTCTTCCGGCCCCTCAGACTGTCCGTGATTTTTCTTCCAAGGTCTCTGAGCTTCCTCCTGCGCCGTTTCTCCCAGCCAGCGTGAATGCACAAGACGATCCATCGCAAAGGAAGCTGTCATGACCAATGTAGCTGGCACGACCACTAATGGCTTTACGTACGAAGCTGAGTACGAGCGCACCCACTCGGATCGTGTCACGTGGCGCGCAACGTATCGGCGCGACGGGATCCTCTTTGGCATGCGACATGGCCGTGTCGATGAACTACTGGGCGTTTCGCTTGGAGAGGTCCAAGAGGCTGTCATGGACGACATCGAGTTTGCCTTGGCCCATTCCAGCTAGAGGCACATCGGCGGATGGGGGCTCGGACCTCCACGCATATAAGTAGGGATTCCGACCTCAGCTTTCCGCCGCGGCATAAATGCCTGCTTGCACCCACGACCCCATAGGACTAGCGTTGCCGCGATATCCCGCCAAAAACCACCATGTCGATCATCTCCATAGATGCGTGGGCAGATGGGCCAGACACGTTCGGCTTGTGGCGAGGCCGTTGGCGCTTGTTGGAGGACGGCTTAGCCATCAAGGGGCGCTTTGGCATCACGGGAGATCGCTTCCTCACTCAAGGTGAAGCGGTCGATGCGGCCGCCAGGTGCGGGGCATCGGATAAGCGCAATGTTCCGGAGAACGCCATGACTCGCGGGTTCTAACGCGCTCCCCGGTGCGTCTTGAGAAAACGCGGCTTCCAGATTCAGATGCAGCGCTTCCAGCGAGGCGATCCGACTAGCGGCGATGATCGCTTCGGCCGGCCATGAAGATCGTGCCGGGCCGTATCCGCGGGAAAAAGAAGCAACGCGCCGCGCTCCGGCCTCCCCCAAAAAAAGAGGCCTGCTTGCGCAGGCCCCAAAAACTCAAACCACGGTGGCGGAACTTACGCGCCGTGCGCCTTCAGCCATGCATCGATCGCCGGCATCCGCTCATTCTTCACCTTGATGCGGTACTCGATATTCGCCACCGCCGTATCGGCATCACGGCGCGAGCCGGCCGCCAGATACTTCTCGGCATAGGCCTTCACCTTGCCCACCATCGCCGGATCCAGCGAACGCGAAGCGAGCTGCGGGTAGTAGCGGCTGCTCGCGCTGGAATCGACCTTCTTGTCCACCTCGGCCTTGTGCGCCACGGCGAAATCGAAGGCCAGCTCCGGATGCTGCGCGGACACCACGCTGATCATGCTGGCGCTGTTGGTGGCACCCGGCTCGTCGGTCATGGCCAGGTCCAGCGTCTTCTGCGCCAGCGCCTTGTCGCGGCTGATCGACAGCAGCGTGTACAGCTGATCCTTCACCAGCGGGGTCTTCTCCGCCTTGGCCATCGCATGCAGGCGGTCCCAGGTGGCGGCGTCGGCGTTGCGGGCGACCACGCCGAGGATGGTGCGGCGGAGGGCCGCCGGCATCGCCTTGGGGTCCTTGTCCTGTGCATCGAAGCGGCGCTGCGCTTCCTTCAGCACGGCCGGATCGCCGAGGTTGCCCAGGGTGCCGATCAGCTCCGTGCGCTGGATCTTGACCGGGTCGGCTTCGCCTTCCTTCGGCTCCCAGCCCACGCGCGCGAACACCGGCGCCAGCTTGGCGATGGCGAACTTGCGGAATGCTGCCTGGCGCGCCGCGTCGCCCTGGTAATAGCCATCGAGGCCGCTCAGGTCACCGGCGATTTCGCCCCAGATCTGCGGATCGGCATCGGCCGGCGTGGCCTGCACCAGATCCAGGGTGTCCGACGACGGACGCTTGCCCGCCATGCCCAATGCCCAGGTATCGCCCAGCGTGCCGAGCTGGTCGATCGGCGGCAGCTTGGCGAAGTTGTCCTTCAGCGCGGCGAACTGCTCGGCGCCGTACAGCGTGCGGTAGTAGCCGCTCTGGCCGGCGTTGACCACCACCGGGCCGCAGCCGGGCACGTCGAGCGTGGCCTTGCCGCCGGTCACCAGGGTGCGCGCCGGAGCGCCGCCGAGGGTCTGCGCAATCACCGGCACGCGCCAGGACAACGGCTTCTTGTCGGGGCGGTCGCGGGTGAATTCGCCCTGGCTCAGCTTCAGCGTCGTCTTGCCGCCGGCGCAGGTGGCCGAATCGACCGTGATCAGCGGGATGCCCGGCTGCAGGGTGAAGTCATGCGCGACGTCGCTGATCGGCTTCTTCGACGCCTGCTCCACCGCACGCCACAGATCGTCGGACACCGTGTTGCTGTAGGCATGCTGCTTCATGTACAGGCGCACGCCGTCGCGCCACGCATCGGCGCCGACATAGCCTTCCAGCATGCCGATCACCGCCTGGCCCTTGGAATAGGTGATGGCGTCGAAGGCCTGGCTGGCCTGCTCCACCGTCTCCACGTGCTGCACGATCGGATGCGTGGTGGCGATGGCGTCGCGGCCCATCGCGCCTTCGCGCACGTTCACCTGCTCCAGCTTGGTGTTCCACTCCGGATGCAGCTTCTCGGTGGTGCGCGCTTCCATCCACGAGGCGAAGCCTTCGTTGAGCCACAGATCGTCCCACCAGCGCATGGTCACCAGGTCGCCAAACCACTGGTGCGCCATCTCGTGCGCCTGCACGGAGAACACGTTCTGCTTGTCGGCCTGGGTGGAGATGGTGGGGTCGAGCAGCAGCACGTATTCGAAGGTGTAGATCGCGCCCCAGTTCTCCATCGCGCCGAAGAACTGGCTGCGGCCCGGCGAGGCGATATTGTCCAGCTTGGGCAGCGGGTACGGCGTGCCGAAATAGTCGTTGTATTCGGCCAGGATGGTCTTGGCCGAATCCAGCGCGAAGCTGGCCTGCGACAGCAGACCCTTCTGCGTGACCACGCCGACCTCGGTCTTGCCGGCCATCGCGGTGGCGCGGTCGAAATCGCCCACGCCGAAGAACAGCAGATAGGTGGACATCTTCGGCGAAGGCTGGAATTCCACCGTCGTCAAGCCATTGCCGGCGTCGCTTTTCTTCGCCACCGGCATGTTGCTGATCGCCAGCTGGTCCGCCGGCACGGTGGCCGTGAGGTTGAAGGTGGCCTTGTAGTTCGGCTCGTCCCAGGACGGGATAAAGCGGCGCGCATCGGAGTTCTCGAACTGCGTGTACAGCGCGCGCTTCTTGCCGGCCTTGGTGTCGTAGTCGATGGCGAACAGGCCGTTGGCCTGGGTGCCGATCTTGCCGGTGTAGCTCATGGACAGCGTGTAGCTGCCCTTGGCCAGCGGCTTGTCGAAGCTGAAGGTGGCGGTCTGCTTTTCTTCGTCCACGGCAACCTTGGCGGCCAGCGCCTTGCCGCCGGCCGGGGTCACGCTGGCTTCGGAGAAGCTCATGCCCAGCGCATTCAACGTGATGCTGCTGGTCGCCTCCAGCACGTCGACCTTGACGGACACCTTGCCGTCGAAGCTCAGCTTGTCGGCATGCGGCGTCACCGCCACGTCGTAGTGCGTGGGACGCACATTGCGCGGCAGCTGGGTGGTGGTCTGCTGCTCGGCAGCATGCTTGGCCGCCGGAACGGCGGCGACGGCGCTCATGGAAGCGCTCGCGAGCGCCAGGACGATCGCGGAAACCAGGGTGGAACGGCGCATGTCAGCTCCTTGGGAAAGGCGTGGGGTCCGGCGGGCCGGAAGATATTCGGATGGGGGCCGGGCGAAGCTCCCCTTCTCCGGCCGTCCCTGCGATGGTCGCCGCCTATGGCAGGCGGTAGCACGGCCCGGAAGTCATGGCGGGTATGCGGCTATGCGGCAATGCCGGCATTTCCAGCTCGCACTACGGCCAGTCCAAGCGCCGCGAATGGCGCAACCACGGCCTCCGGCGTATCCCCCTCCACCACCAGCGTCTGCACCGCCTGCACCGGCGCGATCACATACGGCGACGCCGCGTGCAGCTTCTCCTTCGAGGCCAGTACCACCACCTCCGCGGCGCGTTCGATCAGCGCGCGCTTCACGCTGGCTTCTTCGAAATCGCCGGTGCTCAGGCCTGCCGTGGGGTGCACGCCGGTGACGCCCATGAAATAGAGATCCACCCGCACCCGTGCGATCGCCTCCATCGCGGCGGCACCCACCGCCACCACCGAGTGCTTGAACAGGCGGCCGCCGACCAGCACCACCTCGATGCCGGGATGCTCCACCAGTTCCACCGCGATGCTGGGGCTGTGCGTGATCACGGTCGCACGCAAAGTCGCCGGCAGGCTGCGGGCGAGCTGCACGCAAGTGGTGCCGCCGTCGATAAAGACCACTTGCCCGGGCAGCACCATCTGCGCCGCGCGCAGAGCAATAGCGGATTTCGCTTCCGGGCCGATCTGCTGGCGATGCGCGAAATCGGCCATCGCCGGCGAGGCCGGCAAGGCGCCGCCGTGCACGCGCTGCAGCAGGCCTTCCGCGGCCAGTTCGCGCAGGTCGCGGCGCACGGTGTCTTCGGAGACGCCGAAGACCTCGCTCATGGCCTTGGCGACGACCTGCCCGTCCCGTTGCAGGGCGGCGAGGATGGCTTGCTTGCGTTGGCTGGTCAGCATAGTATTTGCACGAAATTAATTGACTTTGCACGAAACTGCACGATACGGTAGCCAGCGCCCCCTGTCCAGCCGGAACTCCTCCTTATGTCCACCACCGCCGATCGGGTCCGCGTGATCGACAGCCAGGTGCTGTCGCACGACTGGTACCTGTTGAAGAAGACCATCTACGACTTCCGCCGCGCCGACGGCAGCTGGCAGCGCCAGCAGCGCGAGACCTATGACCGCGGCAATGGCGCCGCCCTGCTGCTGTACCAGCGCGAAGCGCGCCGCGTAGTGCTGGTGCGCCAGTTCCGCTTTCCCTGCTTCGTCAATGGCCACGACGGCATGTTGATCGAAGCGCCGGCCGGCCTGCTCGATCAGGCCACGCCGGAGCAGCGCATCCGCGCGGAAGCCGAGGAAGAAACCGGCTATCGCATCGGCGAAGTGCGCAAGGTATTCGAGGCTTTCATGAGCCCCGGCTCGGTCACCGAGAAACTGCATTTCTTCGTCGCCGAATACGACGCCACGCAAAAGGTGGGCGACGGCGGCGGCCTGATCGGCGAAGGCGAAGATATCGAAGTGCTGGAGCTGCCATTCGACGAGGCGATGGCGATGATCCGACGCGGCGAGATCGTCGACGGCAAGACCATCATGCTGCTGCAGTACGCGGCGATGCACGTGTTCGCCGCCTGATCGCGGCGCGAAAAAAAGAGGCAGGGCCGCCGCGACGACCCTGCCTCTGCCGGGAATAGGTCCGTCGCGCGTGGGCGGCATCGCTCGGGTAACGATGCCCGCGTGACGGAGGGGAGAAACCAGACGCGAGCCAAGAGTACTGATGCACTCCGGCCCGCTGACCATCTCCGGCCGCCTGGAGCCGACCATGGCTGCGCGCACCTTAGGTCGCGTTCGCCGCTTCGACTTTTATCCAGCTCACAAAGCGACCAAGAATCGGCGTATCGGCGCTTGCAATGGCTGTGTTTGTGCAGAGGCGCACAAGCGATTCACGCGCTGGATCGCATCGGCCTTCACGGCGTCTTACCACGCGCTGCGCAGAACACCGGTCAGCCATCGCGCACGCCGCCTTCCTTCGCCGCTTACAGCAGGCCTTTGTGCGTGCCGCCGGACTGATAGCTGTCGCCGACCCGTGGCTCCGGCAGGTCGCTGTCCGGATCGATCGGCTGACCAAGCGCCTGCTTGCCATCGGTCTCGTCGAACGGCCGATGGGTTCTCGCCTGCCCTGTACCGCTGCGTCCGCCGACACTGCCTTCCGGCGCGATCGCCTGTTCCGGCGTGATATTCGCCGGCTGTCCAGTTCTGCCCCGCGATGCCGGCCCGGCATCGTCGCCGGTGAATATCGATTCGTCTTCGTCCTCGTCTTCGCGCGGCAATTGCTTCGTCGGCACGCTTGCCGGCTCGCCGCTCTCCGGCCCATTCGGCACATCCGCTTCCGGGTCGCGCTCGTGCCGCGTTTTCTGCGCTGCTTCTTGGCCGATATCGCCTTGCTGGCCGCCTCGGTGCGGGGCGTCGTCGCGATCGGACTGCTTGTTGTCTGCGTTAGCCATGACATGCGCTCCTGCTGCAGGAGGCTCATGGTCTGATTTGCGCGGTCAGCACGATGTGCAGGCGATGTAGTGATGACAGAAAGCCCAGAGCAGCGCTTGCGTCTGCTTTGCTCGAGCCATATGCGTCCGTCAGCCTGAATGAAAAAGCCCCGCATCGCGGGGCTTCTTCGTATCGCGCAATGTGCTTAGGATCAGGCGAAGGGATCATCCAGCACGATCGTGTCGTCACGATCCGCACCAGTCGCCACGATCGCCAGGCGGCAGCCCGAAAGCTCTTCCACCGCGCGCAGATAGGCACGCGCGGCGGGCGGCAGCTTGTTCCAGTCGCGGATGCCGGCGGTGGATTCTTCCCAGCCGGGGAATTCCAGGTAGACCGGCTTGCACTCCGCCCAGCCGTCCGCGTCCAGCGGCGCCAGTTCGCGGCGCTTGCCGCGGTATTCGTAGGCGATGCAGACCTTGATGCTGGGCAGGCCGTCGAGCACGTCGAGCTTGGTGATGGCCAGGCCGTTGATGCCGTTGATCTGCACGGCGCGCTTGAGCGCGACCAGGTCGATCCAGCCGCAGCGGCGCGGACGGCCGGTGCTGGCGCCGAATTCGTTGCCGACCTTGCGCAGGCGCTCGCCCATCTCGTCGTGCAGTTCGGTCGGGAACGGACCGCCGCCGACGCGGGTCGCGTAGGCCTTGCAGATGCCCAGCACGTAGTCGATATCGCCCGCGCCCACGCCGGTGCCGGCGAGCGCGCCGCCGACCGTGGTGTTGGACGAGGTGACGTACGGATAGGTGCCGTGGTCGATATCCAGCAGCGCGCCCTGGGCGCCTTCGTACAGGATGTGGCCGCCTTCCTTGCGCACGTCGTGCAGGATGGTGGCGACGTCGTCGACCATCGGGCGGATGAACTCGCCATAGGCCAGCGCATCGTCCAGCACCTGCTGGTAGTCGACCGCTTCGGCCTTCAGCCACTGGGTGAGGATGAAGTTGTGGTACTCGACCGCGGTCCTCACCTTCTCCGGCAGCTCGTGCGGATACATCAGGTCGGCCACGCGGATGGAGCGACGGGCGACCTTGTCCTCGTAAGCCGGGCCGATGCCGCGGCCGGTGGTGCCGATCGCGCTCTTGCCGGCGGCGGCTTCGCGCGCCTTATCCACGGCGACGTGATACGGCATGATCAGCGGGGTGGCGGGGCTGATCTTCAGGCGCGAACGCACTTCCACGCCCTGCGCCTCCAGCTCCTCGATCTCGGTCTTCAGCGCCTGCGGCGACAGCACCACGCCGTTGCCGATCAGGCACAGCGCGTCGTCGCGCAGGATGCCGGACGGAATCAGGTGCAGCACGGTCTTCTTGCCGCCGATGACCAGCGTATGGCCGGCGTTGTGGCCGCCCTGGAAGCGTGCAACCGCCTGCACCCGCTCGGTCAGCAGGTCGACGATCTTGCCCTTGCCTTCGTCGCCCCATTGCGCGCCGAGGATTACGACTGACTTGCCCATGATCTTTCTCGCTCGTAGGTCGTGGCCCCATCGGGGGCCGCAGTGATGTTGAATCGAAAATCTTTCAGGCAACCACGCGTCAATGCACCAGCTGCAGGAACAGCAGCCCGGCCGCCATGACTACCGCGCCGCAGATGCGCAGGCTCCGCGGCTCCATCTTCAAGGCTTCGCGCACCATGCTCTGCCAGCCGCGCGGCGCAGCGAACAGCACCAGCCCTTCGATCACCAGTACCAGGCACAGTGCGGCGGCAAGGTCGTGCGACATGCCCGGCGGCCTCAGCGCTTGCTCGCGCCGTCGTTGAAATACTTCAGGAATTCCGAATCCGGCTTCAGCACCAGCACGCCCTTGCCGTCGTCGAACGACTTACGGTACGCGCCCAGGCTGCGATAAAACGCAAAGAATTCCGGATCCTGGCCATAGGCCTGCGCGTAAATCGCCGCCGCCTGCGCGTCGCCTTCGCCGCGGACCTTGGCCGCGTCGCGCTCGGCTTCGGCGCGGATCACCTGGCCCTGGCGGTCGGCGTCGGCCTGGATGGTTTCGGCGGCCTGGCGGCCGGTCGAACGCAGTTCGTTGGCCAGCTGCAGGCGCTCGGCGCGCATGCGCTTGTAGACCGATTCGCTCACTTCGTCCGGCAGGTCGATGCGCTTGATGCGCACGTCGACCACGGCGATGCCGAGACTCTTGCGGGCGGTGGTGTCGGTCTGCTTGCGCACGCGCTCGGTGATGTCCTTGCGGCCGCCGGCGATCAGTTCCTGCAGGGTGCGGCCGTTGAACTCGAAGCGCAGCGCGTCCTTCACGATCGGCGACAGGCGGTTGGCGGCCTGCAGCTCGGCGCCGGCGGTGGCGCGGTAGTAGGCGGCGTTGTCGGCGATGCGCCACTTCACGTAGAAGTCGACGTTGACGCTCTTCTTCTCGGAGGTGAAGTAGCGCTCCGGCTGCGCTTCCAGGGTAAGGATGCGGTTGTCGAACAGGATGGCCTGCTGGATCAGCGGCAGCTTGAAATGCAGGCCCGGGGTGTCGCCCGTGCGCACGATGCGGCCGAACTGCAGCACCAGGGCGCTCTGCCCTTCGTGCACCACATAGGCGCTGTTGAAACCGAGCAGGACGGCGACGACGACGAGGATGCCGGCGAGGAATTTCATCACTGCTTCTCCTTACCCGAATCCGCGGCCGGCGCGACGGTGCCCACGCCCGGCAGGTCGCGCACGCCGGCGCGGTCCAGCGGCAGATAGATCATGTTGCGGCCGCCGGTGCCGTCCAGCACCTTGGGATTGTTGGACATCACGTCCTCGACGGTTTCCAGCCACAGGCGGCGCCGGGTGACTTCGGGCGCGCCGCGGTATTCCTTCAGGATCAGGTTGAAGCGATCGGCGTCGCCGGTGGCGCGGGCCACGCGCTCGGCCGAATAGCCCTGCGACTGGGCGGCGATGCGCGAGGCTTCGCCGCGTGCTTCGGGCACCACCTTGCTGGCGTAGGCGCGGGCGTTGTTCTCGGTGCCCTGCTTGTCCTCGCGCGCGGCGTTGACGTCGTCGAAGGCGTCCTTCACTTCCTGCGGCGGGGACACGTTCTGGAAGCTGACGTCGGTGACGGCGAGGCCGGCGTCGTAGCTGTCCAGGGTGGCCTGGAGGATTTCGCGGGTCTGCTGCTGCAGCGTGTCGCGCGTCTGCGCGGCGGCGGCGGCCTGGGTCACCGCGGCCTGGGCGGCGACGACCGGCGCGGCGGCGGTGGACGGCGCGGCGGGCGCAGCGGTCTGCTCGGGGGCGGAGCTGGTGAGGATGTTGTCCATCACATTGGCGCCGACCACGGAACGCACCGCGGCCTCGGCGGCCTGGCGCAGCGTGTCTTCCGGCTGGCCGCTCAGCGAGAACAGGTACTTGCGCGCGTCCGACACCTGGTACTGCACGTTGAAGTCGACCGAGATGATGTTCTCGTCGCTGGTCAGCATGCGCACCTTGTCGGAGACCGAGCGCACCTCGGTCGTGCTGACCTTGGTGACGGTCTCCAGCGGCCGCGGCAGCTTGAAGTGAAAGCCCGGCTGCAGCGTGCGCGCGTACTGGCCGAAGCGCAGCACCACGCCGGCCTGGCGGGCGTCGACGATGGTGTAGCTGCTCAGCAGCAGCGAGATCAGCAGCAGGAATAGCACGACGGTGAGCAAGCCGCCGGAGCTGCCGCCGAGGCGGGACAGCCGGCTCTTCACCTGCTTGAGAGCATCGTCCAGGCCCGACTTGCCGGGCGGGCGGGGCTTGCCCCAGGGATCACGTTGCCCGTTACCGGGTTCGTTCCAGGCCATTGTCAGTCTCCTTGAGGCCGCTGGGAGGCCGGCACCGATAGCCGGAAGCACCTTGGTCGGAAAGCATCATGGTGGCGAGTCGCTTCCGGGCAAGGGTTCCGCCCGGCAGGGAAGCGGCACAAACAGCGGACATTCTAGCAGAGGCGGGCCGGTGAAGGCCCGCCCCACATGGGGTCACGCCTCGCTGCGGGGCTCGCCGAGCAGGCCGCGCAGCAGGTCGGCTTCGGCCGGGCTGCCGCCGCTGAGCGGGGCGATCACGCTGCGCGGCGCGTCGATGCGCAGGCGCCAGCCTTCTTCGTCGACATCTTCGCTGGCGATGGCGCCGGCGGCCTTCAGCCGGGCGTGCAGGCGGCCGGCGGTGTGCGGCAGGCGCAGTTCGGACTGCACGCGTTCGCCGCCGAGCAGTTCGCCCAGCGCCTGGCGCAGCAGGTCCAGGCCCTGCCCGGTCGCGGCCGACAGCCACACGGTGACCGGGCGGCCTTCGCCATCGCGGTCGATGCGCGGCTCGGTGCCGGCCAGGTCGATCTTGTTCATCACCCGCAGCTGCGGCACGTCGCCGGCGTCGATTTCCTCCAGCACGCCATCGACCACCTTGTGCAGGTATTCGCGCTCTTCGTCATTGGCGTCGCTGACGTGCAGCAGCAGGTCGGCGTCGCGCGCCTCGGCCAGGGTGGCGCGGAAGGCGGCGACCAGATCGTGCGGGAGATCGCGGATAAAGCCCACGGTATCGGCCAGCACCGAGGGGCCGCAGCTCAGGTCGTCCAGCTTGCGCACGGTGGGATCGAGGGTGGCGAACAGCAGGTCGGCGGCGAATACCTCGCCGGACGTCAGCGCATTGAACAGCGTCGACTTGCCCGCGTTGGTATAGCCCACCAGGGCCACCCGCGGCACCGTGTTGCGCAGGCGCGCGCGGCGCTGCTGGGTGCGCTGCACCTGCACCTTCTCCAGGCGCTTGCTCAGCATCTTCACGCGCTCGGCCAGCAGGCGGCGGTCGGTTTCCAGCTGGGTTTCGCCCGGGCCGCGGTTGCCGATGGCGCCGCCGCGCTGGGCGTCCAGATGGGTCCAGCCGCGCACCAGGCGGGTCGCTACGTGCTTGAGCTGGGCCAGCTCCACTTCCAGCTTGCCTTCGTGCGAGCGGGCGCGCTGGGCGAAGATGTCCAGGATCAGCCCGGCGCGGTCGACCACGCGCGTCTTCAGATGCTTTTCGAGGTTGCGCTCCTGCACCGGGCTCAAGGTGTGGTCGACCAGCACCAGGTCGGCGTCCAGCGCCTGCACCATTTCGGCGACTTCGTCGGCCTTGCCGCTGCCGATATAGAAGCGCGGGTTCGGGTCCTCCACGCGCGCGGCGATGCTGCCCAGCACCTCGGCGCCGGCGGACCTCACCAGCTCGGTGAATTCTTCGGCGCGGCGCACGGTGTCGCCCTCGCCACGGGAATGCGGGAGCACCAGGACGGCGCGCTCGCCTTTCTTTTGTCTATCGAACACGGATACGGAATGACCTGTGCGGAAGGAGCCCGGTGCCGGGCCGGAAGGCCGCGAGGGGGCGAAGGCAAAGTGTAGCGGCGCGCAAGGCCGCGGGGCCGGAACACGACCAGGCAGCGGGACCCGAGGCCCCGCCGCCCTCTACACATGGGTCATTCCAGGCCCGTTTCAACCTTCCGTTTCGGGCGCCACCGACGCGTCGGCATGGCCCTCGTGGCCGGTGCCCATCCGCACGTTGCGGCTGGGTACCACGGTGGAAATGGCGTGCTTGTAGACCATCTGGCTGACCTGGTTGCGCAGCAGCACCACGAACTGGTCGAAGGACTCGATCGTGCCCTGCAGCTTGATGCCGTTGACCAGGTAGATGGCAACCGGGACGCGCTCGCGGCGCAATGCGTTCAAAAACGGATCTTGCAATGATTGCCCTTTGGACATTGTTGTTCTCCCCTCGCAACGGACGGGCCGGATAAAAGACGCTCGCGCGCCCCGGCCCAAGGCCTCGGAATATTAACCACTTTTAAATCGTTGATGATAGAGCGCCAGGCGCCATCGAAAGTGCTTTCGCGCGAGGTCCCGGTGAAGCGCGAACCCGGTCGCGAAAACCCTAGGCGGACACCCCCAGGAACAGCTCCAGCGCATCCGCCGCCCGCGCCTCCAGACCGGCCTGCCCGGGATCGAAAGTCCGTGCGTCCAGCTCGCCGCGCAGCCAGGTGATCTGGCGCTTGGCCAACTGCCGGGTGGCGAACACGCCGCGGTCGCGGAACTCGGCGGCGTCGGTGGCATCGTCCAGATGCTCCCAGGCCTGCCGGTAGCCGACCGCGCGCATCGAGGGCAGGTCCGGATGCAGATCGCCGCGCGCGCGCAGGCCGCGCATCTCCTCCAGGAAACCGTCGCCCAGCATGGCGTCGAAGCGCGCGGCGATGCGCGCGTGCAGCGGCGCCCGGTCCACCGGCAGCAGGGCCAGCTTGAGCACGCGCCAGGGGAAGCGCTCGCCGCTGCCGCCGCGCTGCTGTTCGGACAGCGGACGGCCGGTCAGTTCGATCACTTCCAGCGCACGCTGGATACGCTGCGCGTCGTTCACGCCGATACGTGCGGCGGCGGCGGGATCGGCGGCGCGCAGGCGCTCGTGCATGGCGGGCCAACCGACCTCATCGGCCTGCGCCGTGAGCCGTTCGCGGATCGCCGCATCCGCCTCCGGCAATTGTGACAGTCCATGTTGCAGCGCGCGGAAGTACAGGCCGGTGCCGCCGACCAGCAGAGGAACCTTGCCGCGCGCGGTGATGTCTTTCATCGCCTGCACGGCGTCGGCGCGGAAATCCGCCGCCGAATACGGCTCGGCCGGATCGCGGATATCGATCAGCGCGTGCGGATAGCGCGCCAGCGTCGCCGCATCCGGCTTGGCCGCGCCGATGTCCAGGCCGCGATACACCAGCGCGGAATCGACGCTCACCAGCTCCACCGGGAAACGTTCGCTCAGCGCGCAGGCCAGCGCCGTCTTGCCCGAGGCCGTGGGGCCCAGCAGGAAGATGGCAGGGTGACGCGAGTCGGCAGGCATGGCGGCTTCCGGGGGCTCAAGGTGACGTGCAGGGTCAGGCGGCGTTGCCGCCGATTTCGGGTCCAACGGCAGCGCAACGCCATTTGGACGATATGGGCACGTGCCTTGCTTCACATTTTGGACGAGAATCACAGCGTCTTGCACGATCGCAACCGTGGTCAGCCACAGCGAACCGCCGAGATAAGTTGAACGGGGGGAAGTACGGAATGAACAAACGCAAGTACATGGTGGCCGAACCCGGCAACCGCACCTCGGCACCCGGTGCCGCCGCCAAGCCCGCACGCGCGGGCGACGATGGCGTTCCACCGGTGTGGCACAAGGACAACCGCGGGTTCTGGTTCGTGGTCTGCGTCGCGGCCAGCCTGGTCTTTGCGCTGATCTATTCGGCGCTGCGCTGAGCGTGCCGACACGCTGCGCCGGCGCCCGGCGCCGGTAACGCTCCTCTGACTCTGACTTCCATCCAGTGCGCGCCGGCTTTTCAGCCCCGCGCGCTGTTCGTTTGCGTGCGTCCTGCGGCCCGGTAATGGGATTGAAGCACCGCGCAGGCACTGCAGCGGGCTCGACCGCGAGCCCGCTGCGGCACCGTATGCGGCTTCACTTCGCCGGCACGCCCAGCTCCTGCAGCAGCGCCGGCGCCGGATACACCTTATCCATCAGCCAGCGCATGTAGCGCATGTCCACGTGGATGGCGCGCTTGTAACGCGGATCGAACATCCAGCTCGCGCTCACCGCTTCCCAGTTGCTGTCGAAGTTCAGCCCGACCAGCTGCCCATGCGCATTGAGCACCGGTGAACCGGAATTGCCCCCGGTGGTGTCGAGGTTGCTGAGGAAGTCCACCGGCATCACGCCGGAGCGCTTGTCCAGATAGCCGTCGTAGTCGCCCTTGGCGATCGCGTCCAGCAGGGGCTTGGGCGCATCGAACGGCTCCACGCCGGTGTTCTTTTCGACGATGCCGGCGGTGCTGGTCAGCGGCGCGTAGCTCACCGCGTCGCGCGCCTTCAGCGGCGTGACCTTGCCGTAGCTCACGCGCAAGGTGGAGTTGGCATCCGGATAGACGGCCCTGCCCTGCTGCTCGCGATAGGCGATCAGCGCCTGCATATAGGCGGGGCGCAGGCGCAGCAGTTCGCCGTCGCGTTCCTTGCGCTGGTCCTCGATGCGCAGCAGCGCCGGCTGCAGCGCCGCGGCGAGCTTGAGCAAGGCGTCGTCGGATTTCGCCACTTCGTCGGGCTGCGCTTTCAACCAGTGCAGGCGCTGCGCTTCGTCGCCCAGCTGGGTCGCGCCATAGACGCGATCGAGCGCGGCGGCCAGCTCGGCCGGCGTGCGGCCGAAGGCGGCGTCGAATTCCGCCACGCGCTGCAGGTCGGGCAACTGCTGGTAGCGGATCAGCAAGGCGGCGAGCAGGCGCTTTTCCACCGCCGCGTCGTAGCGGCGCTGCACCTGCTTGAGCATGCCGGCGGTCAGCTCCTCGTCGCGCTCCTGGTAGCCGGTTTCGCGCTCGGCATCCGGCCGGGCGCGCTCGTGGGCGAAGCGTTGCAGGGTCAGCGCCGAGCGCATCAGCTGCGTCTGCGATTGCAGGATGGCGAACAGCAGGTCGCGCTCGCGGTTGGCATTGCCGTTGGCGATCAGCTTGGCCACGGCATCGATGTCCGGACGCAGCGTCCTGGCCTGCGGCTGTTTCGCCAGCCACGCCAGCATGGCGTCTTCGTCCTTGCGGCGGATCTCGACCGCGTCGCTGCGCTTGAGCCCGTCCAGCTCGCCGCTGAAACGCTTGATGCCGTTCTTCAGCGACTGCAGCTGCGAGGCGTAGCGGATCGCCGCCTGCTTGTCGGCGCGGCCGGAATCCTCCATTACGCCCTGCAGCTGCTTCATCACCTCGACCGACTTCGGCAGGCGCCACTGCACCTGGTCGGCGAACTCGGCCGCCGTGCGGTGGCGATAGGTGGTGCCGGGATAGCCGGCGAGCATGACGAAGTCGCCTTCGTTCACGCCTTCGCTGGCGACCTGCAGATGCGCCGGCGGGTGATAAGGCTGGTTCTCCTTGGCATACGCCGCGGGCTTGCCGTCCGGCCCGACATAGGCGCGCAGCACGGTGAAGTCGCCGCTGTGGCGCGGCCACACGAAGTTGTCCACCTCGTCGCCGTAGTTGCCGATCGCGCGCGGCGGCGCGTAGACCAGGCGCACGTCGCGGATCTCCAACTGCTTCACCAGATAGAAATCGCGCCCGTAGAACATATTGACCACGCTGCAGCGATAGCCCGCCTCGCGCTCGCACGCCGAAACCAGCACCTTGCCGGCGGCGTCCACCGCGTCGTAATAAGCGCGGCCGGTCTTGCCCTTGGCCTGGGCCAGCACCTGCTCGGTGACCTTGTCGAAGCCGGTGGTGACGCGCAGGCGGAAATCCGGATTGGCCGGCAGCTCCTGCCCGCGGTCGCCGGCGACGAAGCCATGCTGGATCAGGTCGCGCTGCGGGTTGCTGTTGTACTGGATGACGCCGAAAGCCACGTGGTGGTTGGTCAGCACCAGGCCGTCGCCGCTGACGAAGGCGCCGGTGGCGCCGCCGACCTTGACCACCGCGCTGAGCGGCGGCTTGGTCAGGTCCGCAAGGTCGGCGGGGTTGCCCTGGTAGCCGGCGGCGCGCAGCTGCTTGCCGATCGAGGGCAGCTGCGAGGGCATCCACATGCCCTCGTCCGCCTGCGCGCCCGGCGCCAGGCCCATCGCCATGGCCGCGGCCAGACCCATCGTCTTCTTACGCATCCGTCATATCCCTGTGGGCAATCGCACAAACTTGCGACCTTAGACCGAAGCCGGCGCCCGGGCAACGCTGCACTGCACGAAGACGGCCCGCCATGCGCGCACTTTATAATCGCCGCTTTCCCCGCCCGCCTCGCGGGCCAGCCGATGGATTCCCCATGCCGCAGATGATGAAAGCCCTGGTCAAGCGCCTGCCCGAACAGGGCATCTGGATGGAAGAAGTACCCGTACCGGAGGTCGGCCCCAACGAGGTGCTGATCAAGATGGAGAAGACCGCCATCTGCGGCACCGACCTGCATATCTACAAGTGGGACGAGTGGAGCCAGCGCACCATCAAGCCGGGCCTGACCATCGGCCACGAATTCGTCGGCCGCATCGTCGAGATCGGCCCCGGCGTCACCGGCTACAAGATCGGCGACCGCGTCTCGGCCGAGGGCCATATCGTCTGCGGCCATTGCCGCAACTGCCGCGCCGGCCGCCAGCACCTGTGCCCGAACACCGTTGGCATCGGCGTGAACCGCAACGGCGCCTTCGCCGAATACATGGCCATGCCGGCCTCCAACCTGTGGCCGATCCCGGACCAGATCCCCTCGGAACTGGCCGCCTTCTTCGACCCCTACGGCAATGCCGCGCATTGCGCGCTGGAATTCGACCTGATCGGCGAGGACGTGCTGATCACCGGCGCCGGCCCGATCGGCATCATCGCCGCCGGCATCGCCAAGCATGTGGGCGCGCGCAACGTGGTGGTGACCGACGTCAACGACTACCGCCTGAAGCTGGCCGCCGACATGGGCGCCACCCGCGTGGTGAACGTCGCCAACCAATCCTTGCGCGACGTGGTGAAGGACCTGCATATCGAAGGCTTCGACGTGGGCCTGGAGATGAGCGGCAACCCGCGCGCCTTCAACGACATGCTCGACTGCATGTACCACGGCGGCAAGATCGCCATGCTGGGCATCATGCCCCGCGGCGCGGGCATCGACTGGGACAAGGTGATCTTCAAGGGCCTCACCCTGCAGGGCATCTACGGCCGCCGCATGTACGAGACCTGGTACAAGATGACCCAGATGGTGCTCACCGGCTTCCCGCTGCAGAAGGTGCTCACCCACCAGATCCATATCGACGACTTCCAGAAGGGCTTCGACCTGATGGATGCAGGCCATTGCGGCAAGGTCGTCTGCTCCTGGCTTTGATTTGAGCCCAGCCTGAAGGCTCCCGCGCCGGACGTGCGCGGGAGCCCACCGAAACGTCTCATGCCCGAGTAAACTCCCCGCGGCGACCGGCGCACCTGGGATGAGTGCGCGGCCGGGGTAGGGCCGCACGCCGTCGGGTCGCGATACTGACGGAGCATCGCCCCAATGGCAGACCCGATTTCTTCCGGCAGTTCCCGGCTGGTGGCCGCGCGCACGCGCGCAGTCGCCGTGTACCGCTCGCGGCGGACGCGCAAGACGGTGCTGATCATCGCCATCGTGCTGGTGCTGTTCGGCCTGTTCGGCTTTCTCGCCGCGCCGTCGATCATCCGCGGCCAGATCGAGAAGCGCGCCAGCGCCGCGCTGGACCGCCCGGTGACGCTGGGCAAGGTGCATCTCAATCCCTATACCTTGCGGCTGGAACTGGATCAGCTGCATATCGGCGAACGCGACGGCAAGAGCAGCTTCGTCGACGTCGACCAGATCGTCGCCAACACGTCGTGGTCCACCCTGTTCCGCCTGGCGCCCGTGCTGGACGAGCTGTCATTGCAAAGGCCACGCATCCATATCGCGCGCACGGCCGACCAGCGTTTCAATTTCTCCGACATCATCGACCGCTACGCCTCTCAGCCGGCCGAGCCGGATGCCAAGCCGGCGCGCTTCGCGCTGTCCAATATCAGCGTGCACGGCGGCGACATCGTGTTCGACGATCAGGCGGCCAAGGCCACCCACCACGTCGAGCAACTGGAACTGGGCATTCCCTTCCTGGCCAACCTGCCCAGCAGCACCGACGTATTCGTCAAGCCGCTGCTGGCGCTGAAGGTGGACGGCAGCCCGCTGCGCATCGAAGGCCAGACCAAGCCGTTCGCCAGCAACCGCGAATCGGCGATCGGCTTCCAGCTCGATCATCTGGACCTGCCGCGCTACCTGGGCTATGTGCCGAAGCCGCTGCCGGTGGCGATTCCGAAAGGCATGCTCAGCGGCAAGCTGGAACTGAACTTCGTGCAGACGCCGGAGGCGCCGCAGGTGCGCCTGACCGGCAACCTGCAGTTGGACGATTTCGCGCTGGACAGCAGCAAGGGCGAGCCGATCGCACGCCTCGGCCATGGCACGGCGGAGCTGGCGGACGTGCAGCCGCTGGTGTCGCGCTATCAACTGGGCGCGCTGAAGCTGGAACAGGCCCAGGTCTACTACACGGCCGGCGAAGGCGGGCACAGCAACTACGACACGCTGACGGCGCCGTCCGCGCCCGCCGAGCCGGCCAAGAAGTCCGCGCCCACCGATCTGCGCATCGCCTCGCTCGCGCTGACCGGCAGCAGCATCCATTACACCGACGCCACGCAGAACAAGCTGGACCTGAGCAATCTGCATGGCAGCCTGCTCGGCCTGAGCATGCTCGCCGCGCCGGCGGCCAAGCTCGATCTGGCCGGCCAGTTGTTCGGCGGCGATATCGGCGCCAAGGGCACGCTCGATCTCGCCGCGGCCAAGCTCAACGCCGCGCTGACACTGAAGCAGGTGGACATGGTGCCGCTGCAGGCGATGGCCGGTTCCGCCATGGCCGCGCGCGCGTCCAAGGGCAAGCTCGACGCCAACGGGCAGTTGCAGCTCGACTGGGGCAAGACCACCAATGTGCACCTGGCGCCGGCGCAGGCGACGGTGACCGGCTTTGCGCTGGAAGCGGACGGCAAAGGCCAGGCCGCGCCCGTCGCGTGGAGCAAGCTGCAGGCGGATATCGAGCAGTTGGATCTTGCCTCGCGCCAGGCGCGCCTGAAGAGCCTGGTCGGCACCGGCCTGAGCCTGGACGTGCAGCGCGCCGCCAACGGCAGCATCTCGCTTACGCAACTGTTCGCTCCGCCGAAGGGTGCGCCGCGCGCACCGGCGAAGCCGGCCAAAGCCGCCGACGCAGGCCCGCAGTGGCAGTGGAGCATCGGCCACCTCGGCATCGAAGATGGCGCCGTGCGCTTCGCCGATCATGCGGTGGGCAACGGCAAGCCGGCCGTGCTGGAAATCAAATCGCTCAAGGGCGGCATCGACGAACTAAGCGACAAGTTCAACCAGCAACGCGCGATGAAGCTGGACGGCGCGATCGGCAAGGGTACGTTCTCGCTCGCCGGCAAGGTGCAGCCCTCCCCTGCCCTGGCCGAGCTGGACGTGACCACGCGCGGCCTGGATATCGCCACCTTCGCGCCGTACATCAGCGTGCCGCTCAACGTGACCATCTCCAGCGCGCGCCTGAGCGGCAAGGGCAAGCTGCGCTACGACGGACGCACGGCGGAACCGAAGTTCGGCTTCAAGGGCAATGCCGCGCTCGAGCGCGTGCGCGTGCAGGACAAGGTCACCGGCGACGACTTCCTGCGCTGGAGCGCGCTCAACGCCGGCAACCTCGACGTGGCCTACGGCAGCGGCACGCCGCGCATGCATGTGGGCAGCCTGGTGCTGAGCGCGTTCTATGCGCGCATGATCGTCAACGCCAATGGACGGCTGAATCTGGCGGACGTGGTGGCCAAGCCGGAGCAGGAAGAACCCGTATCGGTGACGCGTGCCGAAACCAACGCGCCGGCGGCGCCCAAGGTCACCAAGACGACGACCGAAACGGAGAAGCCCGCCGAGTCCATCGCACCCGCCGCGGATATCGAGCTGGGCCAGATCACGCTGTTGAACGGCCAGCTCAACTACACCGACAACTTCATCAAGCCCAACTACACCGCCAACCTCACCAAGGTCACCGGCAAGATCGGCGCCTTCGGCACCGCGGGCGGACCGCCGGCCGAGGTGGCGGTGCAGGCGCAGCTGGACGACAACTCGCCGGTGGACATCAGCGGCAGCATCAATCCGCTCGCGCCGGTGGCCTTCCTGGATATCCAGGGCAAGGCCAACGAGGTGGAGCTGACCCGGCTCAGCGCGTATTCCAGCAAGTACACCGGCTATCCGATCACCGCGGGCAAGCTCAGCGTCGACGTGAAGTACAACCTCGACCAGCGCAAGCTCAAGGCCGACAACCACATCTACATCACCCAGCTCACCTTCGGCGACCGTATCGAAGCGCCCGGCATCTCGCATCTGCCGGTGAAGCTGGCGGTGGCGCTGCTGAAGGACACGCAGGGCAATATCGACGTGAATGTGCCGGTGTCCGGTTCGCTGGACGATCCGCAGTTCAGCATGGGCGGGCTGATCTGGCGCGCGATCGGCAACCTGATCGTCAAGGCGGTGACTTCGCCGTTCCGGCTGCTGGGCTCCGCCTTCGGCGGCAGCAATCACGAAGACCTTGGCTATGTGGAGTTCGAGCCGGGTTCGGCGGTGCTCAATGCGGCTGCGCAGGAGCGGTTGGGCAAGGTGGTCGCCATGCTCAATCAGAAGACGGCGCTGACGCTGGATATCGTCGGCCGCGCCGATCCGGCGCAGGACCAGAACGGCCTGCGCAAGGTGACGGTGGAAGACATGGTCCGCAAGGAGAAGGTGCTGGACGATGGCGGCAAGAATGCCGATACCTCGCCGGCCGCGCTTGCTGCCGTATCGATCACGCCGGACCAGGAAGAGCGTTTTCTGGCCCGCGCGTACAAGCACGCGGAAGATATCGACAAGCCGCGCAATGCGCTGGGTTTGAAGAAGTCGCTGGAGCCGGACGAAATGCGCGCACTGCTGGAAACCAACGTCAAGACGGACGAGGCGGCGATGCGCGACCTGGCCGAGCGCCGCGCCGCTTCGGTGCGCGATTGGCTGAAGGGCAAGTTGCCGGACAACCGTTATGGGGTGAAGGATCCCAAGCTCACTCCGGAGGGGATCGACGACAAGGGCAAGACCACGAGGGTGGACTTCGGCCTGCATTGAGCGCAACCACGGACCGGTGGGCGGCCCCGGTCCGGAGGTTTTCGCTAGGCCCGCGAAGGCTCACAATCGGCATCTTTCCCCCCAAGGGCAGATCCCGATGAGCTACTCCGATACCACCCGGGCGCGCTACGCCGCCGAACTGGACTCCATCCGCGAGCAGGGCCTGTTCAAGGCCGAGCGCGTGATCGTCTCGCCGCAGTCGGCGCAGATCGAGCTGGAGGGCGGGCGCAAGGTGCTCAACTTCTGCGCCAACAATTACCTGGGCCTGGCCGACCATCCGGACGTGATCCAGGCCGCCAAGGAGGCGCTGGACAGCCACGGCTTCGGCATGGCCTCGGTGCGCTTTATCTGCGGCACCCAGGACCTGCACAAGCAGCTGGAAAAGAAGATCGCCGAATTCTTCGGCACCGAGGACACCATCCTCTACGCCGCCTGCTTCGACGCCAATGGCGGCCTGTACGAGCCGCTGCTGGGCGAGGAGGACGCGATCATCTCCGACGCGCTCAACCACGCCTCGATCATCGACGGCATCCGCCTGTGCAAGGCCAAGCGCTTCCGCTATGCCAACTGCGATATGGCGGATCTGGAGCAGCAACTGCAGGCGGCCGATGCCGCCGGCGCACGCACCAAGCTGATCACCACCGACGGCGCGTTCTCGATGGACGGCTTTATCGCGCCGCTGGACAAGATCGCCGCGCTCGCCGCCAAGTACAACGCGATGGTGCATATCGACGAATGCCACTGCACCGGCTTCCTTGGCGACAGCGGCCGCGGCTCGGCCGAAGTCAACGGCGTGATGGACAAGATCGATATCTTCACCGGCACGCTGGGCAAGGCGCTCGGCGGCGCGCTGGGCGGTTTCACCACCGGCAGCGCCGAAGTGATCGAACTGCTGCGCCAGCGTTCGCGCCCCTACCTGTTCTCCAACTCGCTGCCGCCGCATGTGGTGGCCGCGGCGCTGAAGGTATTCGACATGCTGTCCAGCGCGGGCGAGCTGCGCCAGCGCGTGCAGGAGAACACCCGCTATTTCCGCGAGCAGATGAGCCAGGCCGGCTTCGATATCAAGCCCGGCGTGCATCCGATCGTGCCGGTGATGATCTACGACGCGAAGAAGGCGCAGGCCATGGCGGCCAAGCTGCTGGACGAAGGCATCTATGTCACCGGCTTCTTCTACCCGGTGGTGCCGCAGGGCCAGGCGCGCATCCGCACGCAGATGAGCGCGGCGCATACGCGCGAGCATCTGGATCGTGCGATAGCGGCGTTCACCAAGGTGGGACGCGAGCTTGGGGTGATCGGCTGAGTGCGCAAGGGGGGCGCGTGCGCTCCCCTTCTCATCAATGCAGTGCGCTCAGCTCGGAACGGTAACGCCAGGTTTCCGTCGTAGCCGATTGCACGGATTCGGCGAGGTCGCGTTGCGCCGCCTCGTCGTTCGCCAGCAGCGAGCCGAGGCTGCGTTGGAAGCGGTCGTAGCCGGTCCAGCCATCGCGGGCGACCAGCAGCATGTATTGCGCCGTGTCGCCGCCGGTGACCAGGCGATACCAGGTATGCGCCGGCGCGCCCGGCTCCTTCTGCAGGATCCGATGCGCCGCCGTCAGTGCGCGCTCGAAGCGTGCTTCCATGCCAAAGCGGACGTGCACATGCGTCACCTGCATGTTGGCGCTGGGTTTGCGCTCCTCCAGCGGCGTGCCGGTGCTGGCTTCGCGCAGCAGCACATAGGCGGGCTGCCCCGTCGGGATGGCGTACGGCGCGACGTTCGCGCGGAAATCGGCGCCGTCGCCGGCTACGTCCACGCGGTGATCGAACGCGGCGAAAGCTTCGCCCACGCTGGCATCGACGAAATAGCCGCTGCGTTCGCCGTCCTCGATGGTCCAGGCGTACCAGGACAGCGGGTCGGCATGGGCACGGTGCCATGCCAGGTGATGCCGATAGCCTTCCTCGAATTTGTCGGTCGCGCCCGGCTGCATGCGGTAGACATAGAAGTGCGCGGCACCACCCGGCGCGGCATGGACGGGCAAGGCCAGGCACAGGGCTAGCAGGAAGGCGAAGCGGCGGCTCATGGGGATTCCTGATGGGAGGGGATGCCGAAGCGATTCTCGGCTTGCCGTTGCGTTCGCGGCCATGCGAATCTTTTTGGCCTCGAGGCGAAGATTTTTTCGCCCCCCTACCCCAGGGTCCCCGCGCATGAATGTGGAGTTGCGTTACCTGCATGCGTTCCGCGCCGTCTGCGAAGGTGGCAGCCTGCGCGCGGCGGCGGCTTCGCTGCATCGCACCGAGCAGGCGGTGAGCTATCAGCTGCGCAAGCTGGAGGAAGCGCTGGGCATGCCGCTGTTCCATCGCGGCCAGGGCCCGCTGGTGCCCAATGCCGCCGGCGAGCGGCTGCTGGCGTTCTGCCGCGATATGGGCCGCGACCTGGCCAAGCTGCATGAGGCGATGCGCGACGAACCGGCGCAACCGCTGCGCATCGCCGCGGTGAGTGGTTTCGGGCGCTATGAACTGCTGCCGCTGTTCCGCGAAGGGCCATTGGCGGATGTGCCGATACGCATGAGTTTTCCCACCGCCGAGGAAGTGGTGCGACAGGTGGAGACGGGGGCGAGCGATCTGGGTTTCGTGCATCTGATGCTGCCGCATGGGGCCTTGCGCCTGGTCGCGGTGGGCATGGAGCAGGCGGCCTTGATCGCCTCCGCGCGGCAACCGTTGCCGATTCTGGATAGCGCTTTTTTGGCGCAGGCCGATTACGTCACCTACGACGAAAGCGACTACGTGTTCGCCACCTGGTTCACCCAGGTGCTCGGCGAGAAGCCCGCACGCCTGCGCAGCGTGGCGCATTTCGAGGAGCTGGAAGAGGTGCTGGACTGGGTGGCCGCGGGGCGCGGCTTGTCCGTCGTGCCGTATGCCTGCGCGCGGGAAGCGGAGGCGCGCGGCGAGATCGTGGCCGTGGGGCGCGAGGAGAAGCCTTGCCTCAATACGATCTATGCGGTGATGGATCCGGCGCGTACGCATCCCATGCTGGAACGCACCTTGGACGTGGTGCGGGAACGGCTGGGCGCCTGATCAGCGCGACAGCGCAGCCACTTCTTCCGGCCGCAGATGCCGCCATTGCCCCTTGGCCAATTCGCCCAGCGGCAGCGTGCCGATTGCCACGCGGATCAGGCGCAGCACGCCGATGCCGTGCGCGGCGAGCAGGCGGCGGATATGGCGGTTCCTGCCTTCGTCGAGCACGATTTCCAACCAGGCGTTCTTCTCGCCGGTGCGCAGCAGGACAGCGTGCTTCGCGGCGAGCTGCTCGCCTTCGTCGCTGACGCCTTGGATGAGCCGTTCCAGCAACACGGTGTCCGGCACGGCGTCGATCTGCACGTGGTAGGTCTTGTCCACGTGGTGGCGCGGCTCGGTGAGGCGGGCGGCCCAGGCGCTGTCGTTGCTGAGCAGCAGCAGGCCTTCGCTGGCTTTGTCGAGGCGGCCGACCGGGCCGAGCCAGGGCAGGCCGGCGTCCTTCAGCAGGTCGTAGACGGTGTCGCGGCCGCGTTCGTCGGCGGCGCTCACTACGATGCCGCGGGGTTTGTTCAAGGCGATATAGACGCGTTTGGACTCGGCGACCGGTACGCCGTCGAGCAGGATGCGCTGGCGCGATGCGTCGGCGGAGCGTTCGGGGTCGAGCACCACGCGGCCGTCAACGCTGACGCGCCCCTCGCGCACGGCCTTCTCCGCCTGGCTGCGCGAACACACGCCCAGCTTGCTGAGCACGCGGGCGAGTCCGTGCTTCGGCGTGGCATTTGACGTATTTGCGGTACGGCCCGGCGCGACTCGCCTGCCCTGCCCCTGCTTTTGGTCCATGCCCGCCATCGTGCCTTAGGGATGCTCTGATCTATTCCACGTACCCGTCACCGTTCTGTAAGCGCGCCGCGCGCCGCCGCAGTGGTGAAGGCAGACTGGCCGTCTGTCGAGACACTGCGGCGGCGCGCGGCGCGCTTACAGAACGGCCCCAACATGCTGAATTAAAAGATGGGGTGACGTCCAGAAGGTTCGCAGGCGGCGCCGCGCGACTTGAACAGACGGCCAGCGTCACGCGGCGCCGCCTGCGAACCTTCTGGACGTCATGCCGGGTACGTGGAATAGATCAGAGCATCCCTAATCCCCACAAAAGAAAAGCCCGGCTTGCGCCGGGCTTTTCCACGCGACCTTGCGGCCGAGATTACTGCTGGACCTGCAGCTCGGTGCGACGGTTACGGGCGCGGCCCGAATCCGTGTCGTTGCTGTCGATCGGGTCGTTCTTGCCGTGGCCGATCGGGCCCTGCAGGCGGCTGGCGTCAACGCCGTGGCCGGTCAGGTAATCGAACACGATCTGGGCGCGACGCTCCGACAGGCTCTGGTTGTAGGCGTCCTTACCGACCGAGTCGGTGAAGCCGGCAACCGTCACCTTCACCTGCGGGTAGCGCTGCAGGGTGTCGATGGCCTGGTCGAGGATGGCGATCGAGTCGGCGCTGGGCTCAGCCAGGGCCTTCTTGATGTCCTTCTCGCCCTTCTTCGGACGGTCGAACTTGAAGTTCACGCCGCGCAGATCGATCACGACCTGCTTCGGGCAACCATCCGGGCCGACGATGGTACCGGCGGGCGTACCCGGGCACTTGTCGTCGCAGTCGTTCACGCCGTCACCGTCGCTGTCCAGCTTCGAGCAATCCGGAGCCGGCGGCGGGGGCGGGGTGGCGGCCACCGGGGCGGCCGGCGGAGCGCCGAAGCGCGACACCACGCTGAAGCCCAGGAACCAGTCGCCGTAGCCGTTCTTCTCCGGCTGGGTCTTGTCGTCCCAGTCGTAGCGGTAGCCGGCTTCCGCACGGATGTCGGAGCTGTCGGTGATCGACTTGGAGATACCCACGCCCAGCTCGGCGGCCGGCGACCAGGCCTTGTCGAAACGGCTGTGGTGGTAGCTGCCCATCACGCCGGCCAGCAGGTACGGACGCCACGCGTCGGCGGCGCCGAAGTAGTAGCGGGCGGTCACGCCGTAGTTGTTGTTCGACCAGTTGCCGCCACCGACCTTGGAATCGATGTCGCGCTTGGTGCGATCGATGAACAGGTCGATCGACGTGTTCGGCGCGATGAACTTGCCGACGCCCAGGCCGTAGTAAACCTGACGGCTGTTGGTGTTGCGGTCGGTGTCGTTGTAGTAGCCGCCGACGGTCGGGGCGATATACCAACGATCATCGAAACCGGCGGATGCGCTGGAGCTGGTGTCCTGCGCGTGAACGGCACCCACGCCGCCCAGGGCCAGGGCAATCAGAAAATACAAGCCCTTACGATTCATCAGGTGTCTCCTCGTTTATTGGTTTTCGCGTCCGTTCCACCCCAGACGGAAATCGCGCGTCAGAACTTCAGGGTTCGACATTCAGGGACCTCATGGTCCCCTGCTTGGCGTTCCTAACAGCAAGCGCGCAGAGTGTAGCAAAACCGTTAAGGGATACACACGTCCCTTAACAGGTAAACGTGACAGCTTAAGCCTTTGGTGGGTTGTCGTTCAGGCAAATTCGCGTGAAAACGCGCCTCACCGAAAGTTCTTCTAAAGACCACCGATGCAAAAGAAAAGCCCGGCTTGCGCCGGGCTTTTCCACACGACCTTGCGGTCGATTACTGCTGGACCTGCAGCTCGGTGCGACGGTTGCGGGCGCGGCCCGAATCCGTGTCGTTGCTGTCGATCGGGTCGGCTTCGCCGTGACCGATCGGACCCTGCAGGCGGCTGGCGTCGATGCCGTGCGAGGTCAGGTAGTCGAACACGATCTGCGCGCGACGCTCCGACAGGCTCTGGTTGTAGGTGTCGGTACCGACCGAGTCGGTATAGCCGGCGACCGTGACCTTCACGTTCGGATAGCGGCCCAGGGTGTCGATGGCCTGGTCGAGAATGGCGATCGAGTCGGCGGTCGGCGCGGCCAAGGCCTTGTTGATCTCGCCGGCCTTGACGTGACCCTTCTTCGGATAGTCGAACTTGAAGTTCACGCCGCGCAGGTCGATCACGACCTTCTGCGGGCAACCGTCCGGACCGACGATGGTGCCGGCAGGCGTGCCCGGGCACTTGTCGTCGCAGTCGTTCACGCCGTCACCGTCGCTGTCCAGCTTGGAGCAGTCCGGAGCCGGCGGCGGCGGCGGCGCGACGGTCGGGGCGGCCGGCGGAGCGCCGAAGCGCGACACCACGCTGAAGCCCAGGAACCAGTCGCCGTAGCCGTTCTTTTCCGGCTGGGTCTTGTCGTCCCAGTCGTAACGGTAGCCGGCTTCCGCACGGATGTCGGAGCTGTCGGTGATGGTCTTGGAAATACCGACGCCGAGTTCGGCGGCCGGCGACCAGGCGTTGTCGAAGCGGCTGTGGTGGTAGCTGCCCATCACGCCGGCCAGCAGGTACGGACGCCATGCGTCCCACGCGCCGAAGTAGAAGCGCGCCGCGGCGCCGAAGTTGTTGTTGGACCAGTTGCCGCCACCGATCTTGGAATCGATGTCGCGCTTGGTGCGATCGATGAACAGGTCGATCGAGGTGTTCGGCGCGATGAATTTGCCGACGCCCAGGCCGTAATAGACCTGGCGGCTGTTGGTGTTGCGGTCGGTATCGTTGTAGTAGCCGCCCACGGTCGGGGCGATGTACCAGCGGCCGTCGTAGGTGGGAGTGGCTGCGCCGGTAGTGTCTTGAGCGTGAGCGGCACCTACGCCGCCCAGGGCAAGCGCGATCACGAAGTACAAGCCCTTACGTTTCATCAGGTGTCTCCTCGTTTATTGATTTTCGCGTCCGTTCCACCCCCGAGGCGGAAAACCCACAGCGGGCTATACCGCCTTGAGTCCGGGCCGTTGCCGGCCTTGAAGCTAACCACCCGAAACGGGCGCATAGAGTTTAGCAAAAAACAAACAATTACCAGCCGCTCCGAACGCCCGTTCAGTTTTTAGCTCACACCGTCTTTACAACGTGAAGAGTTCCAGGAATTCCTGAACGGGCATGGCGTCCAGCCTGGCCGGGTCTGACGTCGCGTCGAGGATCGCCTTGACCTGATGCCCGGGCAAGTGCCCGCGCATGGCCGCCTCGAACTTCTCCAGCAGGACCGGAATGCCTTCGGCACGGCGCCGCCGGTGGCCGATCGGATAATCGACCGTGACCTTTTCCGTATGGCTACCGTCCTTGAAGAACACCTGTACGGAATTGCCGATAAAGCGCTTGTCCGGGTCGAAATAGTCCGTGGTGAACCGCGGGTTCTCGCTGACCACCATCCGTTCGCGCAGCGCGTCGATGCGCGGATCGGCCGCCACCTCGTCGCCGTAGTCGTCGGCGGTAAGGCGGCCGAAGATCAGCGGCACCGCCACCATGTATTGGATGCAATGGTCGCGGTCGGCGTAGTTGGCCAGCGGGCCGGTCTTGTCGATGATGCGGGCGCCCGCCTCCTGGGTCTCGATCGCCACCTGGTCGATCTCATCGATCCTGCCGGCGACCTGGGCATGCAGCCGCATGGCGCACTCCACCGCGGTCTGCGCGTGGAATTCAGCCGGGTAGCTGAGTTTGAACAGCACGTTCTCCATGACATAGCTGCCGAACGGACGTTCGAAACGGAAGGCGTTGCCCTTGAAGGCGACGTCGTAATAGCCCCAGGTCTTGGCGCTCAGCGCCGACGGATAGCCCGCCACGCCGCGGTAGACCGCATTGATCGCATGGGTGACCGCGCGGCGGCAGGCGTCGCCGGCGGCCCAGCTCTTGCGCGGGCCGGTGTTGGGCGCGTGGCGGTAGGTGCGCAGGCTGCCGTTGTCGATCCAGCTGTGCGAGATGGCGGTGACGATCTGCTCCTTATTACCGCCCAGCATCGCGGTCGCGACTGCCGTAGACGCCAGCCGCACCAGGATCACGTGGTCCTGCCCTACCCGGTTGAAACTGTTGAGCAGCGCGTAGCAGCCCTGGATCTCGTGCGCCTTGATCGCCCAGCCGAGCACCTCGCGCACGGTCGGCGCCCGGCCGCCTTCGCGCGCGGCCCTGCGGCCGAGATAGTCGGCCATGGCCAGGATCGCGCCGAGATTGTCCGAGGGATGGCCCCATTCGGCGGCCAGCCAGGTGTCGTTGAAGTCCAGCCAGCGGATCTGCGTGCCGATGGCGAAGGCCGCCTGCACCGGGTCGAGCTCATGGCTGGTGCCCGGCACGCGCGCGCCGCCCGGCAAGATCGCCCCTGGCACCAGCGGGCCCAGATGCTTTACGCACTCCGGAAACTTCATCGCCAGCATCGCCGTCGCCAGCGAGTCCAGCAGCATGTAGCGCGCGGTGTCGTAGGCCTCGGCGGAATCGATCCGGTAGTCGATGACGTAGTCGGCCACGTCGACCATCGCCTGATCGGGGTCCGGGCGCCTGGCGGAGCGGATGTCATGCGAACTCATGAGGCTCGTCTCCTGGCCGCATGCGGTTTCGGGATCGCTCAACCCTAACGCCTGGCGCCAGCCATGTCGAAGCTGCCTTACGGCATGGTCCTGGCTTGGGGGAGCCACCGCTCCCCCGCCCGCTCAGCCCGCCGGCACCCGCACCCAGCCTTCCATCAGCACGCGTGCGCTGCGGCTCATCACCGCCTTGGTGACGCTCCAGGCGCCATCGACCAGCGCCGCCTCGGCGCCCACCCGCAAGGTTCCTGAGGGATGGCCGAAGCGCACCGCACCGCGCTCGCCACCACCGGCCGCCAGGTTCACCAGCGTGCCGGGAATAGCCGCCGCGGTGCCGATGGCAACGGCCGCCGTACCCATCATGGCGTGGTGCAGCTTGCCCATCGACATCGCGCGCACCAGCAGATCGACATCGCCCGCCTGCACCGGCTTGCCGCTCGACGCGACGTAATCCGCCGGTGCGGCCACGAACGCCACCTTGGGCGTGTGCTGGCGCGTGGCGATCTCGTCGAGCGAACCGATCAGCCCCATGCGCAGCGCACCGTGCGCGCGGATGGTCTCGAACATCGCCAGCGCCTTCGGGTCGCTGTTGATGGCGTCCTGCAGCTCGGTGCCGCTGTAGCCGAGCGCGGCGGCCTCGACAAAGATCGTCGGAATGCCGGCATTGATCATGGTCGCCTTCAGCGTGCCCACGCCCGGCACTTCCAGATCGTCGACCACATGCCCGGTAGGGAACATCGCCCCGCCCGCGCCGTCTTCCTCGGCCGCCGGATCCATGAATTCCAGCTGCACTTCGGCCGCTGGGAAGGTCACGCCGTCCAGCTCGAAATCGCCGGTCTCCTGCACCGCCCCGCCGGTCACCGGCACATGGGCGATGATGGTCTTGCCGATATTCGCCTGCCAGATACGCACGATGGCGATGCCATCGCGCGGCACGCGCGCGGGATCGACCAGGCCACCCGTAATCGCAAACGGACCGACCGCCGCCGACAGGTTGCCGCAATTGCCGCTCCAGTCGACGAAGGCCTGGTCGATCGCCACCTGGCCGAACAAGTAGTCCACGTCATGGTCCGCACGGCTGCTCTTGGACACGATCACCGTCTTGCTGGTGCTGGACGTAGCACCGCCCATGCCGTCGATCTGCTTGCCATAGGGATCGGGACTGCCGATCACCCGCTGCAGCAGCGCATCGCGCGCGGCACCGGGCACCTGCGCAGCCTCGGGCAGATCCTGCAGGCGGAAGAACACGCCCTTGCTGGTGCCGCCGCGCAGATAAGTGGCGGGAATACGGAGCTGGGGCGCGTGGGCCATCATCGTGTTCGCCATGAGTGTCATGCCGCCTGCGCAGCTTCGAGGAAGTCCTGCGCGAAGCGCTGCAGCACGCCGCCGGCTTCGTAGATCGATACTTCCTCCGCGGTGTCCAGGCGGCAGGTCATCGGCACCTCGACGCGCTCGCCGTTGCTGCGCTGGATGACCAGGGTCAGATCCGCGCCCGGCATGCGCGCGCCGACCACGTCGAAGGTTTCGGTGCCGTCGATACCCAGCGTCTTGCGGTTGGTGCTCGGCTTGAACTCCAGCGGCAGCACGCCCATGCCGATCAGGTTGGTGCGGTGGATGCGCTCGAAGCCCTCGGCCGCGATCGCTTCCACGCCCGCCAGGCGCACGCCCTTGGCCGCCCAGTCGCGCGACGAGCCCTGGCCATAGTCGGCGCCGGCGATCACGATCAGCGGCTGCTTGCGCTCCATATAGGTCTCGATCGCTTCCCACATGCGCATGACCTTGCCTTCCGGCTCCACGCGCGCCAGCGAGCCCTTCTTCACCGCGCCGTCGACCACGGCCATCTCGTTGAGCAGGGTGGGGTTGGCAAACGTGGCGCGCTGCGCGGTCAGATGATCGCCGCGATGGGTCGCGTACGAATTGAAGTCTTCTTCCGGCAGGCCCATGCGGGCGAGGTATTCGCCCGCCGCGCTGTCCGGCAGGATCGCGTTGGACGGCGACAGATGGTCGGTGGTGATGTTGTCGCCGAGCACCGCCAGCGCACGCATGCCCTTGAGCGTGCGCTCGCCGGCCAGCGCGCCTTCCCAGTACGGCGGACGGCGGATATAGGTGCTCTGCGCGCGCCAGTCATACAGCGGCGCGGCGCGCGTGCCGGTGTGGCCGGTGCGGGCGAACATCGGTTCGTAGACCTTGCGGAACTGCTCCGGCTTCACGCTGGAGGACACGATCGCATCGATCTCCTCGTCGGAAGGCCAGATGTCCTTGAGCAGCACCGGCTGGCCGTCGGCATCGATGCCGAGCACATCCTTCTCGATATCGAAGCGCACCGTGCCGGCGATGGCGTAGGCCACCACCAGCGGCGGCGAAGCCAGGAAGGCCTGCTTCGCATACGGATGGATACGGCCATCGAAGTTGCGGTTGCCGGACAGCACCGCGGTGGCATACAGGTCGCGCTCGATGATCTCCTGCTGGATCGCCGGATCCAGCGCGCCCGACATGCCGTTGCAGGTGGTGCAGGCGAACGCGACGATGCCGAAGCCGAGCTGTTCCAGTTCGGGCAGCAGGTTCGCTTCCTTCAGGTACAGCTCGACCGCCTTGGAGCCGGGCGCGAGCGAACTCTTCACCCACGGCTTGCGCGTCAGGCCGCGCGCGTTCGCATTGCGCGCCAGCAGCGCCGCCGCGATCACGTTGCGCGGATTGCTGGTGTTGGTGCAGCTGGTGATGGCCGCGATGATCACGGCGCCGTCGGGCATCAGGCCCGGCTGCTGTTCCCACTGGCCGGCGATGCCGCGCGCGGCGAGATCGGAGGTGGGCAGGCGCTTGTGCGGGTTGGACGGGCCCGCCATGTTGCGCACCACCGACGACAGATCGAACGTCAGCGTGCGCTCGTACCGCGCATGGGCCAGCGTGTCGGCCCACAGGCCGGCGGTCCTGGCATAGGTTTCCACCAGCTTGACCTGCTCGTCGCTGCGGCCGGTCAGGCGCAGATAGTCGATGGTCTGGCCGTCGATAAAGAACATCGCCGCAGTGGCGCCGTATTCGGGCGCCATATTGGAAATGGTGGCGCGATCGCCCAGCGTGAGGCTGGCCGCGCCTTCGCCGCGGAATTCCAGATACGCGCCGACCACCTTCTGCTGGCGCAGGAATTCGGTCAGCGCCAGCACGATATCGGTGGCGGTGATGCCGGGCTGGCGCTTGCCGGTGAGTTCCACGCCGATGATGTCGGGCAGGCGCATCCACGAGGCGCGGCCGAGCATCACGTTCTCCGCCTCCAGGCCGCCGACGCCGATGGCGATCACGCCGAGCGCATCCACGTGCGGCGTGTGGCTGTCGGTGCCGACGCAGGTATCGGGGTAGGCGATGCCCCTGCCCTGTTCATCGTGCTGCACCTGGATCACCGGCGACATCTTCTCCAGATTGATCTGGTGCATGATGCCGTTGCCCGGCGGGATCACGTCGACGTTCTCGAACGCTTTCTTCGTCCACTCGATGAAGTGGAAGCGATCCTCGTTGCGGCGATCCTCGATCGCGCGGTTCTTGGCGAACGCCTGCGGATCGAAACCGCCGCACTCCACTGCCAGCGAGTGATCGACGATCAGCTGCACCGGCACCACCGGATTCACCTTGGCCGGATCGCCGCCGCCGTCGGCGATCGCGTCGCGCAGGCCGGCCAGGTCGACCAGGGCGGTCTGGCCGAGGATGTCATGGCACACCACGCGCGCCGGGAACCAGGGGAAGTCGCGTTCGCGCTTGCGCTCGATCAGCTGCTTCAGCGAATCGGCCAGGATCGCCGGATCGCAGCGGCGCACCAGGTTCTCGGCCAGCACGCGCGAGGTGTACGGCAGCGCGTCGTAGGCGCCCGGCTGGATCGCCTCCACGGCGGCGCGCGCATCGAAGTAATCCAGCGACGTGCCGGGAAGGGATTGGCGGTAGGCGGTATTCATAAGTATCGGGAACCCTGGAGAGAGACGCCCGGCGCGCATGCCGGCCGGCGGCCGCTGGTGCCGTTGCAAAACCGTCACATTGTAGCGACAGAAAGCCTGTTGCTTAAGTAGCTTGGCTTGACTGGTATGCAGGGCGGCATCGACAATGCGCGGATACTGATCCCAAAGGGGAGTAGTTCCGGACGCCATTCCATCGGGCGTCCGTGCAGTGGTCGTCATCACGGGCGGAACACCGCCCCGGTCACTGCGGCGGTTCTGCCGGGAACGAGACTTTTGCGGTAATCACGAGGCTGCGTGCGCTCGTGGTTGCTGCATTCGTCCCGCGCGCAGGAACATGAGCCACATGGACTTCTTCACTCCCGAATTCTTCTCCGGCCTGTTCGCCATCGTGCTGCTGGACCTCGTCCTGGCCGGCGACAACGCCATCGTGATCGCGCTGGCCGCGCGCAACCTGCCCAAGCACCTGCAGAAGAAGGCGGTGTTCTGGGGCAGCTTCGGCGCGGTGGCGGTGCGCGTGGCGCTGACCGCCGTAGTGGTCTACCTGCTCAAGCTGCCCGGCCTGATGCTGGCCGGCGGCCTGCTGCTGCTGCCGATCGCCTGGAAGCTGCTGCGCCCGGACGAGGGCGACGGCCATAAGGTCAGTGCCGCGGCCGGCTTCTGGGCGGCGATCCGCACCATCGTGGTGGCGGACGCGCTGATGGGCCTGGACAACGTGCTGGCCATCGCCGGCGCCTCGCGCGGCCATATGCCGCTGGTGATCATCGGCCTGGCGATCAGCGTGCCGCTGGTGGTGTGGGGTTCCACCCTGATCCTGAAGCTGATCGAGCGCTTCCCCGTCATCGTGTACATCGGCGCCGGCGCCATCGCCTGGACCGCGGCGCGCATGATCGCCCACGACCATCTGCTGGCTCCCTGGTTCGACGCGCATGCCTGGGCGCGCTACGTGCTGGATGCGCTGCTGGTGGCCGCCATCTGCGGCGGCGGCTGGTATAGGCAGAAGCGCCGCGAGCGCCCGGCTTGAACCAAGCCGGGCGGCCATTACCCGCCGCCCGATTCCGCCCACTCTCGTCATTCCGGCGCAGGCCGGAATCCGGTAGCGACAACACTGGATCGATGGATGACGCCACAAGTGGCGCTCCTGTGTCGACCCGACCATCGAGCGCGGCCGTTACTGGATTCCGGCCTGCGCCGGAATGACGGGCTCGTGGTGTTGCGCCACTGGCGCAGCTCAATACGTCATCGGCACGCGCACCGTCACCGTCGCATCCGGCGTATCGCGCGTCACGCCCACGCCCAGGGTGAAGTTCAGCGTGCGCTTGTCGTTCAGGCGATACGAACCGCCGATCAGCAAGGTCCCCAGCACGGTCTTCGCGGAACCGGCCACGGTGCGGTTGTTCTGCTTGGTCACGCCCACCCAGCTCTGGTCGTAGCCGATGCTGAGGGAGGCCTTCTCGTTCAGCGCCAGGCCCATGCCCACGCTGAAGTCGACCACATCGCCCACCTTTACCTTGCCCAGCTGCTCCTTGCCCGCCAGCAGCAAGGTGCGGCTGACATTGCTGCGCGTGAAATTGTGCAGATAACTGACGTTGCCGAAGAACACCACCGGATCGGACGGATACAGCCAGGTCACGCCCGGCTGCACCGAATAGAAGCCGCTGCCCGTCGGCAGTTCCAGCGGCAAGCCGGTGCCGGTGGCGTTCTGCACGCAGCGCTGCACGCAGTCGGTGGTCACGTCGAACGGATCGCGTCCGGTGCGCGATTTGAAGCGCAGCCAGGCGATGTAGTACGCCTTGTCGGCGCCGCCGTCGTTGATCTGGTAGCGCGCGGTCGCCTCGACGTCGCCCAGCCCGCTGCCGCTGGCGCCGAACACGCGATCGGTGGCGGTGCCGGTGAAGATCTCGCGGCTGATGGTGTCGGTATGCCCATGCACGTACGGAATGCGTATCTCGGCTTCCAGCCGGTTGGTGATGCCGTAGCGCAGCGCGATCGCTCCTGTCTGCGTGGTGGTCTTGACCTGGCGCACGTCGACCAGGCCGATCAGGAGCGCCGGAATGATGGTGTAGCCCACCAGCGCCACGCGGTCCGCCGACGAATAACCGAACTGGTACGAAGGCTCGACGATCAGCTTGCCGCGCGGCGTCAGCACGCCGGGCTGGTCGAAGATCGGCGCCACTTCGGGCGGCCGCGAATCGCGCTGCGGCGCCTGGCCGACTGGCCGGGTATCTTCCGGCGCGTTCGCCGCCAATGCATCGGCGGCCGGCATCGGCAGCGCGTTGGCCGAGGTACCGGCCGCGCGGATATTGCCGGCGCGCTGCTTGTCCAGCACGTCCAGGCCCACCGCCTGGCGCAGCGCCTGGTACTGCGCTTCCTGCGCGGCCAGCGTGCGCCTCATCGATTCGAGCTGTTCCATCTGGGAGGCGATCTGGCTGCGCATCGCATCGAGGCGCTCGCCCTGCGCCTTTACCTGCTGGTGCAGTTCGTCGGGCGGTGCCGAGGGCGCCGATGCATCGGGTGCCGTCACCGTTGGCGGCGCCTGCTGCGCTGCGCCCGTGCCGGCAAGCAGTACGAATCCCGCCGCTGCGGCGACCTGGAGCCACGGCCATCGGCCGCGTGCCGCGCCGCTTTCCGTCCGATCGTGTCTGGTTCCATGGACCTTGTTCATCGCCCTCCCCCTTGTCTTGGATAGCCGCGCTCCGTCAGCGGCCCAGCGGATTGGCCAGCGCCGACTGCAGGCTCTGTCCCAGATTCAGGCTGCGGAACGCGCTCAGCGAGTTCACCGACACGTTGAGCGTGGTCATCGCCGCGATGCGCTGGTTGTCGAGCGTGTTCTGCACCACGGTCGTGGCGGCGTTCTGGCCGAACGCGGCCGGGTCGACCGTATTGCCGGATCCCACCTGCACGACCGCTGCCGTATTGATCGCCGCGGACAGCGCGCTCGCCTGCGCCGGCGTCAGATGCGCGACATCCGGTATCTGCACGTGCGTGGATGCGACCAGCGCACCGTTGACGTACACCACGCGATCGAGCCCGAGCGAGGCCACCAGGCCGGCACCGAGATCGAAACCGCCGCGCGCCGTATCCAGGCGCGCGTCGCTGACCGGCGTCCACTGTCCGACACCCTGCTCGTCCGCATGGGCCCGCGGCGCTGCCGTAGCGATCAGAAGCGCCAGCCCCAGGCCGGCGCCAAGCATGCGCTTGCTCATATGTCCCCCGGCCCCCGCTTGGGAATGGTGATGCCGTCCAGGCCACGGCGGTCGATGCTGGCGCCGAGCGGCGCCATCGGCGCGGCGCGCCAGTCGGACGGACTGTTGAAGACCGCCAGCGTGCGGCGGTTGTGGATGACGAAGACGAGGCGGTTCTTCCACATCGCCTCGAAGCGCGTGCGCGGCAGCGAGCGCGTGCCCAATGCGGGATCGCCGATCAGCACGCGGTCGTAGCGCAAGCCCTTCACCACCACGAAGTGGTGATAGCCGCGCTCATCGATCAGCACGATGGCCGGCAGCTTTTCCTGTTCCAGTTTGTCCAGCGAGACTTCGAAACCGTCCGCGTCGAAACCGTTCGCGGCGAGATAACGCTTGATGTCCAGCAGCGAGAAACCTTCCTTGCCGATCTTGGCGCGGTCGCCATGCGCATACATCTGCGCGAACGCGGCCTGCTCGTCGACCGGATAGCCGTACTGATAAGTCAGCAGGGTCGCCACCGCGGCCGAGCCGCAGCTGAAGTCGTATTTCTGGCGGACGGTGTTGCGGAAGCGCGCTTCCTTGAGGCTGGTCAGCTTCAGGCTGATGATCTGCCCTTGCGCGCCCGGCACCGGTATCGACGACGCCCACGCCGCGCCGTGCCAGCACAGCGCGCAGAGCAGCAACGCCGGCAGCCAGGGCCTCATGGCCTTACTGCCGGAATTGCACGTTGATGATGGTGGCGTTCTGGATCAGCACATTGTTGCCGGTGTTCTGGATCACCATCGGCACGCCGGAGGCGCCCTGGAAGGAGCCTGCGCTGATCGAGTTGTAGCCGGTGACGACATCGTCGGCCTGGTTGTTGCTGACCGTGCCATTGAGCGTCATCTTCGCGGCGACGTCGGTGCCGCCGCTCAAACCGGCGAGTACGCCGCTGTCGACACGCTTGCCCAGTCCGCTGACGTCATCCGGATGCACCGTGGCGGCCGCGCGATAAGTCGCGGCGGACAGATACGCCGGCGCCGATTGCGCCTGCGCCAGTCCCCATGCACTCAAGCACAGGTACGCCAGGCCAACGCCGCATGCAGCCCTGATCTTCCTCATGGCGGTTCTCCCTTGCTTGCGCGAACGTGGCGGGGCTCGAAGCCCCGCCACGCGGTTGCACGTCAATGGCCGACGTTGAGGTTGGCTTGCACGTTCACGCTTTGCTGCGTGAGCGCGGCCACGCCGCTGTTCTGCGCCATCACCGTCACGCCCGCCGCTGCTGCCGCGGCTCCTTCCATATGGTTGGACATGTCGAAGGCGCCGGCATCGGCCCAGGCCGCGCCGCCGGCCGCGCCTGCGCCACCGGCGCCGCCGGTGCCGCCGCTGCCCGTACCCGCACCGCCCGCGCCGCCCATGCCGCCGGCTCCCGCGGTCGCATCCGCCGCGCCGCTCGAACCGCCGGTCGCCGTCGCGGCGCCGCTGGTCGAGGTCGAGGTGCCGCCTGTCGCCGCGCCACCGGCCCACGCGCCGCTGCCGCCGGTCGAGGTGCCACCGGTGCTGTGGCGGCGGGCGTCCGCGCTGGAATCGCCGGAGTTGTCGCCATCGCTGCCGCCGCCCCATGCGCCGGCGCCCGCAAGCGCCGCGCCGCTGCTGCCGGAGCTGTCGCCCACGCGGCCGCTGCGCGCATGCGCATTGCCGCCGCTGCCGCCGGAACCGCCGCTGCCGCCGTTGCCGTCGCCGCCATAGCCCTTGCCGCCCGAACCGCCGCGTGCGCCATTGGCGTTACCCCAGTTCTGCGCGACGTTGCCGATGCCGCTGACCTGGATATCGGTCACCGTGCCGTCAAGCCGGCTGACTGCGACCGCTTTGCTGTTATTGAAGGAATTGGTGACTGCCGAAGTCGCCGTGCCACTGTTGTTGGCGGACGCCGCGCCCACGGCCGACGCATTCGCATCGCCCATATTGTTGCGGTCGTTGCCCTGGCTCGAGTTGGTGCGGGTATGGGTGGAGCTGTTGTTGTGGGAATTACTCGAGTTGGTCGAGTTGTCGTCTGCCATGGCGGGTAGCGTCAAGCCGATGCCAAGCAGAACTGCCGTGGCGATGAGTGTCTTGCGCATGGACTATCTCCTGCGGAACAGTGGCCCCCTGGTACGCCGAGCTACGCGGCTTCCAAACGTGGCAACTTGCATGCCACCCACTTCCGCAGTTTCCAGCCGTGCAAAATCTTCGCGCAAAGTCAGTCACTTGCGCGGCGCGAAAGCGATCGCGCCGCTGAACGCCGCCGCGCCGGGCGGGCCCGAGTGGATCAATCCTGTTACGCCGCCCGTGCGCGCATGCGCCGCCGCCGCGAACCGCAAAGGCGAGCATCGCTTGCGAGCGCTGGATTAAAGCGGCATTGCGCCGCGCTGTAACACCTGCGTTACGCCCTGTACCTGCAGTACGGCAACAAAGCATCCACGCGCCGCGAACGAGGCGGCACGCGTTGCCGGAAACCGAGGAGAATATCCGCGGGCGCGCGTCCGGCGCGCCCGCGGACGAGGACAGGAAAGCGGCTCAGTACACCAGCGTGGTGTTGGAAGCCGTGGCGGTGATGCCGTAGTTGCACTGCGGCGCGGTCGAGCCGACCGGGAAGTCCTTGGTCCACGGCGGGTTGGCGATCTGCACCTGGTTGAGGTTATAGACGGCGATATTGGTGAAGGCGATCGATCCGTTGCTCGGGTAATGGTTGCAGCTGCTGACGCCATAAGCCTCCAGCACGCCGCCGAACACCCAGTTCAGCGTGGCATAGGGATTGGTCGTCAAGGTGGTGCTGGTGCCCTTGGTCACGTCCTTGGAGACGATCTTCCAGGTCGAGCAGGTCACGCCGGGAGCGCAGTTGGAAAAAGTGTCGCCGGTGATGCTGTCGCCCACGGAAACGTTGATCGGCGAGCTGTGATACGTGGTGCCGCTGACGCAGCAGTTCCAGCTCGCCATGGTCCACTTGTGGTCGTTATAGCCGTTCCAGCCCAGCACGGGCTGCAGGATCGACTGCACGTTCGGCAACTGTTCCAGGCCCGGGAAGAAATAGATCACCTGGCTGCTCGAGGTGGTCGGATTGCTGGGCACCTTCCAGCTGGCGACGATGCGGCCGATCGCCACGCTGCTGGAGTAATTGGTGTCGATCACCCAGCCGTTGATGGTCGGATTGTGCGCGGCCGGAAAGCTCACCATGCCGTTCGGTTCGATCCGCGTGCCGTTCATGGCGAAGTGCGCTTGCGAGCACACCACGGGCTTGCGCAGCGAACCGTCGACGCGGCGGATATTGCCGTCCTTGTGCAGCTCTTCGCCCTCATGCACTTCCTGCACGCAGGAAGGGTCGAAATAGCCATTAGGTGTCACCACGAAATTGCTGGGCACGCCTTGCGGACGCAGCTGCTGCTCCATCGTGCTTACCGAAGTGAGGGCAGCGTCGGGCTTGAACGCGGCCTGTTCGGCGGCCTGCGCGCCGCCGGCGGCGGCCAGCCATGACAAGACGGCGATCAACGATGCGCCGAACCAGCTGCGGCGCGTTCTTCCGATGAATCTATTCATGGGTCGCACACTCCTGATGACATTTGGAATGGAAGCCGTCCTGGCATGTTGCGCAACCTCAACGCACGCGGCGCTGCGTGTGCGAAGACAGGCCGCGCGTATGGCCGTCCAGATGGCCGGGCAAGTTGACACCGAATGCGAATCGGCTGCTGCGACTCGCGCGTACATCGGACGTGAATAGACGGCGCAGGCATCTTCACCAGCCGCAGACGATGCTGACGCTAACGCAAGAACCTGCGAATCGCTGCGCGCGAAGATGCCTCTTCGGCCAAGGCATCAGTATTCCGGCACTTCGATCTTGCCTTCGGCGATCTGCATGGCCTCTTCAGAAAGGGGCTTTTCGGGCAAGAGAATGGCCAGAATCAAGGCCATGCCCATGAGCGGCATCGACCAGAGGAATACCTGCTGAAATGCGTGAACAGCGTGCTCGGGGCCGGGGCCAGGGAGCTGCGCATATGCGGCGGCTAGGACAGCGCCAAAGACCGCCGATCCCGCAGCTCCACCCAGGGTCTTGAAGAAGTTCAACGCCCCGGTAGCCACACCGAGATCCTTGTGCTCGACGGCGTTCTGTCCCGCCAGCACGGTCACCTGGATAAAACAGCCGATCCCCATTCCCATCATCGACAACCAGATCAGCATGGCGCACATCGACGTGCCGGTATCGACGCGACTGAAAGCATAGAGACCCGCGGAAGTCAGTACGGCGCCAACGATGGGGAATATCTTGTAGCGGCCGGTTCGTGAAATCACGCCGCCTGTCACCATCGTGGCCACAATCAGTCCGAGCAGCAAAGGCACGATGCTGCTTCCTGCCGCAAAGGCGGTCAGGCCAAAGACATTCTGAAGCAGCAGCGGCACGAACAGCATGCCGACGAACAGTGCCGCCGTGGATAGCGAGAACAGCAGCGATGAAATGACGAAGATGCGATTCTTGAAGAGATGAAGCGGGGTGATCGGCTCAGGCGCTCGATGTTCGACCCGGACATAGGCCGCGAGTGAAGCCACGGCCACCAGGGAAAGCGCGAGTATCGGCGCAGATTGCCACGCAAAACCTTGGCCGCCTTCCACCACGATGAGAAGAAAGGATGCGGTAAAGAACGAAGCAAGAACGCTTCCGCCGACATCCAGCGTCCGTCGGCGATCATGATGGCGAGGAAGATGAAGCCGCGCCGCAATCAGCAGAAAGGCCACTACGCCGATCGGCAGATTGATAAGGAAAATCCAAGGCCAATCCCAGTGATCCACGATAAGCCCTCCCAGCAAAGGGCCGAGGATCACGGCGAGCGCGGGCACGACCCCGAGGACGGCCTGATAACGAGCTCGTTCGCGCGCAGGCACCAGTTCACCCACCACCGTCATCGAGAGGGAACTGAGGCCACCGCCGCCAAGTCCTTGCAGCGCGCGGAAGATGGCCAGCCACAGCATGGTCGGGGCGAGCGCGCACAGAAGGGAGCCGACCACAAAAATGGCAATGCTTGCCTGCAGGACGGGCTTGCGGCCAATGATGTCGCCGAGCTTGCCGAAGATCAGCGTGGTCACCGCGCTGGTAAGCAGGTAAGCCGTTGCTATCCAAGGTGCGGCCGCCTGATCGCCCAACGCCTGGCCAATCCTGCCCAGTGCGGTGGCGACGATGGTTTGATCAAGCGTGCTGATGAATAGAACAAGCATCAAGGGCAGCATGACGATCCCGATCTTCTGGGACGGGGCCGTGGTCACGGTGAGAGATTCATGAGTATTCATTGTCATGTCGACAGCTCAGATCTGGCCCAGGCCGCCATCGACGGCGATCTCGCTGCCGGTCATATATGACGCATCGCTTGAGGCGAGGAACAGCACCGCGCGAGCGACTTCGTCGGCCTCGCCCCACCGTCCCATCGGCACTTGGCCTTCCACCCATTCCCGGATGTCCGCATGCTCGGTCGCAGCCGCCGTCAGCGGGGTGCGGATGGCGCCTGGGCTGACGACGTTGACGCGGATCTGCTTGCGAAGGACGTGATCATCCGCGGCCAGGGTGCGGGCAAGGCTGCGGACAGCAGCCTTGCTCGCGGCATAAAGCGCGTCCCCTGGCTTGCCGCGTTGTTGAATCACCGAACTGGTGAAGATCACCGACGCGCCAGGAGACATCCAGGGCAAGGCATACGTGAAGGCATAGAAGACCCCTTTCACGTTGACGTTCATGATGGTGTCGAAGAAGGCTTCGTCGGTCTCGAGAATGTCCGGGCATTCGGACAGGCCGGCGTTCGCGAAGAGCACGTCGATACGCCCCAGGGACGTCCCCACCTGGGCCGCCAAGGCCTGCAATGCGGCGGGCTTCGATACGTCCGCACATATCGCCAGCACATCATCCCCCAGCGTGGCCCGTGCTTGCGCCAAGCCTTGTTCGCTGCGAGCCGCGATCACCACGGTCGCGCCCTCCTGCCGGAAGAGCCTGGCGGTGGCCAAGCCGATGCCGCTGCTGCCACCGGTAATGACGGCGACCTTGCCGTTCAGTTTTTGCGAGCTCAAGAGGCCACCTCATTAAGTCATCAGTTGATGACTTTCATGGTCGGCCATCGATTGGCCAATGTCAACAACTGATGACATAATGTGGGAGATGAGCGCCCAAGGACCCTGTAGCTATGCCCCCTCGGAAATCAGCCAGCCCTGCCCCGCGCCAGCGGGATGCCACGCAGACCCGTGACCGCATCCTGGCCGCGGCGCGAGCGCGGTTCTCCCGGAACAGCTATGAGAATGTCGGGACAAGAGACATCGCGGCCGATGCCGGTGTAGACGCGGCTCTGGTCAGCCGGTATTTCGGCAGCAAGGAGAGTTTATTTGCGGCGGTGATCGAAGGAGGATTCGATGCCGCGGATCACCTGCCTGCGCATATGAATGAATTGGGCACCTATCTTGTGGCCCAGGTACTGGATGACGCAGACGAGCGCGATGATTTCAACGCGCTAAGCGTTCTGCTTCACGCCACGGGAAGCCCGGCGGTAACCGCCATGGTCTCGGAGCGCTTTCATGTCGAGTTCGTCAAGCCGCTGGCCAAGCACCTGCGGGGGCGCGATACCGAAGTCCGCGCGGCATTGATCGCATCCTATGTCATTGGCCTGGCGACGATGCGCCATGGTTTGGCGTCCCCGGTATTTACAGGGGGCGCGCGGCGTAAAGCGGCTGCTATCGCCGCCGCCGCGATTCAGGCGTGCGTTGATTCCTAAGCGGCAACGAACCAAATGATTGGCAGATAAATTCCCCTTGGAGCTGCCTCGAAAAAAAGGGAGCCCGCAGGCTCCCTTTTTTTCTACAACGGAACCGCCTGCGCTCAGCGCTTTTCGATCGGCACGTAGGCCTGGTCTTCCGGACCGGTGTAGTTCGCGCTGGGACGGATGATCTTGCCGTCCTGGCGCTGCTCGATCACGTGCGCGCTCCAGCCGGAGGTGCGCGCGATCACGAACAGCGGCGTGAACATCGCGGTGGGCACGCCCATCATGTGGTACGCACTGGCCGAGAACCAGTCGAGGTTGGGGAACATCTTCTTCAGTTCCCACATCAGCTTCTCGATGCGCTCGGACACCTCGAACAGGGTCGGGTTGCCGCCGTCCGTGCACAGCTTGCGCGAGACTTCCTTGATGATCTCGTTGCGCGGATCGGACACGGTGTACACCGGATGGCCGAAGCCGATGATGATCTCCTTGCGCTCCACGCGGGCGCGGATATCCGCCTCCGCCTCGGCCGCATTGCGGTAGCGCGCGATGATTTCCATCGCCACTTCGTTGGCGCCGCCGTGCTTGGGACCGCGCAGCGCGCCGATCGCGCCGGTGATGGCCGAATACATGTCCGAACCGGTGCCGGCGATCACGCGCGCGGTGAAGGTGGACGCGTTGAACTCGTGCTCGGCGTACAGCACCAGCGACTTGTCCAGCGCATGCGCGTGCAGCTCGCTGGCCTTCTTGCCGTGCAGCAGGTGCAGGAAGTGCGCGGCGATCGACTCGTCGTCGGTCTCGGTTTCGATGCGCTTGCCGTTGTGGCTGAAGTGGTACCAGTACAGCAGCATCGAACCGAAGCTGGCCATCAGGCGGTCGGCGATGTCGCGCGCGCCGGTGAGGTTGTGGTCGTCCTTCTCAGGCAGCACGGTGCCGAGCACCGAGCAGCCGGTGCGCATCACGTCCATCGGATGGGTGGACGCCGGCAGCAGCTCCAGCGCGCTCTTTACCGGCGCGGGCAGGCCGCGCAGGCGCTTGAGCTTGGCGCGGTAGGCGTTGAGCTCGGCCCAGTTCGGCAGGACGCCGTGCACCAGCAGGTAGGCGACCTCCTCGAAGCAGCCCTTGGCGGCCAGGTCGTGGATGTCATAGCCGCGGTAATGCAGGTCGTTGCCGCTGCGGCCGACCGTGCACAGCGCGGTATTGCCCGCGGCCACGCCCGACAGGGCGACGGATTTCTTGGCCTTGGGAAGAACTTGCTCGCTCATCGGATACCTCTCCTCAATGCATGCAACTGGGCCGCCACGTGCTTGACGCTGCGCGGCGGCCGGGGAAAACCGGGCCCGGGGATCAGCCCTTCTGGTTGGCGAACAGCGCGTCCAGCTTGTCTTCGTAGCTGTGGTAGCCGAGGAAGTCGTAGAGCTGGTCGCGGGTCTGCAGCGTGTCGATGATGTTCTTCTGCGTGCCTTCGCGGCGCACCGTCTCGTAGAAGTTCAGCGCGGCCTTGTTCATGGCGCGGTAGGCGCCGCAGCAGTACAGCGCGATATCGACGTTGGCGCTGCGCAATTCGTCGGTGGTGAAGAACGGGGTGGAACCGAACTCGGTGAGGTTGGCCAGGATCGGCACCTTCACCGCGGCCTTGAAGCGGCGGTAGTCGTCCAGGGTCTTCATCGCCTCGGGGAAGATCATGTCGGCGCCGGCCTCGACGTAGGCGCAGGCGCGCTCGATCGCAGCGTCGATGCCTTCCGAAGCGGCGGCATCAGTGCGCGCCATGATCACGAAGCCCGGCTCGGTGCGCGCATCCACGGCGGCCTTGACGCGGTCGACCATCTCGTCCTTCGGCACCACTTCCTTGCCGGGACGGTGGCCGCAGCGCTTCTGCCCGACCTGGTCCTCGATATGCACCGCGGCCACGCCGATATTGATGAAGGAGCGGATGGTGCGCGCGATGTTGAAGGCGCCGCCCCAGCCGGTATCGATATCCACCAGCAAAGGCAGCTGGGTGGCGTCCACGATGCGGCGCGCGTCGGTCAGCACGTCCTCCATGGTGGAGATGCCCAGATCCGGCACGCCCAGCGAATTGGCGGCGACGCCGCCGCCGGACAGATAGAGCGCCTGGTAGCCCGTGCGCTTGGCCATCAGGCCGGCATAGGCGGTGATCGCGCCCATCACCTGCAGCGGCTGTTCCTGGGCGACGGCGGCGCGGAAACGGGCGCCGGGGGATGCGTTCTGGGTCATGGAGCCTCCGCGTAAAGCGGGGATTTTAGCGCGCGGACCCGGCCCGACCCGTGCTGCGGCGCGTCAAAGATCGCGACGAATGCGTACTGCGCGCGGCGGTTCGAGCATCGCCGCGGCCGTCGTGCCCACCTAGATTCGGCTTCATGAGCAACTCGACCCGTCTCGCCAAACGCATCCTGTGGGGCCTGCTGTTCGGCGCCGCGGCCGCCGTCGCCACGCTGGCCATCGGCCGTTTTCATCCGGGCGTGCTCAAGGCCATGCAGGGCTTCGCCACGGCGGTACTCGATCCGCTGGGACAGGTGTTCCTGCGCATGCTGTTCTTCGTGGTGATTCCGCTGGTGTTCGCCTCGCTCGCCTCGGGCGTGGCCCAACTGGGCCGCCTGGGACGGCTCGGACCGCTGGCCGGGCGCAGCTTCGCGCTGTTCGCGGCGAACATGCTGATCGCGGTGGCGCTGGGCCTGCTGATGATGAACCTGCTGCAGCCCGGCCATCAGCTCGAACCGGGCTCGCGCGAGCGGCTGATGCAGGAATACGGCGGCAGCGCGCACCGCGCGGTGGAACGCCAGCAGCAACAGCCGGGCATGAGCCTGGCCACCGTGGTGGACATGTTCATGCCGCGCAATCTGTTCGGCGCCTTCGTCGGCGGCGACCGCGGCGCGCTGGGCGAAGTGCTGCCGCTGATTCTGTTCGCCATCCTGATCGGCGCGGCGGCCACCCTGCTGGATGAGGACAAGCGCCGCAAGCTGCAGAACGGGCTTGACCTGATCAGCGAGCTGATGACCGGCATTGTCGGCTTCGCACTGCGGCTGGCGCCCATCGCAGTGCCGGCGATGATCTACAGCGTGATCGTGAAGATCGGCACGGATGCACTGGTCACGCTGGCGGTGTTCGCGGCCGGTTGCGCATGCGCGCTCGCGCTGCATCTGTTCGGCACCATGTCGCTGTGGCTGCGCCTGCTGGCCGGCCGCGCGCCGCTGGCCTTCTTCCGGCAGGTGCGGCCGGTGCTGATCACCGCGTTCTCCACCAGTTCCAGCAGCGCCACCCTGCCCGCCTCGCTGGCAGCCGCGCGCAACGAGCTCGGACTCTCGCCCAGCACCGCCGGCTTCGTGCTGCCGCTGGGCGCCACCATGAACATGAGCGGCACGGCGCTGTTCGAAGGCTGCGTGGTGCTGTTCGTGGCGCAGGCGTTCGGGGTGGAGTTGAGCCTCGGCCAGCAATGCCTGCTGATGCTGCTGGCGGTGCTCAGCGCGGTCGCGGTCGCCGGCATTCCCGGCGGTTCCATGCCGTTGATCGCCGGCCTGCTCGCCACCTTCGGCGTGCCGCCGGATGGGATCGGCCTGGTGCTGGGCGTGGACCGCATCCTCGACATGCTGCGCACCACGGTGAACGTGGCCGGCGACCTGGTCACCGCCACGGTGGTGGATGCCAGGGCGGACCAGGGCAGCCGCGCGGACGCCTGATCCCGGCTGCCATTCCCAAGCCCTTGATTCCAGGGCTCGCGTTTTTGTCACGATAGGGAGCGCAGACTTCGCGTCTTGCGCCAGGCCCGGCTGTCGATAGCCATCGCCAATCGACCCCATCCCAACTATCAATTAGATAAATGGGTACACCGACGCTATTCTTGTGGACTTCCAACCAACCACTACACGGGAAAACACCGATGTCGTTGATCAACACCCAAGTCAAACCGTTCAAGGCCCAGGCTTACAAGGACGGCAAGTTCGTCGAAGTGACGGATGCCAGCCTGAAGGGCAAGTGGTCCGTGGTGGTGTTCTACCCGGCCGACTTCACCTTCGTGTGCCCGACCGAGCTCGAGGACCTTGCCGATCATTACGCGCAGTTCCAGAAGCTGGGCGTGGAGATCTACGGCGTGTCGACCGACACCCACTTCGCCCACAAGGCGTGGCACGACACCTCCGACGCGATCAAGAAGGTGCAGTACACCCTGATCGGCGATCCGACCGGCACCATCACCCGCAACTTCGACGTGATGATCGAAGAAGAAGGCCTGGCGCTGCGCGGCACCTTCGTGATCAATCCGGAAGGCCAGATCAAGCTGTGCGAGATCCATGACAACGGCATCGGCCGCGACGCTTCCGAGCTGCTGCGCAAGGTGAAGGCCGCGCAGTACGTCGCCTCCCACCCGGGCGAAGTGTGCCCGGCCAAGTGGAAGGAAGGCGAGAAGACCCTGAAGCCCTCGCTCGACCTGGTTGGCAAGATCTAAGCCACCGCTTTCCCGTGACTTGCGGCCCGCCTCTTCGGGCCGCGCCGGACCCGGCGTTCCGCCGGGTCCCTTTCCGGTAGTAACGCAAGCTGCCCGCGACGCCTGGCCCTGTCCAGGTGCTCGCGGCGCTCACCCCGAATTTTTGAGAACAGCGGAGTAACCACCATGTTGGACGCCGATCTGAAGACCCAATTGCAGGCCTACCTCGAAAAGGTCACGCACCCGATCGAGCTGGTGGCCTCTCTTGACGACAGCACCGCTTCGCAGGAGCTGTCGTCGCTGCTGGAAGACATCGCCTCGCTGTCCGACAAGGTCAGCCTGAGCCGCACCGGCCACGATGCGCGCAAGCCCTCCTTCGCGATCACCCGCGTGGGCACCGACGTGGCCGTGCGCTTCGCCGGCATTCCGCTCGGCCATGAATTCACTTCGCTGGTGCTGGCCCTGCTGCAGGTCGGCGGCCATCCGTCCAAGGCCGCGCCGGAGCTGCTGGAACAGGTGCGCAACCTCGAAGGCGAATACCGCTTCGAGACCTTCATGTCGCTCTCCTGCCATAGCTGCCCGGACACCGTGCAGGCGCTGAACCTGATGAGCGTGGTCAATCCGAATATCAAGCACGTAGCCATCGACGGCTCGCTGTTCCAGGACGAAGTGAACGAGCGCCAGGTGATGGCCGTGCCCACCGTGTTCCTCAACGGCGAGGCCTTCGACCAGGGCCGCATGACGATCGAGCAGATCGTCGCCCGCCTCGACACCGGCGCGGCCCAGCGCGATGCCAAGAAGCTCGACGCCAAGGCGCCGTTCGACGTGCTGGTGGTCGGCGGCGGTCCCGCCGGCGCCGCCGCGGCGATCTATGCCGCGCGCAAGGGCATCCGCACCGGCGTGGCAGCCGAGCGCTTCGGCGGCCAGGTGCTGGACACCATGGCGATCGAGAACTTCATCTCGGTCACCTACACCGAAGGCCCGAAGCTGGCCGCGTCGCTGGAGCAGCACGTGCACGAGTACGACGTGGACGTGATGAATACGCAGCGCGCCGAGAAGCTGGTCGCCCCGGCCGATCCGAACGGCCTGTTCGAAGTGAAGCTGGCCAATGGCGCCACGCTGAAATCCAAGACGGTGATCCTGTCCACCGGCGCGCGCTGGCGCAATATGAACGTGCCGGGCGAGAACGAGTACCGCAACAAGGGCGTGACGTATTGCCCGCACTGCGACGGCCCGCTGTTCAAGGGCAAGCGCGTGGCGGTGATCGGCGGCGGCAACTCCGGCGTGGAAGCGGCGATCGATCTGGCCGGCCTCGTCGACCATGTCACCTTGCTGGAATTCGACAGCAAGCTGCGCGCCGACGACGTCCTGCAGCGCAAGCTGCGCAGCCTGCCCAACGTGAAGATCATCGTGAACGCGCAGACCACCGAGGTGCTCGGCGACGGCCAGAAGGTCAACGCCCTGGCCTACATCGACCGTCAGAGCGGCGACCGTCAGAGCGGCGAAAGCCACCGCGTGGAACTCGAAGGCGTGTTCGTGCAGATCGGCCTGTTGCCGAATACCGAATGGCTGAAGGGCACGCTGAAGCTGTCGCCGCGCGGCGAGATCGAAGTGGATGCGCGTGGCGAGACCTCGATCGCGGGCGTGTTCGCCGCCGGCGACGTGACCACGGTGCCGTACAAGCAGATCGTGATCGCCATGGGCGAAGGCGCCAAGGCTTCGCTCAGCGCCTTCGATCACCTGATCCGCATGCCGGTGGTGGAAGCCGAGGCGGTCGCCGCCTGATCGTTCAACTTCGCCCGCCCGACGGGTCCCCGTTCCGCCAACAGGCGGGGGCTCGTCGGGCGGGCGATTTTTATCGGCCCGTCATGCCCGCGCGGGCGGGAATCCAGTTGCGATCACGTAGAGCTGAGCGATAAACGTCAGGATTTTTTTGTGAGGCTACAACCGAGCCTTGTCGGCACTGGATTCCGGCCTGCGCCGGAATGACGAGCTAGGCTTGGTCGGGCCCGCGCTCCAGTGCACGGCGGATTTCTTCCAGCGCGCCGGGATCGTCCAGCGTCGACAGATCCCCCGGATCGCGCTGTTCCGCCAGCGCCTGCAGCGAGCGCCGCAGCAATTTGCCCGAGCGCGTCTTCGGCAACGCATTCACCACATACACGCGCGAAGGCTTGGCGATGCGGCCAAGATGATCCACCACGCGCTGCTGCATCGCCTGCGCCACCTGCCCCGCCTGCGCTCCGGCATCCTGCTTGAGCGTGGCGAATACCACCGGCACCTGCCCTTTCAGCTCGTCGCGTACGCCGACCACCGCCGCCTCCGCCACGGCCGGATGCGTGGCGACCGATTCCTCGATCTCGCGCGTGCCCAGGCGATGCCCGGCCACATTGATCACGTCGTCGGTGCGGCCAAGGATGGTGGTGTAGCCGTCCTCGTCGCGGATCGCCCAATCCAGCGAGCTGTACAGCAGCTCGTTGAAGTGGCCGAAATAGCTGTTGAGGTAACGCTCGTCGTCGCCCCACACCGTAGTGAGGCAACCCGGCGGCAACGGCGGCTCGAACACCAGCACGCCCTTGTGGCCCGGCGCGGCCTCCTCGCCGCTGGCCTCGTCGATCACCTTCATCCGATAACCCGGCGCGGGCAAGCCTGGCGAGCCGAACTTCACCGGCTTCAGTTCCAGCCCCGGCATCAGCGTGATCGCCGGCCAGCCGGTCTCGGTCTGCCAGTAGTTGTCGATCACCGGCACGCCCAGGCTATCGGTGATCCAGTGGGCGGTCGGTTCGTCCAGCGGCTCGCCGGCAAGGAACAGCCATTTGAGCGCGGACAAATCGTATTTGCGCAACCACTCCGGATCCTGCTTCTTCAGGACGCGGATGCCGGTGGGCGAGGAAAACATGGTGCGCACCGAATAGCGCTCGCACAGATACCACCAGACGCCCGGATCGGGCCGCGTGGGCAGCCCTTCGTACAGCAGCGAGGTGGCGCCGCCGATCAGCGGACCGTAGACGTTGTACGAATGCCCCACCGCCCAGCCCACATCGGAAGTGGAAAACATCACCTGCCCCGGCGCGATATCGAAGATGCAACGCACCGACATCGCCATCGCCACCGCATAGCCGCCGACATCGCGCTGGATGCCCTTGGGCTTGCCGGTGGTCCCCGAGGTGTAGAGCAGATAGCTGGGCTCGTTCGATTCCAGCCAGGCCACCGGCACTTCAGCTTGTTCGTGCGCCTTGCGCAATTGGGCGTAGTCGTAATCGCGACCCGCCACCCGGGTCATCTGCGGATCGAGTCCGCGGTCGACGATTAATACGTGTGGAGGCGGCGCGGCAGCCTCTTCCCATGCCGCATCCACCAGCGGCTTATAAGGAATGACCTTGCCGCCGCGCATGCCGGCATCGGCGGCGATCAGCAGCTTCGGCTTCGCATCGTCGATGCGCAGGGCGAGGTTATGCGCGGCGAAACCGCCGAATACCACTGAATGGATCGCTCCCAGCCGTGCGCAGGCCAGCATTGCAAATACCGCTTCGGCGATATTGGGCAGATAGATCACTACCCGGTCGCCACGGCGCACATCCAATGAGGCCAATACCGCGGCGAATACATTGACTTCACGATAGAGCTGGCGATAAGTCAGCTCGCGGGTGATACCCGTCTCGGTGGATATCGCCACCAAGGCCAGCTGTTCTCCGCGCTCATCCAGATGCCGGTCGACGGCATTGAAACAGAGATTGGTGGTGCCCCCGACAAACCAGCGGCGGAATGGTGGCCGGGAATAATCCAATACCCGCTCCGGGGGCACCTGCCAGTGGATCAGCCGCGCCTGCTCCGCCCAGAACGCCTCGGGCTCCTCGACCGAGCGCCGATAAAACGCCTCGTAATCCATATCCGCATCCGCCCGCCGTGTATGGACCGCAAGACTCGCGCAAGCGGCGCGAAGGATTGCACTAGACCTTGGTCGTACCGGATCAAGGCTTTAATGGCCTTTATTGGGATACGCCAAATAGCCTATTAGAACGATGCAAAGACAATAAAGATTAAAAACATAATGCATAGAAAATGCCAAACACCCAGCCTTCACGAATGTGTTTTCAACACTGAGAAATAAATCATGTGAATACCGAAAATAATTCGGAATTAACACGTGTTTTTCACATTTCATCGATAAGTATCGACCTCGCCCAGCAAACGCGCGTTCGAGGTGCTCGGATGGGCATGGGGAAACGACGCGCACATGCCACTGGGACAGGGGAGTGGCTAATCCGGTAACGACATACGCGGTATTCAATGACTGCCTGAATCCAGGAAGGAATCGGGCGGCGCGCGTGCCTGCCGGAAAGCCCATTACCAGTCACTCGGATGCGTTTCTTGGAGGAAATGGCGATGAGTAAACGACATGTGAGCACCGTGTTGAAACAGACCCTTCTCGTCACCTGCATGCTCGCCGCGGGTATCTCGCTGACGGCTTGTTCGGGTCACAGTTCCTATAAATCCGGCGGCGGCGGCGGCATCGTGAATCCCGGTGGCGCCGGTGGCGGCGACGGCGGCGGTTCCGGCGGCGGTGGAAGCGGCGGCGGCGGCGACGGATCCGGTGGTGGCGGTACCGGTGGTGGCGGTACCGGCGGTGGTGGCACCGGCGGTGGTGCACCGGCGGTGGTGGCACCGGCGGCGGTGGCACCGGCGGCGGCGGCACCGGTGGCGGTGGTACTGGCGGTGGTGGCACCGGAGGCGGTGGTACTGGCGGTGGCGGCACCGGTGGCGGCGGTACCGGCGGTGGTGGCACCGGCGGTGGCGGCACCGGAGGCGGTACCGGCACACCCGCACCCACGGGCGTCGTCGGCGCAGTGGCAACCGGCGGTGGCGGTATCGTCACGGCAGTCGGCAATACCGTGATCGGTATTGGCCAGCAGATTCCCAACACCACCATCCTCGGCAACACGCCGGTGACCCAAGGTCTTGCGGGCGTCGTGACTAATACCGGCGAAGCCGTGGTCGACGTCGGCAATGGCCTGAAGAACGGGCTGGGCCAGATCGGCAATACCAGCGATCCGGTCGGCACCACCGTGCTGGGCGCCAGCGGCGCCGTCGGCGATCTCGGCCAGGCGGTGACCAGCCTCGGCGGCACCGTGAAGGCCGTCGGTGCCTTCCAGGGTTCGCCGATCACGCCGATCACCTCGCTCGTCGGCAACCTGGTGTCGAATGTCGGCACCGGCGTGAGCAAGGTCGATACCGGTCTTAATGGCCAGCTTGCGGGCGGCCTGCCCAAGGAGCTGACGCAGACGCTGAGCAATACGCTGACGCCGATCGTGCTGGTCGGCCAGAACGGCAGCGCCAGCGGCAATCCGACCAACCTCGTCGCAGCGGTATCCACCGCGGGCGGCGGCGCGGCCACCGGGCTCGGCAATGGCCTCAGCACCATCGGCAACTCGCTGGGCAGCAACTTGCCGGGCGGCCTGAACAATCCCACCACCGTGGCGCTGGGCAATACCGTCGCCGATGTCGGCGGTACGGTCAGCGCGCTCGGCGGCGGCCTCAGCAACGGCCTGGGCAAGGCCGGCAGCATCGCCAATCCGATCGGCGTGACGCTGGCCAGCACGGGCGGCGTGGTCTCCGGCCTGGGCAGCACCACCAATGGCGTGGGTGGCGTGGTAGCCAGCCTCGGCTCTGGCCAGTTGTCAGGCCTCAGCCCGCTGACCAACACGCTCGCTTCGGTGGTGAATCAGGTGGGCGGCGGTGTGACCAATCTCGGCGGCGCGGTGACCAACACGGTCAACGGCCCGCTGCAGCCGGTCACGCTCGGCCTCAGCAACGTCGTCAACACTGTGGCGAGCGCCACCACCGTACCGCTGGGCAGCAATGCCAACGCCGGTAGCGGCGGCCTGGGTGGCCTGGGTGGTCTCGGCGGCCTGGTCGGCAGCATCACGGCGCCGATCACCTCGGCGGTCTCGGGCGGCGCATCCGGCGGCTCCGGCTCGTCCGGCGGCAGCAACCCGGTCGGTGGCCTGCTCGGCAGCATCACGGCACCGATCACCTCGGGGATCTCGGGCGGCGCATCCGGCGGCTCCGGCTCGTCCGGCGGCAGCAACCCGGTCGGTGGCCTGGTCGGCGGCCTGGTGGGTTCGCTCACCACCACCGTCGGCGGCGCCACCTCCGGCACCGGCGGCTCGGGCGGCAGCTCCTCGAACAACAACGGGGGCCTGCTCGGCGGATTGCTGCACAAGAAGTAAGCGGCAAGCGGAAACGAAGAGGCGGCCGCACGGCCGCCTCTTTGCATGAGACATCCTTCCCTGCGCACCCGAGGTGTGCGGGAAGGCCACAGCGACACGAAGGAGCTTCAGCGCATGAGGAGATGGCTGGTGTTCGCCACCGCCGCCGCAGCCTCGACCACGGGCTGGGCGCAGAGTCGTCCTACGGTTCCCAATCCCCTGCAGACCCTGCCGCGCGTGGAAGCGCCCGCCCGGCAACCGAGCGTCACCCTCAACGTGGAGCAGCAGCGCAACGACCAGCTGGCCGCGCTGATGGCGCTCACGCTCACGCCGACGCGCATCGATATCGAAGGCGTGCACTCGGTGCCGTTCGACCAGGTGTCCGCGCTGTTCAAGCCGCTGACCGGCAAGACGGTGCGCATCGCCGACCTGGTCACCGCGGCCAACGCCTGCACCAAGCTTTACCAGCAGCGCGACTACGCGCTGTCGTTCTGCTTCGTGCCCGCGCAGAATTTCCAGGATGGCGTGGTCAAGGTCAGCGTGGTGGAAGGCTATGTGGCCGAGGTGGATGTCTCCGGCGCACCCGGCAACATGGAGCGGAAGATCCGCGCCATCGCCAGCCACATCACGGCCGACCGCCCTTTGCGCCGCAGCACCTTCGAGCGCTATATCCAGACCCTGGGCATGCTGCCCGGCGCCAAGATCAACGCCGATATCCCCGCGCCCACGACGACCGACGGCGCCACGCGCCTGAAGCTGGACGTGAAGCGCCAGCGCTACGACCTCAGCACCGGCATCGACACCAACCACCCCGGCGTGCAGGGCCTGGTCTCCGGCACGCTCAACGGCATGACGCCGCTGGGCGAGCAGCTCAATGCCGCCACGCTGTTTCCGCGCGGCCGCGGCGAGCAGCAGTTCTACAGCGCCGGCTATGCGCAGATGCTCGGCTCCAGCGGATTGATGGGCCGGCTCAATGCCACGCACTACTACGGCAATCCGGATACCGACCAGCAGTTGCCGTCGTATCTGCGCCACCGCCTGTCGCAGGACCGCCTCGATCTCAGCCTCAGCTATCCGCTGATCCTGGCCAATACGCGCAGCCTGCTGCTCAGCGGCGGCCTGTACGCTTCCAACCAGAACGACAAATACCGCAACCTCATCAACGGCGCTCAGCTCGAACTGAAGAACGACTCGCGCGTGCTGCACAGCGAACTGGACTTCACCCAGGTGGGCGAGAAGCGCACGCGCAAGCTCGGCTTCGGCATCGCGCAGGGGCTGGACATGCTGGGCGCGGGCAGCCGCGGCGTCACCAATATTCCCGGCGCCCTGGTGGCCAATCCCACCGACGTGCGCTTTACGCGCTACAACCTCAATGCGATGCAGAGCGATACGTGGCCCATGCATCTGGTCACGGTCGCCAGCATCGCCGGGCAGTACAGCCACTATCGGTTGCCATCCACCGAGCAGATCAGCTTCGGCGGTCCGCGTTTCGCACTGGGCTACGATCCGGGCGCGGTGTCGGGCGACAGCGGCTGGGGCGCTGCGCTCGAACTCAACCGGCCGTTCAAAGTGAGCGCGAAGTGGGTGACCATGCTTACGCCGTATGTGCTGGGGCAGATGGCGCGGGTGTACCTCAACGGCGCGCGGCCGGCCGCGGATACCTTGCAGACGGCGGCGCTGGGGCTGCGCCTTACCGATGGAAAGCACTACACGGTGGATGTCTCGGCCGCGCAACCGGTGGGTGACAAGACGGCAGACAACCTGGCGCGGCACACGCGGTATGACCTGACGTTCTCGTATCAGTTGTTCCCGTAGGCGCAGCGAAGAAAAGCGCCTGAGCTCGTGGTGACCCTCAGCTCTCCACTCCGCCCGGCCCCTCACCCCAACCCTCTCTCCAGAGGGGAGAGGGAGCCCGGGCGTCTAGTAGGTATGTGTTATTTGCCCCCCGCCCCTCGCCTGACAAGCTCCCGGACACCCTCCACCGGGATGTTGTCATGCCTGCGTTCTTCCGCCACTTCTACTTCTGGGTGCTGGCCGCGATCGTCGCGGGCGGGCTGATCGGCCACTACGCGCCGGATACCGGCGTGGCGCTCAAGCCGCTGGGCGACGGCTTTATCTCGCTGGTGAAGATGCTGATCGGGCCGATCATCTTCCTCACCGTGGTGCTGGGCATCGCCGGCGTATCCGACGTGAAGAAAGTCGGCCGCGTGGGCGCGAAGGCGATCCTGTATTTCGAGGTGGTATCGAGCTTCGCCCTGGTGATCGGCCTGGTGGTGGTCAATACGCTCAAGCCCGGCGCCGGTTTCAATGCGACGCCTGCATCGCTCGATGCCGCTGCCGTAGCCAAGTACGCCAACGCCGCGCATGAGCAGGGTACGGTCGCGTTCCTGCTGCATCTGATTCCGAAGACTTTCACCGACGCCTTCAGCGGCGACGGCGACCTGCTGCAGGTGCTGCTGCTGGCCTTGCTGTTCGGCTTCGCCATGATCCACCTGGGCGAGCGCGCCAAGCCGGTGATGACCTTGCTGGAAGCGCTGTCGAAGGTGTTCTTCCGCATCATGGGCATGATCATGCGCCTGGCGCCGCTGGGCGCGATGGGCGCGATGGCCTTCACCATCGGCAAGTACGGCGTGCACAGCCTGGGGCCGCTGCTGAAGCTGATGGGCAGTTTCTACCTGGCCTGCGTGCTGTTCGTGGTGATCGTGCTGGGCGCGATCGCGCGGGCCACCGGCTTCAGCATCTTCAAATTCCTGCGCTATATCCGCGACGAACTGCTGCTGGTGCTGGGCACGTCCTCGTCCGAGTCGGCGCTGGTGCCGCTGATGCAGAAGCTGGAGCGGCTGGGCTGTTCCAAGTCGGTGGTCGGCCTGGTGGTGCCCAGCGGCTATTCGTTCAATCTGGACGGCACCAATATCTACCTGACCATGGCCGCGATCTTCGTGGCCCAGGCGCTGAACGTGGAACTCACGCTGACGCAGGAGCTGACCCTGCTCGCGGTCGCCATGCTCACGTCCAAGGGCGCTTCCGGCGTCACCGGCGCGGGCTTCATCACGCTGGCGGCCACTTTGGCGGTCGTGCCTTCGGTGCCGGTGGCGGGCCTCTCGCTGATCCTGGGCATCGACCGCTTCATGAGCGAAGCGCGCGCGATCACCAACATCATCGGCAATGGCGTGGCCACCGTGGTGGTCTCGCACTGGGAGAAGGAACTCGACCACACCCGCTTGCAGGCCGCACTGAACGGCCGCCCGCCCTCGCCCGCCATGGACGAGGCGCCCCTGCTCACCGATGCCGGCTGAGCCGGCCCTTCCTGCTCCGACGAGGTTGCGATGAAAGCCCTTCCGATAAAGACGCTGAGTGGGATCGTGCTGTGCGCAGGCCTGGTGCCGGCGGCGCAGGCGGCGGATATCAACAACTGGCCGATCAAGTACACCACCGGCGACGGCACCGAGTGGGCGCTGTACGGCAACTACCAGTACGACTGGATGGACGTGCGCCACAGCGACACCATCGAGGACTCGCACACCAACCGCCGCAAGGAATTCGGCTTTACGGCGAAGAAAAAAGGCGAGTGGGACGCGATGGTGTACTTCGACTTCCAGGCCAAGAGCTGGCTGGACGTGTACTGGCGCATGGAAACCAAATGGCTGTTCGGCCAGGACTACGGCAAGCTGCGCTTCGGCTACAGCAAGCTGCCGGTGGGTTTCGAAGGCGTCACCAGCTCGCGCAACGACAGCTTCGTGGAGATGGCGCTGCCGCTGCAGGCGATCTACGAAACGCGCCGCACCGGCGTCGACTGGGCCTATGAGCGCCCCAGCTACCTGGTCAATGTTGGCTATTACTTCGGCGAGGATCTGCAGGGCGACAACGACGGCACCACCGTCGCCGCGCGCGCCGCGTGGACGCCGCTGAAGCAGGAAGGCAACGTGCTGCATCTGGGCCTGTCCGCTTCGATCGAACATCCCGACGGCACGACCGATGGCCGCGGCGTCTATCACGATGCCTCCGCGCGCTGGCGCTCGCGCCCGGAAGTCGGCCTCACCACCGTACGCCTGATCGATTCCGGCACGCTGACCCATGCGGACAGCAACCGCCGCCTCGGCCTGGAAGGACTGTGGATCCACGGTCCGCTGTCGTTCCAGGGCGAATACCTGCGCGCGCAGACCAAGCGCACCGAAGGCCTGGCCGATTACACCGCCGACGGCTGGTATCTGTTCGGCAGCTATGTGCTGACCGGCGAATCGCGTCCGTACAGCGCCGGCAACGTCGCCAACCTCAAGCCGCGCAACCCCTGGGGCGCGGTGGAGCTGCTGGTACGCTACAGCGCGCTGGATCTGGACGACGGCAAGGTGCGCGGCGGCCGCGAGCACGACCTCACCTTCGGCGCCAACTGGTATCTGACCCAGCACTTCAAGTTCCAGGCCAACTACGTCAAGGCTCACTCCACCCACCTGGGCAAGCGCCAGGACCCTGACGTGGTCGAAGTGCGCGCGCAGGTGTACTTCTGAACCGCGGGAGCCACGCATGAGCAGCACTACCGCCGACCTCAGCGCACGCGCACCCGCCATGACGGCGGGCCAGCGCCTGCGTTCGATCTTCAGCGGCTCGGTCGGCAACCTGGTCGAGTGGTACGACTGGTACGTGTATTCCGCGTTCTCGCTGTACTTCGCCCAGGTGTTCTTTCCGGCCAGCGACCAGACCACCCAGCTGCTCAATACCTCGGCCATCTTCGCGGTGGGTTTCCTGATGCGTCCGCTGGGCGGCTGGCTGCTCGGCACCTACGCCGACCGCCGTGGACGCAAGGCGGCGCTGCTGCTGTAGGTGTTCATGATGAGCCTGGGCTCGCTGATCATCGGCCTCTCGCCCGGCTACGCGCAGATCGGCGTGGCCGCGCCGATCCTGCTGGTGCTGGCGCGCCTGCTGCAGGGCCTGTCGATCGGCGGCGAGTACGGCACCTCGGCCACCTACCTCAGCGAGATGGCGCCGCGCGAAAGCCGCGGCTTCTGGTCGAGCATCCAGTACGTGACCCTGGTGGCGGGACAGCTGATCGCGCTGGCCTTGCTGGTGGTGCTGCAGCAGTTCGTGCTGTCGGCCGAGCAGTTGCATGACTGGGGCTGGCGCATTCCGTTCCTGATCGGCGCGCTGCTGGCGGTGATCGCGGTGATCATCCGCCGCAGCATGGACGAGACGGCGTCGTTCAAGAAAGCCAAGCAGCTGGAAAGCCCGCTGCGCACCCTGCTGCGCCATCCGCGCGAAGTGCTGACGGTGATCGGCCTGACCATGGGCGGCACGCTGGCCTTCTATACGTACACCACCTACATGCAGAAATTCCTGGTGAATTCCGCCGGGATGAGCAAGGCCGACGCCACCTCGATCTCCACCGCCGCGCTGTTCGTCTACGCCCTGCTGCAGCCGGCCTTCGGCGCGCTGTCGGACCGCATCGGCCGGCGCCCGCTGCTGATCGGCTTCGGCGTGCTGGGCTCGCTGCTTACCTACCCCATCCTGTCGACGCTGAAGGAAGCGCACGACTGGTGGCAGGCGTTCGGCCTGATCATGGCCGCGCTGATCATCGTCAGCGGCTATACCTCGATCAATGCGGTGGTGAAGGCCGAGCTGTTCCCCACCGAGATCCGCGCGATCGGCGTGGGCCTGCCGTATGCGCTGGCGCTGTCGGTGTTCGGCGGCACCGCGGAGTACCTGGCGCTGTGGTTCAAGAAGATCGGCCACGAAGACTACTTCTACTGGTACGTCACCGCCTGCATCGCCTGTTCCCTGCTGGTATACATAGGCATGCGCGACACCCGGCGGCATTCGCGCATCGTCGAGGACTGACTCATTCGTAGCCCAGGGACGCCGCCGCCATCATCGAGGCGCCCGTTCCGGCTTATGGCCATCCGCTTCCGCCACGGCAGGATCTTCGCCATCGCCGCGCTGCTTGCCGTCGGCATGGCGCTGTCCGCCTGGCTGGCCTACCGCGTCGCGCTGCGCCAGAGCCTGGGCCGGATGGCCGAGGACAGTTCCCAGCAGCTGCAGCTGCAATCGCTCGCCCTGCAGCGGCTGATCGACCGCTACCGCGTGCTGCCCGGCGCGCTGGCGCTGGATCCGGAACTGCGCGCCGCCCTGCTCGCGCCGCCCGACGCGACCATGCAGCACTACCTCAACCTCAAGCTGGAACACGCCAACGGCGTGACCCACGCCTCCACCCTCACCTTGCTCGACCGCGACGGCCTCGCTCTCGCCGCCAACAACTGGCGCGAGCCCAGCAGCAATGTCGGCCACCGCTACGATTTCCGCCCGTATTTCCAGGGCGCGGTCGCCAACGGCGTCGGCACCTTCTATGCGGTGGGCATTTCCACCCACGTGCCCGGCTATTTCATCGCCGAGGCGGTGAAAGGCAACCGCGGCGAAGTGATCGGCGTGATCTCGGTCAAGGTGCCGCTGGGCGAACTGGAACGCGAATGGCTGCACGGCGAAGGCACGCTGCTGCTGAGCGACAAGGCTGGTGTGGTCTTTCTAACCAACCAGCGCGAGTGGGAATTCCGTGAGCTGTCGGCGCTCAAGCCCGACGAAGCCGCGCGCATGGAAGCCACCCGGCAGTACGAGAACCAGCCGCTGCGTCCGGCCACCTATCGCGTGCTGGACGAACTCGGCGACGGCAGCCGTCTGGTGCGCATCCTGGAGCCGGAAGGCCGCGGCATGCGCCTGTGGACATCGCTCAACCTGCCACTGGAAGGCTGGACCCTGCACCTGCTGCGCAACGCGGCCGGCAGCCTGGCAACCGCACGTATCGCCGCGGTCGTCGCCGCGGGAGCCTGGGCGCCGTTGATCCTGCTGGGCCTGTTCCTGCAGCAGCGGCGCCGGCTGATCCAGCATCGGTTGCAGAGCCGCGCCGAGCTCGAACGGCTGGTCACCCACTACACCGGCGAACTGCGCTCCGCGCAGGACAGCGTGGTGCAGGCGGCGGAAGCGGCGGGCAGCCGCAACGCCAGCCTGGAACATCTGCCGCAAGGCGTCAGCGTGGTGGACAAGGAACTGCGCCTGGTGGCGTGGAATACGCGCTACCAGGAAATCTTCAAGTTCCCGCCAGGACTTTTGCGCGCCGGCATGCCGATCGAGGAAGTGCTGCGCCACAACGCGCGGCTGGGCCGGCTTGGTCCGGGTTCGGTGGAGGAAGCGATCCAGCGCCGGCTCGATCATCTGCGCAGCGGCTCGGCGCATATGTTCGAGCGCGAGCGTTCCGACGGCAGCGTGCTGGAGATCCGCGGCAATCCGCTGCCCGGCGGCGGCTTCGTCACCAGCTTCGCCGATATCACCGCTTACAAGGCCGCCGCGCGCGACCTGCGCAACCTCGCCACCACGCTGGAGCAGCGCATCGAGGAACGCACGCATGATCTGGAAGCGGCCAAGGCCGAGGCCGAGCATGCCAACCGCAGCAAGACCCGCTTTGTCGCCGCTGCCGTGCACGACCTGTTGCAACCGCTCAATGCCGCACGCCTTTATGTGGGCGCGCTGCGCGGCGGACTGCCGCCCGGCAATGGACTCGATCTCGTCGACCGCGTCGAACGCGCACTGGAAGCGCAGGACGAACTGCTGGCCAGCCTGCTGGATATCGCGCGGCTGGAAGCCGGCGCGCTGACGGCGAAGCCGGTCGATCTGCCGCTGGAGCCGCTGCTCACCGGACTGGCGCGGCAGTTCGGCATCCTTGCGCAAGCGCGCGGCCTGGCGCTGCACTATGTGCCCTGCCACGCCATCGTGCACAGCGATCCGCTGCTGCTGGGCCGCGTGCTGCAGAACTTCCTGTCCAACGCGATCCACTACACCCCGCGCGGACGCGTGCTGCTCGGCTGCCGCCGCGCCCACGATGGCCTGCGCATCGAAGTGTGGGATACCGGCGTGGGCATTCCGGAAGCGAAGCGGCAGGCGATCTTCGAGGAGTTTCGCCGCCTAGATACGGGTATCGATCGGGATGGGCGCAGCGCGGGGCTGGGCTTGTCGATCGTGGATCGCATTGCGCGTTTGCTCGATCATCGCATCGGGTTGCGCTCGTGGCCGGAACGCGGCAGCGTGTTTTCGGTGACTGTGCCGTATGGCGATCCGGCGGGTGTGGCAGCGGCTCCCGTCGCCGCCGCGACCACCAGCGATGACGATTCGCCGCTGCGCGGTTGCCGGGTGTGGTGCGTGGATGATGCGCCACGCGTGCGCGAGGCGACGGGTGCGCTGTTGCGGCACTGGGGCTGCGAGGCCACGCTGATCGATTGCGCGGAGCGGGCGCTGGCGCTGGCGTGTGCGGGCGGGGCGCCCGATCTGCTGCTGCTCGATTATCAGCTTGGTGATGATGTGACGGGGTTGGATTTGCTGCCGCGGCTGGTTGAGCGCTGGGGGGCGCGGCCGCCGACTATCGTGCTGTCGGCGCAGAAGGATGCTGATACGCGCTTGCGCGTTCAGGAGGCGGGTCTGCGTTTCCTGCCTAAGCCGGCGGCACCGGCGGCGTTGCGGGCGCTGATGTCGCAGGTGTTGCTCGCTGGGGGCGCCAGTTAGACGCCATTCCGGCGTAGGTCTCCCCTACTCGTCATTCCTGCGTAGGCAGGAATCCAGTGACTGTATCGCCTGATTGTCGCGATACCGCAACCTGGCCGCTTATGCAGCGGGCATTTCGGACGCCTGCCTTTTGCTCGTCATTCCTGCGCAGGCAGGAATCCAGTGACTGTATCGCCTGATTGTCGCGATACCGCTACCTGGCCGCTTATGCAGCGGGCATTTCGGACGCCTGCCGGCGCCCGAGTCACTTTTTCTTTGCTGGCCCAAAGAAAAAGTAACCCAAAAGAAATGGCCTAAAGGCAACGGCTCGCGACGCGACTAGAACGAGCAGTGGACGGCCGTGGAAACGGATTAACCAGAGTCGACACGAAGCGAGCGAGCGGTTTCGGGACGCGCCCTTCGAGGTGCCGTTGCGAAGAGGACGTTCAAGAACTGGGGCCAGCTTGGGCTCTTTACTCCTGCATGCGACGCCGCCGCACTTCTCCCTCTCCCATCGGGAGAGGGTCGGGGTGAGGGTTCGGGCGGAGCGCAACGCACAGCGCTACCTCAGTTCTTGAACATCCTCTCGGCAACGGCACCTCGAAGGGCGCGCTACGAAAACGCGCCCTCGCTTCGTGTCGACTCTGGTTAATCCGTTTCCACGGCCGTCACTGCTCGTTCTAGTCGCGTCGCGAGCCGTTGGCTCTTGGCTTTGAGGCCATTTCTCTTGGGTTACTTTCTCTTTGGGCCAGCAAAGAGAAAGTGACTCGGGCGCCGGCAGGCGTCCGAAATGCCCGCTGCATAAGCGGCCAGGTCGCGGCAACGCGACAACCAAGCGATACAGTCACTGGATGATTCGCTTCGCTCACCCCTTCGGGGCCGCCCTGCGGGCGTTCTTCGCGCTACGCGCTCGTCCTGCCTGCGCAGGAATGACGAGCAAAAGGCCGGCGTCCGAAATGCCCGCTGCATAAGCGGCCAGGTTACGGTAACGCGACAACCAAGCGACACAGTCACTGGATTCCTGCCTACGCAGGAATGACGAGCGAAGAAGCAGGCGTCCGAAATGCCCGCTGCATAAGCGGCCAGGTTGCGGTATCGCGACAACCAAGCATCACAGTCACTGGATTCCAGCTTCCGCTGGAATGACGAGTAAGGAAGGCCTGCGCAGGAATGACGAGCTAAGGCGACTCGTCCAGATCCAGCGACTTCGCCAACACAGCGGCCTGCGTCCGCGAACGACAATCCAACTTTTTCAACACCGCGGTCACGTGAATCTTCACGGTGTTCTCCGCCAACCCGAGCTGATCGGCGATCTGCTTGTTGAGCAGGCCCTCAGCCAACAACATCAACACCCGCAACTGCTGCGGCGTCAACTGCGCCAACCGCGAAGCCAGCGCCGCGTCATCCTCGCTGCGCTCCGCCTTCTCCGCGGGAAACCAGCTCCCGCCCGCGAGCACCTCATGCACCGCGCTACCCAGCGCACCCACAGGCGCGGACTTCGACACGAACCCCGCCGCGCCAAACTGCTGCGCACGCCGCACCGTCCGCGGATGATCGTTGGAGGAAATCACGATCACCGGCACCTCCGGCCGCTCGCCGCGCAGCAGCACCAGCGAGGAAAAACCCATCGCGCCAGGCATGGCCAGATCCAGCAGCACCAGGTCGATCACCGCTTCGTCGGCCAAGGCCGCTTCGACGGCGCTCTGGCTCGCCACTTCCAGCATGCGGCCGTCAGGCAGCGCCTCGCGCAGCGCGTGCAGGATCGCGGCGCGGAACATCGGGTGATCGTCGGCGACAAGAATGGTTTGCACGGGCTATCCCAGCGGATCGGCCGCGCCCGGCGGGCGCAACCGGAAGGAGTTTTAGCAGACGCTTGCGGCGGCGGCTATCGGCGGGCTTGACCCTTACGTAACGTGAGGCCCCAGTGTCCGCTCCCGCACCGAAGGAGAATTCCATGCTGTTGACCGTTGGCGAACTTGCGCGGCGTTGCGGGCTCACCGTCCGTACCCTGCACCACTATGACGCCATCGGCCTGCTGAAGCCCTCGGTGCGCTCCGCTGCCGGTTATCGACTCTACGATCGGGCCAATATCGAGCGCCTGCACCGTATTCAGGCCTTGCACCAGCTCGGCCTGTCGCTGACCGCCATCGGAGACGCCCTGTCCGGGCCGCAGGCGCCGCTGCCGGAGGTGATCGACCGCCAGCTCGCCCAGCTCGACCGCGAGCTGGCCAAGGCCGCGCTGCTGCGCGAGCGGCTGCTCCGGCTGCGCACGCAGCTGGCCGCCGGACAGTCCCCCGACCTGGCCGACTGGCTGGACACGCTCGAGACCATGACGATGTACGAGAAATACTTTTCCGCCGACGAACTGAAGACCCTGCCGCTGCACAGCGACCCCGACGTGCTGCCCGAATGGAAGGCGCTGATCATGGCCGTGCAGTCGGCGATGGACCGCGGCGCCAGCGTGCACGACGCCGACGCCCATCTGCTCGCGCTGCGCTGGATGACCACCGTGCAGCGCGGCACCGGCAACAATCCCGCCTTCCTGCTGCGGCTGCGGGCCATCAACGAGCAGGAACCGGCCATGCGCGAGCGCAGCGGCATCACGCAGGAACTGGAACGCTTCGTGGAGCAGGCCCTGGTGTCCGCGCGGCTGTCGATCTTCGCGCGCTATCTGGATGCGAGCGAGATGGAGCGCATGCATGCGCACTACGGCAGGCAGATGCATGCCTGGCCGGTGCTCATCGCCGAACTGCTGCACGCCATGGCCGACGCGCTGCCGCCGGCGCATCCGCACGTGCAAGCCAAGGCGCAGCGCTGGATGGAGCTGTTCCGCGCCTATGCCGGCGACGATCCCGCCACGCATGCGCGCATCCGCGAGGCCTATGCGAAGGAGCCGGATCTGCGCGCCGGCAGTGCGGTGGACGAGCGCCTGATCGCCTATGTGCGCAGCGCGTGGGAGAGCGCGCAGCAGACCAGGCACTGATACGAAGAAGGGCGGCCGGAGCCGCCCTTCCCCAAGGCTTCGATATCGAAGCGGCTTACTTCTTGGCGAACAGATGCTCGACCGCGGCGCGCTCCTCGCGCAGTTCCTTGTCGGTCGCGTCCATGCGGGCGCGCGAGAAGTCATTGACGGACAGGCCCTGCACGATCTCGTACTTGCCGTTCTTCACGGTCACCGGGTAGCCGTAGATCACGCCCGGCGCGATGCCGTACGAACCGTCGGACGGAATGCCCATCGAGACCCAGTCGCCGGCGGGGGTGCCCAGCGCCCAGTCGCGGATATGGTCGATCGCGGCCGAAGCGGCCGAGGCGGCCGACGAAGCGCCGCGCGCCTTGATGATCGCCGCGCCGCGCTGCTGCACGGTCGGGATGAAATCGCTCTCGTACCAGGCCTGGTCGACCAGCTCGAGCGCCGCCTTGCCCTTCACCGAAGCCTGGTGCAGGTCCGGGTACTGGGTGGAGCTGTGGTTGCCCCAGATGGTGACCTGCTTGATGTCGGTGGTGTGCGCGCCGGTCTTCTCGGCGAGCTGCGACAGGGCGCGGTTGTGGTCCAGGCGCACCATCGCGGTGAAGCACTTCGGATCCAGGTCCGGGGCGTTCTGCTGGGCGATCAGCGCATTGGTGTTGGCCGGGTTGCCGACCACCAGCACCTTCACGTCGCGCTTGGCGTGATCGTTCAGCGCCTTGCCCTGCGGGCCGAAGATGGCGCCGTTGGCTTCGAGCAGATCTTTGCGCTCCATGCCCGGGCCGCGCGGACGCGCGCCGACGAGCAGGGCGTAGTCCACGTCCTTGAAGGCGACATTGAGGTCGTCGGTGGCGACGGTGCCGGCCAGGGTCGGGAACGCGCAGTCGTTCAGTTCCATCACCACGCCCTGCAGGGCGGGCAGCGCCGGGGTGATTTCCAGCAGGTGCAGGATCACCGGCTGGTCCTTGCCGAGCATGTCGCCGGCGGCGATGCGGAACAGCAGGGCATAGCCGATCTGGCCGGCAGCACCGGTAACGACAACGCGAACGGGGGCTTTCATCACTTGCACTCCTTCATGGTCGGGTGGGCCATGCCCACCGAATGGTGTTGGCGGGCCCTGACGACCCACCGATACGGATGGATCAGCTCAGCTGCGCGAAAAAGGCCTGGATGCGTTCGAGGCCCGGCTGCAGCTGCACCGTGGGACAGGTGTAGGAAATGCGCATCGCACGCGGCTCGCCGAAGGCGGAGCCGGGCACGCAGGCCACGCCGGTGGCTTCCAGCAGGGCCGCGCAGAACTCCACGTCGTTGGAAATCTTCGTGCCGTTGTGGCTCTTGCCGAACGCCACCGAGATATCCGGGAACGCATAGAACGCGCCCTGCGGACGCGGGCACACCACGCCCGGGATCGCGCTGAGCGCGGCATACACCACGTCGCGCTTGCCGGCGAATTCCTCGCACTTGGCGCGCGGCACGTCCTGCGGGCCGCCGAAGGCCGCCACCGCCGCCGCGGTGATCACTTCCGGCACGCTGGTGATGTGGTTGGAATTGAGCGTGGTCACCGCCTTGGCCACCGACTCGGGCCCGGCGATCAGGCCGACGCGCCAGCCCGGCATGCCGTAGGTCTTGGAGACCGAATCGACGAACACCAGGCGCTCGCGCAGCGCCGGCTCGGCGAACACGAAGTTGTGGTAGCCGATACCGTCGAACACCATCGAGTTGTAGATGTCGTCGGTGACGATCCAGGTATCCGGATACCGCACCAGCACCGCGGCCAGCGCGGAGATTTCCTCGCGCGTGTAGACCATGCCGGTGGGATTGGACGGGTTGTTGAACAGGAACACCTTGGGCTTGCGCTTGAGCGCCGCCTCGAGCTGGGCCGGCGTCAGCTTGTAGTTCTGTTCCGGGCCGCAATGCAGCACGTTGGCCTTGGCGCCGACGATATCCGCGATGTCGTGGTAGGTGGTCCAGTACGGCGCGGCGAAGCAGATCTCGTCGCCTTCGTCGAGCATCGCCTCGGCCAGGTTGTACAGCACCTGCTTGGCGCCGATGCCGATCGACAGGTTCATGCGGCCGTAGCCGCTGAAACCCAGCGCTTCGATGTGCTTGAGGAAGGCATCCAGCAGCGGCTCGGCGCCGCGGTTGCTGCCGTACTGGCCGGAGTCGTGCTTGAGCGCCTCGCGCGCCGCCTCGTAGACATGGTCGCCGGGCAGGAAATTCGGCACGCCGATGGAGAAGCTGATGATGTCGCGGCCGGCGGCCTTGAGTTGCTTGGCCTTTTCGGCGATGACCATGATCGCGCTGGGCTTGGCGCGGCCGACACGCTGGGCGAGCTGGGGCATGACTTCCTCTGGTTCGGGGAGACGGAGGCAGCAAACTCCGTGATTTTAGCATGCGGCGCCGCCGCATCAGCCCGCTTCGCAAGTCCTTGCCGGCGTTGGAACTACCCGGTGCAATCGCCCATCAGGCGGGGCATGATGCGCACGCTACCGGCTGCTTCCGGGGGCAGCGGGCCAACGGGAAGGCGCCCGCCAGTCGTACTCAGGGGACTATCCAACCATTGACGGAGGAGACGGGTATGCATTGGCTGTGGGTAATCATCGTGGGTCTGGTGGTCGGTCTGCTGGCCAAGGCCATCATGCCGGGCAAGGATCCGGGCGGCTTCATCATCACGGCCCTGCTGGGCATCGCCGGCTCCTTTATTTCCACCTATGTGGGCGAGCAGCTGGGCTGGTGGCCGGCGTCGGGCCTGATGCATTTCATCGGCTCGGTCCTTGGTGCCGTGGTGCTGCTGTTGCTGTACCACTTCCTGTTCAATCGCAACAAAGCGGCGAGCTGAGCAGATAAAAAAAGCCGCCGGCGGATCGCTCCGCCGGCGGCTTTTTCGTACCCGTGTTCAGGCCTGGGCTTTGTTGCCGCCCAGCAGCGAGCCGGCCAGCGAAGCCAGCGAGCCCAGATCGATGCCGCTGCCGCCCTGCGGCACCTGGCCGTCGGGGGTGAGGTGATCCACCGCATGCGGCAGCACCTGCGACAGCTGGCCCAGCAGCTGGCCCGGATCCACGCCCAGCTTGCCGGCGGCTTCCTGCACCACCGAGCCGAGGCCGCCGTTCTGCAGCGCCTGGCCGAGCTGGTCGCCGGACACCTGCTGGTTGGCGCCGGAGCCGACCCACGACTGCGCCGCTTCGCCCAGGCCATGCTGCTGCAGGATGCTCAGCAGGCCCTGCAGGCCGCCCGCCTTCTCGATCAGCTGGCCCGCCACGGAAATCAGCGAGCCGCCCTGTCCTTCCTGGCCGCCCTGCCCCAGCAGACTACCCAGGCCGCCCAGCAGATCATTGAGTGATGCCATGTTTGCTCTCCCTAAGATTGAAAGGTCTACCCCGGTAGCGCACGTCTGGCGCGTCCGCCGATTTTAGGCATGCTTCGGCTAGCCGCATGTGACGGCACCGTTAATGAAAAAAGCCGCCGTCGTTGCCGACGGCGGCTTTCTTTTTGCAGCGGGCGGAATGCTCAGCCCTGCTGGTCGAGGATCTCGTTCCATTCCTTGACGCGCGCTTCCTGCGCGGCCAGCAGTGCATCCACGTCGCCTTCGACGGTGGCCTTCTCGATCACGTCGCCCTGGCGGATCGCATCGACCACCTGCTGGTCCTGCGCGCTCACGATTTCGCCGAACACGCTGTGCTTGCCGTCCAGCCACGGCGTGGCGCCGTGGGTGATGAAGAACTGGCTGCCGTTGGTGCGCGGACCGGCATTGGCCATCGACAGCACGCCCGGCTTGTCGTGGCGCAGGGCGGGGTTGAATTCGTCCTCGAACTTGTAGCCCGGGCCGCCGCGGCCGCTGCCCTCGGGGCAGCCGCCCTGGACCATGAAATCGTTGATGACGCGGTGGAAGCTCAGGCCATCGTAGTAACCGCGGCGCACCAGGTTGACGAAGCTGGCCACGGTCACCGGCGTCTTGTCGTCATGCAGGCGCAGGTGGATAGGGCCGCGGTTGGTGGTGAGGGTCACGTTGATGGTCATCGGTATTCCTTGGGCTGGCTAGACGGCGCCGCGTGGGCGGCGGCGCGGAAACGCGCAAGGATACCCCAGCCCGCGGCTCAGGGCAGGCCCAGCGCCGCGCGCTCCATCGTCCCCGCGCCGCGGGGCCGGGACGCCGGCACGGCGGGGCTTTCGCGCGGCCAGGGCGCGCCTTCGTACAGATGGCTCCACAGCCGGTCCAGCGCCAGATAGCCGTACGGCAGCAGCGGCACATGGCGTTCGCCGAAGGCCGGCAGCGGCAGGAAGGCGTCGAAGTGCTGCGCGTACGGCACCTTCCAGTACAGCGGATGGCGGCCCCGCCCGCGCAGCCAGGCCACATAGGGTTCGGAGGTGAAGGCGGTCGGCAGCAGGCCGTCCTCGGCGCCGTGCAGCACCCATAGCGGCAGTTCCGGGCGCGGCAGCCGCGCGGCGGTGGCGGCGACGCTGGCGTGCAGGTCGGCGACGTCGGCGCCGGTGCCGTCCCACAGCGCGCGCAGGCAGCGCGTGCCGGACAAGGCGGGATCGGCGGAAGCATCGGTGCCGCCGAGCAGCGCGATGCCATTGCCCGGCGGAATGCCGGCGCCATCGGCCCACCACGAAGCGCGCACCGCCGGCGTCGCCTCCGCCGCAGTGGCGTAACGGAAACCGCACGGCATATCCGCCGCGCCGCGGCGCAGATACGAGGACGCATAACCGGCGGCAATCGCGCGCCAAAGATCGAAGGCCTGCGTGCTCGCCGCCACGCTCAACGCGGCATCCGTCCAGCCGCCCGCGTGCAGATGGTCATAAGCCTGCGCGGCCTGGGCTTGCGGCGTCGCGCCGCCGATCAGGGCCGACTCGCGCAAACTCGCACAGCGCGCGAGCCATGCGGTCGGCGGCTTGCCGTCCTTGCCGCGTGCGAAGGGTGCGTGGTCGAAACGCGCATCGCTGAGCGCACAGGGCAGCCATAGCGCGGCCTCGGTGGCGTAGTCGTACAGCGCGCGGCCATGCCCTTCGACGTGCACGTTCGGCTCCAGCGCCACCACGCCTGCGAGCACGCCTTCGTCGTCCAGGCCCGCCGCCTGCAGCACCGCGCCGCCGCCGTTGGAAAGACCGGTGGCGATGATGCGCGTGTTCTGCGGCGTGAAGGGCGCTTCGTTCGGATAGGCGCGATCGAGCATGGCCAGGCCGAAGCGCGCGGCCTGCAGCACGTGGCGGCCCCAGTCGGCTTCCGGATGATCGCCGGAGTGCAGATGCTTGATCGCTACGCCCGCATCGGCCGGTGCCTTTGCAGGCTCGAATTCCAGGGGCGCCTCGCCGCGCTTCGCACGCGTGCCGTCGAGCTTCACGCCAGTGTCGTCGGCATAGTCGAAATAGCCCGCGCCGGTGCCTTTGTCCGTATAAGCAACCGCGCAACCGCGCGGCAGACCCCACGCGCCGGCCAGCGCGATCGCGCCATAGATGCCGCGCGAACCGGACGACGCCGTGACCACCAGGCAGCGCTGCTGCGTATCGAAATGATCCGGCAGCTGCAGCAGCACGCGATGCGGCGCATGCGCGCCGGGAATCCGCGCGAACGCCTGATACTCGCGCCCCGGCACGGCGGGCACCGCGCCGTACACGCGCCCATAGCCGCCGAGCGGCCCCAGATCGGCGATGCCCTTCCAGCTGTTCTGGATCGAGCGCCGCCGCAGCTCGTCCGGCGTCGGATGCAAGGCATCGGCATACGGCGACGGCACGCCCGCCAGACCGGCGAGGCCCAGCCCTGCGCTCAGCAGATCGTCGCCGCCGCGATGTCCGGTGACGCGCACGTCGCCTTCGAGGAAATCCGCATCGCGCATGAAACCCTGTCCCGGTCGGTGAGAGGAAGGCGGCTGCGCCGCACAGGCGGCCAGCAACGGCAACAGCAACGGCAACAGCCAGGAGCGATGGAGGATGGTCATCCCGCCACCATAGCAACCGGCGGTTGGCGCGCCATCGTACGAAGGTACAGCGGGTTTGTTGCGCGCGCTGGACCCTCGACGCCATGCCCCACCCCGGCTAACGTCTCACGTTATGCCTACCCTGCTGATCGCCGACGACCACCCGCTGTTCCGCACGGCCCTGCGCCAGGCCGTCAGCGAAACCGTCGCCGGCTGCAGCATCCACGAAGCCACCGACCTGCCCAGCGCGCTCGCGGCGCTGGCGAGCGATGCGGATACCGACCTGGTCCTGCTCGACCTCAATATGCCCGGCAGCCAGGGCCTGTCCGGCCTGGCCGCGCTGCGCGGCCAGCATCCGGGCGTGGCCGTGCTGGTGGTGTCCGCCCATGACGAAGCGCGCACCGTGCGCCGCGTGCTCGACCATGGCGCCGCCGGCTTTATCGCCAAGAGCGCATCGCCGGCGCAGATCGGCGAAGCCGTGCGCACCGTGCTCGCCTGCGGCAGCTGGCTGCCGCCGGAACTGGCGCAGGCCGTCGCCGCGCTGCCCGCCGATCCGTCCGACACCGACCTCGCCGCGCGCCTGGCGCGGCTGACCGAGCAGCAATACCGCGTGCTCACCCTGCTCGGCGAAGGCCTGCTCAACAAACAGATCGCCGACCGCCTGTCGATCCAGGAGCGCACGGTGAAGGCACACGTCACCGCGATCTTCGAAAAGCTCGGCGTGCGCAACCGCACCCAGGCCAGCGTGCTGCTGAACTCGCTGGCGCTGAGCGAACCCCAGATCTGATTACACAACCTTGATCAAGCCATCGCCGCCGCCAGCCGCTGCAGCACCTGCTGCAGCGCCAGCGGCTTGAGCGGCTTGTACAGCACCATCGCGCCGGCATCGAGGATGCGCTGGCGCAGTTCGCCGTCGCGGTCGGCGGTGAGGATCAGCGTGGGCACGCCGGGATGCGCATGCTGCAGCGCGCGCAGCACGTCCAGGCCGGTGACGCCGTGATCGAGGTGATAGTCGAGCACGAACAGATCCGGACGCCACGGCGCTTCCATCGCCTGCCGCGGTTGCGCGGCGAGATGGACCGCCCAGCCCCAGCCCTGCAGCAGCGTGGCCAGCGCCGTGCGGGCGGCGGGTTCGTTGTCGAGCACCACGGCGCGGCCGGCTGCCACGCCGTGGCTGACTTCCGCCGCGATCGCCGGCGCCGCCACCGGCTGCGCGCGCGGCACATCGAGATGGAACACGCTGCCGCGTCCCGGCCAGGAGCGCAGCCCCAGCGGGTGCTCGAGCAAGGCGGCCATGCGCTGCGCGATCGACAGTCCGAGGCCGAGGCCCTGCCCGCCCGCCTGATTCAAACGATGGAAGGCTTGAAAGATGCGCTCGCGTTCCTCCGGCGGAATACCCGGACCGGTATCCCACACTTCCAACCGCAGCTGTTCGCCATGCCGGCGTACGCCAAGCAATACGCGTCCGCGCTCCGAATAGCGCAACGCATTCGACAGGAAATTCTGCAGCACGCGGCGCAGCAGCAGCGGATCCGATCGCACCCACGCCGCGCTGTCCACCACGCTCAGCCGCATGCCGCGATCCAGCGCCATCGCCTGGAACTCCGCCGCCAGCGGACCGAGCACTTCGCTCAGCGCGAATTCGCGCGGTTGCGCGCGCAAGCGGCCGCCTTCGAGGCGCGCGATATCCAGCAGGCCAGCCAGCAAGCCTTCCGTCGCGGCGAGCGCACCTTGCAGATGGCGCACCGTCGATGCCTCGCCACCATGCTCGGCCAGCGCATGCGCAAACAATTGCGCGGCGTGCAGCGGCTGCATCAAGTCATGGCTTACCGCGGCAAGGAAGCGGCTCTTGGCCGTGTTCGCGCGCTGCGCTTCAGCCGTTGCTTCGGCCAGGGCCCGCGTGCGTTCCTCCACCCGCGCCTCCAGCGTTTCGTTGGCGCCGCGCAGCGCATCCTCGGCGTGGCGGAAGGCGGTGACGTCGGTAAAGGTGGCGACGAAGCCGCCGCCCGGCATCGGATTGCCGCGGATCTCCACCGCCGTGCCGTCGGGAAAACTGCGCTCGGACAGATGCCGCGTGCCGGCACGCATATGTGTCAGCCTGCGCTGCACGCGCGCTTCGACATCGCCCGCGCCGATCATGCCGCGCGCCACGTTGTAGCGCGTAAGGTCCGCCACCGGCCGCCCCACCTGCAGCAGGCCATCGGGATAACCGAACAGGCTGGCGTAGCGCCCGTTCCACGCCACCAGGCACAACTCCGCATCCACCACACAGATGCCCTGGCTCATGTTTTCCAGTGCCGCTTCCAGCACGCGCTGGTTGAAGCGCAGATCCTGCGCCGCCTCGCCGACGATGGCGGCGACCGTATCGAGTTCATCGCGGCGCTGCTGCCGCACCACTTGCAGCAGCAGGCGCGCGGAAGCGGCGCCGATCACCGCCGCCAGCTCGTGCTCCACTTCGGCCACGCGCGAGGCGCTGGCAAAGCCTTGCGAAGGCGCATCCGCGAACAGATGCTCCACGCGCTCGGCCGGCAGAAAGCGCAGCGCCAGCGCATGCAGCTCGGCGATGCCGATACCATCCACCACCGCAGGCTTGCGTGCACGCCCGAAGCGCGAGCCCGCCACCGCCAGCATCGTCAGCACATTGGCGGCCAATCCTGCCGCCACCGCGCGGCCGAGGCGACTCCAATCGCCCAATCCAAGCAAGCCATCCGGCGACAGCCAGCGCAGTCCGTACGACCAGCCGCTCCGCCACGCCGAAGCTTCCGGAAACATCGCCGGCAGCAACACGTACAACCACACCAGGGTGCCCGCGGCGAGACCGGCCGCCACGGCGCGCGGCCCGAGCTGCGGCCGATACACGGCTGCGAGCAAGGCCGGCGCCAGACCCGCCAGCGCGGAGAACGAGATCGCGCCGATATCCGCCAGCACGTCGTTGCGCGCCAGCACGCGGCTATACGCCCAGGCCAGCAGGATCACCGCGAGGATCGCCATGCGGCGCTGGTTGATCACTTCGCCGCGCAGATCGCCATGCTCATCGCGACCCCAGCCCGCCTGCACGCGCAGCGGCGCGATCAAGTGATTCACCACCATCAGGCTGAGCGCCAGCGTCGCCACCACCACCATGCTGGTCGCCGCGCTCAGGCCGCCAAGGAAGGCGAGCAGCGCCAGGCCATGCTGGCCGCGCGCCATCGGCAACGCGAGCACATACAGATCCGACGGCACGCCGCTCGGCGCCAGCCACGCATCGCCCAGGCGCGCCAGCGGCAGGATCGGCAGCGCGATCAGCAGCATGTACAGCGGAAACAGCCAGCGCGCAGTGCGCAGATGCGCACCGTCGCGGCACTCCACCACGCCGGCGTGGAACTGATGCGGCAAGGTAAACATCGCCAGCGCGCCGAGCAGGATCATCGCCGGAAAGCCGTTGCTGTCATGCGGCGGCGGCGTGGCGGTGGCAATGCCCGGCGGCAGCGGCACGAACAGCAGCGTGCCCAGCGCCAGCATCGCCGCCAGCTTGAACAGCGATTCGAACGCCATCGCCAGCACCAGGCCGCGGTTGTGCGCCATGGTCGAAGCGCGGCGCGTGCCGAACAGCATGGCGAACAGCGCCATCAGCAAGGCGACGTAGAGCGCGCTGTCCTGCCACGGCGGCGATTCCGCCACCTGCCCACGGCCAAGCATGGCGAAACTCATCGCCACCGCTTTGAGCTGCAGCGCGATATACGGAACGATGCCGATCAGCACCACCACCGTAACCAGCGCGGCGAGGCCGGAGTGGCGGCCTAAACGAACGGCAATGAGATCGGCCAGCGAACCCGCGTTGTAGTCACGCGCCAGCTGCACCAGCCGGCGCAGCACGGCGATGCCGAACAGGTACATCAGGATGGCGCCGACGAAGGTCGGCGGCAGCCACCAGCCGGAACGGCTGGCTTGAGTAACCGTGCCGTAGAAAGTCCACGAAGTGCAGTGGATCGCCAGCGAGAGCGCGTAGACGATGGACCAGCGTTTTTCGAAGAGTGATGGACGACGTTCGCCGAGCAGTGCGACGCCAAAAAGAAGGCCAAGCCAGATCAGGGCGGCGGTGGCGATGACGGTGGGGGTCAGCATGGGCGGCGCCTGTACGAGCGCATTCGCAAGCCTTGGCCCCTCACCCCAGCCCTCTCCCCGGAGGGGAGAGGGAGATGCAGGGCGCCGCGAGAATCGAACGAAGAGCACGCGGCACAGCTGCGGCATTCCGCTTGCGCGCTTTTGCCCTGGCTTTTGCTCTTGATCTTCAGGGTCCCCTTGGCACGGCGGTGAGGGCTGGACGAAAAGGCCCCGACAGGGGGCGAGGACATGGATGTCCTCGCCTTTTTGACTCGGGCAGGATGCCCGATCAAAAAGCCCGGCCAGCCCTCACGCACCCGCAGCAGCGAAGCTGCGGAGGGCGCCGCGCAGGGTGCCCTCTCTTTTTGGTTACTTTTTCTCTGGGCAAGCAGAGAAAAAGTAACTCGCCCCGCGGCAGCGGGGCGAAATACTCGCCAAAGGCGAGACACGTGTGCGTCACCACAACAATCAAACGTCACAGTCACTGGATTCCAGCCTACGCTGGAATGACGAGCAGGAGGCGTTGGGTCGAGCCCCGGCCCGTCACCCAAGTCCTCTCCCCGGAGAGGAGAGGGCGCAGAGCAGCGCGCCATCAACGTGAGGGCGGCAAACCAAGCGCCTCCACGGCACGCACCAGCCAGCGCAGCTGGACACCCTGCCGCGTATCGTAATTCGCCCCCGAATACCCCCACCAATCCCAACATGCCTGCGGATTCAAAGGCGCCATGCTGGCGCGCGTCTGAGGATACAGGACGGCCACGCCATACACGTCCGCCCAGCGGTTGAATCCGGCATCCTTCACGAACGCCTCGCCCACCGCAGTGACGTTCTGCTTGCAGCCATGAAAAGCCACCAGCAACCCGCAGGGCTTGCCCGCGAGACAAGACGGCGGCAGATAAACGTAGCCCTCGTCAGCGAGGAACGCATCCGCCCCATCGGGCTTATACGCATTCTGGTCGAAGCGGCGCAGCTCACCCTTCGCCTCCGCGGCCGCATGCCCCGGCTTGCCGAACAACTCGGCGAAGATCTCCCCCGCCGCGTCGAAACCGCAATGCCCCAGATACGGCGACACCGACTTGTCGCAGTCATCGCCCTTGGCCGCGATCGGCAGGTTATGCGCGAAATCACGCGCACCATCGTCGCGCACCTTGAAATTCTTCAAGGCCGCATCACCATCGCGCAACTTCTCGTAGAAGCTGACGGCCGCCTCCGCCACCGGCGGCGCCACCAAGGCATCGCCCTTGCCGTGCAGCACATACACCTTGCCCTTGGCCAGCGCGGCGAGCGCACCGTTATCACCCGCCTTCGCGCGCTTGCGCGCCTTGTCGACCAGGGCCGCCACGTCCGGCGCCGGCGTACCCTTCATGCAACTGCTCAAGGCCACGTCGAGCTTGCCATCGGCGCAACCGTAAGGCCCACCCGCCACCAGCGCAGCGGCGGGAAAGCGTTCCGGATAAGCGATCTGCACCTGGGTCGCCATATAAGCGCCCGAGGACAGACCTGCCACCGCGACGCGCGAAGCGTCCAATTTGAGCTGCGGCAGCGCCGCCACATCGGCAGCCTGCGCCGCGCTAGTCGAGGCGAGCAGTGCGCACGCCGCCAGCAGGATTCCCAAAAAATGCTTCATCGCTTTCCCCAAAACCATGCACATAAACCACCACGTCGTCACCCCAGCGGACGCTGGGGTCCAGCGCCTCCAAGGCACTGGATTCCGGCTTTCGCCGGAATGACGGTGTGAGATCGACGAACACATGCTTGCAACTCTCATAAGTTGCAGCGCGCTCGTCACCCCAGCGGACGCTGGGGTCCAGCGCCTCCAAGGCACTGGATTCCGGCTTTCGCTGGAATGACGGTATGAGATCGACGAACTCATGCTTGCAACCCTCAGAAGTTGTAACGCGCGCTGACATACCAGTTGCGCGGCATGCCGTAGTACGCCGTGCGGATATTGCCCACGCTGGAGAACTCCTGCCCGTCGGTCTTGTACACCTTGTTGGTGGCATTGCGCACGCCGGCGCGGAACTGCCAGTGGCCGTCCATGGTGTCGTAGATGCCGAACAGCCCGACCAGGGTGTACGCCTTCTGGCTCAGCGCCGCGTAGTTGTCCACGCTCAGCCAGGTCTCGCTGCGATACGACACGTCGCCACCCAGGGTGAGCGTGCCCGCATCGCCGAGCGTGAAGCTCTGCGTCACCGCCAGGCGGCTGGTCCACTTCGGCGAGAACGGCACGAACTTGTGCAGGTTCGGGTTGTACTGCGGATCGCCCGGGATCAGGCGGTGATCGTCGAAGCGGCCGTAGCGCGCGTCGAGATAACCCACCTGCGCCTGCAGGCGCGTGCCTTCGCCGAGTACGGCGGCGCCTTCGAATTCGATGCCGTCCATCTTCAGCTTGGCGGCGTTGATCACCGGGAAGGCGAAGGTCGGCGTGATCGAGCCGGGGTTCTGCACTTCTGAAACGCGCGCCTGGAAATCCTTGTAGTCGCTGTGGAAGGCGGCGATGTTCGCCTGCAGGCGCTGATCGGCGGAACGCCATTTCAGGCCCAGCTCGTAAGTCCACACGTATTCCGGCGCGAACTCCGGATTGCGCGCCTCGTTGGCGTCGTTGGCGCGCCCGTTGAAGCCGCCGGACTTGAAGCCGCGCGCGGCCGAGACATAGACCATGGTCTGCGCATCGAGCTGCTTCTGCAGGCTGACCGTGGGCGTCCACGCCTTCCAGCGCTTGCTCTTGTCCAGCGCCACCGTGCCGTTGAGCGCGGTGAACGGCACGCCCCAGAAGGTGCTGGTGGTGCGGTAGTAGTCCTTGTCGTCGCTGCTGTAGCGCACGCCGGCGGCCAGCGTCCACGACGGCACGAACTGCCAGTTGACGTGGGCGAAGCCGGCGTAGCTGGTGGTCTTCAGATCATCGTCGATGGTGCGCAGGAAAGTGATCTGGCGGCCGGCCAGCGCAAACAGGTCGTTGGCATAGGCTTCCTGATGCGAAGGCACCGTCTCGCGCAGGTAGTACAGGCCATACACCGCCTGCAGATTGCTGCCGTTGTCGTACTGCAGCTGCAGTTCCTGGCTGGTCTGCTTCTGGTGGAAATCCACCAGCACGTCGCCAAGCTGGTACTGCGAGGCGTCGATATCGATATACGAATCGCTGTTGAGCTTGCGGAAGGCGCTGATGCTCTTCAGCGTCCACTGGTCGTTGAGCTTCCAGCTCAGATTGAGCGCGGCGCCTTCGTGCTTGAGCTTCTGGCCCCGGTCGGGATTGAACGAGGTACGGGTCTGGAAGTTGTACTTCTGGTCGAGGTCCGGCTTGTACAGCACCACCGGACCAAGCACCAGGTCGGTGCGGATCAGCGGCGAGACCGGCTGGCCCAGGGTCAGGCCAGTGTCCTGCCTGGTGTAATCGAGGCTGAGCACGGCATCGAAGCGGTCCGAGGGGTGATAGCGCAGCTTGGCGCGCACCGCCTTGGTGTCTTCGTCGTTGTACTCGTGGTTGGTGGAGGGATCCTTGACGTAGCCGTCCGTCTTGGTGGCCACGCCCGCGATCGACGCGGACCATGCGCCACCGAGCGAGCCACTGAGATAGAACTTGCCTTCGCGCCGGCCGAAGCGGCCGAAGGTCACTTCCGCCGAGCCTTCGGTCTGCTCGCCGGGATTGCGCGTGACCACTTTCACCGCGCCGCCGGTGGAATTCTTGCCGTACAGCGTGCCCTGCGGGCCGCGCAGCACTTCCACGCGCTCCACATCGAACAGGTTCAGCAGCGCACCCTGGATGCGCGAGTAGTAGACGTCGTCCACATACATGCCGACGCCCGGGTCGAAGGTCTGCAGCGCGTCGGGCTGGCCGATGCCGCGGATAAAGATATTGACCGCCGAAGACGAACCGCGCCCCTGCACGATATTGAGATTCGGCACCGCGCCCTGCAGGCCGTCGATATTCATCGCCTGCAGATCTTTCAGATCCTCGCCGCTGAAGGCGGTGACCGCGACCGGCACCTTCTCCAGCGATTCCTCGCGGCGCCGCGCGCTGACCGTGATCTCCTCCAACTGCTTGGCCTCGGTCTTCTTGGCCTCGCTTTTACTGGCATTGGGTTGGCTGGCATCCGTGGCCTGCTGCGCGTGCAGCGGCAGGCAGGACAGGCTCACCACCAGGCCGATGGCCAGACTCAAACGCGTGCGCTTCATGATTCCCCTCGCCATAAAGAGCGGCCCCTCACCCGGGCTGCCGATGCCGGGCAATGTAGGCAGGGCCGGCCGGCGGGGCACTTGTACCTTCGTACAGTGCCGTGACTGAAGGCACATACGGATACTCGCCGGCGTTCCCGTCTTCCGTCCTTAAGCGAGTCCCTTCGATGGCGTTCCTGATCGTGCTGGCCGCACTGTGCTTTCTGATGCTGGCGGCTTACCGCGGCTACAGCGTGATCCTGTTCGCGCCGCTGGCCGCGCTGGGCGCGGTGCTGCTGACCGATCCGTCGCTGGTGGCGCCGATGTTCACCGGGCTGTTCATGGACCGGATGGTGGGCTTTCTCAAGCTGTACTTCCCGGTGTTCATGCTCGGTGCGGTGTTCGGCAAGCTGATCGAGATGTCGGGCTTTTCCAAGGCGATCGTGGCCGGCACCATCGGGCTGCTCGGGCGCGGGCGGGCCATGCTGTCGATCGTGCTGGTGTGCGCGCTGCTCACCTATGGCGGCGTGTCGCTGTTCGTGGTGGTGTTCGCGGTGTATCCGTTCGCGGCGGAACTCTTTCGCCAGGCGGATATCCCCAAGCGCCTGATCCCCGGCACCATCGCGCTGGGCGCATTCACCTTCACCATGGACGCGCTGCCGGGTACGCCGCAGATCCAGAACATCATCCCCACCTCGTTCTTCGGCACCACCGCCTGGGCCGCGCCGTGGCTGGGCACGCTGGGCGCGGTGTTCATCCTGATCGTGGGCCTTGCCTATCTGGAATCGCGCCGCCGCCGCGCCGCGGCCGCCGGCGAAGGCTATGGCCAGGCGCTGGCCAACGAGCCGGCGCCGTTCGAAGGCGCGCGGCTGGCGCATCCGCTGGTCGCGCTGCTGCCGCTGGTGGTGGTGGGCGTGGCGAACAAGCTGCTTGCCGATGCAATGCCGCGGCTCTACGGCGCCACGCAGTCCTTTGTGCCGGCGGTGATCGGCGAGGCGAAGCCGGTGGTGCAGGAAGTATCCAAGCTCGCCGCGATCTGGGCGGTGGAAGGCGCGCTGCTGCTGGGCATCGTGTGCGTGCTGCTGTTCGCGTGGAAACCGGTGAAGCAGTCGTTTGCGGAAGGCAGCAAGGCCGCGGTCAGCGGTGCGCTGCTGGCCTCGATGAATACGGCTTCCGAATACGGCTTCGGCGCGGTGATCGCCGCCCTGCCCGGCTTCAAGCTGATCGCCGACGCGCTGCACGCCATTCCCAATCCGCTGGTCAACCAGGCGATCTCGATCACCGCCCTGGCCGGCATCACCGGCTCGGCTTCCGGCGGCATGGGCATTGCGCTGGGCGCGATGGCGGACACCTTTATCAAGAACGCGCAGGCCGCCGGCATTCCGATGGAGGTGCTGCACCGTATTGCGGCGATGGCTTCCGGCGGCATGGATACGCTGCCGCATAACGGCGCGGTGATCACCTTGCTGGCGGTGACCGGGCTTACCCATCGCCAGTCTTATCGCGACATCTTCGCCATCACGCTGATCAAGACCGCGGCCGTATTCGTGGCGATCGGCGGCTATTACCTGCTGGGGCTGGTGTAGCCCCATGGCGGACGACGTCGCTGGCGCTACGGAGCCGTGCATTGCGCGCGGCTCTCCACCGTTCCGCCACGGCGGGACTCGTCAAAGCGAAAGGGAGCGTACCGCGATGTCGATCAAACGAAGGGGTCTGGGCCTGCTGGCCCTGCTGTTGCTGATACCGGCTTTAAGCCTGCATGCCGCCTGCGTGGACAGCGTCGTGCTGGTGCACGGCAATACCGGCAGCCCGAGCGATTTCCAGAATACCTACGATGCGCTGGTGCAGCATGGCTATGCCGATGCGCAGATCTATGCGCCGAGCTGGGGCAACTCCCTGTGCGCGGCGTGCAATGACCATAACGGCACGGAAGAGACGCCGGTGGCGAATGCGATCAAGGCGGCGATCGCCGGCTCCTGCACGGGGCGCATCGATGTCATCGGCCATTCGATGGGCGCCACGCTGGCGGCGCATGAGATCGACAAGCTGGGCGTGTCGGCCAAGGTGGACGTGTTCGTCGGCATTGCCGGCGCGTTCCATGGGCTGTGGTCGTGCGGCAGCTATCCGTTCAACGTGATCACCAGCACCTGCGGCTATTGGGGCCTGTCGGTGGGGAGCCCGCTGTTGAACAGCCTGGCGGGGCGGCGCTTCGGGCAGAAGATGTATTCGATCAAATCGTGGATCGACGAGATCAACTGCTATGGCGGGGTGTGCACGGTGGGCGGGGTGCATACGTCGAGCATCGACGGCGAGAACGGCAGCCTGACGTATGCGTATGGGCATTATGGGTTGCTGTGGTATACGGCGGCGGATCAGGTGTCTTTGCTCCAATAGCGCCACATGTCCCTCTCTCCGTCCGGGGAGAGGGATTCCACCGGGCAAGCGGGCCGCTATCATCGGGGACTTCCGCCGAAGGAAGCCACCCCATGCCCCCGCGCTGGAAAACCCGCCTGTTCGCCGCCCTGTTGGCCTGCGCGTCCCTGCCGGCCGCCGCCGGCGACACCTTGCTGGTGCCGGATCGCGTCTGGACCGGCGAAGGCAACCAGGCCCACACTGGCTGGGCCGTGCTGATCCACGACGGCGCCATCGCCGCCGTCGGACCTGCCTCGGGCATCCAGGCACCGCCGGGCGCCCGCCGCGTCGAATTGCCGGGCGCCACCCTGCTCCCCGGCCTGATCGACCTGCACTCGCACGTCTTCCTGCATCCGTACAACGAGACGCTGTGGAACGACCAGGTGCTGAAGGAGCCGCAGGACTACCGCACCCTCGAAGCCGCCGCGCATGCGCGCGACACCCTGCTGGCCGGCTTTACCGCGCTGCGCGACCTGGGCACCGAAGGCGCCGGTTATGCGGACGTGTCGGTGAAGCGCGCCATCGATGAAGGGCTGATTCCGGGCCCGCATCTCTTCATCGCCACCCGCGCCATCGTCGCCAGCTCCAGCTATGGCCCCGGACCGCGCGGCTTCCGTCCGGACCTGGACCTGCCCGGCGGCGCCGAGGAAATCAGCGGCGCGGACGAAGCCATGCGCGCGGTGCGCGAACAGGCCGGCCGCGGCGCGGACTGGATCAAGCTGTACGCCGATTACCGCGTCGGCCCCGGCGGCAGCACCGCGCCCACGCTCACCGCCGCGGAGCTGAAGGCCATCGTCGATACCGCGCACCTGTCCGGCCGCCCGGTCGCCGCGCACGCGGCCAGCGAGGCCGGCGTGCGCATGGCGGTGGAAGCGGGCGTGGACAGCATCGAACATGGCTACGGCACCAGCGAGGCGACCTTCCGCCTGATGAAGCAGCGCGGCGTGGCCTACGAGCCCACGCTGACCGCGGTGGAAGCGACCGCCGAATACTTCGAACACTACGTGCCCGGCAAGAGCGAGCCGACCGAGCGCATGAAGGAAGCCGAGCGCGCCTTCCGCACCGCCATGAAGCTGGGCGTGACGATCGGCAACGGCAGCGATGTCGGCGTGTTCGCGCATGGCAGCAACTGGCGCGAGCCGGCGGCGATGGTGCGCGCGGGCATGACGCCGGCGCAGGCGCTGCACGCCGCCACCGATGTGGCCGCGCGCATCTTGCGCGCGCAGGACCGCTTCGGCCGCATCGCGCCGGGCCTGCGCGCCGACCTGGCCGCATTCGCCGGCGATCCGAGCGAGCGCATCGGCGATCTGCAGCACCCCGTCTTCGTGATGAAGGACGGCACCGTCTACCGCACACCCGACGACCACAAGACCAGCCTCCAGCCATGAGCCAGCCTTTCCTGATCCGCCCCATCGAGCCGCGCGACGATGCCGAAGTCGCTGCGATCATCCGCGCCGTGATGCCGGAGTTCGGCGCCGACGGCCCGGGCTTTGCCATCCACGATGCCGAGGTCGATGCGATGCATGCGGCCTATGCGCGTCCGCGCAGCTCGTACCTCGTCGTCGAAGTGCAGGGCAAGGTGGTGGGCGGCGGTGGCGTGGCGCCGCTGGAAGGCGGAGATACCGAGGTGTGCGAGCTGCGCAAGATGTATTTCCTGCCCGCCGCGCGCGGCATCGGCGCCGGCAGCGCGATGATGGAACGCTGTCTCGATGCCGCACGCATGCACGGCTTCAAGCGCTGCTATCTGGAAACGCTGACCGGCATGGACGCGGCGCAATCGCTGTACAAGCGCAGCGGCTTCACCACGCTGGGCGGGCCGCTGGGCGGCACCGGGCATTTCAGCTGCGACCAGTTCTTTATCCGCGAACTGTGAGGAGGCCGCCATGAGCAGCCACGATCCGCGCATCGACGCTTACATCGCCAAGTCCGCCGAGTTCGCGCGGCCGATCCTGGAACAGATCCGCGCCACCGTGCACGCCGCCTGCCCCGAGGTGGAGGAAACGCTGAAATGGAGCATGCCCTACTTCAGCTACCAGGGCGCGCTAATGTGCGGCATGGCGGCGTTCAAGCAGCATGCGAGCCTGCATTTCTGGCACTACAAGGAATTGTTCGGCGCAGCGGCCGATGATGCCGACGAAGGCATGGGCCAGTTCGGCAAGCTCGCTTCCGTGCGCGACCTGCCGTCGAAGAAAGAACTCAGCGCTTACGTAAAGAAGGCGATGGCGCTGATCGAAGGCGGCGCCAAACGAGCCCGCCCGAAGGCCGCAGCGAAACCGGCTTTGCCCGTGCCGGATGATCTCGCCGCCCTGCTCGCGCAGAAGAAGCATGCCGCCGCGCGCAAGACCTTCGAGAGCTTCAGCGCCAGCATGCAGCGCGAATACATCGAGTGGATCGGCGAAGCCAAGACCGACGCCACCCGCCAGAAACGCCTCGCCACCACACTCGAATGGCTGGCCGAGGGCAAGCAGCGCAACTGGAAGTACATGTGAATACGCGACCCCAGCTCACTTTCGCCGTCGAGGATCCGGGCACGCCCGATATCCTGCCGCTGACCCAGCAATTGGACGGCTATCTGGCCGAGCTGTATCCCACCGCCAATATCCAGCCCGTGGCATTGGATGAATTGCGCCAGGCCAAGGTCACCTTCGTTACCGCCCGCGTGGACGGCACGCCGGTGGCCTGCGGTGCCTGCGTCGACGAGGGCGAGTATGTGGAGGTCAAGCGCATGTACGTGCTGCCGGCCTGCCGCGGACTGGGCCTGGGCAAGCAGCTGCTGGAAGCGCTGGAGCGCTACGTGCGCGACCGCGGCGGCCGCGTGATCCGCCTGGAAACCGGCACGGCCCAGGCCGAGGCGCTGGAGCTGTACGAACGCGCCGGCTATCGCCGCTGCCCGCCGTTCGGCAGCCATCGCGCCAATCCCCAGAGTGTCTGCATGGAAAAGGTGCTCGCATGATCCGCATCGCCACCGCCGCGGACGCCGCGGCGATCCATGCCATCTACACGCCGCACGTGCTGCAGGGCATGGCCACGTTCGAGACGGAGTTGCCCGGCGAAGCCGTGATGCGCGAACGCATCGTGGCGCGGCTGCAGCACTATCCATGGATCGTCTGGGAAGAACAGGGCCGCCTGCTCGCCTATGCCTATGCCAGCCGCTTCCGCGAACGCGCGGCTTACGACTGGATCGCCGAAACCTCGATCTATGTGCACGAGGACGCGCAGCGCTGCGGCATCGCGCGCAGGCTCTACGGCGTGCTGCTCGACGGCATGCGCCTGCAGGGCATCAACCAGGCGGTGGGCGTGATCACCATGCCGGGCGAGAGCAGCGTGGCGATGCACGAATCGATGGGTTTCCAGGCGGCGGGCATCTGGCGCAAGGCCGGCTACAAGCTGGGGCAATGGTGGGATGTGGGCGTGTGGCAGAAGGAACTGCAGGCGCCGGGGGTGCCGCCGCCGGCGGTCATTCCATTCGCGCAGCTGCGCGAGCGGGCCGAGTGGCGGGCCCTGCTCTAGCAAACGGCGTGGCTTCGATTAGGATGGCCGCGCCGCCCCGCCGGGGCTCCTGAGCAAGGGAACTGCCATGAAACCGCTGACCCAGAAACCCTCGCCCGCCTTTGTCGCCGTGTCCTGGGCGGCGCTGCTGGCCGGTTTTCTCGCCTTCGTGATCGGCCTGTGGAATGCGGGCATGCAGCTCAACGAGAAGGGCTATTACTTCACCGTGCTGATGTATGGCCTGTTCTCCGCCGTATCGGTGCAGAAGAGCGTGCGCGACCGCCTGGAAGGCATCCCGGTCACCAATATCTATTACGGCCTGAGCTGGGTGTCGGTGCTGCTGAGCGTCGTGCTGCTGGTGGTCGGCCTGTGGAACGCCACCCTCGTGCTGAGCGAGAAGGGCTTCTACGGGATGTCCTATGCGCTGGCGCTGTTCGCGGCGATCGCGGTGCAGAAGAACACGCGTGACAGCCAGGCGGCCGGCGGCGGCGATTACGCGGCGGAATAGGCCCCTCCCGTCCCCCCACCCACGCCCTGAACCTGGGCTCCTCGGCTACCATTCCGCTTTTCGGCATCCCCGAGGACGTACCCATGCAGCTCCAGCAGGTCAAGGCGATCATCACCGGCGGCGCCTCCGGTCTCGGCCACGCGGTGGCGCAGCGCCTGGTCGCCGCCGGCGGCCAGGTCGCCCTGTTCGACGTGAACGAGGACAAGGGCCAGGAAGCGGCCAAGGCGCTGGGCGCCGCCGCCCGCTTCTTCCGCACCGACGTCACTTCCGAAGAAGGCGTGTCGGCCAATGTGGCCGCCGCCCGCGATGCGATGGGCGGCCTCAACGTGGTGATGAACTGCGCCGGCATCCTCGGCGCCGGCCGCGTGCTCGGCAAGGAAGGCCCGATGCCGCTGGGCACCTTCGCCAGCACGGTGATGGTCAACCTGGTCGGCAGCTTCAACGTGGCCAAGGCCGGCGCGGCCCTGATGCAGTCCAACGAAGCGGGCGAGGACGGCGAGCGCGGCGTGATCCTCCATACCGCCAGCGTCGCCGCCTACGAAGGCCAGATCGGCCAGGCCGCGTATTCCGCTTCCAAGGGCGGCGTGGTCGGCATGACCCTGCCGATGGCGCGCGAGCTGTCGCGCTTCGGCATCCGCGTGGCGACGATTGCGCCGGGCATCTTCTGGACCCCGATGGTCGACGGCATGCCGCCGCAGGTGCAGGAAGCGCTGTCCGCCTCGATCCCGTTCCCGTCGCGCCTGGGCCGGCCGGAGGAATTCGCCGACCTGGTCGCCTTTATCCTCACCAACCGCTACATCAACGGCGAAACCATCCGCCTGGATGGCGCGGTGCGCCTGCAGCCGAAGTAAGCGCGCCGCGCTTGCCGGTTCCCCGATCCCTCACTCTCCCGGTCATCCCATGAAAGCTTCCGACGTCAAGAAAGGCAACGTGGTCGAGCACGAAGGCACGGTCTACCAGGTGCGCGATATCGAGCGCAGCTCGCCCACCGCGCGCGGCGGCAATGTGACGTTCCGCTTCACCCTGTACTCCATCCCCGGCACACGCAAGTTCGACCTCAGCCTGCGCGCCGACGACGACCTGAAGGAAATGGACCTGGTGCGCCGCGCCGCCAACTATTCCTACAAGGACGGCGACGCGTTCGTGTTCATGGATGCGGAGGACTACACGCAGTATCTGCTCGGGCCGGAACTGGTCGGCGACAACGCCGGCTATGTGGTCGAGGACACCGAGGGCTTCTACGTGCAGCTGATCGACGACGCGCCGGTGGGCCTGCAGGTGCCGACCAGCGTGATGCTGGAAGTGGTCGACACCGCGCCGGAACTGAAGGGCGCCAGCGCCACCAAGCGCACCAAGCCGGCCAAGCTCAGTACCGGCGTGGAAATCCAGGTGCCGGAATACATCACCAACGGCGAGAAGGTGTGGGTGAATACCACCACCGGCGAGTTCGGCGGCCGCGCATAAAAAAAGGCCCGTGAAGCCACGGGCCGAAATGGGCATCACCCGATTTCACCTTTGGGAGGCCGTCGCACCGAAGCGCGCCAGCCTCCCCCTTGCCGTCGCGGGCCGCGCGCTCCCGGTCGCGCAGCTCGCCTGATCTTTCGCTCCATCGAACATCGCCGGCGGACTTCCCGTTCCGCCGCGAGGTTTACGGGTCCAGCGCTTCATGCGCCGGACCCGCCCCCTGCTGACCCCGCCCGGCGCGCTGATCAGCCATGGCACTCCCTGTGCCCGGCGCCTCCATTCGCCGCAGGCCAGCCCATCCTTTGGGCAAGCCTCCTTCCAAACCCCCGTCAGACTGCTTCGGCCAGCCCCTGCGTACCCGCCAGCGACGCCGCCGGATGCATCAGCGCCAGCTGCGCGGTCCAGAACTGGTCCCACAGATCGCAATAGCGCAGGCACAGCGACTGCACGCGCGGATAGTGTTCCGGCGTCAGCGCCTGGGTCAGCGCCAGCCACAGATCGTTCTCGTGATCGTCGTCGGCCGCTTCGGCGCTCACGTCCTCGCTCACGCCGTGCACGAAGTAGTAGCCATCGTCGACATCGAAGCCCAGCGCGCGGGTGGCTTCGCGCAGCGGCGGGCTGTACAGGATCACTTCCTCCTCGGCGGCGGCGAGCAGCACCACCACGTCGAGATAGTCGCCGTAACTGTGTTCGAGAAATTCGCGCACCTTGCGCGAGATGCGGCTGGCCGGATACGACTGCCGCTGCTGCTGGCTGATGCCGTAGTCGTCGAGCACGCGCTCGAACAGCGGGTAATGCGCGTAGGCCGGATTGCCGCGGTAATAGCCTTCGGCGTCGAGGCCGGGGCGGAAACCGAATTCGTCCAGATCGTTGAGCGTGATCAGGAAGCGCGGCGCGAGCTTGGAGCCGGGCGGCAGGCGCGGTTCGAGCTGGCGCGTCTGCAGCTGCGCGGCGAGCAGCGCGTCGGTGAAGATCTGCACGATCGCGTGGCGGTATTCCAGATGGATCGTGCGCATCGCTTCGAGATCGAGCGTGCCGCTGTTGAGCACGCTGATCGCACGATGGCGCGCCACCGGATGGGTGGAGATCAGCTGCCTGAGGTTTTCGACGAAGCCGGCATTCCGTTGCCACAGTGGTGGAGCGACGCTCGCCCGCATGGCGGCGATCGCCTTTCTGCGGGGTTGATCCAGATCAGCCATCAACGAAGGCATGGTGTTCCCCCTGGGTTTGCCTGTCCGAACAGCCAAAACCAAACGTTTGGTTTTCTACCAGACGCCATGCCCCCGTGTAAAGGGCTTTTTGCGGAGCTACAACAGGTTACGCACCTGTTTACTGCATTCCCGCAGGGCTTCCTCCTCCCCGGCGATCTGCAGCCAGATTACCGCCCCCTCGATCCGCGCCAGCGCGTCCGTGGCCAGGCGCCGGGCCTCCGCCTCGCCGTGCCTGGGCGCCAGCAGGCCGGCCAGCAGATCGCGCCAATCGCGGAAAAACTGCTGGATCATCCCGCGCGCCTCCTCGCTCTCCTGCAAGGCGTCGGGCCATAAGTGAACCAGCGCGCAGACGCGGTGCTGGATGTAATAACTCTCCACCGCGTCGACCATGCCGTCCAGGCGCTGCTTCTCGCTCAGGTCGGTACGCCGCGCCTCCTCGAACACCCCGTTCTCGAACAGCCCGATCACGTGCTGCACAACTTCGATCAGCAAGCGCTCCTTGTTTGGAAAGTGGTGATAGATGCTGCCTTTGAGCAAACCCGTCGCCCGGCCGATATCGGCCATCGAAGTGCGCCGGTATCCCTTGCTCCGAAACAGCGACAGCGACACCTCGATCAAATTGGATGGATCAGTTTTCATAGTGGCCTTCCAGATTGCATAAGCCGGGCATCCATCCCGGGACGCCGCGGCGACCTACTGTAAGTGATTTGACGGTAAGCGATTTGGCCCCCTGGCCGTGCCCGTCCTTCGACCTATGCTCTTTCGCCAGGAAAAAAACCCCTCGGTATCCGCGCACTCGCGCGCGAGCTGCTTCCCACCCTCTTCAGCCCCGGTCAGGCAGAATCCACGAATCGTTTAGGAGCGAACGAGAACCCATGCCCGCCGGCGGCTATTCGCTACGTGCCACTGTCATCGAGAGCCTGCTGACCGCCAAGCGCCCCGACGTGCCGCCGCGCGTCGTGCTGCGCAATACCGCGGCGGTGATCCTGCCGTTGGGACTGGGCCTCGCCACCGGCCATGCCGGGATCGGCCTCGGCGTCGCCGCCGGCGCCCTGGACACCATGTTCTCGGACCAGCCCGGCCCCTATCGCCAGCGCATATGGCAGCTGCTGCTCGCCTCGCTGGCCGCGGGGCTGGCCTCGGTGCTGGGCTTCCTGCTCGGCGACCAGCTCGCGCCCATGCTGGTGGCCACGGCCGTGTTCGGCTTCTTCGGCGGACTGCTGGTGGTGTTCGGCACCGATATCGCGCGCGTCGGCATGACCAGCATGATCCTGCTCGTGGTCACGGCCGCTTCGCCCACCACGCTGGCCGGCGCGCTCGGCGGCGCGGGGCTGATCTTCGCCGGCGGCCTGCTGCTGGCGCTGTTCTCGGTGGCGGCCTGGCCGCTGCAGCGCTATCGCCCCGAGCGGCATGCGCTGGCCGCGGTGTATCGCGGCCTGTCCAGCCTGGCCCGGCAGCAGGCGCATGACGATGCCGACGTGCCCGCGCTCACCGATGCGATGACCACGCTGCAGCACACCCTGCTCGGCCGCCATCACGCCACCGGGCGCGCGATGGAAGCGTTCCGCGTGCTGCTGGAAATCGCCGAGCGCATCCGCCTCGAACTGACCGCGATGGCCGAACTGCGCGCCAATCCCGGCGTGCATGCGATGTTCCGCGGCGACGCGGCGCGCGTGCTCGCCGCGATCGCCGATGCGCTGGAAGCGGCCGAGCCGCCGCAACAGGCCGAACGCGCGCTGCAGACCCTGCAGGCCAGCGAGAACGCCCTGCTCGGGCGCGGCGGTTCCGGCGAAGGGCTGGCCGCGCATATCCACGCGCTGTCGGGCCAGCTCGCGGCCGCGGTGCGCAATGCCAACTGGGCCGGCAGCCGCGGCGAACTGCGCGCGTCCGCGGCGGAAACGCCGCTGCCGGCGGCGCTGCGTGCGGATTCGGCGCTGTCGATCCTGCGCGCCAATCTCACCCCGCAGTCGGTGGCGTTCCGCCATGCGGTGCGCAGCGCGATCTGCCTGAGCGCCGCGCTGTTCATCGCGCGCAAGCTGGCGCTGCCGCATGGCTACTGGCTGCCGATGACGGCGGCGATCGTGCTGCGGCCGGATTTCGGGGCCACGTTCAACTTCGGCCTGCTGCGCGTGGTGGGCACCGTGCTCGGCCTGGTGCTGACCACGGCGGTGCTGCATTTCACGCCGCACGATCCGTGGGCGCATCTGGCGGTGATGGCGGTGCTGTGCATGGGCTTCCGCTATCTGGCCAATGCGCATTACGGCATCGCGGTGGCGGCGCTCACCGGCACGGTGGTGATCCTGCTGTCGTTCGAAGGCGTCAATTCCAGCGCCGCGGTGGCGGACCGCGTGCTCAACACCGCGCTCGGCTGCGGCATGGCTCTGCTCGCCTATGTGCTGTGGCCGACCTGGGAACGCGGCCGCGCGCGCGCCGCGCTGGGCGACATGCTGGACGCCTACGCCGGCTATCTGCAGGCGCTGGCCCGTCCCGGCCGCCGCGACGCGCAGCGCGAGGCGCGCACTGCCGCCCGCACTGCACGCACCAATGCGCAGGCTTCGCTTGACCGCATGCGCGCCGAACCGGCCACGCCGCCGCGCCTGCTCGACCTCGCCGGCACCCTGTTCGCCAACAGCAACCGCCTGGCGCGCACGGCGATGACCTTGGAAGCGGTGATCGACGATCACGAGGCGCTGCCTGAAGCCACCGAGATCGGCGCCTTCGTCGAACATGTCGCGATGGCCCTGCACACCATCGCCACTGCCCTGCGCGACCATCAGGCGCCCACCGCCCTGCCCGATCTGCGCGCGCTGCAGCGCAGCCTCGCTTCCCTGCTGGCGATGGCTGAGGACCGCCGTGCGGCGGAGCTGCTGGAGCGGCTGAGCGACCGGTTGGTCGATAACGTGAATACGCTGGCGCATATTGTGGGGCGCGGCGAGCGCGAGAAGGCCGCGACTGCGGCGTGAGTAGGTGGCGGGGGCCGCCTTTGGTATCGCCTGGTTTTTGCGTGGTCGCGACTTGGCCGCTTATGCAGCGGGCACTTCGGACGCCTGCCCTTTGCTCGTCATTCCGGCGCAGGCCTTCATAGCCCGTCATTCCTGCGTAGGCAGGAATCCAGTGACTGTGTCGCTTGGTTGTCGCGATACCGCAACCTGGCCGCTTATGCAGCGGGCATTTCGGACGCCTGCCGGCGCCCGAGTCACTTTCTCTCTGCTGGCTCAGAGAGAAAGTAACCAAAGAGAGATAGCCTCAGAGCAAAGGCTCGCGACGCGACTAGAAGGAGCAATGACGGCCGTGGAAACGGATTAACCAGAGTCGACACGAAGCGGGCGAGCGGTTTCGGGACGCGCCCTTCGAGGTGCCGTCGCGGAGAGGACGTTCAAGAACCGAGGCCAGCTTTGGCTCTTTGCTCCTGCATGCGACACCACAGCATTCTCCCTCTCCCATCGGGAGAGGGTCGGGGTGAGGGTTCGGGCGGAGCGCAACGCACAGCGCTACCTCAGTTCTTGAACATCCTCTCGGCAACGGCACCTCGAAGGGCGCGCTACGTAAACGCACCCTCGCTTCGTGTCGACTCTGGTTAAGCCGTTTCCACGGCCGTCACTGCTCGTTCTAGTCGCGTCGCGAGCCGTTGGCTCTTGGCTCTGAGGCCATTTCTCTTTGGTTACTTTCTCTTTGGGCCAGCAAAGAGAAAGTGACTCGGGCGCCGGCAGGCGTCCGAAATGCCCGCTGCATAAGCGGCCAGGTCGCGGTATCGCGACAATCAGGCGATACCGTCACTGGATTCCTGCCTGCGCAGGAATGACGAGCAAAAGGCAGGCGTCCGAAATGCCCGCTGCATAAGCGGCCAGGTCGCGGTAGCGCGACAATCAGGCGATACAGTCGCTGGATTCCTGCCTGCGCTGGAATGACGAGCAAAGGCGGATTCCGGCCTACGCCGGAATGACGAGCAATGAAGGCCTGCGCCGGAACGGCGAGCAAAAGGCGGGCGTCCGAAATGCCCGCTGCATAAGCGGCCAGTTCGCGACCACGCAAAAACCAAGCGATACCAAAGGCGGCCCCCGCCGCCGCCCACCAATGAACGCGGTTTTGCCGCGCCGCGACAAGGCACCACCGCGCCAAGCGCCTACACTCGCGGCATGCTCAAGATCGATACCCACGCCCACGTCCTGCCGCGCGACTGGCCGAATCTTGCGGCCAAGTTCGACGACCTGCGCTTCCCCGTGATGACCCATCACGACGGCCGCCACCGCATCTACAAAGACGGGAAATTCTTCCGCGAAGTGTGGGAATCGGCCTTCGATCCGCAGCACCGCATCGACGACTACGCGCGCTTCGGCGTCTCGGTACAGGTCGTCTCCACCGTGCCGGTGCTGTTCTCCTACTGGGCGCCGGGCTACCAGGCGCTGGAACTGCATCGCCATCTCAACGACAACATCGCCGGCCTCTGCCGCGACTATCCGCGCCACTACGCCGGCATCGCCACCGTGCCGCTGCAGTCGCCGGACCTGGCCATCCGCGAACTGGAGCGCTGCATCGATGAGCTCGGCCTGCACGGCGTGCAGGTGGGCTCGCACTGCAACGACTGGAACCTGGACGCGCCGGAGCTGTTCCCGTTCTTCGAGGCCGCCGCCGATCTGGGCGCCGCGGTGATGGTGCATCCCTGGGACATGATGGGCGCGGCCAGCATGCCCAAGTACTGGCTGCCCTGGCTGGTCGGCATGCCGGCCGAACAATCGCGCGCGGCCTGCTGCCTGGTATTCGGCGGCGTGCTGGAGCGGCTGCCGCGGCTGCGCGTGATGCTGGCCCATGGCGGCGGCAGTTTTCCCTCGACCATCGGGCGCATCGAGCACGGCTTCCGCATGCGGCCGGACCTGGTCGCCACCGACAATCCGCGCAACCCGCGCGAATACCTCAAACGGCTGTATTTCGACTCCTGCGTGCACGATCCCCAGGCCCTGCGCTATCTGCTGGATGTGACCGGCGTCGAGCGCGTGATGCTCGGCACGGATTATCCTTTCCCGCTGGGGGAGCAGCACCCGGGCAGCGGCATCGAGGCCCTGGGTCTGGACGAGGCGGCGCGAGCGCGCCTGTTCCACGGCACGGCACTGGATTGGCTGGGCCTGCCCCTTTACCGCTTCGCACCCGACTGACTTTTACGAGAGCACACCCGGCATGAGTTTCCTGCGCAACACCCTCCTGGCCAGCGCCCTGCTGCTGGCCGGCGCCGCCCACGCGGGCGAGGTGGAGATGGCCCACGGCACCGTGCACTTCAGCACGCCGGACAACTGGCTGGGCATCATGGAGACCCAGGGCGATCCGGAGCTGCGCGTGTTCCAGGTGCCCGACACCTCGCCCACCGGCAGCACCGCCCTGGCCCGCGTCACCATCACGGTGAAGCAGGTGCCGGACGTGAGCTCCTTCCAGGACTACGTGAACCAGGCCACCGCCAAGGCCAAGGGCCTCAGCGGCTACCAGCCCGGCAGCAGCCCCGCGCCGAACGCCAGCACCTATACCGCACAGGAAAACGGCGCCCAGTTCAGCTATGTGGAGCGCTACTGGTTCCGCGAAGGCCATGCCATCCAGCTGCGCTGCGTGCGCCCGGCGCAAAGTCAAGCCGGCGCGGCCTGGAAGGCGGCGTTCGACAAGGGCTGCGACGCCATCGCCGATCGGTTGAAATAAGCACCCCCAAGCCTACGAAGCCCGGGACTCGCGCCCGGGCTTTTTCTTTGCGGGCACGCTTGGCCTAAGCTCTAGCGCTGTTTCCGCGTGGGACGAGAGACCGATGCCGACCGCCTGCCAAGCCACCCTGGAATGGGCCCGCGCCCAGGACGCCGCCGACCCGCTGCGCGCGTTCCGCGACGAGTTCCTGATCCCGCCCCACGACGGCCGCGACAGCCATTACTTCTGCGGCAATTCGCTGGGCCTGCAGCCGCGCGCGGTGCGCGAGGCGCTGAACGCCGAACTGGACGACTGGGGCGCCCTGGCGGTCGAAGGCCACTTCAAGGTGCGCCTGCCGTGGCTGGACTATCACGAGTTCGTGCGCGACGACCTGGCCGCCCTGGTCGGCGCCCTGCCCGCCGAAGTGGTGGCGATGAATACGCTGGGCGTGAACCTGCACCTGATGATGGTCAGCTTCTACCGCCCCACCATGGAACGCCACGCCATCCTGATCGAAGCCGGCGCGTTTCCCACCGACCGCTATGCGGTGGAATCGCAGATCCGCTTCCACGGCTTCAGTCCCGCACTGTCGCTGATCGAACTGCAGCCGGACGAGCCGAACGGCACGCTGTCGATGGGCGCGATCGAACGCGCGCTGGCCGAGCACGGCGAACGCATCGCCCTGGTGCTGCTGCCGGGCGTGCAGTACCGCAGCGGGCAGGCATTCGATCTCAAGGCGATCGTCGAGCTGGCGCATGCCCAGGGCTGCGCGGTCGGTTTCGATCTCGCCCACGCCGTCGGCAATCTGCCGCTGCAACTGCACGACAGCGGCGCCGACTTCGCCGTGTGGTGCAGCTACAAATATCTGAACTCCGGTCCCGGCGCGGTCGCCGGCGCCTTCGTACACGAACGCCACGCGCATACCGAGCATCTGCCCCGCTTCGCCGGCTGGTGGGGGCACGACAAGCAGTCGCGTTTCCGCATGGGTCCGGAGTTCGTGCCGATGCCCGGCGCGGACGGTTGGCAGATTTCCAATCCGCCGATCCTGTCGCTGGCGCCGCTGCGCGTGTCGCTGCAGATCTTCCAGCGCGCCGGCATGGCGCAACTGCGCGACAAGGCGCTGCGCCTTACCGGTTATCTGGAATGGCTGGTGGAGACGCAGCTGGGCGATCTGCTGGAATCGATGACGCCGCGCGAACCTTCGCGCCGTGGTTCGCAGCTGTCGATCCGCGTGCTCGGCGGGCGTGAGCGCGGGCGGGCCTTGTTTCAGTACTTGATGGACCACGGCGTCGTCGGCGACTGGCGCGAGCCGGATGTCATCCGCATCTCGCCGACGCCGCTGTACAACCGCTTTGAGGATTGCGTGGTGTTCATGCAGGCGGTGCGCGACTGGGCGCACCGCCTCACCTGACTCGCCGCTCAGTGCCGCTCGCAGCGCTCGTGCTCGATGCGCTGCGGCTTCAGGCCCGGCAGATCCGCATCGTCGAAGGCGAATACGAAGAAGCGGTTCGGATTATCCGCGCCCTGCGGATGCAGGTCGTCAGTGACATCGGCCAGGAAGTCGTTGTCGTTGGCGATAAACAGCGTGTGGCGGCGGCGCCCGTCCTGGGTCACGTCCGGGCCAAAGCTGAGGCCTTCGAGCTTGGCGGGAATCTCCGACGGCATCATGCCGTGGCGGCCCAGCTCCGCGACCACGTCCAGGAACGGCGTCTTCTGCACCGCCACCGCAGCCAGCGCCGCCGCGCCGCTGAGCTTGCTCACTTCCGTGGCGCCATCCAGGTCGATCAGATACACGCGCTTGAACTTCGCCTCCGAGCCGTCGCCGAAGCCCTTGCCATCGCGCTCGTCCACCAGCAGCTGGTGGTCGTTCACCGCGAGGATTTCGCTGACGCCGTTGTACTTGGGCTTGCTCGCCGTGCCGGAATTGGTCAGCGGATACGCGTACTCGCGCACCTGGCGCGTGCGCAGGTCGATGCGCGCGATGCGCAGCACCGGCGCGCCGTCGCCGCCATCCTGGATCAGCGGCGCCTGCATCGCGCCGAACAGCGCGCGGCCATCGGGCGAGATCGCCAGGCCTTCCATGCCCTTGTTGGCGACGCGGCCCGACGTATTGCCGGCGATCTCGTCGGCGCCGCGCGGGGCGGTCTTCGCCACGTAGAAATGCGCGGGCAGCGCATAGCTGTCCAGGCGTCGGCCGCTGCGGCGATCGAATTTGTAGACGTAGGGGCCATATTCGTCGGAAACGAAGACCGCTTCGCCGTCGGCGGAAACGCGGATGCCTTCCGGATCCAGGCGGCCGTTCAGCGGCCAACCAGAGTTGCGCCTGGGGTCGGCGTTGTCGGAACGGCCGGTGAAATAGTGATGGAAGAAATCATTCGCACGCGGCGCGCCGTTCGGCAGATTCGCCGCACGGCCGTCGCCGTAGTACAGGCCGAACAGATCCCACAGCAGCGTGGTGCGCTCCAGCGTCGGCGTCAGTGCGAACGGCAGCGCGGCACCCGCGCCGGCCGGGCGCAGATCCATGCGCAAGGTGTGGAAGCGCGCGATAAACGAAGCCGTATCGTCCACCGCGCTGTCATAGGACACCGCATTCGGCCCGCGATCCGGCAGCGCCAGGAAGCTGCCGCAGCCCGCATAGGCCAAGGCCGAGCCCAGGCCACCGAGCAGGTTGCCCTGCACGCCGTTCTCCAGCGGCCTGGCGGTGCGCGCCGCGCGGTCGCCCTGGTGGGCATCGAGACTGCCGGCGGCGATCAGTTCCACGCCGGCGTGGGCCGGGACAATGGCGGCGAACGCGGAGATCAGGGCGAAAGCGAGCTTGGTACGCATGCGAGGCACTCCAGGCTGGGACGAGTCGTCGAGCCTGCTACCCGTGCATTGCCGCTATGTGACGTCCGCCCGGCCTGCCTTCCAGGCCGCGAACTAGGTACGGCTTTCCGGGTGCCGCACCTGCCCTTCCCCGCGCACCACGAAGCGCTCCACCGTGAGCGCTTCCGCGCCCATCGGTCCGTAGGCGTGCAGGCGCGTGGTGGAGATGCCGATTTCCGCGCCCAGGCCCAGCTCGCCGCCATCGCTGAAGCGCGAGGAGGCGTTGACCATGACCACCGCCGAGCGGATGCCGCGCACGAAGCGGCGGGCGGTCGGCTCGTCGCGGGTGGCGATCACCTCGGTATGGTCGGAGCCATAGCGGTGGATATGCGCGAGCGCGGTGTCCAGATCATCGACGATGCGCACGGCGATGATCAGGTCGAGATATTCGGCGGCATAGTCCGTTTCGTCCGCCGGCTTGATCGCAGGCACCAGCGCGCGGCTGCGCTCGCAACCGCGCAACTCCACCTTGCGCCGCCCCAGGGCCTCGGCGGCGCGGGGGAGAAAATCCGCGGCGATGTCCTGGTGCACCAGCAGCGTTTCCAGCGCATTGCATACGCCGGGGCGCGAGGTCTTGCCGTCCACCAGCAGATTCAGCGCCAGCGCGGGATCGGCGGCGCGGTCCACGTACAGATGGCACACGCCCTTGTAATGCTTGATCACCGGCACGCGCGCATGCTCGGCGACGAAGCGGATCAGCCCTTCGCCACCGCGCGGAATGGCCAGGTCGACGATATCGGTGAGCTGCAGCAGTTCGACCATCGCCTCGCGGCGCAGATCGGTCACCAGGGTCAACGCGGCTGGCGGCACGCCATGCGCCGCGATGGCCTGGCGCAGCAGCTGCGCGATCGCCGTATTCGAATGCACGGCCTCGGAGCCACCGCGCAGGATCACGCCATTGCCGGCCATCAGGCACAGCGCGGCAGCATCGGCGGTGACGTTGGGGCGCGCCTCGTAGATCATCGCGATCACGCCCAGCGGCACGCGCACGCGTTCGACTTCGAGGCCATTGGGGCGCGTCTCGCGGCGCGTGACCACGCCGACCGGATCGGGCAGATCCGCCACTTCGCGCAGCGCGGCGACGATACCGGCGACCCGCGCCGCGTCCAGGCGCAGGCGATCGAGCATCGCGCCCTGCACGCCTTTCTCCTGCGCCGCGGCCATATCGCGCGCATTCGCCGCAAGCAACTCGCCGGTGCCCGCATGCAGCGCGTCGGCCATCGCGCGCAGCAGCGCGCGCTTGGCATCGGTGTTCAGTTCCGCCATGGCCAGCGCCGCATCGCGGCAGGCCAGAGCCTGAGTTCGCAACTCGCTCATGAAAGCATCTCCGCCAGGACGACCAGATCGTCCCGATGCACGATTTCCGCGCCATAGCTGTAGCCGAGCACCGCATCGATCGCGCTGCTGTGCTTGCCGGCCAGCCGGCGCACCTCGGCCGCGCCGTACTGGCACAGGCCGCGCGCCACGGGCCGGCGGGTGACGTCGACGATCTCGACCATATCGCCGCGATGAAAGTCGCCTTCCGCGCCGACGATGCCGCCAGGCAGCAGCGAGGCACGGCCGCCACACAGCGCGCGCGCCGCGCCATCGTCGACCAGGATGCTGCCGGGCGCCGCCGGCGCATGGCGCAACCAATACTTGCGCGCCTGCATGCGGTTGCGCGGCGCGTCGAACAGCGTGCCGTGCAGTTGTCCGTTCGCAAGCGCGGCCACGGTATCCGTGTCGCGGCCATCGAACAGCACGGTAGGCACGCCGGCGGCGCCGGCTTTGACCGCCGCCTCCAGCTTGGTGTGCATGCCGCCGGTGCCGACCATGCTGCCGCTGCCGCCGGCCATCGCCATCACTTCAGGCGTCAGCACAGGCACGTGCGGTACCGGCGCGGCGGTGGGCACGCGGCGCGGGTCGGCGTCGTACAGCGCATCGATATCGGAGGCGATCAGCAGCAGGTCGGCGTCGACCAGGGCGGCGACGATCGCGGCGAGATTGTCGTTGTCGCCGAGCTTGAGCTCATCCACCGCCACCGTGTCGTTCTCATTGACCACCGGCAGCACGTCGAGCAGCAGCAGTTCGCGCAGCGTGGCGCGCGCATTGAGATAGCGGCGGCGATGGCGCAGATCGTCGTGGGTGAGCAGCACCTGCGCCACCGGCCGCGGCGACAGCGACTGCCACAGTGCGATCATCGGCGCCTGGCCCAGCGCCGCCAGCGCCTGGCGCGCGGCGAGGTCATCGCCGGGGATGGCGCGTTCGCGCAGCAGGGCGCGGCCGGCGGCCACGGCGCCGGAGGACACCAGCACCACTTGCCGCCCCTGTGCATGGCTGTCGCCGATAAAGGCAGCCAGGGCTCGCGCATGGCGTGGCGTCAGGCCGCCGCCATCGGCGGCCAGCAGGTTGCTGCCGACCTTGAGCACGGCGCGCCGCCAGGACGGCAAGGACTGCGCGGGCAGCCGCTCAGCCATCGACGGTTTCCCGGTCGCCATGGCTTTTCGGCGAAGACACCACGATAAAGCGCAGCTCGCCATCCGACGCATTGCGCATCTGATGCGCCGTGCCCGGCGGCACGTGCAGGCCTTCGCGCGCGCGCAGGCGATGCTCCACGCCCTGCAGTTCCAGCACCGCCTCGCCTTCCAGCACGTAGAAGAACTGGCGCGAACGCACGTGCCGGTGGCGCGTTTCGGCGGTGCCCGGCGGCATGCGCTCCTCGATCACGCTGAGGTCGAAACCTTCCAGCAGATGCCAGCCGTCGCACTGCTGGCCCCAGGTGTAATGCGGTGCGTTGGCAGTGCTGACGGCTTTCATGGCGATGGCCTCAGGGCTGGTGCGTGTCGTGAGTCAGCGCGGCCAGCCGCGCCTTCAGTTCGTCCAGCCGCAGATCGTCGCCCGCGCCGGGCGATACGCGCGCGGCAAGACTGCCTTCGGGCGTGCGGCCCGCGCCGGCCGAAGCCGCGGCATCGGCCGCGGCGCGGTAGGCATCGCGGAACGGCACGCCGGCGGCGGCCTGCTCGATCGCCACGTCGGTGGCGTACATCGCCGGCTCGATCGCCGCGCGCATGGCCGCCTCGTTCCACTGCATCCGCGCCAGCAGGTCCGGCACCAGCTCCAGCGCCGCCAGCCCGTGGCGGCAGCCATGGAACAGCGAGCCCTTGGAGAACTGCAGATCGCGCTGGTAGCCCGACGGCAGCGACAGCAGCTGCTCGATCTCGGTACGCGCCGCGGCCACGCTGGCATAGCTGGCGCGCAGCAGTTCCACCACGTCCGGGTTGCGCTTGTTCGGCATGATCGAGCTGCCGGTGGTGTATTCGGACGGCAGCTGCACGAAGCCGAATTCGGCGGTGGTGAACAGCGACAGATCCCAGGCCAGCCGCCGCAGGTCCAGCAGCGCGCCGGCGATGGCTTCCAGCACGGCCATCTCGAACTTGCCGCGCGAGAGCTGCGCATAGATCGGCGACACCTGCATGCGCGCGAAGCCGAGCGCGCGCGTGGTGTGCTCGCGGTCCAGCTTCAGATTGACGCCGTAGCCGGCGGCGGTGCCCAGCGGATTGCAGTCGATCAGCGCGGCGGTCTGGCGCGCGCGCAAGGTGTTGTCGATAAAGCCTTCGGCGAAGCCGGCGAACCACATCGCGGTGGACGACACCACCGCGCGCTGGATATGCGTATAACCCGGCAGCGGCAACGCCGGCTGCGCGGCGCGGTCGAGGCAGACTTCGGCGATCGCGCGGCAATGCTGCTCCAGCGCGGCGAGCTGGTCCTTCAGCCACAGGCGCGTGGCGACCAGGATCTGGTCGTTGCGGCTGCGGCCGGTATGCACGCGGCGGCCGGCGTCGCCGAGGCGCTCGGTCAGGCGCGCCTCGATGGCGGAGTGGCCGTCTTCATAGCGCTCGTCCAGCACGAAGTCGCCGGTGCGGAAATCCTCGGCCAGCGCATCGAGTTCGCGCTTCAGCGCCGTGGCCTCGTCGGCGCTGACCACGCCGATATTGGCCAGGCCTTCCACATGCGCCTTGCTGGCGGTGATGTCGTGCAGGAAGAACTCGCGGTCCAGCAGCACGTCGTCGCCGGCGAGGAAGCGCATGATCCGCGCGTCGATCTGGATGCCGGATTTCTGCCACAGGGGTTGGGTCATGGGGATGTCCTGGAAAGCCTGGAATCAGGCGTCGAGCGGAATGGCGGTGTATTCGTCCACGCCGATCGCCCGGTTGATGTTCTGGATCGCCTGGGTGGCGGCGCCCTTGAGCAGGTTGTCGAGTGTGGCCACGATCACCACGCGCCTGCCGTCCACCGATACGCTGAAACCGCCCACGTCGGCATGGTGCTTGTTCGCGATCTGGCTGACCCACGGCGCCTCGTCCGTCACCTTCACCAGCTTCTCGCTGCCGTAGGCATGGCGGAAACGCTGCAGGATTTCCTCGCGCTTCATCGGCCGCACCAGATAGAGATTGGTGGTGACGGTAAGCCCGCGGAAATGCGGCGCCACGTGCGGCATGAATTCCACCGGCAGGCCGAGATGGCGGCTGGCTTCCTGCTCGTGCGTATGGCCGGTGAGCGCGTACGGCATCAGGTTGTCGCGCAGCTTTTCCGGGTTGTTCTTATCCGACGGCGTGGTGCCCGCGCCGGAATAGCCGGACACGCCGAAGCTCACCGGCGGCGCCGCCAGCACGTCCTTCAGCGGCGCGATGGAAAGCTGGATCGCGGTGGCGTAGCAGCCGGGGTTGCTGATGCGCTTTTCGCCGCGCCACTTGTCGCGGGTCAGCTCGGGCAGGCCGTAATACCAGCGCTCGTTGAAGCGGTAATCGGCGGACAGATCCAGGATCAGCGTCTCCGGCTTCGCCGCATCGATCGCCTCGACATACGGCGCGGCCTTGCCGTTCGGCAGCGCCAGCACCACCACGTCGGCGCCCTGGGCGGCGACGGCGGCGGGATCGAGATTGGCGTAGCGCAGCTCGCCCGCGTAGCCGTCGACGTGGTCGGCGACGCGCTGGCCGTCCAGCTCGCGCGAAGAAACGAAGCTCAGCTCCAGCACCGGATGCGCGGCGATCAGGCGGATCAGCTCGGCGCCGGTATGCCCGCGCGCGCCGACGATGCCGATGGTTTTCTTGTCAGTGCTCATAAGCCTTCAATCCACCAGAGTCGCGGGACGGACCGCGCAATGCGCCACGCAGCGCTCGATCTCGTCGAAGTCCTTCAAGCCGTACCAGAACACCTTCCAGCGCTCCTGCTTGAAGCAGCCGTCGGACTCGGCGTAGTAGAAGATATTGACCTGGTTGCCGTGACGGGAACGCCAGAACAGCTGCGGGTTCTCCTCGCGCATCACCTGCCATACGGCGCGGCCCAGGCCTTCGCCCTGGGCGTCGTCGAGCACGGCGAACTTGTCCAGGTAAGCCACGCCTTCCTCCTGGGTGAGGATCATCGCCGCGCGATAGTTCTCGCTGACGTAGATGCGGTACGGCGTGGTGCGTTCGAAGTAATCCGCCACCACCTGGCGGCCGAAGCTGGATTCGATCAGCTCGCGCATGCGCGCCAGGTCGATGCCTTCCCACGATGCGTAGCGCAGCACCTTCTCGCCGCGGCGCACCAGGGTGCCGGAGCCCTTGTGGGTGAACAGCTCCTTGGCCAGCTCGGACGGCTGGGTGATCGACACCGACGAGGTCAGCGGCAGGCTGGAGAGCAGGTCGGCGATCTGTTCGATCTTCACGCGCATGCCGCCGTTGATCCACGGCTGCGCCATCAGGTGCTCGTACTCGGTGCTGAGGTTGATCGAGTCGATGATGCGGCCCTTGTCGTCCAGCAGGCCGCCGGTGCCGGTGAGGAACACGATCTTGTACGGCTGCAGCACGCGCACCAGTTCGTTGGCGGCGAAGTCCGCATTGATATTGAGGATCTGCCCTTCCTCGGTCTCGCCCAGGCTGGCGATCACCGGAATGGAACCGGCGCGCAGGCTGGCTTCGATCGGGGCGAGGTTAATGCTGCTGACCTTGCCGACCAGGCCGTAGACGTCCTGGTCCAGATAGTCCGAGGTGAACACCCCGGACGGCACCGAGGTGGCGCGCGTATCCATGCCCTGCAGCGCCTCGACCAGGCGCAGGTTCTGCGCCTGGAACACCTTGCGCACGATCGCCAGCGCCTTGGGCGAGGTGACGCGCAGGCCGTTGACGGTCTGCTTCTCGATGCCGGCGGCGGCCAGTTCCTCGTCCAGCTGCGGGCCCGCGCCGTGCAGCACGATCGGGGTGAGGCCGACCTGCTGCAGGAAGGTCAGCGACGAAGTCAGCGCCGGCAGGTCGTCGCGCAGCACCGCGCCGCCGACCTTGACCACCGCGAAGCGCTTCGCGTCGAGCTGCGAAAAGCGCTTGAGGTATTGCTGGATTTCCTTGGTGCTGCCCATGCTCGAGAGCAGGCGGACAATGGTCTTGCGGGTGTGCTTATGCGCTTCCACGGTCAACGATCCGGTAGATGGTTTGTGCGTAATGGTCGAGCTGGTCCAGCGCCACCCATTCGTCGGCGGTATGCGCCTGGGCGATATCGCCGGGGCCGTAGACGAAGGAGATATAGCCGGCGGCGGAGAACAGCGCCGCTTCGGTCCAGAAGTTCACCGCATTGCCGACCGGGATGCCCAGCTCGTCGGCCAGGTCGCGCGCGGCGAGGCGGCGGGTTTCCGCGGTGGCGGTGTCGCCCGCCGGCAGCGAATCGCCGCGGAAGGTTTCGCCGTATTCCACCGGCTGCGGCTCGACCAGGGTGCGGAAGGTTTCCAGCATCCGGTCCGCGTCCATCGAGGGCAGCGGGCGGAAGCCGAAGCGCACGTCGGCGGTGGGCGCGATCACATTGGCCTTGATGCCGCCTTCGACCTTGCCGATGTTGAAGCGCAGGCCGGTGAGTCCGCCGAAGCGCTCGTGCGCCTGCTTCTCGACGAATTCCAGCGCCGCCGTGCCCCAGCGGATCGCCTGGTGCAGCGCGCTGTCGGACGGCTTCTGCTCGCCCGAGGCATGGCCGGCCTTGCCGGTGAAACGCATCTGCACCGAATGGATGCCGCGATGCGCCAGCACCGCTTCGCCCTTGGTCGGCTCGGCGACGATCACCGCTTCGTACACCGGCTTGTCCTTGAGGAAACCGTCGATGCAGCGTGCATCGTTCGCTTCTTCGTCGGTGGACAGCAGCAGCGCCATATCGCCCTTGGTGGCATTCGCCACGGCGACCAGTGCGGCGGCCGCGCCCTTGATATCGCAGGCGCCCAGGCCGATCGCGCGGTCGCCTTCCACGCGCAGCAGGTGCGGGTCGGCGCTCCAGTGCGGCGAATCCGGCACCGTGTCCAGGTGCACGTTGAACAGGTATTTCGGCGTGCCGCGCACGGCGTAGAGATTCACCGCGCCGGCGCCGAAATCGGTGACGGTCACTTCGAAACCGGCGAGCTGTTCGCGCAGGTAGTCGAAGATGCCGCCGGTGCCGATTTCGCGCGGCGGATTGCGCGTGTCGTAGCTGACCAGGGCCCGGAGATGCCTAAGGGTGTCGTCGAGTAGTTGGCTCATGAAATCCGTCTTTGTGTCTGTTGTTTCCGGGGTGGTCATCGTCGATCGAGCTGGTAGATGCCCGGCGTGTAGATTTCCATCAGCGTGTCCGGCTTGTGCGGCGGCGTGAAGCCGTAGCGGGCGTAGAGCGCATGCGCGTCGAAGGTGGCGAGGGTGAAGCGGCGCAGCCCCTGCAGTTGCGGATGCGCGATCACCGTTTCCACCACCTGCTTGCTGTAGCCCCGCCCGCGATACGCGGGCAGGACAAATACGTCGACCAGGTTGGCAAAGGTGGCGAAGTCGGAAATCACCCGCGCGAACGCCACCTGCGCCTGGCCGAGATAGCCGCCGAAGCACAGCGAATGCTCGATGGACTTGCGCACCGTCCCGATCGAAATGCCCTGCGCCCAGCTGGAGCCGGTGGCAAGGAAATCGTGGATCAGATCGAGGTCGAGCTCGCTCTTGTCCGTACTGATGCGCAAGGTTTCGCTCATCGCTGTTCAGCCCTTGCGGTTCACTTCGGCCCACAGCGTGCTGCTCATGCCGAACAGCTTGATAAAGCCCTCGGCCTCGGCCACGCCCCAGTCGGCCGACTGCGCATAGGTCGCACCCTTGGCGTTGAGGATATGCGGCGAGCGCACTTCCACCGCGGTGACCTGGGCGCCGGAGGTTTCCAGCACCACCTCGCCATTGACCTGCTGCTGGCTGGAGGCGAGGAAGGCTTCCAGGTCGGTCTTGACCGGATCGTGGAAGAAGCCCTCGTAGACCACCTCCACCCACTTGCGCGCGATCTCCGGTTTGAAGCGGTTCTGCTGCTTGGTCAGCACGGCTTCTTCCAGCGCGCGGTGCGCGGCCAGCAGCGAGATCAGGCCCGGGGCTTCGTACACGATGCGGCCCTTCAGGCCGATGGTGGTGTCGCCGGTATACATGCCGCGGCCCACGCCGTAAGGCGCGAACAGTTCATTGAGCCTGGCCAGGATCTTCGCGCCCGGCAGCTTCTCGCCGTTGAGCGACACCGCCTCGCCGTGCGCGAAGCCGAGCGTGACGCTCAGCTTTTCGGACGGCCATTCGGCGCGCGGCTTGCACCAGCCGCGGGCGCCTTCGCCCGGCGCCTTCCACAGGTCGATCTCGCCGCCGGACAGGGTCACGCCCAGCAGGTTCTCGTTGATGGTGTAGCTCTTCTGCTTGGCGCGCACGGGGAAGCCGCGTTCTTCCAGATAGGCTTGCTCGTAGGCGCGGGTCTGGGTGTGTTCCTTCTGGATCTCGCGGATCGGCGCCACGATCTCGTAGTCGCCCAGCGCCTTCACCGCGAGGTCGAAACGCACCTGGTCGTTGCCCATGCCGGTGCAGCCGTGCGCGATGGCGCGGGTGCCCAGTTCCGCGCAGCGCTGGATGGCCGCGTCGACGATCAGATAGCGGTCGGATACCAGCAGCGGATACTGGCCCTGATAGCCCTCGCCCGCCCACACGAACGGCTTGACGAAGCCGTTCCAGATCGCCGGACCGCCGTCGACGGTGACATGGCTGGCCACGCCCAGCTCCTGGGCGCGGGCCTCGATATAGGCGCGCTCCTCGGCGTCCACGCCGCCGGTGTCGGCGAATACGGTGTGCACGTTCCAGCCGCGCTCCTTCAGATAAGGCACGCAGAAGCTGGTGTCGAGGCCGCCGGAGAAGGCGAGGACGATGTCTTTGCTCATGGCTGTTCGGAAATCCTTCGGTAGAGAGGAGACGTCAGGCGGAAACGACGATGCGCGGTTCGCAGCGCACCGGGAAATTCATGGAATTGGCGATAAAGCAGGCGTGGTGGGCGTCATCGTGCAACGCCTCGGCCTTGGCGGCGTCGCCGGCGGCGATGGTCACCTCCGGATGCAGCACCACTTCGCTGAAGCGGCCGCCGCTGGCGTCGACCGACAGCTTGCCTTCGGCGCGGTCCACGTAATGCGTGACCACCACGCCGGCGTCGGCGGCCAGGTGCAGGTACCACAGCATGTGGCAGGCACAGAGCGAGGCGACCAGCAGGTCTTCGGGGTTGTGCTTGCTGCCGTCGCCGCGGAACGCCGCGTCGGAAGAGCCGGCGATGACCGGACGCCCTTCGACGCGGATCTCGTGCTCGCGGCCGTAGCCCTGGTAGGTGCGCGTACCGTCGCCGCGATTGCCGGTCCACACGACTTCGACCGGGTAGTGGTGTTCATGCGCCATCGGCGGATTCCTGGGTGGCGATCATCAGGTTGGCGACGTCATGGTCGTGGCGCTGCGCGCGGACGCGCAGGCCATCGATCACGCCGGCGCGGTTGCGGGCGGGATGGTTCTGGCTGAGCTTGAACTTGCCTTCGATGCGTTCGATGGCGATATCCAGGCCGGTGATGGCGCCGAGCATCTTCTCGACGTGATCGGCGGGCGCGTCGTCGACGCGCCAGGGCCTGGGCTGCCCTGCTTCGTGACGATTGGTGAGGCGTTCGAGCAGCGCGCGCAGCCAGCTCTTGTCCTCGACCACGCGCAGGCGGCCGTGCACGTGGATCACCGCGTAGTTCCAGGTCGGCACTTCGCGGCCGGTCTCGTGCTTGCTCGGATACCAGTTGGGGCTGACGTAGGCGTCCGGCCCCTTGAAGATCACCAGCACCTCAGCGCCGTCCGCCTTGGCCAGTTCGTTGCCGCGCGCCACGTGGCCGTGCAGCCGGCCGTCGACCAGCTCCAGCGGCAGATGGTTGGCGGCCAGGCCCGCCGCCCCGGTGGTGATCACCGTGGCGAACGGGTAGTCGCGCAGCAAGGCCTGCAGGGCCGCTTCGCGCGTTTCCTGGAACGAACGGGGCAGATACATGCCGGCGTGCTCAGCGCTGGCCGAGCAAGGTGGCCATCACTGCCTTCTGCACGTGCAGGCGGTTCTCGGCTTCATCGACGGCGATGCAGTACGGCGCATCCATCACCGCGTCGGTGGCCTTGACGTTGCGGCGCAGCGGCAGGCAGTGGCTGAACAGGCCATGGTTGGTCAGCGCCATCTTCCGCTCGTCGACGATGAAGTGCTTGTGCGCGTCGCGGATCGGCTTTTCCTGTTCCCAGCGGCCGAAGAACGGCAGCGCGCCCCAGCTCTTGGCGTAGACCACGTGGGCGCCGCTGTAGGCCTCGTCGATATCGTGGCTGATGCGCAGCGAGCCGCCGTTGGTCTTCGCGTTGTCGTAGCCGGCCTGCATGTAGCGATCGTCCAGCACGTAGTCCGGCGTGGGGCACAGCAGGGTCACGTCCATGCCCATCTTGGTGGCGATCAGCAGGGCGGAGTTGGCGACCGCGGTGTTGAGCGGCTTGGGGTGGTAGGTCCAGGTCAGCACGTACTTCTTGTTCTGCAGGCTGCCCAGGTGTTCCTGCATGGCCAGCGCGTGGGCCAGCTCCTGGCAGGGATGGGTGATGGTTTCCATATTGATCACCGGCACCGTCGCGTACTGGGCGAAGGCCTTGATCACGCGGTCCTCGCGGTCCACCGACCAGTCCTGGAACTTCGGAAAGGCGCGCACGGCGATCAGGTCGACGTAGCGGCTGAGCACGCGCGCGACTTCGGCAATGTGCTCTTCGGTGTCGCCGTCCATCACGGTGCCGATGTCGAACTCGATCGGCCAGGCGTCCTTGCCCGGCGCCAGCACGATGGCGTGGCCGCCGAGATGGAACGCGCCCAGCTCGAAGCTGGTGCGGGTGCGCATCGAGGGATTGAAGAACAGCAGCGCCACCGACTTGCCGGCCAGCTGCTGGCCACGGGGCGAGCGCTTGAACACGGCGGCCTGTTCGAGCAGGTCGTCGATCTCGGCGCGGCTGTAATCCTGGGTGGTGAGAAAGTGGCGAAGCGTCATGTCGTGTCTCTTTCCGATCCGAATCCGAAACGACAGTCCCGTGCGACGCTCAGCGTGCGCGGAACCACTGGAAACTGCTGCCGGCCAGTCCCGGTTTCCCCTGCGTTCCCAAAAACGAAACACAAAAAAACCCGGCGCGATGGCCGGGTTCTTTGTCGTCGATGCGCATGAAACGCGTGCGACAGCCTACCCGGCCGTATGTCGGACCAGCGGTCGGCGCGCACGCGACGTCATGCCAGCAGCCATGCGGGCGCTGGTGAGGACGGTGGCGGTATAGACGGCTGAGGACATGGGTGGCTCGGGTAGAAGAACCGGCATGATGACGGGAATTTCGTTGCTCTGCAACAGGGAAGCGCTCCCAAAAGCAGGCGCCCAAAAAGAAGCCGCCGCCCGAAGGCGGCGGCGGGATTCCCCTTACGACAGGTCCGGCGCTTTAGTCCGCCGGGGCCACGTTGACCCGGACGCGCAGGCGCTCGCCCGGATCGTAGTTCAGACGCGACACATAGACCTCGCCGCGGTAACGGTATTCGACGTCGTAACCCATGATGCGGCGCTGCTCGCTCACGGCAGCGACCTGGCGGCAGTGCGTCTCGGTGCTTTCGTACTCACCGCCGCCGCTGCGCGACACGCCGTTGCCCACCGCGCCGCCGACGACCGCACCGGCCACCGTGGCCGCCCGGCGGCCATCGCCCTTGCCCACCGTATTGCCGAGCACGCCGCCGACCACGGCGCCCAGGATGGTGCCCGCGGCGCTGCCGGAACCGGGCTCGCGGCGGACCACCTGCTGGTCGTAGCACTCCTGGCGCGGCACTTCGGTGCGGGCTACGCCGTAGACGGGGTCCACGCGCAGCACATCGGCCCAGCCGTAGTGGGTGTTGTCGTCATTGGGGTAACGCGCGTCCTGCGCACCGACGCTGGCGGCTGCAAACATCAGCACCAGTGCGGGAATCAACTTGGTCATCGCGGTCCTCCGACGGGACTGTCACGGCGCTCCGTTGCGCTTATGTGAATTGCAGCAAAACATCACTGAATCGACGCTTAGAATAAAGGGTCCCCAGCGCACCCGCTTACAGCTTGTTAAGATGCCCGGCTGGCCCGCGCGCCGCGCGGCCCTCACCGGACCGGAACCGATGCCGATCACGCTCTACAACAGCCTCACCCGCCGCCCCGAGCCGTTCGCCCCGCGCGACCCGCAGCGAGTGACCATGTATGTGTGCGGCCCCACGGTCTACAACTACGTGCATATCGGTAATGCGCGCGGCCCGGTGGTGTTCGACGTGCTGGCCAACCTGCTGCGGCGGCATTACCCGCGGCTGGTCTACGCCCGCAACATCACCGACGTGGACGACAAGATCAACACCGCGGCCAAGGAAGCCGGCTGCGCGATCGGCGCGATCACCGAGCGCTATACCGAGGCCTATCGCGAGGACATGGCCGCGCTCGGCATCGCCCCGCCGGATATCGAGCCGAAGGCCACCGCGCATATCGAGCAGATCGTGGCGATGATCGAAAGCCTGATCGCCAGCGGCAACGCCTATGCGGCCGAGGGCCACGTGCTGTTCGAAGTGGGTAGCTACCCTGCCTACGGCGCGCTGTCCGGCCGCGATACCGAGGAGCTGATCGCCGGCGCCCGCGTCGAGGTCGCTCCCTATAAGAAGAACCCCGGCGATTTCGTCCTGTGGAAACCCTCCACGCCGGACCTGCCCGGCTGGGACAGCCCCTGGGGCGTCGGCCGCCCGGGCTGGCATATCGAGTGCTCGGCCATGTGCGAGGCGCATCTGGGCGAGACCATCGACATCCACGCCGGCGGCGTCGACCTGCAGTTCCCGCACCACGAGAACGAGATCGCCCAGTCCACCTGCGCCCACGGCGGCAAGGTGTTCGCGCGCTGGTGGCTGCACAACGGCATGCTTACCTTCGACGGACGCAAGATGTCCAAGTCGCTGGGCAATGTGCTGAAGGTGCACGAGTTGCTGAAGCAGCATCCGGCCGAAGCGCTGCGCCTGGTGCTGCTGCGCGGCCACTACCGCCAGCCGCTGGACTGGTCCGACGACACCGTCGCCCAGGCGGTCAGCACCCTGGACGGCTGGTACCGCGTGCTGCGCGACCTCGCCGACGTCACCCTGCCCGCCGGCCCGCTGCCGGTGCCGGAGGCGGTCGAAGCCGCACTGTGCGACGACCTCAATACCCCGCAGGCGCTGGCCGAGCTGTCGCAGCTCGCCGACGCCGCGCGCCAGGCCGATACGGCCGGCCGTGCGGCGGCCAAGGCCGCCCTGCTCGGCGGCGGCGCCCTGCTCGGTCTGCTGCAGCAGGATCCGGAGGCGTGGTTCAAGCACGGCGGCGCCGTCGAGGTCGACGCGGCACAGGTCGAAGGCCTGCTCGAGGAACGCCGCGCGGCGCGCGCCGCACGCGACTTCAAGCGCGCCGATGCGATCCGCGACGAGCTGACCGCGATGGGCGTGGTGATCGAGGACGGCGCGCAGGGCACGCGCTGGAGCGTCGCCAAGGCCTGATCCGACCAGGCACAGGCGCCCGTACAGGGGCCTGTTCGCCGTGGCTTAGTCCGAAACGCGCGATAATGCGCGCATGAACACCACCGTATCCAGCGCCGAGCAGGCGCAGCAGGACATCGTCGACGAGTTCGCCTTCTTCGGCGACTGGACCGAGCGCTATCAGTACCTGATCGACCTGGGCAAGCAGCTGCCGCCCTTCCCCGAGGACCTGAAGACCGAGGCCTACCGCGTGCACGGCTGCCAGTCGATGGTGTGGCTGGTGCCCGAGGGCGATGCCGCGCACATGCATTTCCAGGCGGCCAGCGATTCGGCCATCGTGTCCGGCCTGATCGCGCTGGTGCTGCGCGTGTATTCGGACCGTTCCGCACGGGAAATCGTCGACACCGAGCCGCGCTTTATCGACGCCATCGGCCTGGCCAAGCATCTCTCGCCGACCCGTTCGAACGGCCTGGCCGCGATGCTGGCCAAGCTGAAGTCGTACGCCGCCGCAGCGCTCTGAGCGCTGCCTTAAATCCCGCGGACACGCAAAAAGCCCCGCCAGAGGCGGGGCTTTTCAGTCCGTCGCCGAAAAGCGACGGGCCTCAGTCGCCCATCTGCTTCTGCAGATGCTCGCGGCGCTCCTGCGCGTCCAGCGAGAGCGTGGCGATGGGGCGCGCTTCCAGGCGCTCCACGCCGATCTCTTCGTCGGTCTCTTCGCAGTAACCGTAGCGGCCTTCCTCGATCCGGCGCAGGGCCTTGTCGATCTTGGAGATCAGCTTGCGGTAGCGGTCGCGGGTGCGCAGTTCCAGCGAGTTCTCCGTTTCGCGGGTGGCGCGCTCGGCTTCGTCGCCGACGTCACGCACCTCGTCGCGGAGGTTCTCCATGGTCTGGCGCGACTCTTCCACCAACTGCTCGCGCCATTCGCGCAGCTTGTTGCGGAAGTAGGCGAGCTGCCGCGGGTTCATGTATTCCTCTTCGTCGTCCGTGGGCTTGTAGCCCTTGGGCAGATCGATGGAGGTCGTGGAAGGAAGGGCGTAGCGCCCGTCTTCCTTGGTGATGCCATTGTCGAGTACGGCTGTGGAACTATTCATCGAGGACTGCGGGGTCTTCTGTTTTTTGGAGGGGATATGGCGCGCGGTAGCGGTTGCCACCTTGGGGGGCGCCACGGCGATGGCGCTCGCCACCTTGCCCTGCGGGGGCGCGGCGACGGGCTTCGGGGTCTGTTTCACTGCGGCCGGAGCCGGCGCAGCCATTTTCTTACCGACCACCGGCTTGGGCGCCACCGGCGCCTTGGCGGGCGCGGCGGCTACCGGTTTCGCGGGAGCTTGTTTCACGGGCGCGGCCTTCACCGGCGCCTGCTTGGCGGCGGGCTTCGGCGGCGCGGCCTTCTTGGCGGCGACGGGCTTGGCGGGCGGCGCGGCTTTCTTCGGCGCGGGCTTGGCGACTGGTTTCACGGGGGCCTTTTTCGCGGTCGGCTTGGGAGCCGGCTTCTTGGCCGGGGCCGGCTTCTTGGCGGCCACGGTCTTTACGGGAGCCTTCTTGGCCGCGGGCTTGGCCGGCGCCGCCTTCTTGGCGGGCGCGACCTTGGAGGCGGGCTTCTTAGCCGTCGTCTTGACGGCCTTGGCCGCGACTTTCGACTTGCTGGGCTTGACCTCTTTGGCCTTGGCCGCAGGCTTTCCCTTCTGCGTCTTGGCAGCTGTCGAACTACGCGTCGTTTTCGCCATTTCCCTTCACCATTTTGGCCTTGGCGGCCGGGTGTTATAGCCCATGTGACCTACCCCGGCAACCATGCATCTGGAATACTTCACGCCTGCTTTGCCAACCTCACCGCAAGCTGTTTCGGCAGCGTAAAACCGTCGTGACACGACTCTTACTTCTACTGCTTGGCCTGTACAAGCGCCTGTTGAGCCCCCTGCTGGGTCCGCGCTGCCGGTTCCATCCGACCTGCTCGGATTATGCACGGATCGCCGTGGCCCGCTTCGGCCCCCTGCGCGGCAGCCTGCTGGCCGGCTGGCGCCTGTTGCGCTGCCAGCCATTGTGCGACGGTGGCATGGATCCGGTGCCCGAGCAATTCACTTTCCGCCGCTGTCGCAACCACGAGGAACCTCATGTCCACTGACTGGCTGATCAAGAACGCCGAACTGGTCAACGAAGGCCGCCGTTTCCACGCCGATCTGCGCGTCAAAGGCGGACGGATCGAGACGATCGCCGGCGATCTCGACGCCCGCCCCGGCGAACAGGTGATCGACGCCGCCGGCCTGTGGCTGCTGCCCGGCATGATCGACGACCAGGTGCACTTCCGCGAACCCGGCCTGACCCACAAGGCCGATATCGCCCACGAATCCACCGCCTGCGCGGCCGGCGGCATCACCAGCTATATGGAGATGCCCAATACCAGGCCGCCGGCGCTGGACCGCGACACGCTGGAAGCGAAGTACGCGCGCGCCGCCGAGGTGTCGGCGGTCAACTACGCCTTCTACATGGGCGCCAGCAACGACAATCTGGAGGCGATCCGCTCGCTCGACCCGCTGGCCGCGCCAGGCGTGAAGGTCTTCATGGGCGCCTCCACCGGCAACATGCTGGTGGACAACCCCGAGGTGCTCGACGGCATCTTCCGCGAAGCGCCCACGCCGATCATCACGCACTGCGAAGACACCCCGATGATCGACGCGCTGCACGCCAAGGCGCGCGAGAAGTACGGCGACGACATCCCCGCCTGGGAACATCCGCTGATCCGCTCGCGCGAGGCCTGCATCAAGTCCACCCGGCTGGCCATCTCGCTGGCGCGCAAGCATGGCAGCCGCTTGCACGTGCTGCATATCTCCACCGCGGACGAGCTGGCGCTGTTTCAGCCGGGTCCGATCAAGGGCAAGAAGATCACTGCGGAAACCTGCGTGCACTTCCTGCACTTCGATGACCGCGACTACGAGCGCCTCGGCTTCCTGATCAAGTGCAATCCGGCCATCAAGACCGCGGCCGACCGCGAGGCGATCACCCGCGCCCTGGCCGAAGGCCGCCTCGACGTGCTCGCCACCGACCACGCCCCGCACCTGCTGGAAGAAAAAGCGCAGCTCTACGACAAGGCGCCGTCCGGCCTGCCGCTGGTGCAGTTCGCGCTGCAGGCGGCGCTGCAGCGCGTATTCGAGGGCAAGCTGACGCTGGAGCGCGTGGTCGAGGCGGTGACGCATGCGCCCGCGCAGCTGTTCGACGTGAAGGAACGCGGCTATCTGCGCGAGGGCTATGCGGCCGACCTGACCCTGGTCGATCCGAACAAGCCGCATACCGTGCGCCGCGAGGAAGTGCTGTCCAAGTGCGGCTGGTCGCCGTTCGAGGGCTATACCTTCAACAGTTCGATCGCCGCCACCTTCGTCAATGGCCAGCGCGTATGGGACGGCCGCCGGGTCGATCCCTCGGTGCGCGGCCAGCGCCTGACCTTCGCTCGATGAGGCGATGGTGGTGGGCCGTGTTCGCGCTGCTCGGCGCGAGCGCGGCCTGTGCGGCGGATGCCGCCTTGCCGGCCAGCGTTTCGCAGGGCGGCCTGGTGATCGCCCAGCTGCCCGAACTCGCCCATGCCAGCGTCGGCGGCAAGCCGGTGCGCGTCGGTGCGGATGGGACGCTGGTGTTCGGCGCCGGCCGCGATGAGAAAGGTCCGCTGCTGGTCAACCTCGCCTATCGCGACGGCCACCGCGAAAGCGCACGCATCGCGGTGACGGCGCGCGAATGGCCGATCGAGCGCGTCAACGGCGTGCCGCCGAAGACCGTCAATCCGCCGCCCGAGCTCGCCGAGCGCATCCGCCGCGAGCAGGCCGAAGTCGTCGCCGCACGCAACCGCGATGACGCCCGCGAGGACTTCCTCGCCGGCTTCGCCTGGCCGGTGCAGGGCCGCATCAGCGGCCGCTTCGGCAACCAGCGCATCTACAACGGCGATCCGAAGTCGCCGCATTCGGGCATGGATATCGCCGTGCCGCAGGGCACGCCGGTGCAGGCGCCGGCGGACGGCATCGTCACCTTCGCCAAGCCCGGCCTGTATCTCACCGGCGGCACCGTGCTGCTCGATCACGGCTATGGGCTCAGCTCGAACTTCCTGCATCTGTCGCGGCTGGACGTGAAAGTGGGGCAGCGCGTGCGCCGAGGCGACGTGATCGGCGCGGCCGGCATGACCGGACGCGCCACCGGCCCGCACGTGCATTGGGGTTTCAACTGGTTCGGCGTGCGGCTGGATCCGCTGCTGCTGCCGGGTATCGCCAGGCCATGAAAAAAGGCGCCCGCGGGCGCCTTTCTATCCGTTTCGAAGCTGCGCTCAGCCGCGCGGCGCACCGCCGAAACCGCCGGCGACGCCCTTGCTGGCATAGGCCACCGCATCGTGCGGATGCAGGCTTTCCTGGTGCTCCACGCGGATATGGAAATCGCTCAAGGCCGCATCGGCATCGAGCGCCTTCTGGATCCGCCGCGCGGCATCCTCGCAGAACATCAGATTGCCGCCGTTGGCCAGCGCGAATGCCTGTTCGTCCTCGCGCTTCACCGCGGTCTGCACCGGCGTGCCGAGCGCCTGCTCCGCGCGATCGATCAGCCCGATCAGATCGAACTTGCCACCCTCGGCGACGCGTACGCGCAGGCGCGCCACGCTGCGCTGCGCATGCGGCGTGGCGATGATGCCGCGCTCCGAACCGAGCCAGGCCAGCACGGCGGCATGGTCGAGCGGGCCGGCGGCATCGAAATCCTTGGCGAACTGGTCCTGGATCAGCTGCCGCGACAGCGCGGCCGAGGCCGGACAGGTGGACGAATACACCACCTCGGTGCCGTATTCGAGCAGGAACTCCTCGCCCACCATGCTCGCCTCGACGCATACCGGATACGCGCGCCAGCCGCTGTTGCCGCTGCGCAGCGCCGGGCGGCGCACCAGCTGTTCGAAGCGGATGCTGAGGCAGGCGCGGTCGGAGAGGTCCTTGTGCGATTCCAGAAACGCCTGCAGCAGCTCGCGCAGCGTCCGGGCCGTCAGCGCCTGCGAGCTCAGCGCATGCTCCACCAGCAGATACAGCCGCGACATATGGATGCCGCGCTTGTCCGGCCGGTGCAGATTGACGAAGGCGCCGACCCGCGCGCTGGCCTGTTGCGCTTCGCCGTCGCCGGCGTCGAAACGCACCGGCACCTCGATCCCGTCCATGCCCACCCAGTCCAGCGCGCCGGCCAGATGAGGCTGGGCGTGATGGGCGACATCGGGCAGCAGGCGGGCGGTTGGCTCGTGGGTGTACATGGAAAACCCTTCAGACCGGCATCGGAAGACGGGCGACGCATCGACATGCCCGGACCTGTCTATCTTGGGCCAGCGCGCCCCCGCCGCAATAGCCGCGGCTCGGAAACGCTGCGTCCGCGGCCTCAGCCGGCGCGGCGCTGCCACTGGCGCGCGGCGCGCCAGGCCTGCCAGGCCGTGCCGAAACCGCTGCGCGACAGGCCGGTGCGCAGCGCGGCCAGCGGATCGACCGCCTTGGCGGCGCGGCGGGCCAAGGCACGTCCGGTGGACGATTCCAGCCCACGGAACACGCTGAGCGGCCCCGGCAGCGCCTCGGCTTCGCGCCAGGCGGTGGACAGATCGCCGAGCTGGGCGCGGATCGCCTGCCCGCGTGCGGGATTGTCCTTGCGCAGATCCGTGCGGCTGAGTCCGAAGCGCGCCATGCGCGCCATCGGCAGCGGCAGGCGGTCGCGGTCGGCGTCCTCTTCCACGCGCAGCACGGCGAACAGCAGATGCGACAGCGTGGCGACGCGCGCCGCCTTGTCAGCGGGCGCGGCATCGCCGTACCACCAGGCCGTCTCCAGCGCGGCCAGCGCGCCATGCAGCTGGCCGCTGGCGGCGAGCTGCGCATCGAAGTCGGCGGCGGTGCCCTCTTCCAGCTGCGCCATGCCGGCGAGCACCGGCGCCAGCCAGCGCTCGGCCGGAATAAGGCGCGCGCGCTCGTCGTCGAACAGCACCTGGGTCAGCGGATGGCGGCCGCCGCTGGCGGCGGCGCCGGACAATTCCTCGGCCCACCAGTTGAGCTTCACCGCGGCGACCTGCGGTTCGCGGATGCCGTATGCGGCGGACAGCAGTTCCTGTTCCAGCGCGGCCAGGGCGATATGCCCCGGATAGCGCACGCCATCGACAAAGGCCAGCGCAATGCGCTGGCGCGGCTGCACCGCCAGCCACTTGTCGACGTAGCTCTGCAGCGGACCGCTGGGTTCGGCAGGCGTCATGCCGCGACGGTGCCGCGCTGGAGCAGCGCGGTGAGCGCGGACGGCTGGTCCAGCACCAGATCGGCGTTCCACGCATGCGGATCGCCGCCGTCGAGATAACCCCAGGCCGCGGCGATGGTGTACGAACCGGCTGCCGCACCGGCCTGCACGTCGCGGCGATCGTCGCCGACGAACAGGCAGCGCGCGGGATCCAGGCCCGCACGCTCACAGGCCAGCAGCACCGGCGCCGGATCGGGCTTCTTCACCGGCAGCGTGTCGCCGGACACCACCGCGCTCGCGCGTTCGGCCCAGCCGATCTCGCGCACGATCTCGTCGGTGAGGAAACCCGGCTTGTTGGTCACGATGCCCCAGCGCAGGCCCTGCGCCTCGATCAGCGCGAGCAGTTGTTCCACACCGTCGAAAGCGCGCGTCCGGCGAGACATCATGTCCTGATAAAGCTCCAGGTAGCGCGGCACCAGCGCCAGCCGCGCGGCATCGTCGCGCCCGGCGAAGCCGCAGGCGATGATCGCGCGCGAACCGCGCGACACTACTTCGCGCACCGGCTCGTACGGCGGCGCGGCGACGCCTTGTTCCTGGCACAGCGCCACCAGGGCGTCGTACAGATCGGGAGCGCTGTCGAGCAGGGTGCCGTCGAGGTCGAACAGCACGCCTTGAAGATCTTGCGGAAGGGATTTCATGCAGGTTTTCGCGCGCACAGCACGTAGTTGACGGAAGTGATGCGGCCCAGCCAGGCCTTGCGGTTCACCGGGTTGTAGCCCATGCCGGTGACGTCCTCCAGCTCCAGTCCGGTATGGCGCAGCAGGCGCCCGAGTTCGGACGGCTTGAGGAACTTGCCGTAGTGATGCGTGCCGCGCGGCAGCATGCGCAGCAGATATTCGGCGCCCAGGATCGCCGCGCCGAACGCGGCCGGCGTGCGGTTGATGGTCGACATGAAGACCAGGCCGCCGGGCCGCACCATATTGGCCAGATCGGCGACCAGCGCGGCCGGATCCGGCACGTGCTCGATCAGCTCCATGCAGCACACCGCATCGAACGCCGCCGGCTCGGCCGCCGCCAGCGCCGCCGAAGACTGCACGCGGTAATCCACCTGCAGGTTGGATTCGTGCAGATGCAGCCTGGCCACCTCGATCACCTTCTCGCCCAGGTCGATGCCGGTGACCTCGGCGCCGGAGCGCGCCAGCGCCTCGCTGAGCAGGCCGCCGCCGCAGCCCACGTCGGCGACGCGGGCGCCGCGCAGGTCCATGCGGGCCGCCACATAACCCAGGCGCACCGGGTTCAGATCGTGCAAGGGACGCGATTCGCCGTCCGGATCCCACCAGCGGGCGGCCAGCTTGCCGAAGCGGGCGATTTCGTCGGGGCTGACGTTGGTCGAGGCTTGCATGAGGGGGTACCTCTAGGGGGAGGGCTTGCGCGGGGAGGCCGTAGCTTAACGCGCGTGCCACTCGTGAACGGTGAAATCCCACCCGCCGCTGACATAGGCCGGATCGGCATGGACGGTGGCCATGGCCTGGGCCAGATCCTCGGCGAACAGCAGGTAGGCGCCGCCGGTGCCGTCGGCGAAACCGCCGGACAATTCCAGCCGCCCGCCGGCGCGCAGCCCTTCCAGGAAATCGCGGTGCGGCTGCACCGCGGCGGGATCGAAGCGCGCGTTGCGCATGACCATGACCAGATAGCGCTGCATCGCCGCCGCCTCAGCCATTGGCGTCGATCGCCGCGATACGGTCGCGCCACGCATGCGTGCGGGCACGGATGCCGTCCACGTCCATATCGACCAGGATGCGATCGGCCAGCTTGCGCCGCCCGGCGATCCACACGTCGGTCACCTGATGGCGGCCGGTGGCGTAGGCCAGCTGCGAGGCGATGTGGAACAGCGGCTGGGTTTCCAGATCCGACAGCCGCACCGCGGCCAGGTCGGCCTGCTTGCCGGGCTCGATCGAACCGATCTTCTCCTCCAGCCCCAGCGCCTTCGCGCCATTGAGCGTGGCCGCGCGCAGCGCATAGGCGGCATCGAAGGCCGCGGCATTGCCCGACACCGCCTTGGCCAGCAATGCGGCGGTGCGCATCTCGCCGAACATGTCCAGGTCGTTGTTGGAAGCGCAGCCGTCGGTGCCGATGGCCACGTTGACGCCGGCCAGGCGCAGCTTCTCCGCGGGGCAGAAGCCGGAGGCCAGCTTGAGGTTGGACTCGGGGCAATGCACCACAGACACGCCGGCCTCGGCACAGGCGGCGATTTCGCCGTCGGTGAGCTGGGTCATATGCACGGCGATCAGGCGGTCGTTGACCAGGCCCAGCTGCTGCAGGCGCTGGAACGGGCGCAGGCCGCTCTTCTGCTTCTCCTCTTCCACCTCGTGCGCGGTCTCGTGCGTATGCAGATGCACCGGGATATCGAGCTGGTCGGCGAGCACGCGGATGCGCTCGAAGCTCTGGTCGGACACCGTATACGGCGCATGCGGCGCAAAAGTGGTGGTGATCAGCGCATCGCCGCGGAAGCTGTCGTGCACTTCGGTGGCGCGCTCGAAGTATTCGTCCTGGCTCTTGGCCCAGGCGGTGGGGAATTCGATCACCGGCAGGCCCACCGCGGCGCGGAAGCCGAGGCGGCGATAGGTGGCGCCGATCACGTCGGGGAAAAAGTAATTCTCGTTGGCGCAGGTGGTGCCGCCGCGCAGCATCTCGGCCACCGCCAGCTCCACGCCGTCGCGCACGAACTCCGGCCCGATCACCTGCGCTTCCACCGGCCAGATGTGCTGCTGCAGCCACACCATCAGCGGCAGGTCGTCGGCCAGGCCGCGCAGCAGGGTCATCGGATTGTGCGTATGCGTGTTGATCAGGCCGGGAATCAGCGCGTGTTCGCCCAGCTCGATGCGCTCGCGCGGCGCATAGGCGGCGCGCGCCTGCGCGGTCGGCAGCACGGCGACGATGGCGCCCTGGTCCACCGCTACCGCATGGTGTTCGAGCACCACGGCGTGCGGTTCCACGGGGACGACCCAGCGCGCTTCGATAAGAAGGTCGATGGACTGCGGAGTGGTCTGGCTCATCCCGGACTCGCTTTATCGATGGTGGATACGACATGGGGCGGAGCACCTCGCGGTGGCCGCCCCATGTTCACGTGTGCGAAAGGGTTGCAAAGAGGTATTGCGTGCTTCGCACTGCGTATTTCACTGGATCCCGGCCTTCGCCGGGATGACGCATTGGCAACACCACGCGCAAAGCGCGTGGGCCGATGCGTCACTTGCCGACGCGGCTGACGTATTCGCCTGTGCGGGTGTCGACCTTGATCATTTCGTCGGTGGTGACGAACAGCGGCACGCGCACCACGGCGCCGGTTTCCAGCGTGGCCGGCTTGCCGCCGCCGCCGGAGGTGTCGCCGCGCAGGCCCGGGTCGGTCTCGGTGATCTTCAGCTCGACG
>Ga0207667_10000118_pt1 | contig 126445 bp, 165 predicted proteins | sample KBSCornC52_FD_184301 | JGI IMG/M metagenome (GOLD analysis project Ga0207667, IMG submission 184301) | Corn rhizosphere microbial communities from Kellogg Biological Station, Michigan, USA - KBS Corn C5-2 (SPAdes) (version 2) | ecosystem: Host-associated > Plants > Roots > Rhizosphere > Soil ... | reverse complement strand
CACTTAGAAAAGAGTTAGACTTTGGGCTTACTCCAACTATGGGAGTTCTTATTAAAATTGATAATAATTAATGAAGGATATTCATATAGTTTCTAAGTTGGTAGCTAGAGAGAATAACCTTGATCCTGACCTTGTAGAAGATGTAAATGCTTTTTTCTGGAAGGTTGGCGTGAGAGCTGCTCTATCATCTATGGACTATACATCTGTTTCTATTAAGCATATTGGAACTATAACAGTTTCTAAGCGTAAAGTAGACCAGATGATTATTACTCTTATTAGAAAGATAAGGAATATCCGAAAATCTACCAGATATAAGCAATCAACAACTGAATTGCTTCTGGAATTAAACTATGATAAGCTAAGAAAAGCTCTTAAACAAAGAAATATATTAGCTAAACAGTTCTATGAAAATTACACTAAAAGGATTAGTAGAGTACGTGACGTTGCTGCCGACAATAGTGAGCAACGCACCAGCAATCTTGGAAGCGACAATAACACAAGTGAAGAACGAGTTGGGGATGTTACCAGAGGAAGAACAACAGGAGATAGTGAGGAGAAGACTGATATGCTCGACGTGCCCGTTCAGCAGCTCGAATGCAGTTAGTGATGGGTATATAACAAACAGAATTGATGAGCATTGCGTTATGTGTGGATGTTCAATTAATAGAAAAACATCATCATTATCATCAGATTGTGGATTATCATGTTGCAATCCGGGAACAGAATGCGGATGTGCAAAACCAAACGTAAAAGAGTACAACACAAAAAACAATATAACACTGGAACCTAAATGGTTCGCATTTAAAAACCAAGAAAATGAGCAACAAACAGATTCAGACAAAGTCACAGATATTCCATAACTTTGCAGAGATCGTGGAATTGTTTCCTCAGTATACCATTGCGCAACATATGGTACATATTCTTCGCCCACAAACAGGATGTTACGGCTGGAGTGATACAGAGCTTTTGAGGAAGTTTGAGAAATATCGCGATGAATTAGAGAACGAGTTAGTAGATAATATTAAGGAAGATGAATAATATTGTTAACCACTACCTACAAGACGAAATTGATAATTGGAGAGCTTTAGGTATGTCTGAGAATTATATTATTGAACAACTCACTGCGAGGTACAATGACGCAATGAGGTTCTTAGAAATGATGTTACAAGAAGAAATTGGAAAAGAAAGTGGAGTACGATATACTCTTTATGATGACCCAAGCACACATAAAGAACAAAGAGAAGATGTTAATGAGAGATATGTATCTCACTAATGTTGAATGGGGATTTCGGCTAGGTATTATTTCTGCTGAGGAGTTCAAGAAACGTAATGATGAAGCAATAGATAGATACAAACCGAAGACTTGGAGAGAATATTTAGAAGATTAAAAATTGCGGGGTGGACTGGAGAGGTTCCAGCTTAGTCTCATAAGCTAAATGACGCGGGTTCGATCCCCGCTCCCGCAACTTAACTAATTACATGGAAGAAGAGATATACGATCAGGCTGCAATTATGGGGTTATTCTATGAACTTATGAGTCCTGAATCAAGAAAGGCTATATTTGGTGAACCTAAAGAAGAATCAAAGTATCCTTTGGAAAGTTATAAATTCATGATCTTAGACTTATCAGAAGATGCTCAGACTAGTGATTCCGATAGAAGTTTATCAACTTAAGTGTATTGTCATAATAGACAAAGACATTCGTAAGAAGATAAACTCATATAGTAAGCGAGAGAAATGGGAATTTAATATAGAAGATGACCATGATCTTCATGGAATGGCTATAAATCCAAATAATTTTCATACCTACTATGTCTTCTTTTCAGAAGAGAGTTTAAATGTAAATATAATAACTCATGAAATTTCTCATTTAGTAGATTACATATTAGAAGATAAGGATGTAAATGATGGAGAAGCTAGAGCCTTCTTATCAGGATTTATAAATGAGAAGATATTCGATTATGTTATTAAGAAAAAGCTATTCGTAAATAAGCACGTATAGCCAAGTGGTAAGGTCGCTGTCTGCAAAACAGTTATGCGGAAGTTCGATTCTTCCTATGTGCTCAAATAAAAACCAATGGAAGAGATACATGAAATGTGTAAACCTAGTTATACGGATAATGACTTTATCTATGCTGGGTTTATGATGGCTATTGGGAAGTTTGCTATCGAATACGATATGCGTCTTGAAGATCCTTCCTTCTATTCAGATATAGAAGATATGGAAATTGAAAAAGATGAAATCAATACAGACTATCAAATCTTCCCAAAACAACCAGATCCACTTTTTGTGAAAAATAAAAACTGGGTAGAAGACTACTACTATAATGGAAAAATAGTCAAAGTAAGGAAATTTAATACTAAATATTATCGCGTAACTGAAGTAAAACCATATGGCTGTTAAGAAAAACTTATACATATCAGCAGAGCTAGAACTTGCAGAAGAACAATTAGCTCGCTGGAAACAATACTTACTAGATAACCCCTACAATGAAGTAGAGGATCGTAAGGAATTAATGAAAACTAAAAATGGTGGAGCTTATTACGCTGTAGTACAAACTAAAGAGGCTATTCAAAAATCACTACGTGAAACCATGAAGGAATACCTTGCTATGTGCGAGGTAGTAGAAAAACTTCGTGAGAAAGAAGCTGCTGCCATAAAAGAAGTACGTGGTGGTGGAGATGTGCCTCATAGAATGAGAAATAATGCTGAAGATTAATTCTATTAATGACTTCTTTTCAAGGATGGAAAGTCTTCCGGTAGAAGGTACTCCTGAATTTGAAGAACTAGTTCAATGGGAAATAGACAAGTGTATGGGTGGAGTCACTCTCGATAATGTAGATATATCGGGGTGGCTCTATTGGCATTTAAACCATTGGAATATTCGTGATGACGTTGAGGATGAGTATGGTAATATACAGAGAAAGAAAATGCTCGCTTCCTGTAGAGATAATGAGTGGGAAGTAGGTCAATATCTTGAACAATGTCGTGTTGAGAAGAAAGGATATATGCACATTGGAGTGCGTCAGTTTGGAAAGAGTGAGATTATGGCTTCTTATATGGGCTATCATGCTGAACTCTTTGAACACACACAGAATGTAGTGGTGGGTGGTAATGATGATGACTTACAACTTATCCGTGATAAGATTGATTTTGGTATTAAGAATCTTTGGAAAGGATTACAAATTCCAAAGCTAGATAAAGATACTAAGAAGAACATGACCCGCTTAGGGTTCAAAGCTAAAGGTGGTGATGACCATGTTTGGTCTTACTTAATTGTTCGTAACGTATCAGAAGGTAACAAAACAGAAGGTCCAGCGGGTGTTACTGCGAAAGCCTATGCTACCGATGAAGTTGGTAAATTTGCTTTTGCTCAATCATTTGAAGCTGCTAAACCAGCATTTAAGTCCAAGTTCGGATGGAGATGTGTACCTCTTCTTTTCGGAACCGGTGGTAGCTTTGATAAAGGAGCTGATGCTGAACGTTTCTTCTTTAATCCTAGTGCAAACAACTTATTAGCTGTAACTGATCCTGAGACAGGACGAGAGACAGCTATTTTCATGTCAGGATTATATCGTATTGACTGTAAATATCTCACTACACTTGGTGATTATCTCAGAAAAGAAGGGAAGATAGACTGGGCTACTCCTAACTTAGATCAGATCCCTATGATGGTTTCTGATAAGGAGAAAGCTAAGGCTCTCATTCTAAAAGAACGCGAAGAGAAATCTAAAGACCCTGATAAAGTGGAGTACCAAAAGTTGATAATGTATTATCCACTTACTCCAGCAGAATGTTTCTTATCTAATGCAATTAATCCATTCCCAATAGAAGCAGCTAGAAGTCACTTAGATTATTTAAACGCAAATAATATTACAGGTAGATATGTTAGATTCTTCAGAGATTCGGCTGGAAAAGTTAGAACTAGTTATGCAGTATCTCATGACAGACCCATCAGTGAATTTCCAACCAAAGGGAATCTCGGAAAAGATTGTCCAGTGGTTATATGGGAAGAGCCTATCTCAAATGCACCACGAGGTTTGTATATTGCGGGAGCTGACCCTTACAACAATGACATTTCCGACTGGTCAGACTCTTTAGGTACAGTTGTTCTATGGAAACGTATGACAGATGTGGCTGGAGAAACCTATCAAGACATGCCTGTTGCTGCGCTAGCTTCACGTCCAAACTCAATGAATGATTGGCATGAACAAGTAGAAATGCTACTAGAATATTATAATGCCGTCTGCTTTCCAGAGAACGCTGCGGGTACATTTATTCAATACTTTGAGCGTAAGAATAAAGGACACATGTTAGGTCAAGGATTTAACATTGCAAAAGAGATTAATCCAAACACCAGAGCTAACCAAGGTGGTAAAATATATGGATTATCTCCAACACTACCAAACATTAACTACTGTATGTCGCTAATGATTGAGTATTGTAAAGAACAGATTCAAGTGGGTACACACCCTGATACAAGAGAACCTATATATAAATTAGGTGTAACTCGTATTCTTGATCCTGTATTACTTCAAGAAATTATAAAATACAACCCTGAAGAAGGTAACTACGACCGCATTGTGGCTTTCCGCCACGCTCTGGCTTATGCTAGACATCTTGATAAATATTATCCGATAATAAATATTAAAGAACCTGAGAAACCTGACAATCAAAGAAAGAATCCAATCTTAAGTTCTCCGTTTGCTATGACAATGTCAGGATTTGCTAAATCAACTAGTCCTTTTGCAGCTAGTCAACATGCTATGCGCACATTAGGAACAAGAATGTAATAGTAATGTATTATTTTGATTACATAAAAAAATAAGATGTAATTATTTCTTATATTTGCTGGTTTAATACTAAATATGGTAAGTTCATTTGCTAATATAAACCCTAATGTAAGCCTTCCGCAACAGATGATTCCTCTGTCGAAGAAAACAGATGCGTGGAAGGAAGACACTCTAAATGCTTTAGAGAACATAGGAAGCTTTCAATATCTTCATAATCTCTATTTAATAGAGAACTATGAGATGATAAAAGGTAGATTCATATTCAGACACTATCTTGAACAAGATGAGTATGCTGATATGGTACACCAATTATCAAGGGAGTTTGAGATTCCAAACTATTTACGTCATTATGATATTATCTCGCAGGTAATCAACACCTTATCAGGTGAATTTCAAAAGCGTCCAGATAATTTCCGTGTCAAAGGGTTTGATGAAAATACCTCAAATAACTATATACGTGAAAAATCGCGATTACTTACTGAGTATGTCGCACAAGATATTCAAAAGGAGATAGATCTTCGCTTATCAGAAATGGGATATGACCCTAACAAGCAAGACTTTCAATCTCCTGAAGAAGCACAACAATACCAACAAGAAGTTCAACAACAACGTCAAGCTCTCACTCCACCAGAGATTGAGAAATATATGAAGTATAAGTGGCAAGATGCTGCTGAGATTTGGGGTGAACACCAAATTGAGCTTGACAGACATCGCTTTAATATTCCTGAAAAGGAGAGAGTGGAGTTTGAGGATATGCTTGTCGCTGATAGATGCTTCAGACACTACTACCTTACTTCAAATGGGTATAACCAAGAAACTTGGAACCCAGTTAATACTTTCTTCCACAAGTCTCCTGAAATTCCAGAAGTTGAAAATGGAGACTATGTTGGACGTATTCTTTTCCTTACTACCTCAGATATTGTTGATCGCTACGGACATCTTCTTACAAAGAAACAACTCAAGAAACTTGAGAAAGAACGTGATGTTATTGGTAAAGAAGTAGGACGCGATGGATATGGAATTCCTTATGGATCAATTGTTCCATATCAAAACTATCCTGATGGTAAGATAATGACCGATGCTTTTGGATTTAATCCTGCTGCTCCAATTCCAACTCTTGATGACACCTTCTTAACAGAAATGTCAGAACATAATCCTTTCTACTTAAACACTAGAGGTTATTTAAAAGTAGTAGAGGCTTATTGGAAATCCCAAAGAATGGTGGGACAAATATGCTACGTTGACCCTGAAACTGGAATGATGACTAAGGGGCTTGTAGATGAAACATTTGTTTTACCAGAAGGATTTAAAGAAGTTAGTTCTTCATTTTACGATAATGACAATGCTGTAAATACTGTTTGCTGGACATGGGTAAATGAAACATGGAAAGGTAAAAAGATATGTAAGCATGGAACTCAGATGGAAGATGACTTATTCTTTGATGTAGCTCCACTTCCATTTCAGTTTAAAGGAGATAATAATCCTTACTACTGTAAACTTCCAGTTTGCGGTCAGATATTTAATAATCGTAACGCTCAATCAATGTCCTTAGTGGACTTGATGAAACCATGGCAGATTGGCTTTAATGTAGCTGCTAACCAGCTCTATCAGATCATGCAACGTGAAGTAGGTAGATTCCTTATTATGGATGTGAACATGCTTACTGGTATGAAAGATTGGGGTGGAGAGAATAGTTATGAGAAGTTCTTATTAGTAGCCAAGAGTCTTGGTATGACCTTTGTTGACACTTCTCCCCAGAATCTTAAAGGAGCTAACATCTCCAATACAATGCCTAGAGAAGTAGACTTAGATGAGTCTGCACGTATGATGTCAAGAGCTAAATTAATGGAGTTCTTTGAGCAACGTGCGTTATCTCAAGTAGGTATTACTCCGCAAAGGTTAGGTAATGTAGCTGCTTCTGAAACAGCAACAGGTACTCAGCAAGCTGTAACACAGTCTTTTGCTCAAACAGAATCTTACTTCACTAGATTTGCTGAGTATAAGAAACGTACTCTTAAGATGAATCTGGATATAGCTCAATACGTTCAATCTAAAGAACAAGACATCACCATCACTTATGCTAAAAGTGATATGAGCAGAGCTTGGATAAAGATGAATGGAATTGACCTATTATTAGCAGACCTGCATGTTTATGTATCAAACTCTCAAGAAGATGTTCGTCAACTTGAAATGTTACGTCAATTATTCATGACTAATAATAATGTAGGAGCCACTCCATTAGACCTTGCTACTGTTATCACTTCTAATAGTCCTGCTGAAATTAGGATTCAACTTGAAACAGCAATGGCTAAGAATGAAGAGAAGTATCAACAACAAATGCAAATGGAACAGCAGAAGATTGATACAGAGAAACAAATCGAGCAAGCTAAAATGGAATTCGAGGCTGAACAGAAACAGCTTGATAGAGAAAACAAAGTTCAGATTGCTTACATCAATAGCTTCTCTCGTCAGAAAGATAACAACGCTGACGAGGATGGTGATGGAATACCTGACTTATTAGAATATGATAAACTTTCAGTACAAGTAGATGCTCAACAATCTCAAGTTCAGCTTCAAAGAGAGAAGCAACAATTTGAAAGAGAGAAGGCAATTCTTGACAATCAAACCAAACTTCGTGAGTTAAATTTGAAGCAACAAGAGCTAGCTGTACGTGAAAAAATAGAGAATGAAAAAGTAAAAGTAGCCAAAATAAACAAAAACAAATACGATAAGAAGACACCTGCGAAGAAGAAAAAGTAAGAAATGCTATGTATTAGTGAGTATGGTGTCGTGATTTGTGTAATCATAAATAATTATCTAAGTTTGCATTCTGTAATTTATAAAACCAATTAATACAATGGATGGACTAGAAACAAGAATTGTTGACATCTCGGAAGACGCGTTAGATCAATTGTTTGACGAAACTCCAGATAAAACAGTAAACGCTGAGACACTTCTTGGAAGTAAGCGTCAACCTTCTAAACAGGCTCAATCTGAAGTAGAAGATGATGAAGAATTTGAAGAAGAAGTACCAGTTCAAAAGAAAAAGAAAGAGGCTGTACCTAAACAACCTAAAGCTAGACAAGAAGATGTCATTGAAGATGAATTTGCCGATACAGATATTGAAGAATTTGATGACTACAACGAGAACGAAGAAGCTGAGGTAGATGAGGATGAAGAAGTTGAAGATGAAGACAAGCCTAAAAAATCTAAGCGTGCTGAAAAACAAGAGCAGGCTCAGGAAGAAAAAACAGGAGTTCTCTCAGTTCTAAAAAACACTATGGATTACCTAATCCAGCAAGGAGCTTGGGAAGACTTTGAAGGTCGCGAAGAGCTCGAATTGGATGAAGAAACCTACGCTAAATTAGTTCTTGAACAAGATACTCGTCGTCTACAAAGTATGTTCGAGGAGATGGTAGATAGTACTGGACCTTATGGTAAAGCTATCATTGAGTTTGCTAAGAATGGTGGAAATCCAGACGAAGTAATCGACCTCTTCAAAGAACAGAAACAATTGAATTCAATTGATATTGATAATATCGACGGTCAGAAAGGAATTATCAAACACTATTACACAGAAGTAATGGGATGGAAACCTGAGAAGGCTGATAAATTCATTTCTAACTTAGTTCTTTCAAATGAACTTGAAGACGAAGCTAAAGAAGTAAAAGATCACTTTAATGCTTACTATCAAAAAGAAGTAAGTCGTTTAAGTAAAGAGCGTGAAGATCACGTTCAACGTCAAAAAGAAGCAGAACAAGCATTTGAAACAAACATTCGCTCTGCTATTAAGGAACGTAAAGATCTTACTCCTACTGAAAAGAAAATGGTAGAAGATCAACTTTTACGTTACGATCAGAAATTACCAAATGGTAATCTAGTAAATAAGTTCTACGTAAACTTTGCTAAGATGCAAACTAATCCTGCTGACTATATTGAGTTAGTAATGTTTGTAAATGACAAAGCTAAATACAACGAACGTGTAGCAACTAGAGAAAAAAATAAAGCTACAGCAAACGCTTACAATTTCATTAAAGGTAATGGCGCAGTAAGCAACAAAAAAGGTTCATCTTACGAACAAATAAGAAAGAATGACAAGGTCACAGGTTTTGACTTTGGCGTTCCAAAGAGAAATATTTAAACCTAAAAATTAAAATTTAAACAATGCCAAAGATTCAAACACCAAGTCTGACAGGTTTTAACAACTCCGTAGTTGTGGGCCAGACTAAGTTTGATGTGAACAAGTTTACCGACTTGAACAGTCTTTATAGCCTGTACAAGAAAGATTCTTTCACTACTTACAAGGGTATGATCTATCTGTGGAATCAGCGTAAACTGATGAACACTCCGTTGATCTCTCTTACTGAGATGAACAACTCTGTAACCTATGTAAATGGTGCTGAAGGTAAATTCCGTTATAGCATTCCTTACGACTTAGGTATGCCCTATGTAGTAGAGGATATGACTGGTGACGTAGAACGTCCCGGTATCGACGGACAGAAGTTCAAGATCAAACTTAGTGAGAACTGTTTCACTAATACAGACATTATTACCTACGACTATCGTGATGGTGTTACCCTCTACGTTACAGAAGACGAAATTTATGAAGAAAGTGACGGTTGGGTATACACAGTAACAATACCTACTTCTAACAAGACTAAGTCTTTCCCTAAACGTTTCTTACAACCCGGTACAGAGTTCTGTAAGATCACTAACGTAAACGGTGAGAACGACACTCAAAAATCTAGCATCTGGCTGCGTCAAGGTTCTTTGGACCTCGAAATGCAACTTGGAGGCGGACGTTCAGTTTACCACTGGATTACTGCTTACGCTGACATGCTGAAGGTTGACGGTGGTGATCCACGTTATGGTTATCTGAACCAATACTCTGACCTTCGTAGAAACAACTCTACTCTTGTATTCTTCAACAAAGACCAATATGGTAATCGTATTCCAGGTTCTACTAAATGGATGAACCGTGTTGAAGCTATGTTGTGGGCTGAGATGAAAATGATGGAAGAAAAAGACTTGATGTGGAACAAAGGTGGTATCGTAACTGGTTCTGGTAATCGTTCTGTTCGTGTAAACACTGGTTTATATGAGCAAATGAGAAATGGTAACCGTGTACAATACACAAACCTTACACTGGCTCTCATCGAAGAAACTCTTTCTAACTTATTCTACAATTCAGGTGTTCCATTTGAACAACGTAGAACTAAAATCATGGTTGGTACTGGTGCCATGATTGAGATCAGCAAATTACTGGCTGACGACTTCAAACACCAAAATCCGTTCTTGGTTACTGCTGGTGATGTTAAAGGTTACTTATATGGTAACTCTATGAATCTGGGCTATGGATTCAGATTCACATCTAAGCGTTTCCCTGTAGCTGGTGAAGTTGTTTTCGAGTATAACCCTGCTCTTGATAACCACTACAATCGTGTTCAAGACGGTTTGATTGGTGAATTCCCAATCGAGTCTTACACTCTGATGATCTTAGATATTACTGATGGTGGTACTTCAAACGCTGCTGGTAAAATCCGTGAAGTTGATTACCGTGTAGAAGATGGCTTTAACAGCGCTTCTAACTTGGTGATGATTAAAACAGAAGGTTACTCAGATACTATCTGGGGTTACGAACTGGGTACACACTCTCCGCTGGGTACTAAAGGTCCAATCTACTCTAGCTCTCAACGTGATGGTTATGCCATCTGGATGAAGAACATGAGTTCTATCTGGCTGAAGGACGCTACTCGTTCTGTAATCATCGAGAAGAAAAGAACGTTGTCTTAATCTTGATTATAATTACTGGCTTTGAGAGTTGTGCCTAACAACTCTCTTTTAACTTATTGGCGTAATGCCTCAAAACCAAACAAATAATGAGTACATTAATTGAAGTGAAACAAACTCCTGACCAAAGCGCCCAATCAATAGGATTGGATAAATATAATAGGAGTAAATTTCCTACTACATTTGAAATCATGCAACCCGGTCGTACCCCTGATGGTAGATGGGTTACAGGTCTTGATGAAAATGCTCTCTCAGTAAATCGTATTAATGATCCAGTATTACGTGCTGAACGTAAAGAAGAAATTCTTGAACTTAGACAAGAGTTGGAACGTCTGACAAACTTAGACCTTTCTGCTACTTCCAAGTACTGGGACACATACTACATAAAGATTATAGATAAACTTGGTCTTAATTTTGACCTTGCTACAGATCGTATAAAGTACTACGTTTTATTAGCTAACGATTATGCTGCTCCTGAACTGGATGCACGTAATAATCCTGATCTTGCTAATACTAAGTTCTATGTTCACAGATCTGAAACAGAAGAAGGCTCAAAAGCGATTAAGAGTAAGGAACGTGACAAGGCTATTGCAGCATTGTACAACATGGCTGAGAATAAAAATAAACTGGTAGTAATTGGTAAATATGTCCATGGTACCAAGGTGAAAGACTCAATGAGTGCTGACGCCATTTATAATATACTCAGAGAAAGTCTTACTAATGATAAGGAAGGTACTATTCTACGTAGATTCAATGAAGCGACTTCTAAGACAATTGAAGAACTGCAATACAAATTAATCATTGATGAAGCTGTAGCTAAACACGTAATCCGTATTAGAGATAACTATTACCAACGTGGTAATGCTACTTATGGTAAGAATATGAAGGACGTAATCAAGTTCTTAAGTTCTCCAGAAAATGCCAACGAATTCGCTTCTATTAAGGAAGAACTGGAAGAGAAGCGTATGTTCGGATAAAATAATAAAGAATGACATCTATTGAAGCTTTCAAATCTTTTCAGCTCAAGGTAAATAAGAATGATACAAACACCGACGTTGATATTAACAAAGGTGAATTTGTACTTCTATATCGTGAACAGAAGGATGCGTGGCTTAAAGAAAAGATAGAAAAATATCAATCTTCAGATAATGTCCAAGATCTTCAAGAGGTACAAATTAAACGTAAAGAATTAGAACGTTTATATAGCGACGTAGAGTTTGATGTTTTCGCCCTACCTGATAATTTCTTCAACTATATAAGTTCTTATTCTTACTGCTCTAGCACTAATTGCCCAAGTATCATAATTAGGAATATTCCATTTAAGCCTAAGAATGAAAATATGCTATTAGAGAGCACTAATACTCAGCCCTCTTTAGACTTTGAAGAAACTATCGTAGATTTGTCTGATAATAAGCTCTTTGTATACAAAAAAGATTTTAATATAGATAAGGTATTCGCATCTTACTATAGAGCAGTAGGTGATATTGACATCGAAGGATATATCAAACTCGATGGTACACCTTCTTCTAATAAGAATCCTGATCTTTCAGATACTTATGTTGATGAAATCTTAAACCGTTGCGTAAGAGAAGTTATAAGAAGATATGAAAATCCTGAAGGATTTCAACTCGCTCAAGATCGTATATTAGCAGAAAAAAAATAATAATTTTAAAACAATAACAACAGATGCAGAATCAATCGTTTAGACGCGTGTTTGTAACAAACACTCCTGTCTTACTCGCATCAGGTACAACCGTGGATCTCGCAGTAGGCCAAGTTGGTATTTTCGATGGAAATACCTACGCAGCTACTTCAGCTCCCACTTATGCGAATAACAAAGCACTCTACATCGGTCAAGGGATGCCCGATGTAAGTCACTTGCCTTTAATGGCTGGAATCCCACAAACTAATCAACTTTCTAAGTTGGTTAAAGGTAAACTGTTGAAGAAAATCCGTCGTAAATCAGCTTCTCGTGGTCAGAACCAAGTTGTAGCTGTAGGTTTCGATGGTATTGACACAACTAAAACTTTATCTGCTCGTTGCGGTGAAGTTCGTACAGTGTATGTTAAAGCAACAGGTAACCCAATTGACAAACTTTATAACAATCAAGGTTTCATCCGTCAATATCGTATCGACACAGGTTGCTGCGATGAGTGTGGTGGAGATTCTTGTGCAGACGTAGATCCTTCAGTTCTGGCTGACATTCTGGTTGAGAAGATCAACAACGATCCTAAATGGAGCGCTGGTGGTGGTCAACTATTCCGTGCTCGTAAGGTGTTAAGTTCAGCTCTGGACACTTCTGGTGCTACTACTTACAACGTTTACAACTTAGCTATCGCTGACAACGGTGACGATGCTTCTCTGGCTGCTGTACAAGTACAGTATGTTGGACAAAGTGTAACACGTATTTCTCGTGATGGTATCATCAGTACTTATCAGATTATCAAAACTGGTGGTGCTCCTGCTAACTTCACTAATGCCGGATTGTTCGTAATCAATGATTGCGGTACTTGTCCTGCTGGTTACACTTCTAATGCTGCTGGTTATATTTACGTACTGGTACGTGCTGACGCAGGTGATGGTACTGCCTTAACCGCTGTGAGCACTGCCTACGGTATCTCTGCTGCTGGTGAAAGTACAACTCGTGTATTACGTGATGCTCCTAATGGTTTATCAACTTACATCTTAATATCTAATACTGCTAACCAAGCTGCAATAGGTGCTAATGATAGTATTCAATTCTTAGGTGCTGCTAAAGGTCGTTGTGTATTAACTACTCCAACTACTACTGCATGGTCTGACGTAGGTGATCTGTTTGCTTTCCCTAAAACATATCATATCACTCTACAAGATACAGTTTGTGGTACTTCTCGTCTTGCCGAATTACAGGCTTACTATCCTGATCTTACAATTACACAAGAAGCTGATGGTCCAGTAGATTGTATTCACCAATACACTACTACAATCCTTTCTGCTCCTGCTGCTGTAGATTGTGCTGTAGATGAACTGGTTTATGCACCAATTCCTTCTTTTGGAAATGCTCAATGGGTTGAAGCAGCAGTAACTCCTGCTACAAATATCCAAGCTGGTGTGTTAATCGAAACAGCATTTGTAAATCGTATCACTGGAGATTGTACTTATGACTATTTCCCTTATGAAGCTGATACTATTCACTTACAAGTTTCTGAATACAACGCTGACTACAACGCTAGTCCTTGTGAGAATAGATGGCCAGTAAGCGAAATACAGAGTGTTAAATATCCTCAAGGTGTTGGTGCTCGTGTTCGTGATGAAGAAAAGAAATCTCTATCCTACTTCTTAGAAGAAAGATCAGTAGATCCTGCTGTACGTGAAGCTGAAGGTTATGCTCTTCAAACTAACCCTCAAACTTACTACGATCAGTTTACTATTGAGTTTGACTTCTCTTATAAGGTAGGTGGATGGTCACAAACTTACACTGACTCTTATCATTGGGCTATCTACGTACCAGAAGGTTCTGGTGGAGCTTTACAACAAGCTCTTGTTACTTACGCTGAAAGTGTTGGTAATGATGTAGAGATAGACTTAGACTAATACCATTATTCATCTTTAATAAAATGGCAGGTGGGTGCTAATACCTGCCTGCCATTAACTTTTTATGAAGGGATTTAGACAACATATATTGGATTTTGAAATAATCCCTACGGGGAATCCAAAAACTCTTGTCTTTATTGATTCATCTGATTATTTTAGAGAGCCTGAAAAGCCTCTTCTTGAAGTTACCCTTCCCGGTTACAATAAGTACTTCTTGGTAAATGTTGTAGCTAGAAAAGTAAATACATTTAATTCTAATACTATTGGACTTACAGAAATTCTGAATAAAGAATATCTAGTTGATCTTCCAGATGGTGTTTATACTTTCAAGTACAAAATCTGTCCATACGAAAATGCTTATATAGTAAAGAAATACTTTAGAACCACTCTGATAGAGAAGGAGCTAAATGATCTTTACTTACAATTAGAAAGCACTGATTGTAGTACCAAAGAAGATAGAATAAAATCGTATAGCTTAGTAGAAATACATACTTGTATCACTGGGGCTCAAGCTGTGGTAGAGAAAGATGAGAAGAAAGCTAACTCCTTCTATCAAACCGCGCAAAGGCTAATCAATGAATTAAAAGAAGGCATTTGCAATAAAAATTGTAAATAATGGGATGCTCAACATGTGGAAGAAGTAGTACTAGGTTAGCTAGAACAGTAACTCCAACAATACAGACTACTTTAAGTATACAAGTAAATTCAGAATGTCCGTATACAATGGAGCAGGTTGACTTGTGGTTAGATAAAGTAAATTGCATTAGAACTCAAGGGCTCTACACACAAATACCTAATATAACAACAAGACAAATAAATAGCTACGTAAGCTATCTCCTTTCTGCCAAGAACTATGCAAGTAAACCTTGCTACTTTGAAAAAGAACTAGAAGAAATCGAAAGCTTTATAACCGTAATTACAGCACTAAACTTATGCAACAACAACTAATCACTTTCGCTGAAAGAATACGAGGTAAGTACTTGTATGAGATAGATGATTGTAGGTTTAAAGCTGAAGAATTCTTGAAAGCGAAGTTTATAAACGATCAAAATAATATAAAGAAAATCTGTAAGATTCTTTATAAAAAACAAAAATAATCATGCCTGGAAAATATTCATGTGGTAATATCTTACCTTCTTCTTGTATACCGTTTACTGGTAAAGACTTAAAGTTCTTATCAGTAGATGAGCAACCAGCATGTGACGCTGATATAAATGATGTATTTGATAAGATTGCTATAGCAATAGATAATCTTAATCAAGCTACAGACATGGCTACACAAACATTAACTTGTGGTACTTTACCAACTACAAAAACAGTAAAGACAATACTTCAAGCTCATGCTGATAAGATCTGTGCATTGAGTGCAACAGTAACAGCACTTCAGACACAATTAAATAGTCTTAATGTAGCTAACGAATTAATAACAATTGATTTAGGATGTTTGGCTCCTTCCGCTGCTCCATGTCAGCAAGGTACAAACACCTACTCGCTTATATCTATCCTTACATTATTCAAGAATGAGATATGTGCGATTAAGACAGAACTAGGAATATAACAATAAAAATTTATAACAATGGCAGAATGCGGATGCGGTTCTCAACCAGTTTATCAGTCAGTTTCAATCTGTGACCCTTGTAATACAAATACAGGATGTCCTATTCAGCTTGATTGGGACTGCTCTATCTACCACAAAGATAATAATGAGGTAACTAACCTTACTAACTTAGCTCTTACAAACGGAGCTACTCTTAATCAGTTCGCTGAAGCTGTAGATCCTTATATTGGTCAAATAAAAGCAGCTAACTTTAATCTTCCTTGCTTAAGAGCTGACTATACAATCAACTCCATGAAGGAGTTTGCTGAAGCAGTAGACACACAACTTTGTCAATTATCATCAGATATAGACACAGTTGCAGGAGAGGTTACTACTCCAATCACTGTGACAGATACACAATCAGTTAACCTAACAGCTTCTGGTTCACTTAGTCATACACTTCAAGCTGATGTAAAGATTTCTGCTGGATCTGGTAATAGACTTTCAATTCAATCTGATGGTCTTTTCGCTTCTCCAATGGTTCTCACAGTTGACTATAATGCCAAAACAATTGGTCTTGTAGGAAGTAATACAGTGAACGTCGCTGCTCTCTTCTCTCCAGTATCAGGATTCTTAGGAAATGTAACTTCTGATCCTACTACTCCATTAGATGGTCAATACTGGTATAGAACAGATATTGGCCTTGCAACAGGTCTGAAAATCAGACTTAACGGTACTACTCGTACTATTACAACATCATAATAAAATTTAGAATATGCCTAATTGCGGAGTATGTGGTAATGATTATTTAAGATGCAACTGCGAATCACAGCAGCCCTTCTGCGAACAATGTGGAGAGGGTAATCCTTGTGATTATGAAGTTAATTCAAAGTGCGTCACTTATCATCCACTTCCAACAACAGAACCTTCAAAACTAGAAAATCTAGGAATGCCAAATGGATCTACTGCCGAGCAGATCTTTGAGGCTATTGATGATTTTCTTGGTAATAGTGCTAACGTTCCTATCACTCCTGTAGATACTCCTAGTATTGATATGCAAGCTAGTGGTACTGCCAATCACACAATAAAAGCTGATTTAAAAGTTTCTCCTGATCCTCTTAACCAATTGGAAATAAGAGCTAATGGAGTTTATGCTAAAGCTTATAACGAGAACTATCTCTTAAAAGTAGATGCAACAGATACACCAGACTATCTTGAAGAACAACTTATTGGTGGTTCAGATGGTATTGTTTCTGTGACTATGGAGAATCAAGGTGGATTGTTAGTAGCTGTACCTACATTAAATATTCAAGCATTACTTGATAAAATAAGAGACCAATATGGTGATGCCTTCTGTAATCTTGTATCTAATTGTATTAACTACATCTGGATAGCTGACACTTACGAATGTCAATCAGAAGACCTCGACTTACTTGAAAGTAAGACAATTAATAACTTACCTGAACCTGCCTATTCCTTTGAAGATGGCGGAAGAGTATATTTTATATCTGCTAATAACGTTACTGGCACTATTTGGAGTCTCGATCCTGCTACTGCTACCAACGTTGGAGATATTGTCTACTTAAATGAAACTCGTTCAGGAAGCCCTTATGGTGGTTCTGGTGGTACTTATACTTCTGGTGTTCCATATAGAGCAGATGCGACAGGTGGATCAGGTAGCACTTATGTACAAGGCTACTACTATGACAAGCCTACTAGAACATTATATATACATAGTCGTAGATCACATGGTTGTGACTATTATGATTTTGCTTTAGGAACTTGGGGTAAAATAGGAATGGGTTCAACAGGCTCCGCTTATCTCTCTACAACAACAAGTGATTCATTTACACATGGAACAATGCTTTCTAACCCTACTTCTGATCTTATTGTAACAGGATGGGGAATGGATGTTGCAACTAGAAATAGAATGGCTATTGTTATTAGTAAGTCTAGTAAAGTTCTTATAAGTGAACTGGATGCTACAGGAAGCTACACAATGGCTGGTACTACTGGTACTCAGAACCCATTTGAATCTAACTGGGGTGGTTTCTTAGCTTCAGGAGATAGAATCTTTGTGGCCAGAAATAACGTAAGTAGATATGCAAATATTGCGGTTCTTAATAGTAGCTTAACCCTAATCCTTGAGATTGTTCCTGCTATCTCTACAGTAGGATTTAATTCAAGCCCTGATTCGTATTGGCAGTCTTGTTTCATAGACAAAGACTTTAATAGATTCTATCTTAATGACTACATGGCAAGAAAGATGGAAGTGTATGACACTACAACGTATGCATTATTAAAGACTTTTGATTTTGATAATAATAGACAATATCCCACAGCACAAGTTACTCCTGGTATCAATGCTGTAACAGGTGATTTATTTGTTGATATTATATATGGTGGTATTAATGCCTCTACTTCAGATGATGCCCCATTGAACCAGATGATTTCTTATAAGATTGATAGAAATACACTAGATATTAAGAAAACATACATTGGTTCACCTAGAGCCACTACATTATTACAGCTTACTGATGGTACTGTTATTACAAGTACTATAGGTGATATAAATATTAGTAGCCCTACTACAATAGGTACTGCTGTGTTTTATCAACAAAATCCTGCTGCTCTTACTAATGGTATTATTGATGTATTTACCTTAAAAGAAGTAAACGAAGATACTTTAGTACCAACAGGACAAACTAAACCTAATGATATAAGTGATCCAGATTATATAGCTCCTCATACAGATACAACATTGTGTCCTGTAACATTTACGCTAGCCGCACCTACTAATATCATATTAAGTGCTCATAGTACAGATGATAGCTACGCTATTGACTTTGGATTAAATGATGATGTGGTTAAAAATCCTGTATTAGCTAGCATTACTGCTACTATTAGGAATGCTACAACTAGCTCTACTATTGGAACTAAAGTTTGGACTATTCCAAACACTCCAAATACTAATGCCTTCTTTGATAGTCAAATATTATCTGGTATTAGTACAGGTGACAATATCGTTGTAGATCTTGTATATAAAAACGCATCAAGTACACCTATTGCTACTTATAACAATATTGTGTCATTTGTTGCAGTTGCATAATAAATTCAAAAACTATGATTTTGTTGGTTTTTTCATAGTGTTTATGGCTGTGTTTCTACACGGCCTTTTTTTATTCAATTTTATTTGGAAATATGCGATAATATAACTAAATTTGTATAACAAAAATAATAATTAATGAGTCCAAGAAAGAATCAGAACAATGAAATAGATAAATGGATATTAGCGAACCCTAAAGCACCAAATGAAGTTGGTTATTATGGAAAGATCGCTGAGTTATTTGGTATTCATCCTGAGAAAGCTCGTAAACGCTGGAGAATGTTGCAACGTCAAGGAGCTATTATTCCTAGTAAGAAGAAGATAGAAGTAAATAATAAAGAATTTTACGTAGATAAAAATATAAACTTTATACAAACTGGAGATGTTAAAATACCTATTTCCACGCTCACTTCAACTGTATCTACAGGAGATCATGTGGTTAAATACAATGCAAATGGTACAGGCTCTGTACAAGCAACAACTAGAGAGAAAATAGAGAATCTGTCTGATCTTGTACGTGTATGTAAGATTGATACTGAGAAATACACTATTGCAGACTATGAAGTAAAGTCTTATAACGCATGGATTAAGAATGAAGCTGGTGCTATTGAGAGTCAACAGTTGTTTGCAATTCGTGCTAATCTTAAATTGAAGAGAGTTGACGATAATATTAGCAAACAAAAAGATATTATCCTTAATGAAATCAGAAAAGCTTCTGAAAAGAAAGCAAGAGTGGGTGAGCCAGTAAATGATTTTATTGATGCATTAGATAAAAAATATGGTGAAGGAAGAGATACGGCATTAGAAATTAATATTCCTGATTTACATATTGGTAAACTGGCTTGGGGTAAAGAGACAGGTGAAGACTATGATATTAAGATAGCTGTTGATCGCTATAAAAAAGCTGTCAGAGAGCTTCTTTCAAGAGTCAATCCAGCTAAATTGGAGAAAATCATATTACCTGTTGGTAATGATATGATTAACGTTGATAATAAAGGTAATACAACTACAGCCGGAACAAATGTGTCTTGTGATAGTCGTTTTGGTAAAATGTTTCAGACAGCTAAAGATCTTTTGATTGACACAATCACTAAACTATCAGAAATTGCTCCAGTAGAAGTATTAATTGTACCGGGTAATCATGATACTGTAGCCATGTTTACACTTGGTGAAGTACTTGATGCTTGGTTTCACAATAACGAATTGGTAACTGTGATTAATACTCACACGCCTAGAAAATATTTACAGTATGGCTTAAATTTACTCATGTATTGTCATGGACATAATGAGAAGTTGCAGGACTTGGGCATTATTTGTGCGACTGAACAACCCCATTTATGGGCTGCCACCAAATTCCGCAGAGTGCATGTCGGACACTTTCACCACTCTAAACAGATTAAGTTTACAGATGTTCAAGAATATCCGGGCTTTACTGTAAAAGTATTAAATTCCTTATCAGCAAATGACGCATGGCACGCTGAAAAAGGATATAACTCTCTCAAAGGGGCAGAGGCTTTCCTCTACCATAAGGATAAAGGACTTATCGCTAATTATTATTATTTGAATCAGAATTAAAAGAGCCCCTCGAAAGAGGGGTTTTTTGTTATAATCACTTTCGATTACAACAGCTAAAAAGTCACAAATTTCTATTATATTTGTACTTATTTTTTCTTATGCCCAACTTAACAAATCGCCAAATAATATCTGACATTGTTTCAGACCTCAGGGCTTCTAATCTGGACGATAAAGTCAGTAAACGATATATATTGAATAAGCTACGATCTTTTGCAGCTACTTTCATTAAGAGAGATGCTGAATCAAGACGTCTTATGAATCTTACTGATCTTTGGACAGATGTAGACTGTGTTCCTCTGTGTCCTACACCTCTTGTGGATTGCTGTAACGAAGATATTCCAGACTGTACAACTGTCATGAAATCAATACATAAGATTCCTGATACATACGAAACATTCTATGGAGAGCTTCTGGAAGTACATAATCCTATCTACGCTAAGGAGTTTCGTCAGACTACACCCAAGGCTTATAAGAATATCAAGCTGAGAGAATTCAAAGACAAGAAAATTAAGTACTACTGGTTATCAAATGGTTACTTAATTATTCCTGATAGTATGGTACAAACTGTAACACTAAGAGGAGTATTTGCTGATCCTTCTGCTGCTAAGAAACTTAGCGAATGTGCTGATAAGAATGAAGATAAATGCTCAGGTATATTAGATCAACCTTTTGTGTGTCCAGACTATTTAGTGTCTATTGTTAAGCAAGAGACTTTGAAAGACCTATTTGGGTTCTACAAACGCGTAACTACGGATGAAAATCCAGATTTGAACAATAACATAAAAGTAAACCAACAACAGTAATGCCAGCTAAAGGATCGCATTATAATTTTCCTGATAGACATCAGGCTCTCACTCCTGAGTTGTGGAAAGCGTATAAGGAGAAATCAGGAAAAGATATTTCCTATGCTGACTTCACAAAGATAATTAAAGAATCTAACAAGAAAATCTATGATACTGTGTTAGATGATGAGAATGGATTTAAACTCCCTGAGAATCTTGGTTATCTGTGTATAATTAAGTATAAGACTAAGAAGAAAGCTATAAACTGGGCTGATACAAAGAAATACGGAAAGAAAATATATTACTTAAATCTTCACAGTTTTGGCTACCGTTATCACATAAAATGGTTCAAAACAGGCATTTCCAGATTTGCGTTTCATGAAGTATTCAAGTTTGCCCCATTACGAATGATGCGCACAGAAGTATCGAAGAAAATTAGAGAACAGAAGGAATATCATGAATGGACATTGAAGGACTTCTGGAATCAAAACAAGCTTGAAAAGCTAGTTCACAAAAAGTTAAAAATAGACAAATGAGTGTCATAAATCCTGCAAATAATCTTCAATTTAAAAAGAATGATGCTCTCTTCGCGAGAATAAGAAGAAGACTTAGATCATTCGATAATGCTGGTCTACTCGATGAGGGTGACTGGTATTGGTATATAAAGGACATGCTAGATATGATAGGTATGTCTGTGTATGAAGAGAAGGAAGCTATTGTAATGGTGAAGAATTATAAGGGTCCGATGCCTGATGATTTCTCCTTCTTATATGCAGCGTATAAATGTACACCAGCAGATTCAGATAGTAAAGCTACATTATTTCCACAGACAGGTTTTGTATTCTATATAGATGAAACACATGAACCATATAGACAATGTACAAACTGTTACTCAGCAAAAAGAGACTTTATTGAGGGAGAGAAATACACAATTCGTACTTATATTCAAGGTGAGCCAACTATCATCAAATTTAGACAACCTACACTTTTAAGATTGGGTTCAAATGCTAAGAGTTTCTGTACGAAAGACTGTAAAAATAAGCAAATATTAGGTCAATGTCAGGATGAAATAACAATTGATAAGTCAACATTATATGCTAATTTTGAGAGTGATGGTGTACTAATGAAGTATTATGCTCTTCCGTTAGACCCTGAAACAGGACTTCCTCTTATTCCAGATAATACATTCTTTGAGAAAGCTATAGAAGATTACATTATATTCAGAACCACTCAAGATTTATGGTTAAATAATGAAATTCCTGACTTTGATAGAAAATATCAGGTAGTTGAAGCAGAGCATCAAAAATCATTTGCACAAGCTCAATATATTGCTAAATTACCAAGCTTCCAGACTGTTATCAATAAAATTAGAGTTGATAGAAAGAATCTTAGAACGTACTTTCAAATGTAATTATGCAAGATAATCGCTCAAATATTTCGGTTCCGATTAAAGGGATGAACACGGACGTTCATCCTTCTAATCTTACTGAACAAGGTTACGATCACTCCCTTAACTCTGTTGTAGAAGAATTTAGTGGAAATGGATTTCCTATTCTACAAAATGAATCTAGTACTCTAAAGTGTGCTAATTTCCCTAGTGGCTACAAAGTAATAGGTACGGCTAATATAATAGAACAGAATAGAAAAGTATTATTTTTAGTTAATCCTGATACAGGTTTTAGTCAGATAGGAGAAATTCTAGGTAGGTTAGATTGCGGAGATTCATTGGTTGACTATGATAAAGAATTAGGTTTCTGTTCAGACTGTGGTGATGGTTACTCTCCTGAAAGAAGCCCATTAGAGAATCAAAACCCAACTCCGTGCTGTGAATACATCTCTATTGCAACGCAGACTTGCTTTAACTTTGATTTTAGCCATCCTATCAGACCTCAGTATCGCATTGAAGATTGTGGGTTATCTATATATTTTGCAGATAACTTTAATTACGATAGATATATTGAGTTTGATTATGTGGATGATGACCCATCTAAACATCTTGTTGTAAGAAACAAATTCAAGGTTATCACTGGTTATACACCAGATTGTGAAGCTCCTATTTATGGAAGCCAAATAGACTGTAATAAGCTTAGAATTGATCCTGTAGCCACAGTTCCAAACATTGATCTTGTAGATATTGTAGGTGGTGGTTCACTTAAAGCAGGAGACTATCAATTCCTCTTTGCTTATTCTGATAAGGATGGTAATACCCGTACTCCTTACCTGAACGTAACAAATCCTATTCCAATCTTCACAAGGGAAGTTACATTTGACACAGACTATGTAACAGATAGAGCTATTGTATTTAACGTAACTGGAATAGAAGCAAATAGTCCTTATGAATACTTTAATATTGCTGTAGTTAAAACTATTAACAATACATCTAGCTTTGAGTATGTAGGAACATATACGATAAACACAATTCGTATTATGTACACTGGAAACGAGAAGAGTCTTAAAGACTTAAGTGCTCAAGAGATATTCGCTTCTAAAACATACTACACAAAGAGCAAGGGCACAGCTACATCTAACAACTTCCTTTTCTTTTATGGTCTGGAAGAGACTAAAAAGCTTAACGTTCAACGTATAGCTAATAATGTAAAGTTATACTGGCAGACAACTCAAGTACCTGAAACAGCTTATAGAGATATGAGAAACGCTCATCTCTATAGAGGGTATATGCGTGATGAAGTATACCCATTAGGTTTTGTACTTGTTTACGATAATGATGAAGAGAGCACTGTAGGTCTTATTCCTAACAGAGAAGCTACAGAAGCTGAACGTGTTATTATAACAAATGATGATGCTATCATTGAAGATAGTTGTGATACTTGCGGAAGTTCTGATTCAGCAGATCAAGTACATGCAGGATCATTAAATACTGCTACCTTCACACCTAGTGGTAGCGGACCAACATTAGTGTTAGATAACTCACAGCAAGATAATCCTTGCGTATATACACCTTATTCTGACTCGCTTACACCAAATGTAATAATCCCAATTACTACTCCACCTGTAGTAAATGCTGGACCAGATCAAACTATTAACTACGATGGTATTGTAAACTTCCAAGGTACTGAAACACATAATGGTACTGCCACAATTCTTTGGAAGCAAATATCTGGTCCTAAACAGATTACAATTGCTAACCCTACTTCGTTATACACATACTTTGGTGGATATATTGCTGGTACATACGTATTCCAATTAGTTGTTAGTGACTCTCAAGGAAACGTAATAGGTGACACTGTACAATTTAATATTAATATACCTGTAAATCAGGCTCCTATAGCTGATCCAGGTCCAGATAAATTAGTAACATTACCTCAGACTACTTCTTACCTGAATGCTGGTGGAAGCTCTGATGATAGAAATATTGCGTCCTATCTATGGACACAAGATAGTGGTCCAAACACAGCCACTATTGATAACTCTATTATTCCATATACGGCTGTATCTGGATTAGTAGCAGGTACTTATGTGTTTAGACTTAGAGTAACTGATGATAAGGATTGTTACACAGAAGCCACAACAAAAATTTATGTTGAGAATAATCCGTGTGACTCTGTTCCTGATCCAGTAAATCTATTATTCCCTGTAAATGGTTCTGTGACAAGCTCATTTGCTACAGTGATACTTGATTGGGATGATGCACCGTGTGCTACATCTTATGATATTTATCTTGCTGTAAATAGCTTTACATATAGTCTTGTTGGTAATGCTCTGACATCTACTTACACATTGACAGGTCTTGATCCTAATACCATCTATAATTGGTATGTAGTTCCAAAGAATGCTGCCGGTCCTGCTGTAGGCGCAAGTGCATACTATAGAACGTTTGTAACTCCTACAGAATCTTCTGTGAGTGGATGTGACAGACAGAAATGGGAAGTCTATAACACTGCTTCTGTTACAGCTTCTCCTCATCAACCATATGTAGATTGTGAGGAAACATGCTGGGAATATGGTGAATTTGCCTACTGGGAAAGTACTGAAAAGTACCCAAATAATCCTGAAATATGGGGAGATTTGTGTAATCAGCCTATTCGATTCCATAAATTTCCAGATAGCTTAGTTACACACATCCACGACAGATTAAATGCTAGTGTAGATAACACTAAGAATAATATGATCTATCCAATAGGTATTAAAGTAGATCATGATAGTGTACGTGCTGCTATTGATACAGCCGTAACAGAAGGAGTGATAACTCTTGAAGATAAGAATAGAATCAAGGGCTATAAGATTGTGCGTGGTAATAGATTTGGTAATAAGTCAGTGATAGCTAAAGGTCTTTTATTTGATGTCAATCAATATAGACGTAAGCGTGGAAGCTCATACTTTGATAATGAAGTAATATACTTCCCTAACTATCCATATAATGACCTTAGATCAAATCCATTTGTAACTGATGACTTTAGAAACTACGATGAACATAATACTGAAAAAGGCTCTGACCTTCCGTTCATATTCTCAAAAAGATATACATTCCATAGCCCAGATACACACTTTTCTGAGCCATTTGTTGGAACTAAATTAAAGCTTGAAACCGCTGAATATGGAACTTCTGAAGGGTATTTTACAGTATCAAAGAGACAAGCAAAGCAAAAGTTTCTATCTAATACTTCTTATACTATTGCTTTCGGTTTGGGAATCGTTGCAGCTCTTACTAAAACAGAAGAGAAAGAAATAACTGAATACACAGTTAAAGGTTCTGTTGTTTCTGGTATGGGTATCGCATCTGGTATATTTGGTCCATTCCTGCCTTATCAGACAGGTACAGGTTCGGCTATTGTTCCAGAATCAGTACTTAACACTATTATTAATCCACAGAAAGCGGCATCAATTAATGCTGCTACAGAGGTAACAACACGTACTGTTGGTGGTAGAGATAAAGACTGGAGTAACCCAGTGTATTTAGCCACTAGAAAGCCCTTGTTACTACCATTATTACCAATATTGCTGGCTAACCTAATATCTGGATTTTTATCTACAGTATTATATGAATCGGGTATTGTGCTTGATCTTATTAAATCTCTTACTCCTTATAGAGATTGGTGTATTCAATACAACTCAGTAGGTAAATATAATAGCTATAAACCAGTACCTAATAGCGGTAATAAGATAAGATCAATTAACTCTTGGAGATACTTAAAAGGAGAGAATAGCTTAGTTCCTGAGGTTTCTGATAGTGATCCTACACAATTTGTGAATACTAAGGTGAATAACTGGCATAGAGAAGACTCTCTATATCTGCGTTATGCGGGAACAGACTTTCCTAATGCTGGGTCATTCTCTGGTGTTCAGGATAATAGTCGCTTTACGTTTGAAGATGGTGCTGTAGGTAAAACTTTAGATAAGCATGTTATTAAGAACATCTCATCTTATTATGCTTCTCTTAAGAACTATAGACCAGATCAGTATGGTAATGTATATAATATTGACTGGATTTCTACAGGATCACAAGTATTTAATATGACCGCTTCAAATAGTGTATGTAAGACAGTATTTGGTGGTGATACATTCATAAATCGTTTTGCTCTTAAAATAAAAGTTCCTTACTTCTTAGCTGATACCTTTGAGATGGGTAATGGTACAGACTTTGACTTCTCAGCATTTCCAAACTTAGGTGTACCTCGTCACTACTATAATAGTACAACAGGTATTGCTTCTGAGTTTGATAGTATTGGTGATGTATTAAGTCTTGTAACACCTGAAGGTATAGGAAACTTCTTAGGTCGTCCTAAGAGTATTCGTGATGGTGCTACTAGTAAATTCTTCTATCAAAATGGATATATCTACTTGTATAGCTATGGTATTCCTAATTTCTTGGTAGAAAGTGATGTAAACGTTGATTTTCGTTACGCTGAGAATCTTACAGACAAAGCATTCTATCCTGTTCAATCAGACTTAGATTTCTGGCTACAGCAGGAGAATGTGCAAATAAGAGAACCAAACTACTATTTCTATAATAACACCTATTCTAAACAAAATAAGGAGCATTCTTACTTAGTTTATCCCGCTTCATTTGAACCGGGTAGATCATGTAGAGTAAGTCATCCAAATGGTATTATTTACTCAAATGGTGCTAATTGGCTGCAATACAAACCTAATGACTTCTTCCCAGTACCTTTAATTAATGGTAGACTTACAGGATTAGATGGTATAGAGAATGATAAAGTACTTATAAGATGTGAGAATACATTCCAAGTATTTAATGCGTATATCACTATTCCAACTAACACTCAGTCTATTCAGGTGGGTACTGGTGGAATGTTTGCATCAAAACCACAGGAATATGCTAAAACAACTCTTGGTCATGGTGGATCACAACACTCAGCAATTTTAAATACAGAATTTGGTCACGTATGGGTGGATGCTAAGAGAGGTGAAGTACTTAATTTATCAGGTGGTGGACTTGATGAAATCTCTAAATATGGTATGAAGAATTGGTTTAAAGAAAACCTTCCTTTCCATATAGCTAAAGATTTCCCTCAAATTCTTCCAGAAGATTTAGATAACAACTTCAAAAACATTGGTATAACCATGGCTTTTGATAAGCGTTTCAGTAGAATTCTTATCACAAAACTTGACTACAAACTGTTAGATAAGGCAGTTACTTACGATTCTGAAGAGAAGATATTTAAGAAAGGTGATGAAGTTGTTAGTCTCACAAATAATAAGTACTTTTGTAATAAGAGTTGGACTGTATCATTTAGCTTCTTAACAAAGGCTTGGACCTCATTCCATTCTTATAAGCCTAACTATTATATTGACTCTATTGACCACTTCTCATCAGGATTAAATAGTGATGGTAGTTTGTGGGATCACAACCTTACTAATAAGTCTTATCAAGTGTTTTATGGAAAAGTATATCCATGGACTATTCAGACAATCAGTAAGTATGATACTTCAAAAAGTCACTTAAACTCTGTTGAGTACTCTATGGACGCAATTCGTTACCATAATGAGTACGATTCATTCTACAATAATCAAGTTACATTTAACAAGGCTGTAGTATCGAATCAATCTCAAAGTTCAGGATTATTAGAATTAGAATATAATACGAAACAAAATCTCAATTTCCTAAGCACCTATCCTAGAACAAATGCTCAGAGTACTACAATTCGCGTTACAAATAGCGATGGCGTATGGAGATTCAATCAGTTTTATGATCTTGCCGCTTCGAGATCAAATAATCTTCCACTTTGGTTGAATAACTGCTCAAATACAGAGAAAACTCCAAATCCTATGGCTATTAATTACCAAACTCCTGATCTGAATAAGAAGCGTATAAGAGGGGAATGGAACAAGGTAATGTTAATAAATGATGTTCATACAAATTACAAGATGATTTTCAAATGGCTTCAAAACAACGCTGTGAAAACATATAGATAATGGCTTACGATTTTCTAAATAGCACAACATACTCAAATGATCCTCTTGCACAAGGGGATTTTTCTGCTTTCTTACCATCTGAAGAAAGTACACCATTAGGAGCTGGATTTGATACTACTTCTTTTGATAGTGATCTTATTGAGATAGTGGCAGGACAGCAACAAGATAATAGTGAGTCTGAACAACCTGACCTTACCTCTTTTGTTCAGGAAAATGATCTACCAGAAGACCCTAATCCTCAAGTAGACATGGAACTACTAAACTCCATGTTTGAACAAGAACCAGAAGCAGCACCAAGAGCAAAGAGTTATACCGCACCACCATCAAACGATGATGATGAAGACGATACTCCAGCTCCTACACCAGCTCCTAGTGGGCGTAGAGTAACAAGAACTGCTCCTAGAATATGGCAGTATGGTGGTCATGTTCCAAAATATCAAGTAATAGGTGTTAATGCTGCTGCCGACATTAATGATATTCAAAACACAGCAACTCGTCAATTTGGTGGAGATGGAACTTTGTATGCTGAGACCTATGAACAACAGAGAATAGGACTTAATAACCCTAATTATAATACAGCAGTATTTAATACTAAAGGAACTAACACTTTCAGAGGACTTGATAACCATCAGCCTGTAGCTATTACAGATGGAAAGAAATATCAAGTACTTTATGGACCAAAAGATACAGCGAAGTTTAGCGGAAAGGTATATGAACAGAAGATGCAAATGGGTGGAGAAGTAGATACACCATTAACAAAACAGGATGAATATGATGTAAAGTCTTTCTATAATGACTATTTAAATAGTACAAATTACACCAAAAGGCTCACTGAACAAGGGTATGCTGATCCACATCAAGCAGTACTCGATAGACTTGCTAATATAAAGGGAGTAACCCATTTTACAGATGACTTACTAGGAAGTATGTATGATGCTCCAAACTATAGTGTAGTTGTAAATTCCAAGGATGCCAAAGAGTTTGGGTTTCCACTTCGCTCAGTGTTAGCACATGAGTATGGACATACAATAGGAGCTTCTCAAGGTAAGTATTTAACCAACCCTAACTTAGAGCTTAATCAGAATGAAATGAATGCTTTTCTTACCAGAAACAAGCTAAGTAAGGTGAATACTGCTGGTATGACAGAACAACAAAAATTAGATGTTGAACATGACTCAAGACCGTCTGAATCAAGCGCAGACTTAAACGCGTTGAGATATAGACTATTTAAAGATTTGAAATTTAACACGGGAACACAAGAGCTTACTCCTGAATTATTAAAACAGGCTAAAGAACTATACAAAAATGACAATATTGTAAATAGACTTTTCCAAAACTATTCAGATGAAGATCTGATTTACTTAATGAATCACGTAGCATACAATAACACAAATAATAGACCGATATATGGCTAAGAGAAAGAAACCCAAATATTATGCCTATCAGTTAGGGGGATCAACCAATAATTACAATTGGGGTATTCCAGATGATAACACACCTTCAGTAGTTAATCAAACTGCTACTGGAGCTACTGATATTTATGGTAATCAGTACTTCAAGCCTGATGAAACAGGTGATCCTACAACAAATAACCCCGATATTGTTCCTATTGGTAACAAGAAAAATATTTGGGATTTACTAGGTAATACTAACAAAACTCTCCTTAACCCTGCTGTCCAGAATCTTAATACAGTTATGCAAGGAGTTACAGGTGTTGCCAGCATGATAAACGAAGTGAATAATAGAAAATATGAGAAAGATCAGCAACTAAAAGCTATCACTCCAAAGTATTATGAAAACATGGAAGGATATGGACTTAATGCCAATCCTGTATTTACACAATACGGTGGAGGTACAGGAAAATATGTACACACAACTGGAGTTAAAGGCGATAGATATTTGAATGCTGTTTCTGTAAAAGACAGTCAAGGGCGCATTCCTTGGGATAACAAAGAGAAAATAATTCAACAAATAGGCACATTTCGTGATAGAGATGTTCGACATATTGGTAGTGTAGATTTAATGCCTATGACTACTCTTAGAAGTGGGTATGATATAGCTATTCCAGATAATGGGTATACTCCAATGGATCTCAATCAACCTACTAACTTTTCTGCTACCTATCCAACAGGTTCAGGACAACAAAGCGTTTACTTTCCTAATAAAGGTGCGTGGCAAGGATTCCTAAACTCTGGTGCGTTATCAGGAGTATCTTCCTCAGAAACACCAAATACTGGAACCGCAGCAGGTTATAGAACAATGCAAACTGGTGGACAATTAGCTGCTAACTCCACGCCAGCTCCAGACCCAACAGATCAATATTATTCAGCAAACGCTCAATTAGCATACTTTAAAGATAAGTTGAACGCTCAACTCAAAGCAAAAAACCCACAAGGATTTCAAGATTACTTTAAAGGACTTGTTGATTTGAGACGTAAAGGTGACACAACTGGTGCGCAAAATTATGTACAAAGTACAGCGTATAATGATTTCTTAACACCTGATGAAGTAAAGAGTACTTTAGGTGATGATTATGATCGTTATTTAAAAAGTCTTCAGGCTGTGAACAACTACAACGTATCACAAGGAAGACAGCCTCTATGGGGTACTGAAGAAGGACAGAATGATGTTACAAAGTTAAACTATGGTAGACGCTTTGCATCATTACAAGTAACACCTAGTTATACTCAAACTAATACAACTAGAGGAACTAGTTATAGTAGAGATTATAAGTACAATCCAGCTACACAAAATGTAGATATTGCAGAAACAGGAGACTTATCAATAAGACCATCTAATTTCACTATTCCTAATAAAAATGTTATGAAAAATGGTGGAATGCCTAAAACATATGGCTTACAAGAAGGTGGAAAGGCTCTTGCTAATGTAGAAGCTGAAAAGGGTGAAGCTTTTCAAACAAATGATGGTCAGATTGGACAAGTAGCTAATGATGCTAATACACATGAACAGGGTGGAGTATTTCTTCCTAATGTACATCGTGTACTTGAGAATACATCTAATATAAGAAAGGATAGAAATTCTAAAATCTTAAAACTTAGTCCTGAGGATGTAGAGCAGACAACTGGTATGCCTACTAATAAGGCTATGTCTCACGCAGAAGCGTTAGTTAACGCTAATGATTACTACGAAGACCAAAGAAATAAAATAACAAAGAAAATAGAATTAGGCGCTAAGAGTAGAGACTCATTAGACAAATACGCTGAACTTTCAACTAGATTAAATATGGATCATTTTAAATCTCTACCTACACAGCAACAATTATTTGATAGTTTATTTAACCGTCAAGAAATGGTTAAAGCTGCGACAGGTATTCCTACAGATGGACAAGATACTCCTGAAGCTAAAACAGGTATTCATATCAAGCCTGAGAACAGAGGTAAATTTACTGCTTATAAGAAGAGAACAGGTAAAACTACTGAGGAAGCTCTTCACTCGAAAGATCCCCATGTTAGACAGATGGCTAACTTTGCACGTAATGCTGCTAAATGGCATCATGCTCAATATGGTGTAGATACAACAGAACCACAGTACATGCAACTTGCTGGTTATGCAGGGTCCAAAACAGGTATGAAAACTCCTGCTGGTCACTCTGACGCATTCCCTGCTACTCAGGACTTTACATTCCAAAACTACTTAGACGAACTGAAAGCAAAAGGATTTAAGTATGAAGGAATTAATAATGCTGCTGATTTCCAGACAGCCTTGTATGACTATCAGTTAAAAAATAACCCTGATGCTATTAGAAAGATGTGGGGTGAAGGTATGCACCAGAAAGGCATGACTCAAGCTAGACAAATGGGACTTGTAGATGATAAAGGTCTTTTCAAACCTGGTGTATTAGATGATCCTAAGAACCTTGAGAAGTTAAAAACACTATACCCTGATGGTATTCTTGGACCTAGAACTATGCGTCTTGTAGCTCCTGATAAGAAGCCTACAATCACATGGCCTGATGATACCCCGGCGAAGGATATTCCAGTTGCTCAAGACTTAGATACCAGCATTACTCCAATAAATATTAAACAACAAAAAAGAAGTGGATTTTATGAGCCTTTACGCTGGTATGATACTGCTTCTGCAACTAACTCATATTTAGCTGCTTTAGAGCGTGAACCGGGTAAATATAACCCAATGGAGTTCAACCAGTTACGTTACAAGTTACTTGATCCTACTGCTGCTTTACAACAGAACCAAGCTGACTTTAATGCAAGTGTACAAGGCGTGCAAGACATGTCCGCAAATAATCCCGGTGGAGCTGCCGCTAATGTTGCTAACTTGGCTGCTCAGAAGTACGCTGCTAATAATCAAGTGTTAGGTAACTACGAGAACCAAAATGCTCAGATTAAGAATAATGAAATCACTTACAACACACAAGTAAGAGATAAGAATTCTTTAGCAGACCAGCAAGCACGTGAAGTATTTGAGAATAAAGTTCTTCAGTCTAAAGCTACTCAACAAGAACAGAAACTTACATCACTTGATGCTTTATATAAGACTATTGCAGACAATAGAGCTCTTAATAGAAATGGTAACCTTATAATGAAATATTCAAGAGCCTTCGATCAATACGGAGACTATAATGGTTATCAGCCTTTATTTAGTGTTAATCCTGCCTTGGGAATGCCTACAACTCCAACAACAGTTGGTAGTGCTAAAACTACTGCCGCAGGTGGTGTTCAGAATGTACAAGCAGGTAAATCTTATTATAATAGAAAGACTGGTAAGACTCTTTATTTTGATGGAACTAAGCTGGTAGAACGATAATAACCAGCTTCAATTACCTTTGTAAAAGGAATAATTAAAATTACTATCTTTGCTAAATAACATAGATTATGCCCATAAGTTATAGATCGACAGTACATAAACCGCTTGAATACACACAACCTGTGGACTTAAATCTTCTGGGTAAGGTACTGCAATACGAGCAACTTGATTTTGATAGAGGTGTACAGAAAGTACAAAGTGGTATCGACTCTATTGCAGCTCTTGATGTTGTAAAAGGAGCTGATAAAGATTACCTAAATACTAAATTAAATAACCTAGTCAACACTATCAATAACATTGGTGGTGTTGATTATTCTGATCCTAATATTCAGAACCAAATCTCTGGGCTTTCTTCCCAGATTTATGGAGATGATAATATTATTAATGCTGTAGGTAATACAAAGAAATTACGTTATGTACAGAGCTATTATAAAGACCTGAAGGAGAAGAAACCAAAGGAATACAACCCAGCCAATGAGTGGTATGATATGGGTAAGTTCTCATCTTGGCTCAATGATGGACAAGTAGGAACAAACCCCACAGGTGATGCTGGAAATACTACACCTTTCCATGATTATGAAGCAGATTGGGAAAAGCTATTTAGCACAATAGCTAACTCAGCTAATATGGAAGTTCAGTGGAATGATAGAGGACTAATGTACATGAAAGACGGTAAGAAATACGTTTCTCCTGATCGTATTGCTGCTACAGCAGCTATGATGCTTACTCCTCAACAAAGAACACAATTAGCTATTGAAGGACGTTATACCTACCAAGGTGTACCTTTAGGTGATCTTACTAAAGCCTATGATTCTAAATTATATGAGCAAATAGGAGCAGCTAATGGTGAACTCAATGACTATAAAACTAAGCTTAAAGGTGCTACGTCTTTGAAAGATCAGCAAGATTATCAGAAGTTAGTTTCTGAGAAAGAAGCTGAAGTAACAAAGCTAATGGCTCCTATAAAAAACAGTGCTGACCAGATGAGAGAAAAACTCTATCTGGATGAGAAGTTTAAGGGATTACAAGCTCGCTACTCCTTCTCTCAAGCAACTTCAACAATGCAAGCGGCTACTGATAAAATGTTCAATCTTAACTATGCTATGCAGAAAGCTAAGTTTGAATATCAACAAAAGAAAGATGCAGTTGACCAACAGATTGATATGGCTAAGGATGGTCTTAAATGGGATGTGGATTTCTATGGTAATAAGACAGTCGTAGATGATCCTAATAATCCAAGAGGTAAAGGAAAAGGTAAGAATGGAACAGGAAAAGAATCTCCTTATGCTAATTTACCTTTGATGAATAATGCAAATGCTGAACAAAATGTTTCATTCACACAGAAAACTCTTGATGAAAGAAAAACTGGTCTTTTAAAAGCTAACGATCAGTTATTCAATCAGTTCATTAAAGACCTTGGATGGAAAATGGGTTGGTCAGAAACATTCATTAATGATGCTACAGATGATGGCTTCATACAAGGAAAATATGATCCTCAAGCCATTAAAATGGCTACAGATTATAAGAATGCTTGGGAAGCTTCGATGAGAGGAGAGAAAGTTAACTTTGACTACCTTGATCCATTATTTAAGAACTTCATTGGTAAGTATCAAGAAAACAGAGCTGAAATTGATGCTGTAGATGATTTCTATAAGAAAGTAGATAATCAAGTTAGAGAAAAATATGGTATTAATCCTCAAACATTTGATGCTTATACAAAGTATACAAATGCACAAAAAGAGCTTCAAAGAGCTAGAGCTAATGGAACATCTTATCAACCAACACCAGTAAATCCACTTGATCCAACTTCAAAAGCACTTAGTGCAGAGGAGAAATTTAATCAAGTACAAGCTGAAATATCTGGTGGTCAGACAGTTCCCGGTACTAATTTCTACAAGCTACCGTTTGATTCTAAAAAAATGCAGGATTATTTCACAAATAGAGAAGCTGAAAGAACAAGTCTTATTAATCAAGGTTCAGTAAGATTCAATCTTCCCGGTCTTACCATTTCTGATGACAAAGAGAATAATATAGCCAAAATGGTTGCAGCTAATGCTGGTACTATGGAGTACTATAATGAAGCAGGAGAACCTCTTGGTAAAAAAACTCTGAACGCTAGTATGATTGAACCTGTATCAGTAGGGTATAGCTATATCAACGCTAGTGGTAACATGGCTAAACAGCCAACAATGACATTTAGAATAAAGACAGGAACTAAACCTGAAGATTTTCAAATAGCTAAAGTTCCATTATCGCCACAGCAAGCCACAACTTTTGGATTTGGTAAAGATATTCATGACATTTCAGGATATAGATTTGCTTTACATACTAATGGAGTAGCTAAGAATATTGGTACAACCTCAGGCTCTTCTTATCAGCTACAATATGACATAAAGAAATATCACCCAGAAGACTATAATGATCCTTCTGTATTTGTAGTTGTTAAAGGTAAAGCAGGTCCAATCTCATTATATAATAACCCATTCACTTCCGTAGAAAGCGCAATGCAATTCATGGAAGGGGCAACAAAACAAGCATCATTAGACGACGCTATTACTCTTTTAGATGGTGTAGCGAGAGGTCAAATATATAACAAGTAATATGCCACAACAAGATCCCATCAAACCGGGCCAAGTAGCTAGTATTCCACAGAATACATATGATCCAAATGCTGAAGCTGGTAGAGTAGTTAATAATCTTCCAAATGTTGCTCCTCCAACAGCTCCTAATTTATTGTTTGATAATACTGCACCTACTGGTCCAAATGGACAAAGTAAGGTGAACCCTATGTATGCGTTGTATATTAATACACTTAAGAACCAGAATGCAAAACAAGAGTTCTTAAGTACTCCTTACTATACTAATCAGAAGGTGGCAGAGCGTTATAGCAATAATGAGTCTGGTGGTTATCATCCATATGATATGAATCTTGAGAACTGGTATGGAGAGAACCAAAGCTGGCTTAATCAGTGGGGTAATCGTTTTGCTAAATTAGGAACTAAAGCGTTAGGTAGCTTCGCTAACTCAATGATGGATATTCCTAATATGATTAGTGCAGTTGGTGCGGGTAAGCTTGATAAAATGTGGGATAACACCACAAATAACTGGGCTACTGATCTTATGGATTGGAGTGAAAAGAATCTTCCAAACTATGAGACTAACTGGGAACGTGAACATCCATTTGCTAATTTGACACCATTCATTGGTAACTCAGGTAATGGATGGGGTAAAGTACTTGAAAACTTAGGTTTTACAATTGGTGCCGTTGGTGGTGCGGTTGCTGAAGATCTTATTGTTGGTGCTATGACTGGTGGTGTTGGTGAAGTTCCTGTTGCAGCTATGCAAATTAACAAAGCTGTATATAAATTAGGTAAACTAATCAACCTTGGAGAAGATACTCTTGGGGGCCTTAAGGCTTCTATTAAGAGTGCAGATGATATTGTAAAAGGATTAAAAGGAATTGACAGACTTAATTATGCTTTCCGTAAAGGATTATGGGGAGCTAATATGATTACTTCAGGTATTGGTGAAGCTGCCTTTGAAGCTATCGACTCTTATAGAGCGTTGAATAAAGACTTACAACAACAGTTCTATGAAGAGAATGGTAGAATACCTACTTACGAAGAAAATCAAAAGATTGATAGAAATAACAGAGCGGCAGGTAACACTCGTTTCCTGATGAACTCTGCTTTATTAGCTGTAACAAACTCTATTCAATGGGGTAATATGTTACGCCCATTAGCTGCTACAAAAGACCTTATAGAAGCTGAAGCAAAACAAGGTGTTCAAATAGCCTTAAAAGAAGGTAGTATAGACCTGTTTGAAGCTGTAGATAAAGGTTCTAAATTAGCCAAATGGGGTAGAGCTATAGCTAATAGTAAAGTAGGTAGTGCCTTCATTGAATCTGGCTCAGAAATGTTTGAGGAAGGTTCTCAGTACTGGATTGAGAAAGGGGTCAATGACTTCTATAAGAGAAAATATAATCACCCAGATATTACCACTACCAACAACTTCATAAAGTCATTTGGTACTGGTATGGCTGAAACATTAGGTACTAGTGAAGGATGGGAGAATAGTGTGTATGGTCTTCTTGGTGGTGCTATGTATAAAGGTGTAGAAGGAGCTTACTACAAACTAAGAGGCGTAGATGTACATCCAGATTATAAAAAACAAATTAATAATGTATTAGAGGGTCTTAACACTAATACACTTAGTGGTATATTTGAGAACAAGTATGGCGAAAGCGTTGAGGCTATTTCTATCCAGAAAGACCTACAAAAAGCTGCTGCTGATGGTAATGTATTTGCTTATAAAAACTATAAGCATGACCAGTTTGTAAGTTTCGTTATTAGTGGTATCAAACAGAATAAGTTTGAGACACGTATGGAACAATTACAAGAACTCAAAAAATTAGATAATGATGAGTTCAAAAAAACATTTGGCATTACAGCTTCTGATGAGAATAAGAAGTCTGTATCTGACTATGTAGATGCGATGGTGAGAAATGCTGAGTACATTAATGATGTACATAAAAGAGTTTCTCGTACATTCGTTAATCCTTTTACACTTAAAGGAACTGGTAACTACAAGAACAAAGAAGAAAAACAAAAACAAGATATTATTAATGGAAAGTACGCTGCATACGAAGAAGCTAAGGAAGACTTAGTTCGTACAATGTCACTTTCAAGAGATTCTGCTAATCGTACTAAAGCTCTTAGAGAGCAACTTTCATTACGTGGTGGTATAGGTTTTCCTGTAGAAGAAGCTATTCAGATGGTTTCTGAAGATGGACTAAAAGAGCTTAAAAAGAAGTATAAAGAGCAATTAGCTATACTAAACTCATTAGCTAAAACTCAGCTTACACCTGACCAAGTAAAGTCTATTAAAGAAGAAATGTCTGATATAAAACGTAAGTTTAGTCAGAATAAGAATATTTCTCCTGAAATATATGAAAAAGCTGAATTCCTAACTTCTCAGTTGAGGGCTACACCGGAAACAAATAAGGAAAAAATAAAAGCATTACAAGCTAAACATGACCAAATTGAAGATGTTCTGAATGAGAAGGATGAAAAGCTTCAAAATGCTAAATACCATATGCTTGTTGCTAACTTCTATTCAGAAATAGGAAGAAACAAATTAGCATTCTATAAGAATATGGGTGATGACACTATCACCATAGATCAATTAATGCATCCTGATCTTGTATCTGAATTGAAAGGATATGCTAAAGATATTTGGCAGTTAGGTATGAGAAACAACGTAGCTATTGATAGATATGCTCGTCTTACTACAAAAGGTGGGTTTAAAGAACAATTTGAAGCTATTGAGAAAGCTAGAAAAGAAGCTATTGAAACTCCTGTTCAGTTAGCTCCTGACCAAACACAAGGTCAAGCTGCTCAACAACAAGCTGCTTTCAATACTTCACAAGCAAATGCTGGTCAACAAACAACAAATCAGCCTCAAGCTAATAATACAAACACACAACAAAATCCTGCAACACAAGCTCCAACAGTTCAACAAGGACAGGAAGGATTTGTTGAAAATAAACCTGTTGAAGATGATAGTGAAAGAGCTAGACTAGTAGGATATTTCATGGCTGCCATCGAAGGTAAATCAAAACTTGATGATGACAGTTTACAAGTATTAGGATTTCAAACTATAGACGAACTAAAATTAGAAGATCCAAACATAGACTTAAAAGACTATGCAATGGTTACTTCTCTTTCTGGTAAGAAATTCTATGTTCCTAATACTGTAGTTGACCAAGCTAAGACTTTCTTAGAAGGCGTCGGCTCTACTTCTAATCAGAAAACACCTAGTCCAAATACTCCAGAACAACCAGATAACCAAGCTGGTGGTCCACCAGTTACACCTAATACTCCACCACCTGTAAATGAACAGAGTGAGTTTAGAACCAGTGACTTTATGGGTAAAGTATGGGTCGCTCCTGACCTTAAAGGTACATTTAATGATGCTATATTCTCTGGTAATAAAGACCAAGTAGTACAAAATCTTAGTGTTACCGTGAGACCTCTTGCTCCAAATTATCAAGAGGCTTATAATAGACAACAAGCAGATCAATCATTCACACAAATACCTGGATTCCCCGGAATGTATGCGTCAAGGGCTCCTATTGACTTGTCTGTATCACATAATGGCGCAGAAATAGGTAAGGTTGCTTATCCTAAACGCTTACTATTCAAAGTAGGAAATAACTTTGTTACAATTGACAGACTTACTCCTGAACAGTATCAACAATTTACAGGTAAACCTGCTGCTCAACATGCGGCTGACGTAGATGAGTTTAATAAACAAGTAGCTTTTACAAATTACTTAGCTCTGAAGTTTAGAAATAATAATCTTCAGGAATACACACTTACACCACAAGAACTTAATGAACTTGTAGACACTGTAATTACATATGGTGAACTAGACTTATTAGAAAGAGGTCAAGCTCCTCGCTTCTATAGTCAAGTGAAGCATAATACAGTTTCTTTACCTGTAGCCAATGGTAATCCTATCAACACTACTGTAATTATCTCTATACCAAAACGTCTTGTTGAAGATACTATGGTGAGAGAAAGAACAGACTTCATGACTCCTTTATATGGTGCTAATTTCTATAGAACACCGGGAGCTGACGATAGAATGATTTTAGACTACCTAGCCTCTTCTGCCCAGAAACTACTAGATGTAAATAGTCGTTATATTGGACTGGTTATGAAACCAGATGGAACTATTCAACCAGTAGCTCTTCACCCAACTACGATGACCACACAGTCTAAAGATGAAATGCTTGACTCATTAAAAGCACGATCTTTAGAATCAGCTAATGCCAACTTTATTGAGTCTACTAAAGAAGAGTCTACTCTGAAGTTATTAATTGGGGATAGAGAAATCTATTACAAACTTCCTACAGATGAAGCTAAAAACTATAATAAACAATATAACGAAGAATTAAATAATAAACTGTTTATCTCTGATCCAAACGGTAAGGTGTTTTATGACCTTACATTAAGTCCTATTGGAGCATTACGTCTTGACGTTCACGAACCTGTTTCAGGTTATAGAAGTCGTGTGATTATTGCTCCACAGAAGCTTGCTACTATAAACACATTTGATGCCTTAGTAGAAGCAATTAATAAGGAAGTAAAAAAGAGAGAAGAGAAAGATGATGTATTAAAAGAACTTGGTGTTACAATAGCAGAAAACAACTTTAAACAGAGCGTATTAGATGATGCTGAAGTTGATAGTGCTGATACGTTAGCCGCTTCATTAATTGCTGCAACTGGTCCTGAAGTATTTAAAAACGGAACAATGAAATTTGTTCCTAATGAACAAAATATACAGGCTGCTGCAAACAAAGAAAATAGAGCAGCTACAGCTCAAGCAGCTCCTGAGAGAACAGAGCAAGGTCAGCCAGTGCCTCAGCCAACTCAAGCACCAATAACTCCAGAAGAACAGGAGAAAAACAGACGAGTTGGTCAAGCATTAACTGGTGGTAATGCTACTACAGCAAATACACAAGATGGTCGTACATTTAGAATTATTCGAGTGAATGAACAAGAAAATCAAGTGTTACTTGACCGTGCAGATGAACAACATTGGATGCCTTTTAATAGTATTACTAAAATTAGTACTGCTGATGGACAGGTACTTTATGAAGACGTAACTAATGCTAATGTAAATCCTATTGAAGATTTATTTGGTGCAACGCCAGCAGTAGGTGGAATGTTTGCTGAAACTGCGTCAGTTCCAGTAGATCAATCTGGTGCTCCTGTTACTTCTGAGACTTCTACTCAAGCTCAAGAAGATCAGGAAGGAATTGCATTTCCTACAGTAAAAGATGCTTTGAACTCAGTAGGTATTGATTACCGCGTAGAAGGAGATACTGTTCAATTCTTCAGTATGAGTACTGGTGAGATGATGGATCTTCCCGGAGTGAGCCCCAAAGAACTTGCTGCTGATATGAAACTTAAAGTAGTAGAACAGCAACAACCAAATAACGGAGCTGAGTTTGACTTTATGCGTTCTGATAAGAATGTAAAAGAGTTAAATCAATTAATGGATATGGAGCAGGCTAAGATGTACTTATCTTCAGTACTGCCTTCATTTATCAAAACTGAAGACCTTGAAACTGTAATAAATCAAATACAACAACAAGGTGTAGGTAATCCACAAACTGATGTATGGGGTGCTTATAGAAATGGTATAATCTATTTAAACAGCCAAGTTCCAGCAGTTGGTCAAGAATATCACGAAGCTTTCCACGCAGTATTTAATATACTTATGTCTGCTAAAGAGCAACAAGAGCTTCTTAAATATGCTACAGATCAATTGTATAGTCAATTGAAAAAAGAAGGAAAGTCTATTAGAGACCATATCAAAGAACAGAAAGCTAATGGTCAATGGACTAACCTTTCTGAAAAACAAGCTACAGAGAAGGCTGCTGAAGAATGGATGGCTGAAGAGTTTCGTAAATGGAACAATAAGAAAAAGAATGCTGGTCCATTACAGAAGTTATTTGATATGATTGAACGTTTCTTCAAATGGTTATTAAGAAGCGGTACTCAATTGGATGCTGTATTTAACAAGATTAACACTGGTGGATATAAGTATTCTAATATTGCGTCTAACTCCTTCACTCAAGAAACTACTGACGAAAATACAACTCAGGAATTCAAATTCATGCTTATTCCAGCTCGTCCTACACAGATAGCAGTTGGAACAGGTACAAGAATTATTAATAGAAACCTTGATCCTCGTACTTCAAAACAAGTTATACAGAATGTAGCTGCTTATTTTGAAATGTACAGAAAGGCTGGTGAATATAGTAAATTAACAGATAGTAAATTATTGGATGAAATCTTAAATGATCTTCAACTAACATATAATCCAAATAATATTAGATATGCTGGAGCTAGTCAAGCACAGTTATCAGCTATAGCTAATTCTGATGAGAACTTTATTTATTCTGATGAGAAGAGTAGAAAGGTGATTAAGGATGCAGCTAAGAAGTACATTAACTCAATGAACTACTTCGAGCAATTTGCTGAAAACGGTCTCGAAGAAGAAGAACAAGATACGGGTTCTCCTAAAACTGGATATGATAACCAAACTGAAAACATTGGTGGTTTCTCATCCTTACCGGGAATGCTGCGTCACTATATTGGCTTCACTTCTTATCCAGTAACAGACAGATTTGGAAACACTCAAACAGCCAATGGTAAACCAGTTATAGCTACAATTGACGCTATTTCTGTATACTATGGATTATTAAGAGCTACAGCAAATATTAATGATCCTGTGAAATTCTTACAGAGAATGATACGTTTTGCTGACAATAATGAACAATCTCGTCACTTTGTTGAAAAATTCATCAAAGATACAGGATTGAATGAAGACGTATTATTTGGTGAGAATAGAATAGAAGCTAATAAAAACCAAGCTCTTTTAGAGATGGTTAAAAAAGGTTTTAATAAATATCGTATTGATTATGTATTCACACACTACGATGCTAAAAAAGGTCAATATGTTTCTTATGCGGCTAACCGTAAAAACGTAGAGAACGTACAGTTTGAAAAATGGTCTAATAACTTCATTGATGGTTATGCTGAAATGAGTGAGGAGAACCAAGCTACTGTTCGTAGAGCAATTGATAGAATAAGAAACACTTACTTTGATCCAAGAAGAGCTTTAAGAATCAATGATGAGGAATTATCTCAGAGGGTAAATGAAGTAAGATCAATTCTTAGTAGTATAGGCATTCAGATGTCACATGACTTTGTTAAGTATTCTTTACTTAGTATAGGAGCTAAGAAATTTGATGAGTTAAACAAGCAATACAAAGCTCAGGGAGCTGAGTTACAGTTTGATGATCCTCAAAATATCTTCATCTCTAAGAGCAACTATAATTATGTTCAAGTAATGAAAATCGCCGATGAAATCACTCTAAATAGAGCTTTCATGGATGAACTTTCAAAGACCTTGACAACTAATGCTAATCCATTCTTTAGAAGAACTAAAGAAGAAGACGAAGAAGCTGGTGTTCCAGATGTTGCTGAAGAAGGAACTGAAGGAGCTGATGTAGCTATGGTTACACGTATCTTAAATGTAGCTAAAGGTAATGCGTTCTTTGATGAAACAGTCGGAGAATCATCATTTACTACAGCAGATAATAAAGTTGTATTTGCTCATCAAGATGGTACATTTAATGTTAAATATTCATATCAATTAAGAGATGCTAATACAAGAAGACAACTTAGAGAACAAGGATATAGAGAAGAAGCTAGTGCTGCTATGGATGCTTATGATGCTGAGTGGCTTACTCGAAATTTTCTTCTAAATTCTGCTGACTTTGAAGCTGTAGCTGATAACCTACAATATCAAAATATTGACGGTCTTCGTGCAGTTGAAACAAACAAACAAGGTCAAGTAATTACACAAGAATTTAGAGATCAAAAAGAAGGTGTAACCTATGGTTCCTACTCTCCACGTGAGTTCTTCATTAATAACCTTAACTTCTATGTTTCTTATAAGAAGATACAGAAGACTGGTGCTGGAGATATTGTAACTACTCCACACTTAATTCGTGTACTTGAAGCTTCTAAAACAGGAGCTACAGTAAACCTGCCTATAAACTTAGACGTTTATAGAGAAGGAACTGTTACTGAGAAAACACTTGGTATAATGCTGGGTGAAGTTGAAAAAGAGTACAATAGAATCCAAAGAGTTCAAGGTGAAATAGGTACACTAAGAGATAACATAGTTGAAAACTATCACACAGGTTCATTCCAAGAAGATGGCTTTACTGTAAATAAAGGCTATCGTGGTTTGAAATTCAGTGATAATATGACTGCTTTATTAACAAAAGCTACAGCCAACTTGCTTGAAAGAAAAGCACGTAATGGAGATGCTCTGTCTGATGAAGATAAAGCTACTATCAAAGAGGAAGTGAAGAACGCTCTCAACAAGATGGTAGATGATACTATGAATCTGATGGTTAAAGAAGGTATTATCAAAGTTGGTCAGAATGGCGACTACAACAATGTACTTCTTCACAGAAAGTTTGTTGTTGGTGATGCTGATCTTAATCTTCAATCAGTATCTAAAAATGAGCATTTCAAAACAAATATTGGACATGTATTATTAAATGACTATATTAATACACTAGCTTACAACCAGATATTGCATGGCGATCCAGCATTATCATTAAAGAATGATGGTGGTATTGATGCTGTAAAACGTGCTAAAGGTGATAACGCAGCTATTGTATCTATTAGAACTGATTTGTTAGCACCTGAACTTGGTATTACTGAAGCATTTACTCACTCTAAAGTAGCAATATTTAAAGAGCCTATTTCAGCAGATGGTACGAAGATAGCTGATGCTCAGATGTATACTACTGTGAAAGGTCTTCGTTATACATTATGGGGACTTGGTAGATTATCTCCACGTCTTGCTAAATTCTTAGACGTTCTGGAAGATGGTGGTGATATTCATAACATAGAATACACAGTTAAGAACGAGAGAGGTGAAGATATTGTTAAAAGATTTGATGGTGTGTTCGATGATGAAAAAGGTATTTTAGCTTGGGATGAAATGACTAACTCTTTGAAACTTGTGTTTAAAGATGGTAAGTCTTATTTCAAAATGTCGGTAGTTGTTCTTCAACCTGACCTAACTTCTTATAAGGATGTTAAAACAGGTGAATGGAAACCTCGTCCTAACTGGAAAACTTTAGATACTCTTAGAAGAAAGATGGAGGCTGATGGTATACACTTTGCAGCTCCTGAATCTGCTTCTAAAATGATGACTTTAGATGTGTCTAAAGCTGCTGATTTCTCTGACTTAAAAGGTCACCTGTACGATAATAACTACTTTGGTCTTCAGACTGAGAACCCTTCTAATAAGCTTGAAATCACTACCCCTACTCAGCTTTTACAATTGATTGACTCTGAACAGTCAGATAATGTACAAGTAGTTATGAGTGGTGTGACAAAGACAATTAGACAAGTTAAGGATGAATATCAGAATGCAGTACTTCAGAAAGTAAGTAACTCTTTTGACGCAGCATTAAATGAAATATATGATATAACTGAGTTTAATGATGATCTTAATAAACTTATCTCTGAAGGTAAAGTACAACCAAGACTAGCTACATTCTACAAACGTGTAGCGTCTACATTAGAATCATCTGGTTCTGACGCTCAGTTATTAGACTTCTTTAGCCTAGATGATAATGGAAATATTAGATTTAACGCTAACTTATCTGCGGTTAAAACTAAGTCTCAACAGTTATACCTATCGTATTTCTCTAAATCTATTCTTTCTCAGAAGAATCCGGGTTACACAGTAGCTCTGTTCTCAGGTATTGATACCAAAATGATGAAGAGAGCTAAGAGAGTTGTAGATGGTAGAGTAGTAGAGTGGGATTATGTAACAAGAGAACATTGGGACACTAACTATAATGGTGTTCAAAGTGAGAGAGTAGTTACTAAAGAGCAAGTAACTGAAGTAGGTCAATTATTCCAACACGAACTGGAGCACGAAGTTTCAGAGTATGATGAGAATGGTAAACCTACAGGTCAATACTACTCAGAGTTTATGCTTCCAGCTCACTTCAAGGAGTTGTTAGGTCTTCCTAGAGATCAGCCTATTCCTGAAGCTATTGCTAAAATGTTTGGTGTACGTATTCCTTCACAGGATAAACACTCATTTATTAGCTTAAGACTTGTTGACTTCTTACCAGCAAACTTAGGAAGTACAGGTATGTTCCCTAAAGAACTTATTGCCCTGTCTGGCGCTGACTTTGATATAGATAAACTCTTTATTACTCGTTATGACTTCTATATGGAGAAGGATAAGAATGGTAATACTCAGTTTAAAAAGTATGGATCAGCCACTACAAGTGAAGAAAAATGGGCTGAATATAAAGACTGGATGGGTAAAAACAACAAGGCTGTAAAAGGTATTGTTGCTGATATAGCTGAACAAGATACAGATTATCAAGGATATTTAACTAATCAAAATCCGGAAGACTTAGCGGCAGAACTGTTAGGTATGGATGTTAAGAAAAGATACCTTGACAGATTTGTAGCTCAAGCTTTAGGTAGACTGAAACTTCCTAGTACTTTAGAAGAGTTTGTAGAAGCCTCAAGAACCAAAGAGTTAAATAATGGTGTGTTAAATAACAAAATCTTAGACTCTTATACAGCATTATTGACTAATGAAGGTATGAGAGACATTGCTAAAACACCTGCAAGTTTAACAGCTTTAGCTGATATTCAAGATAACGATGATATTACCCTAAAAGACTCTAGTGGTAAAAAGATAGGTTCTGTATTTGGTTCCAAAGTTAACTATCCTGTAGATAGTATGATTGGCAAATACAACGGCTTTAAAAATAACACTACTGGTAAGAATAACATTGGTATTGACGTTAACGCTAACTTGATTTACTCAAGTGTTAATAAAGGTGAAATATCTTTACGTGATCCTGAACAAGCATTCAAATTTGACGATGTTACATTTGATAGCTTTGCTGGAGATAGAGAGTATGGATGGGTGAAAGAAAATGAAGTGGATGTATTAAGACCTAATATGGGTAAACGTACAAATGACGTTCTCTCTACCTTAATCACAGCCGCTACCGATGAGGCTAAAGAGCAGTTAAATGCCCTTTATAACTTAGGTGTAGATGCTCTGAAAGTAGTGAACTATCTAGTATCTTTGAAGGTTCCTTTAAAGACAGCTATTTACTTTGTCAATCAGCCTTCTATTAGGAACTATCTGGATTTAAAAGCTGTAAATCAGAATACAATCCGTACTAAAGAAGAAGAGGATATTAACAAAGATGCTTTCAGACAAGAAGCTATCGCTAAGACAGCAGCTCAGATTAAAGACTACGCTAGTTTGTCTGATGATGACTTATATAGTATGTTAGAATCTAATGGTATCATAGAAGTAGAATGTTAATCGAATTAAGCGGTTTTGCTTACATTCCTAAAATAATGTAATTAAATTAGTATATTTGCTTTATGGCTTGTATTTATAAAGTTAAAAATAGTGCTGGAGAATGGGTATCTTTTAATACAAAAGAGGAAGCTCTTAAGTATGCAAAGGATAACAACGTAGCAAATAATCCCAAACAGGGAGAGCCTTCGCGTAGCACTAAAACACTAGCTAATGTATTACGTCAAGTAGCTTTTGGGGAGAATAATTACACTCCCCATCAACTTCGCGTGTTTCAAGAAGAGATGCTTGATAGCTTCATTGCTATGGAAGACCAATCTCAGTTCTTCTATAAGATGGGTTCTGCTATAGCTCTTACAAAAGGTCTTGGTAAGAACTTTGACCAGATGCAAGGTGTTATGAAGAATCTTAGTGATCTTGGTATTGGAATGGATGAAGACAAATTTGACGAGTCTGCAATTCCTTTCGACGTTCGCTATCTTCTTACAGGTGACGCTAAGTATAGAACCGAGAATAGCGAGCCATATTATCATAAGATTACAGCTAACAATATTAGTATCATGAACAAAGTCAACGATCTTAGTAGAACGATGTTCATGGAACAAACACCTTCATTTGTTGATAATTCAAATAAGGTAGTAGCTAATCTTAAAGAAAACCTTACTACGGAAAAATTAAGAGAAATTAAGGATGACTTCACAGCATTTATTCAAATTGCTGCTTATAAGAAGTGGGTAGAAATAAATGATAAGAGAACAAGTACATTACGTAATACTCTTATCTATGATGGTGGAGCTGAAACAATTGTGGATATTGTTAAGAACGCTGCTAGGTTAGCTCCTAATAATATGTTCTTGAAGTTTATACTTCCAGTAAACACTACTACAAAGGTTGGTAAAAAGAAAGTAAGAAATATTAATAATAAAGACCTTATCAACACTATAGAAGGTAAAACTCGTGGTAAGCTTGAGCCTGACGTTATGGCTTCTCTTATGGACTCATTCACTGAGCTATATTTGAATCCACATACTCAATATCATGCTAAAGCTCTGTTCGATTATCTCATTGTGAAAGACGGCTTAATGTTTAAGAACAAGTCGTATATTAAGATGATTCCTACAATGATGTTTGAGGATATGTCCAAAGCTACAGATATTGCATCTGAGCTTTTGTCATTATCTCAAATGAGCGAATTTACAAGATTTCTCAAGAAGCTAAATGCTCAGAGAATTGTAGATAAAGAAGGTAATTATAAACCATACTTCACCGCCGCAGAAGGTCAAGCATACAATGATCTTGTTAGAAACAGGGATGTGAATGGAGTAAAAAACAAATTATATGAAAAGGTTTTTGGTCTCACTTACAATCAACTGTATAATAGGTTTGAACAAATTTATGCTACAGATGTCAAGTATCAGTATAATCTGCAATTTGTAAAGACAAAAGTTAAACCTGGTGGGGCTAGTAGAAGTACTAAAGGTATAACTTTCGCTAATGAGAATGGTATTCGACAGATGACTGTCACAATGTTCACAGATAAGTTCAAGGGTACTGAAAAAGGTTCTGCTGAACGCAGTAAAGAATTTAAAGAAACAATAGACGATCTAGCATTAGCAAACGTAAATAATGTGAAAATAGATGAGAATAAATCTCATTTAGAGTTCAAGAAATTTGTTCGTGTTCGTCAACCGGGAACTGGTGATGCTACCTATCAAACTTATAAGCTTGTAAAGGTAACTAGAGAAAATGCTCAGGGACGTAATGAAGACTATTATGGAGAAGCTATGACTGCTGAAGGAGATATGATACCTAGAGGTATTACTGGAGTTTACCATGCTATAGAAAGTGTTGGTGCTTCAAACATGTCAGGTGTAGCTGATCTTGGTACACGTCTAACAAGAGAACAAATGATGGAAGAAGTTAATAAAAAAGCTGGAAGAGACGATAATACTCCACCAGAGAATCCACCTTCTCCACCTACTGCTCCAGTACCAGTAACTCCAACAGCTCCTATAACTCCGTCTACACCAACAGCAACAGAAACTCCTACTGAAACAGTGAGTAGTGGAATGTTTGGTGGTCTAAACCTAATGGCTTACGATGTAAATGATGTAGATATGAGTGGTATGGACGTTACTGAAGACGATGTGAAAGAAGCAATGAAAAATATAGATGGTTGCAAAAAATAAAATATGGCCTGTCAAGTAGTAAGAAATAATAATGGTGAAATTCAACAGGTGTTGGCTCCTAATGGTAAGGAGTCAATACTTTTTGATGATATTAATAAAGTTATAAAAGATAAGGAGAGAGCATTAGAACAATATTCTCAAGTTCATACACCTCAGTTTAAAGAGTGGTTTAAAGATTCAAAAATAACTGACAGCAATGGAGAACCTAGATTAGCCTATCATGGAACAAATGTCTACTTTGATGAATTTAAAGTTTCTGGACTAGGTTTTTATGGACCGGGGCTTTATTTCTCTACTGATAGACAGGCGACAATGAACTTTAATGGGCCTGTTAATATGCCTGTATTTCTTAGCATAAAGAATCCAGAAAATATAAATAGTGAACAAGAAGAACAAGCATTTCTTGAAAACGGAAGAATGATTGGAGAAGATCAAGATGGGATCGTTTTTATGGATGGTTCTGAAATTGTGGCAATGCAGCCGAATCAAGTAAAGTCCTTATACAATCAAGGAGACTTCTCTCAAGCAAGTAACAGTATTTATCTCCAAAAAGGAGATAACTCTCCATTTGAAGTACCTGGAAAGCTTCAAACAATAGCACAAAAACTTTATAATAAGTTTAATATTTCTTACAGCATTATTAACGATGCTAGTAATCCAAATAGAGGATGGTTTAATGGAAATGGTGTAACTATTAACTTGGCTCACGCTAAGGGAGATACTGCTTTCCATGAATATATTCACCCATTTATTCTTGTACTTGAAAAGCAAAATCCTAGTTTGTATAACTCTCTTATGGAGCAGTTATCTACAGACATGGAAGGTTTAAAAAGTATATCTTGGGCAGACACAAATTATTCAGAGTTAGGTGAAAAAGAGAGAGCACAAGAAGCTTTAGTTAACTATCTTGGTAAACTTTCTGAACAGAAGTATAATAAGGCTCAGTCACCATTCAATAGATTCATAAACTGGTTAAAGTCATTATTCAGAAAGATTAATATTGACTTTAAGAATATGTCACTAGATACAAAGCTATCTGACATCGCTAATATGGTGGTTGATGACATCTATGTGGCGGATCTTAGAGCAATGCTTCAGGACGCTAAGATACTTACGATGTATCAAAAGCCCGATACTGAGCTTACTTATGAGAATGTATATGACAGAATTAAGGATAAAATCGCTATACTTAATGCTACTATTAAGAGTAGAAAGAAAGGCGACCAATTCAAAGAAGATATTAGTATATTAAATGACATTATTCAGAATCAGGACGAAATTACATCTATAAACAACTTCGTATCTAATTCAATTCACTATATCGAACAAGCTTCAACAAAGTTTGAGAGCTTACGTGCCTCTGTTAAAGACGCAGGTAAGCTAACACAGAGTCAGATTACTTATAACCTTAACATTCTTGGTGAAATCCAACAGCTCTTAAACGTTTATAGTTCTCTTGATGACATCAAATCTCTTCTTCTAAGAGAAGGTAAAGATTCTACAGATGACAACTTTAGTAAGTTAAGGGACGCAATTGATAAAAAAGAGCTTATTATTGAAGACTTCAAATCATTCGCTCTTACATACATAACCGAATGGTTATATCCACACCTTGAGTATACTAATAAGAACCTTGAGGCTTCTGGTATGACCAATATGATACTAACCAAAGAGAAATTTAGAGAACAGCTAGTACAAGCTCTTCGTGATATTTCTGCTGCTGGTCAATGGCTTGGTACAACAATTAATAGCCGTGACCCTGTATCTGCTGCTATTGCTCTTGCTCTTAAGGACGTTGTATATGACAATCACGTAAAAGACCTTGAAATCAAGAAATACCTCATGGACGAATATAAAAAAGCTAGAGGTACAGCTTTATATAAAACTTCTAAGGATGAGGAAGAGTTCAATAAACAATTCTTAAAAGAAGTTAGGGTGTGGGAGAAAGTAGGTGTTGATGAGGAAACAGGTGAAGATAAATATGATTATGTTAAACGTCTTGCATTCCATCAGGAATATAACACAGACGAATTTGAAATAGCTAAGAAGAAATTCTACGATCAACTTGGACCTCGTCCATCTGATCCACAACAACTTAAATCATGGAAAAAAGCCCAAGGTGAATGGTATTCATTAAACACTGTAGTTAATCCTCATGCTGATGAAATAATTGACCACAATAGAAGAACAATGTCTGCTAGACAATTTGAGGAATGGTGGTTAACAAACACTAAAGAAGTTGATAATATTGAATATGGATATGGTAGAAATACCATGGATTATTATGGTAGACGTGCTATTCCCGGAACATATAATGCTAAAAAAGGTACATTTAGAGCCTTGTCAGGTGAATTAATTCTTCCTGGCGAGAAGTATAGAAATACTAAGTTTGGCACTTTAATGAGAAATCCTTACTATGCTAAGTTATATAAAACCTATCAAGATGCTAATGCTGCGCTTGGTTCTTATGCGTTGGAGCATGGAATTATTCCACAAGTATCTAAAGGGGGTAATGCCTTTTCTGACCTGCAATGGAAAGATGGTGTAAAGGAAAACTTAAAGAAACTTGGAAAGAAAGTCTTGAAAGGTATCGAGGCTGAGAATGAAGATGATAGAACAGTGCAAAGACAAGATAAAACTGAAGTAAAACATATTCCTGTTTATTATGTAAGAAAATTAAATAATAGTGATGTTAAATTAGACCTTCTATCTACAGTACTTATGTATAGCCAAATGGCTAATAACTACAGAGGTATGACTGAGATAGAACCTAATGTTGTTGTACTCAAAACAGTACTTAACGGTGACTTTAACCTTGGTATTGAAGGTCGTAGTATAGCTAAAACAAATGCTAAAGGTAATCAAATCTTTAATGCTATCACTAAGAAAGTGGTTTCTAAGATGACTCGTGAAGATATGCTAAATGCTCGTCTTAATGAGTTTATTAATGATGTTGTGTATGGAGATTCATCTTTTGACCAAACTATAAACGTACTTGGTCAGGAAATCTCCATGGATAAATTGTCAGGTAAAGTAGCATTGGTTACAGCTATGCAAAACATGGCAGCTAACGTAAATGGTGGTATAAGCAACGTAGCAGTAGGTAACTTCAATAACACAATTGAAGCTATTGGTAGACGATTCTATTCTATGAAGGATTGGGGATGGGCACAGGTGGAATACGCAAAACATCTTCCATCATTAGTTGCTGAAGCCGCAGGTGGTGAAGATTCATTTCTTAATGAACTCGCTGACCACTATGATGTCCCACAAGGTGAGTTTAAAGATCACTATGGAGATAATGTGTCTAAAGGAACATTTAATAAGTTGATGAAAACAAGCTCTCTCTTCTTCTTACAAAAAGGGGGTGAGCATCAGATTCAGACAACTGCTATGATGTCCTTAATGCACGCTAGAAAGTTAACTGATTCCAAAACAGGAAAAGAAGTTAACCTCTATGAAGCCTTAAAAGAAGCTAAAGGGGATCAGCAAGTAATGGCTGAACGTTATGGATGGTCTGCTGAAGACGATAAAGCTTTTCGTAATAGATTACATGCGTTGGTTAAGAACTTACATGGGGTTTATAACTCATTTGATAAAGCTATGCTATCTCGTCGTTGGTATGGAAAGCTTGCTCTTATGTTCCGTAAGTATTTCTTCAAAGCTATTACTTCAAGATATGGTGCTAAATATGTGGACTATGAGCTTGGTACAGTAGAAGGTGGATATTGGAGAGAGTTTGCATCTAAGATACTTGCAGACATGAAAGAATACAAATTTGGAGTACTTCAAAGAATGTGGACTAAGGAAGGATATGATGAATTCCAGAAAGCAGCTATTAATAAGACATTATACGAAATGGCTGTAATCATTGCTACATTTGTTCTGATTGGAGTGGCTAGTGCTGATGACGATGATAAGAGTTGGCTAAACTCCGAAATGGAACTTCAACTTACACGTTTCAGTGCAGATATTACACAATATATTAATCCGGCTGACTTTATTCGTGTAATTCGTAACCCAGCAGCTTCTATTAATATGATTGAGAAATGGATAAGCTGGTTTACTCAGTTGTTCCATCCATTCGAGGAATATCAAAGAGCATCAGGTTTTGCAAAGAAAGGAGATAAAAAACTGTATATTAAAACATTAAAACTACTACCTGTAGTAAGACAGTTCATAAATCTCTTAACTCCTGAAGAACAGATTAAATTCTATCAACTGACTGGTCGATAATGCTATTAGAGTCAAGAAATGTACTCTAACGACCTTATTTCTAATAAAAAAGCATACTTTTGTAGCCTAGCGAGCAATTGCTGGGCTTCTTAGTTTGAAGCCGAATTTTTAATACAAAAATTGATATATAATGGCTAGTTACGGCGAACTTAAGCCTGTCTTAACAGAACAGGCACGCTATCTACGTTTAATTGCAAATGCCCAATGCGGCTCTAAATCACCAGCTACTACTTCTGCTGGCACAGGAAATATTCCTGCTGGATATAATTCTATCTCAATCGTTGCTACTACTGTTCCTGCTACTGTTACTTTCTCTGATGGAAGTACATTCACATTTGATGTGATAGGGGAATCTATTGTACAAACTGCTGCTGAAGGTGGTACATTACCTGCATATACATTAACTGCTGGTGCTGTTAAATGGATTGGCACAAAATAATATAAATAATGAGTTTATCAATAATTAAATATCCCTCAGGTGGTGGGGGTGGTGGGGGCTCTGTAAATGGTGCAGAAAATGGTCTTCATCTAAATAGTGTAAATGTCAGACTGGGTGGGAGCTTATTAGAAGCAACTACTGTTACTGGTGACACTACGACTGAAACTGTTACATTTAGTGGCGTAACCTCAAATGTAGCATCCGCTTCTGCTCCGAGTATAGCTAATAGTTTCTTTAAAGTACAATCAACCTATGATCTTTCTGCTCCAGATCCACAATTCGGTGTATCGTTAGGAGTAACTGCACCTGCTGATGGAGCAAGTAACGCTGCGTTATTAACATCTGGTGGTGATTGGGGTATTATAGTAGATGGTATAGGTACTCAAAGTGTAGGTGTATTAGTACAAAATAATGCAGGTATCGGTATTCAAGTGGCTGGTACTGGTGCGTCACAAGGTATATTAGTAAATGGATCGAGTATTGGTATTCAGACATCAGGTAATGGTAACTTTGCGCTAAAAGCGGTTAATGGTAGCTTTACAACTATTTATTCTGAAACTGATGAAACTATAGGGCACTATACTTTTCAGGGTACAAAAATAGGTAACCTTAACGTAGGTACTATTGAAACATTAATGCTTCTTGACAGAAACACCAATGCTATAGTTCCTGCTAACTCCGCAGTATCTCTTGATATTTGTGCTCCTCAAGTAGGTAATACAGGATTAAAAACTGTAAGACTTGTTTCGAGAAATGCCAACCAAGCAAATAATACATCAAAGTTCGAGATATGGGCTTTAAACGCTGGTGTTGAAACTCAAGTATTTACAATAGATGCTTTACTAAATGGACGTATTGGTATTGGTTCTACTATAACTTCACCTACAGCTAGATTACATCTTCCTGCTGGTGCTGCTGGTGCTCAATCAGCTCCTTTAAAGTTTACATCGGGTTCTCTAAATACAACAGCGGAAGCTGGTGCAGTAGAGTTTCTTACTGATAAAGCTTACTTAACTATCACTACTGGTGCTGCTCGTAAAGAGTTTGCTCTAGCCGATGCTGCTTTAACTTCTGGTAGAGTTCCTTATGTAACTACCAATGGTAGATTAGCTGATAGTTCTAACTTTACTTGGAATCAATCATTCCAGCAATTTTCTATTTCAAGAGTATCTGATGGCAGTTATACTACACTTGCACCGGGTTTAAGTACTTCTATGCAAGGTAATACTGATACAAATAATGTTATATATACTTTATTAAATGATTTTGGAGATCAAGTTACACTTGGTAATGGTGGTTCAAATAACGGGTTTCCAGCAACAACAGGTAGAGGTTATCTTACTTTTACGAATTCTGTGTTTTATATAACTGGTGCTGAGATGCACTTCTCAGTTCCTCTGATAACTATTGGTGGTGATAGTACTGCTACTGCAAAATTACACATAGCTGCTGGTAGTGCTACTGCTGCTACTGCTCCAATCAAGCTTACTTCAGGAACAGTGATGACTACTGCTGAAACAGGCGCTATAGAATACAATGGTACTAACCTCTTCTTTACCAGAACTGGTACAACTAGAGAATCTATCTTTGTAGGTGTATCTGGAGCCACTGCTCCAAGTACAACTGCTGGTACTACTATTGTCAACTTCTATGGTACTTCTGCTACTAACTTCTTAGGAACTCCTGTATCGTGGGCATCAGTAGTAATTAATGGAACAACTTATAAAATTCCTTTATACACCTAATGAAGAAGTTCTTTAAATATATAGAACCTCTTTGGCTAGGAAACGATGGAAAGCTTTCTCTACGTAGCTTAGGCGCAATTGCATTACTTATAGACTTTATCCGTAATGTGCATAGTACATCGTTTATTGTAGCTAAATTATTAAATCTTGTTTATAAAGACAAAACCATTGATCCAGCTCTAGTTTCTTCTATTTCAGGAAACCTTGCTCAGATTGCAATAATTCTAGGTATAGAAGCAGCCTTACTAGCAGCAGCCCTAGCTCTGAAAACTTATCAGAATAACGTATTCAGAGTTTCAGATTCTCAATTTACTCCACCACCGGTTTGTGATGGGGAAGTTAAATAAAGATCAATGAGAAATGAAAAAAGGAGAATATGCTAATATGAACTTTTTTGATGTGTTAGATGAGCTTGGTATAGGCTGGCGCTACGTGCTGAACGGCTTTATAGGAGCTGTTGTGTGGTCAATTTATAAAAAACTAAGGTTAATAGAGGCACTTAGACAGATTCTTATCGGCTCTATAGTTGCAGGATATATTACTCCGTTGATTGCACATAAAGAAGCAATCCCTATTGAATTCATGGCAGCCTTATCTTTTATTATTGGAATGATGGGAATGATAATTATAGATGGAATTTACAAGTATATCGCTAATAAGGTTAAATTAATTCGTAAAGGTAAAGAGGTGGTGAATAAAGAAGAGTTAGAAAGTAATGAAGTTTAATTTGGATAATTGAATCAAAATGATTATCTTTGTTACTAAATCAAAAAATATGAGTATTAAAATTAGTAGAAAAGTAAAAGATATTGCATTCGTAGCTGGCTTAGTGGCTTGCTTAGTATTGACAATTGGCGGGATTGGCTGGTCTGACTATGCTGATTCTAAATTTTGGCAAATAGGCTGGAATGTACTTGCTGGTGTAGGAGTTGTTGGATTTATCGGTGGAATCTACTGGAAATCTCAGCAAAAAGAGTCTAACACAACCGATCAAAGCTAATGTACGCTTTATCATTAGTCATATCGCTTATCTTTATACTCTTCTTGGCAGGAAAGGATGCAAGTTCCTACCTGCTGAGAGGAACAAAAGACCCTTATGAAGGTGTGACAAAATCACGTCTTGATAGGTGGCATCGTGATGGTGTAGCGATTCATACAATATTCGTAGCTGTACTCGCATGGGCTACAGGACTATGGATAACGGTGCCAGTTCAGGCTCTTCTCTTAAGACTTGGTTTCTATGACCTAGCATTCAATAAATATAGTTCATTAGTTACTACGTACATTGGAAATACATCCATGGTTGATAGATTCTTCAGAAAGATATTTGGAACAAATGGAGCTGTTATTAAAAGTGCAGTATTCCTATTAATCTTGTTACTATGGGGAGTATTAAGAATTTTCTTGTAGGTCTTATTTCTGATACAAAGAGTAAGATAATTATAGCTGGAATTTCAATTATTCTACTACTGTTCTTTGTTAATAAATGGAACTATAGTAGGTATAAAGAAGCTGAAGAGAAGGCTGATAGAATGGAAGCTAATCTCAACGCAGCTCAAGATACGATTAGAATAACTAAAGCTAAGAACGGTAAACTAGAGTATGATAAGAAACTATATATCGCAAAAAGCACAAAAGAACTCAAAGCCCTCAACGATTCTCTCGCGAGAAATGTCGAAATTACGAAGGGAAAAGTTGGTTTTATTAGCGACATTGGTTTTAGAGTCAAGCATGATACTATTATGTTGCCTGCTACAATCCAAGTAGTAGATAGTGTAATTAGTATAAGATCACATATTGACACTATTTATTCTCCCGGAAACTATAGAGCATTAGCTTTTGAAGCAGTGTACAAGGAGAAAGAAGGTAAAGCATATAGTATTCTCACAGAAGATAAAATAGGTTTTACTGCGATAGTGGGTATTAAACAGAATGAGAAGAAACAATATGAAATCTTTGTTCGTCCTAATTATCCCGGAATGGAAGTAGGACATTTAGAAGGAGCAATTATACAAGAAAATATGTTTCAAAAAGAAGCTAAAGTAAAAATTCCTCTTGTTACAATTGGAGCTAATATTGGACTTGTTCCTTTTACATACGATTTTAATACAAAAAAAGCTGATGTCAATCTTAATAGAATAGGTGTCAGCGCAGGACTTAACTTTAATCTTGGAGCAATATTCAAATGAGACAGATAAATAAATCTCGACTGGAATTTTATGTGGAGAATTATTTGAAGTCTAATCCGCCAAGAACAGCACAAGGGCTCAATTATCTTCGCAAAGCTAAAGCATACATAGAATATGCTCTTACTTACAAGAACTGTAATTTTGAAGAGCCTATTTTAAATCTGTATACACTACAAGATAACCAGTTTACAAAAACAGTGTATTACATGATAAGAACCATTGACCTTTTCTATTATAAAAAATCACTGGAAAGAACGTTGTCATTATTAAACAAATATATAAACCAATGAACATTGAATTTACAGAACAGGACATTAACAAATTAAACGATCTTATTAAAAGAACCCCTTTTGAGTTTAGCTATCCCCTATTCCTTTTCTTTCAAGGAAAAGTAAACGAAGCTAATCAACCAAAAAATGCAACAACTTCAGCAGTAGCTGAACCTGTTACAGAAAATGTCAACTAATGGAAATAACATCAGTAGATACAAAAGGAATTAATTTTATCGTTAAAGAGGAAGGGATGATATTACATCCCTACCTTGATTCTGTAGGTGTTGCGACAATTGGAGTAGGATGTACTTATTATGAAAATGGTACAAGAGTAAAAATAACTGATTCTCCGATTAGTCAAGAAAGAGCAATATCTTTATTTAAGAATGTACTTAGAAATTACGAAGCTACCGTTTGGTCGGTTACAAGAGATGATATAAATCAGAACCAATTTAATGCGCTAGTTTCAATTTGTTTTAATATCGGTGTAACAGCTTTCAAAACGAGCACATTATTAAAACGCGTGAACACAAATCCTAATGATCCTAGTATAACAGATGCCTTCAAAATGTGGAGAAATGCTGGTGGAAAGCCAATTCTTCTTGATAGAAGAATAAGAGAAGCACAATTATACTTTAGTTAACATGAGTAATTGCAAACCTAATGTTAGGGCATGGAGTCCTATTTGGTACAAAGTAGACTGTAATGATATAAATCTTACTAGTTCTGATAACACTGTATCAATTACAAGATTATCTGGTGATTGTTGTGGATGGGATTTAAAAACTGTCGGTGGTGGGGGTGGCGGTGGTGGTACAGGAAGTGTGACAAGTATTGGTATAACAATGCCTTCAGCTTTCGCTGTTACTGGATCACCTATAACTAGCGCTGGTACCATAGCTATAACCATGACAGGTAATACCAATCAGTATTTAAGAGGTAATGGTACACTAGCTACGTTTCCTACAATCCCTACACCTACTACACCTAATATAGATGAGGTACTATCACAAGGTGGATTCCTTCTAGCAGATAGACAAATGAGTATAGGAAGTAGTGTATTTTCTATATTAAATAGCTCTAGCGGAACGATACTTAAGCTAGATAGAGCCACCGAATATTCTCTAGGTGACCTAGATGGTACAGATTTTGGATATAAGATAAAGATTGAGGCTAGAAACATATTTATTGGTTCTGAGCTTTATCCCGGTAATTCAATATATATTGAGGATGCGTTTAATAGAATGACTATTAGTAGTCCTGCGCTATCTATTAGTGGAAACATTAATGTTTTAGGTAGTTTTAAATTAAACTCTGGGAGTTTAGGTGCAGGAAAAGTGTTAACCTCAGATGCTTTTGGTGTTGGTACTTGGCAAACTACTGCTGCTAACTATTGGGTAAGTAGTACAGCAAATAATATAAATAATACTAATGTGTTAGGTGTTGGTATTGGAGTAACATCTCCGGCGGCAGCACTACATATAAAAGCTGGTACAACAACATTAGCACCTCTTAAATTCTCATCAGGAGGATTGCTTGCAGCTCCTGTTGATGGTGTAATTGAATATGATGGAGTTAATCTCTACTTTACAAGTGGTATTACCAGAAAGATATTTCCACTAGGAACAACAGACACAACAATCTACACAGGTAATGGTGCTATTGGTGGTCCTAGAGTAATAGACGTCCAAAATAATACTGTTACTTGGAATAACACAGGATTATTTAGAATAGTAGAAGGTAATTCTACAGTAGGTGGAACTTATGATTTCAATGATGGCGTGGATCTTTTAAGCTTTGATGCTGCTCACTCATCTAATTTAGTAGTAAATTCTATCACTGGATTTTCGATGGAATATACAGATGTTGTAACACCAGCCCTGTTAACATCTTTGAATGTGAATGGTACAGGTATAAAACTTACGGGAATAGTAGAATATACAGATAATGCAGCAGCTATTGCGGCTGGTCTTACCGCTGGATATTTATACAGAACAGGTGATGCTCTTAAAATAGTACATTAATGAAGAGGTATATAGTAAATAAGACAGCATTAGACATTTTAAGTATAGAGGCTCTCGACGCTCAAACAGAACTAGCTTCTTCTAAGGTGATTACAAATGAAACTCTTGTATTTAGACATCTACCCTATGTTAGTATGATGTTAGATGACACTCAAGTAGCTCTATTAAATGAACGTTCTATATTTCCTGAAGAAGAAGTAAATAGAGTAGATGTGTCTTTAGGTGCTGAGAATAGTGGGTATGAAAAGCTTAGAAGTTCTTGGTATAAGACACAAAAAAGAGGATTTACAGGTAAAGGATGTAAAGTTGCTGTACTAGATTCTGGATGTAATCAATCAGTAGTTCCTTGGGATTTTGGTTATAACTTCGTAGATAGTAATACAAATGTCACAGACGTATATGGTCATGGAACCCAAGTTTGTTCTATTATAAAGCATCCTATAATAGCCTTAGCTGCAAATTGTGAACTTCATATGTTAAAAGTGATAGATGATGGTGGTGCAGCTTGGGAATCAGCAGTATTAACAGCTTTAGATTATGTAATTAGTAATCAGATTGATATAATTAATCTTTCATGGCAGTTTGATACAATTAATATAAGAAATTCTATAGCTGCTGTTATTGCAAATGGTACAGTAGTTTCAGCAGCCTCAGGAAATTCAAATGTAGAAACGTATACCGTGAGTCCTGCTTGTCTGCCGGGAGTAGTTGCAGTGAATGCCATATCATATGACTTCTTCCCAGGATTTAAAAGTATTATGGCTCCTCCGGGAATACCTAATTCTCATGGAATAACAATAGCTTGTGATGGAGTATCTTGTCAGTGTTATACTAAGACTGGAGTAAGATCAGCTAGCTGGGGAACATCGTTCTCAGCTCCCTTCTTTGCAGGAACATTTGCACTATACAAGGAAATGCTAGGATTAGAAGATAATTACAAAGTATTGGACTATGTTCTAAGAAGAGCACAAAGAAGACAAGAAACAAAATACTATGGTGTAGGTTTAGTAAACTTTTAATAATAAAAAATAATAATAATGAGTCGTAGAGATCAACTATTTTTAGGGGGCATATGGAATAAGAAAAAAGATCCAGAATGCTGTCCTAATTGTCCTGAAATATCAGCAGATACTGATAATATAATAGAATGTTATGCTGATGGAATATATGCCGCTGCTGGAGCTATAGCCACTCCCGGTGGAAGTACTACAAATGTGCAATTTAACAATGCGGGTGCATTTGGTGGCGATGCAGGCTTTACTTGGAACAATACTGCTAAAACCGTGGCGGTAACAAACACCAACAGTGCTCAACAGGCAACACTAGCATTAGCTAATAACTTGTCTAATTACTTTAGAGTAAAGTTAACAGGTAGCACTAATACCACACCTAACACTGCTATCATAGAGTCTGATAAAGCTATAAATCTAAACTCAGCAGTATATCTTAATTTAAACTCTCCCGGCGTATTTGTCGGAGTTGCTCCATCATTCCCTTCTGCTAAGATTCATATTGAGGCTAGCTCAGGTGCTGTAAATACGGCTCCTATAAAGCTTACTTCTGGAACATTACTAACCTTACCAGAAGCAGGTGCTATAGAATTTAATGGTACTCACTTTTATGGAACCATTGGTTCTACAAGATTTCAGTTAGACCAGCAGTATACATTTAATAATGGTCTTACAAATAGCTCTGGTACAGTAGGATTAGGTGGTACATTAGTTAGTTCTCCTACAATTGCTGCTGGTAATCAGTTCCTTACTATTACTGGTACAAGAACTAGCTCTAATCAGCCTGCTCTTCAAGTTACTAACAGTTCTGGTGGTGGTGGAATTGCCGTGACTGGTAATGGTACTCCATTCTTTGCTAACTGTACTGGTAACTCTGGGAACTACGGGTACTATGCTACACATACTGGTGGTGGATCTGCTGCTAGAGGTGTACAAGTAGAATTCCTGACAGCAACCTCTCTTGGTGTAGCTTTTGGTAGTATTCAACAAGCAGGTAGAGCAATAGACTCTGTATGGCAGTTAAACACAGCAGGAGCTTCAATTGAAGTTGCTCGCTTCTCTGCTTATCAGAATACTACTGTAGGTGGTGGTATGTGGATAGGTTTCTCACAAATAAATGGTTTAAATACTACTGCAAAATTTGAAACTTTTTGTGAAACTGCTTTGGGAGCTTCATTCTCTACAGGGATAGCCTTCCATACAATGAGTGGTGGTTCTCTCGGTGCTGGTGTAGTAGATGCTAAATTAACTATCGGTGGTACTGGTAATATAAAATTTAATAAATATGGCACAGGTACTAAAACAGGCACTTATGCTTATAGTTTATCTGTTGATAGTACTGGAGTTATAATAGAAACAGTAATGCCTATTGTTACTACAGGTACTGCTGCACCAGCTACAACACCCGCTAAAGTGGGAGATATGTTCATAGACACAACTAATAAAAAACTCTATATCGCTACAGGTACAGCTTCTAGCGCTGACTGGACAATCACAAACTAATAATATATAAAAAATGAAAATAAATAAACAAGTAATTAAAGACTATTTCGGTTCATTCTTCAAGCAATATTCGCCTATTAGTAAAGAGAACTTTGCAAAAATAAGAGATATTGTTGATGAAGCTGAGTGTGGATGTTGCAGTCCTACTACATTCTATTGGTTAGAAATTGGTGATAATCAAGCTGCCGATCCTGCTAATCAGCAAATCATCTTCAAAGATCAGTATGATAATGTTTTAGTAGAAACAGCTCTTACAGGAAATCCACAGACATTCTGCATTCCTAGGGAAGCATCTCAAATATGCTTGAATATCATTAATCAAGCTAATGATGGTGGAACTATTAATGTATTTGGTAATAATACTTTCCTAATAGAAGATGATGAAGTTGGTGAAGTGTGTGACACACTTAATACTCCTGTATCTCCATTCTTTACGATTCAGGTTGTACCAGCACCAGTTGCACCGTAGTATTAATACGTGGACTATTGGACTAAAAAAAGTTCCGAGAGCTAGACGCCCCCGGAACTTTCCTATTTTCAACCAACTTATTTCTTTTCTCGTAACTCTATGACAAAGTTTTTCATCTTGTCTTTTAGTTCTTGATAGAAGTTAGGATTATCTGATAGCATTACCTTAAACTCATCAAGCTCATATTTTTCATCACCAAGTTCATTATAAACAGTTATTTGTTTTCCCCATTTACGAATAATGCCAGCTTTGTGAGCAAGCTCGATGATTTCAGTTACCTTGTCAAATCCTTCGTTAAAACGTACAGGTAATTCAGCAATTTTAAATGGTGGCGCAACTTTATTCTTAATTACTTTCATTTTCACTAAGTTACCTACCATCTCATCTCCTTCTTTTATGGAATTCTCTGTAGTAACACTTCTGCGTACATCAATACGCACAGAAGCATAGAATTTCAGGGCGTTACCACCGGTAGTGGTTTCGGGGTTACCGAACATTACGCCGATCTTATCACGTAACTGATTGATAAAGATTAATAAGCAATTATTCTTATTAACTGTTCCAGTTAACTTACGTAACCCTTGTGACATCATACGGGCTTGTAAACCCATCTTAGCTTCACCATACTCTCCGTCAAGTTCTCCTTTAGGAACCATTGCGGCAACTGAGTCAATTACTACAACTCCAAACTTACCTGAACTAATAGCTCTGTCAGCAATCTCTAATGCTTGTTCACCATAGTCGGGTTGCGAGATGTATAAATTGTCTACGTCAACTCCGAGCTTCTGAGCATAAGCGCCATCGAATGCGTGTTCAGCATCTACTATTAAGCATTTATCACCTTTCTTTTGAGCCTCTGCTATAACGTGAATAGCTAGAGTAGTCTTTCCAGATGATTCTGGACCATAAATTTCAACAATACGACCTTTTGGTAATCCCCAGACACCTAATGCGATGTCCAGACCGAGTGACCCTGTACTTACAACATCCATAGGTCCAACCTGCTTATCACCAAGTTTCATAATTGCTCCCTCTCCGAAATCCTTTTGAATTTCCTTTTGAATTTCTTCGATAAACTCTAGTCCATTAACTGCTACTTTTTTTTCTGCCATTTATGATTATTTAGTACACAAAGGTACTATTGTTTTCCCAATTCAACAAGTTTTTTATAATAAATATCTATTGTATCGTTCATCTTTCTTGTTTTCGTTTTCAATTGTTTTACGTAATTGAGTAAAGCCTTTAAGATTACCGCTCCATCCATAGTCGTAAATAGCATTCCCGTAGTCATCTGCGCCTAAGTATTTAACATCACATAATGCTCCATAATAAGCATTTTCTGGCATAGCTTGAGCACAGTGTTCAAATGGACTCATATGACCTGCTTTTAAGAGCCTTTCATATAAGAAGATGTCAGATGTATAATCATCCTTTCCTTCAAAGTTAAGATAGCTTACTCTAGCACATCGTGCAGTAGCTACCTTTTGCTTTACACTATTAATGCTTTCTTTCAAGAGATTATTAGCAACAATAAGTTTTGCTATTCTTGCTTCGTCTATATTCTCTCCAAATGGAATGTGCCATTCTCCTTCTTTAAGAGATACTGGTTCACTCTTGTTTGCTGCCTCAAGCATTTTGTATGCAAGCTCTTGAATGTGAATTTCTGCATCTGGATGAGCTCTTAATGCAAAGAAATTCTCCCATTCTGTACCTGTACAGATACAGGTATGCCACATGTAAGGCTCAAGGTATCTATTACAGATTTGTTTAGTTAAACCTTTCTCATTAGCAGCTTCAGCTCGTAGTACAGCATGATCTCTTGAATAAAGGTGATTCATAATAAACCATCCTACTTCTTCAGGAGTATCAAAGTATTCATTACCTTGCATACCTGTGTGTTCCTTCATCCATTTAATAGGGATGAATGGGTCTTCTTTGACCATCTTAACCATCTTCTTAAATGGTATAGCGCGAGAACTTGCACTATTGCGAGATAATGCTCGGTGAGTGTTAAACTCAGCGAGTACGATACGGGGAAAGGTAAGAACATAAGTAATAATCCTGTCCCCAAATGGACCCAGAGAGTCCGCAATAATCTTTGCTTCAATCATTTACGTCTGTACTTCGTTACAGTTATTATTTCTTTGTAAGGCTCTACTTCATCAACAGTACTCCAATCGAATTCCCATCCAGCTTCTTCTGGAGACATATCCCCAGTAGTATAGGCATCAGCATACTCAAAATACCTATCACCAATCTTAGCTACAATAACTTCATTATTCCACCATCGGGAGCCACCTTCTTCTTTCCTATTAACTACATCTGCGTCTCTAAGAAATTCTTTTAAATCGGCATCATCTATTGGCTCATTTGGCTTATACCATTTGCTATCCATATGATGTTCAATATAGAATTTCTTTAATACTTCTTTTACTTTATTACTCATAGTAATCTGCAATAAGTTTTCTAAGGTCTAAGGTATTTGTTATATTAATAATGTAATCTTTCAGTCTTTTTTTTCCTAATAGAAGGCTATGCGCTTCTGCGCCACTTTCAGCGTATATTACATCGTACATTGTTGTACTAGTAGTTTTATTTTCTTTATCTGCAAGCTTGTAAGATAATAGAAAAGGAATGCCCTTGTATGCGGCTTTTACGCTTCCAAGAACAGTATATGAAATATCATTATCAAAGTCTTCTTCCATGCTTCTTATATTTTTCTCGACTTCTGACTTTGGAATAATAGTCAGTTTTTTACCATCTTCTGGAAGACAAATATATAAAGGTTCTTTATTCATGTGTATAAATTGAAAAGTCCTGACGTGCAAATCAGGACTTGGAGGAATCAAACATGGCGATTATAAACTATTCAAATAAGCTTTTGCTTCTTTAATTGTGCCTACGTAGCAAGTGTAAGTTACACCATCAATCATCTTACGAGCACGAACATAACCATTTGCGTCACGGTATAAGTTTTTACCAATTCGTGTGTAAGTTACTTTCTTAACGTTTTTCTTTGCTGTTTTTTTATTCATATTTGTTATTTTGACAACACAAAGATAGACAATTTTTGTTATCTACCAAATAAATTTACAAAATACTTTGAAGTTTTTTATAAATTTTATCAAACTCGTCTTTCATTTTGACGACACTTTCTTGGGCAACTATTTCAAAACTAAGATCAACCCAATTACTTTTAGTAAGATTTCTTCCACCAACTATCGTCTTCTTATCAGAAGTTACAGTTTTCATATGAAAGTTAGTTACTAGCTTAACTGGAATCTTATGTTTAACAAATGTGTTCTTCAAGAAAAGTAGTTGCTTAGGAGAAGGATCTACTAGTCCCACTATTACACGAACATCCTTAACCTTCTTCATAAGCTCAAACATCTCTAACACTTCGTTATTTATAAAGATGTTAAATGTGCTTAAATAAAAATACTTAGGCTTTGACCTAAGTATCTTCATTATGCTTTCGCGGTATTCTTCGTCTGTTCGTAGAATTTTCATCGGTTATCTCCAGAGCCTTGAATTGTACCTCTTTCAGCACGAGCCCGTAACTTCTCAATATTACGGGTAGCTACGTGAGCTAAAGTAGCATCAAGATCATTAGCAAGTGCAGCACAGTACCATAATACATCACCTAGCTCATCTAATAAAGCTTCTCGCTTTTCTTCAGTGAGAAGCCCAGCATCATCACGAAGTACTTTTTTGTATTTGTTGGCGATTTCACCTGCTTCTCCTAATAAGCCAAGGATAGGATAATTAATCTTGTTTCCTTCTCCATAGATAGCAGTTTTAGTTGCTAGTTTTTGGTAATTGTCTAAAAGTGTTATACTCATTTTTCTCCTAATTTTTCTTTTATTTTATTTATTGTTTTTTCAATACGAACTTCTGGTAGAGAAGGATAATGACCTTCCTTTATCTCTAAAAGTAGGTTTTTACATTCTCCTAGTAATTTCTTATAAGAAGGGATTATATGGTCTTCATAGAATTCTTCCATTATTTCACCACCAAGACTCATTAAAGTCCTCCTTTATATTTACCTTCTTTTACATATCCATTTAACTTTACTATCTTCTTCTCCACACGCTTATCCAAATACTCCATAATGTCAAAACCATAATCTTTTGAACTATGGCGTTCAATGAAGAACGCTGTACGTAACACTACGTCTCCTACTTCATCCAAGATTTCTTTGAATTCTGGTTTGTGCTTTGCATCCTTCAAGTGAAACTTAATTAATTTCTCCTGCAATTCAGCAAGTTCTTCGATAAGTTTTAATGTAGTGAACTCATCTGTATTTTCATTGAGCGCATCACTTAATTTCTTAACTTCTTCTTGGTCTAATACACCAAGATCAATAATTTCATCTATCATAATATTTATTTTACTATATAACGTATTAATAATTTTGCTGGCATTTCCTTCTCCCACTTTACTTCACCTATTTCATTTAATGGTACAAGGAAGACCATTTTATCGGGGTAATTATACACTTGATACTGTAATCCATCTGCCGATACTCTATCTAAGTGAGCAGGTGGATTTACCTTATACAGGAACTTTTTTAATTCGTTTAATTCCATTATTCGTCAAATAAATGTTGAAATGTGTTACTCATTGCCATGAGGATAGCCCCAGCTACTACCGCAGTAATAGCATAGGCAATCCATGTGAGTATTTTCTCTTTTGTTTCTGGCGTCATATTACCAAAATAATCCATATCCGAAGTAACCAATGTGTCTTTGCTTCTTATCAAAGCCGTAAAATTGAAACATTGGAAACTCCTCAGAAGGAATCTTTTTAAGTGTTAAAGTTTCATCCTGTGTACAGATAAAAGCTAGGAGAATATCAAGAAAGAGGTCTTGTCCATCAGTAGACTCTTGCTCTCTTATATATTCTACAGCCTCCTCATCTATCTTTACTCCAAAGTTCAGTAGAGCGTCTAATGTCTCTACTGAAAACTTTGAGTCTTGATATTCTGCACATGGAGTTAAGTTCTTTTCTTTATAAGAGCCATCTAAACTAAAGCCTATTTTATCACAAGCTTGAAAATAGAGTTCTCTTACTCTTTCTAATGGTTGATTACTCTCTATTAGATGATCATCATACTTACCGTGACCATCATCAGACCAATCACCAATTGGAATTCTAAATTTGTACATTATCCACATTTTGAGCTTACCTTTTTACACATTTCTATAAAATAATTTTGTCCAAAGGTATGCTTCATAAAATTAATATCTTTGTGTACCCATTGTACATTCCCTTGAATATACCCTTTAGTGCTATCAATACGATCAAGTGAACATGTCTGATCAGCGAGAGAAGCCCAACTATTAGAAAATCTAATGTGAAGTCCTGACAGAGCACAAGCGGCATCTTGCATCTCATATAAGTCCCATAGGTATTCTACGGTGAGATCAAAATCAACTTTTATCTTTTCTGCTCTACTTTTTATTCTTTTTAGATAGGAATATGCAAATGTGTGATAAGTACTTGTTTTTGAACAGCTTTTACAAGATTTACTTGTTCCCTTTATAAGGGTTTCTGCCGATCTAAAAGTCTCTTTCCCACATTTGCATCTTACTTCCCAGTATGTTTTTCTGTTAGTGCTTCTTTTTATTGTATCACTTATTACTTGCCATTGACCATATTGTTTTCCTACTTCAGGTATGAGTCTTTGTTCCATGTGAGAATTATTTCTGTAAATATACATTATAATTCTCACATTTCCAAATTAACCACACTTGGAACTGCCACAGTCTTGGCACTTAGCACATCCTTCCTCAAATCTTACATTAGAAGATCCGCAATCAGAGCATTTGTAACGAGCTAAGAGCTCTTTTTCAGGAATGTATTTCTTTAATACACGTTTTAATGCTGATCCAAATGATACTATTTCTAGCTCACATTTGTCAATCTGCTCAATAATGAATTTAGGATTAACTCCATGACGCATCATACCAGAGACAAGACGTGTTAGCATTTGCTCATCCGCATGTAAAGCTTTTGACTGGATTTCTGCAATACTTTCATCACCAGCAACATAATCATAAACGCCTTTCTTAGATTTTACAATCTGTCCTTTGGAATTTTTGATGTTTGGTGAATCACTATGTGCAAACACTTCATAAGGTTTACCATTTAGGAATCCTATTATTACAGCATAAGGTACACCCTTTACACGTGTAATAGTACATTCTGCGTCCAAAGACTTAGGACGCTTTGGAGCATCACGGTAAATAATTTCAGTGTCCCCAGAGCTAGGAGCGGTAACGAGCACACCGCTACGTGAACCATCACGATATACGGTAACTCCTTTAAGACCAGCTTTCCAAGCTTTAAAATAGATGTTTGAGACTGTTTCTTTTGAGACATCTTTTGGTAAATTTAAAGTTGAACTAATGGCGTTAGTTGTATAACGCTGAATTATCGCCTGAATCTCTACCCTCTTCTCCCAAGAAATATCACTCGCACAACTTCCATAATAAGGAGATTCTTTAAATAGTACTTCTAATTGATCCTGTGATAGAGTTTCAATTTGAGCTCCATTAGGATAATTAATATCATACCACTCTTTGAATCCACCCATTACTACAGGATAAGTCATCCAAGCATCTCCATTCTGGTCTATAAAGTCTACTCTTGCTCCCTTATCAGAAGGGTTAACCTTCTTGTTTCTGAAATAATAAGGAGCAAATACAGGCTCAAGGCCACCAGAGGTGTTTGAATATTTAGTTAGAATAGCAACAATGCTTACTGATCCAGTAGGGGCTACAGTAGACCAACTTACGTTACGTCTTCCATACTTGCACATTCTATGTACTTGCTCAGTAAATTCCAGTACTAACATTTCATAAAAATTATTAGTTCCATGAAACGAATTACCATATTTACTGTGTAAGTACTCTTTTCTCACATCCCATCCAGTAAATGTACCACGTAAAATAGCTAAGTCAATTGTACAATCTAACTCAGCCTTCATCTTGGTTTTCATTACTTTCTCAGTAACTTTGAGAGCTTCATTAGAGTCATATTTCAGACCTAATGCCGCTAACATATCACCTAGAGCAGTAAATCCACAACCAGTTCTACGAGAAGCAGAAGCTGTCTTTTTAACCTTTTCCCAGAGATTAAGCTCCACAGCTTTTACTTCATCTGGTTCAGGGTCTTTTTTGATTTTAGCGATAATTTTGTCTACATATTCAATTTCTAGATCAACGATGTCGTCCGCTAATCTTTGCTGAATATAAAACACTTCATATACTTTGTCATAATCTACATACGCATCTTTCGTAAATGGATTTACAACAAAGCTATATAAGTTACTTGCAAGAAGTCTACAAGCGTCATTAGGGTTTAACCATTGTTCACCACATGGATTAGAAGCAATAGCTCTAAACTGTTCATAAACACCTTCTGGAGAATAGTCATGAACTCTATCCATATAGGCTACACCCGGTTCAGCATTCTCCCAAGCCATTTCTACAATAAGATCAAATATTTCTCTAGCCTTTACTTTCAAGAGCGAAAACTCACCTTGATTGTCAGCCTTGAATGTTTCGAGCCTATCATATTGTAGAGGATAGCCATTCTGGGCAGCATCTACATAAGCTTGTGGAGTATCAATAGGAAAGCGACACACAAAGTCTTCGTTGTTTTCTACGGCTTTCATGAAGCTATCAACGATTTGTACACTGATGTTTGCACCAGTTACTTGTGTTCTGTCTTTCTTCTTGACAATAAACTTCTTAACATCTGGATGAAGAATGCTCATTAGAAGCATTAAAGCTCCTCGTCTTCCGTTTTGAGCAACTTCTCTAGTCGTGTTGGAAAACCTAGCCATGAAGCTATGTGCGCCAGTACTAGTTCCGGCAGCATTAAGCACAGGAGCATCATCATATCTAAGTTTGTTAAGGGTTGTTCCAACTCCCCCTCGTCTTTTTTCAAGCTGTGCAATTTCTTGGTCTGTTTTAAATATACCACCATAAGAATCAAGAGGCTCTTCAACTACGAAACAGTTGGATAAGCTTTGTAACTTATAGTGATTACCTAGTGCCGACATAATCGACCCTTGAGGAATGATATACTTAAATTTGTCCAGATAAGAAAGGATAACATCAACAGGAATAGGATTGAATGTACTTTTACCAAATGCTGAAAGTGCTTCGTACTGTTCAGGCTTAGGTTTTTCTTTGTAATTCTGTTCTGCTCTAGCTAATTCTTTAGCCATTCTAATGTGCATATCTAGTGGAGTGCGTTCCACTACTTCTTTCTTACCATTCTTTAAGGCGTACTTACCATACCATACTGAGGCCGATAATTCATCACCACTAAAATAATCTAATAGTTCTTTAGTCATTAATTATTCAAAAATTTAGCTTGCAAAAATATATAAATAAACTGATAATAAAAAATAATTGAGAAATATTTTGTTATTTCATTTATTCGTGTTACCTTTGTGTTATAGTTAATCTATGGCACAAAGGAAGAATAAGGAACGTAAACAAAATGTATTAAAATACAAAAAATCAAAACAAATGAGTGAAACAAAAGCACCTGAAATGAGACCTTTTCGTCAAGTCCCACATTGGTCTAGTACTGAAAAGTTTGAAATTACTGGTGAAGAACTAGGCGCATTATTTAACTTTTTTAACATCTTTACCCCCGGAATCACTGCATTCCAGCAAGTACTTGCGCGTGGCTTTAAGTCAGGTAAAGTAACTGTAGCGTATGAAGATATGGAAGGTAATCCAATTCCAGACGATGAAATTAATGCGTTTACAGAGAAGCTGAATGCACATTTCCAAGCAGAGAATGAAAAGCGAGAAGTAAAGAGTAAAGTAGTAGATGCAGATGCTCCATCCAAACACGCTAAAATCGTATCCTTCACAGGTGAGAAAATAGATAAGGATGAAGTTGAAGCAGCCGTAGGTATGGCTAACGAAGCAGCTTCAAGGATTACAATTGAAGGTTAAGAAGAAGGGAGCAAAAGCTCCCTTTTTTTATTCATCTTCTTCGTCTTCATTGTAGTCATAGACTTCAAAATCTTCATCAAAGATATTACTAAGTGATAAATCACTTAATCTTGCTTTATTAAATATCTTATAGAAGTTTGCATCTACTTCTGTTACTTCCACATACCCCTTCTTGATAAATTCTTCCATAAGGAATAAATCCCTGAAAGATCCTTCAAATCCATCTCCACTATTACCAAGATGTGCCCGTATACCAGATACTCTTAGTTTTTGGGGCGCCTCGCGAGGACTATAGTATTCAGGTTGTTTTACCTTCTCTCGCTTTGCGGTAGATAGTTTCCAATAGTCGTCGTAAGCTTTTTGTTTGGCTCTATAAGCTTTCTTCTTCTCCTCTAGGTTCTTTGTTAGAATACCTGATTCTGTTTTCTTCCACTTGTTAAATTGTTTCTCATTGAAACAAGCAAGAGCTGGAACATCATGCTCATCAGCATAATCTTCATTGAATGTCAATAAATAATACTTCATTATAGTGCGTTATAAGCTTCGATTATTAATTCAGCATGGTCAATTTCTAGTTGAGACTCAAGGATTTTGACTTCATATCTATAAGCTTCTGAGTTATAACCATCTTCATTTGCTTGAAGATCTTCCTCTTCAACATTCTCATCATACTGCTCATACATACCTTCAGGAGTACTGTCATAATCTCCTTCTTCTGCTATGAATTTATTAGTCCCACCAAAATCAGGAGTACCATGAGGGTCGATAAAATACGTGTCTTTGATTACTAAGATTTTAGCCATAGTGTTATTGTTCGTTTTCTAATCTGATAGGTTCATCCCACCAATTGTCATCAGGTATGTCGTCTTCATCATCTCTTTCGATGAACTCATCCTTTTCTTCGGTATCAATAGTAATATCACCAAAATTGAATAATCCATTTTGTATGGTTACTTCAAATCGGTCAGGCATCCCTATTGTTAATCCAAAGTCTTCTCTTTCAGGCTTAATAAGATTTATTGGAAGAAGGGCTATTATATCTGAGTCAGTAGGAATACCATCAAATACACCAGATCCACTGTTACTGAATCCAGCAGCAACTACCCTTCCTTGGAATACAAAGAGATATTCACTCTTACCATCTTCCATGTTCTTTAAAAAGCCCTTCCAGTCATCTATTACATAAGAGGGGTCTCCTATGTAATAGATGCCTTCTGGAAATAATGCATGTACCATCAAGAAATATTTACATTAACCAAAAATCGTCATTTCCTGCGAACTCAAAATCATCTTCTTCCCAATCTATTTCTGGTAAGAAGTCGTCAAAGTCTTCATCGAATAATTCAGGCATAACTAGATCATCGTTATCTTCCATGAAAGCTTGTAGTGCTGTCTGTTGAATTGTCATAAAATTATGATTTTAATTAGTTGTTTCGATTACTTCGGCAGGTCTTGTTACATGTAGAACTTTACGAATTGTAGCGTTAAGATCTTTAATGTATTCTTTTTCAACTACTTTCGTAGGAAGACTGCTATTATCAAATAGCGTGTCAAGTTCTGCTATTTTACCTTTAGCTGTTTCAAGGAGAGTTTCTAAGTCATATTTACCTAGACGAACATCCTTTAAATACTCAGCATTCTCTCTACGTACAATGAGCTCTCCAAATTCAGCAATATCTTTTGCTGTTTCTATCAAGCGTAAGCAGTGCAGCATATTCTTACCGTCAATTTTCTGACCGTGGTTTTGAATATCCATATAGCGTTGAGTGTTGCGGTTTGCTAACCACATTTGATACTCACTATAAGCTTTACAATGCTGGGTATAGCCATCCTTGTTAAAATATAACATACCTACACAATAAGCATCATGAGGAATGCTTGACAAAGAAATATCATTAGAATTTTCTTCGTCTTGGACAATTCCTTTGAAAGGATATTTAGCATCGTGAAAGACATTATAAAGATCTTTCGTATGTGGTATTGCAGCAAGCCCCATTAGTCTAATTTGACTTAGTGTAAACGCTTCTTTTAAGGGCTTACTAATGTACTTGGCTTCGTACCTTTCAATATAATCTGTTACAAAATAACAGAAATCAAGTACGGTTTTGCGAGTTACCTTCTCAGACTCCCAGTTTATCTTCTTATCCAAACCCTTAGCTTTTTCTATTTGAGAAATAGCATAGCCTGCAAAAGAATATTTACACTGTTTAGTGAGAAAGCTTTTTCTTGTCCTTAGAACTGGTTCAAATACAAGATGTTTGTAAATAACACACTCTTTGGGACTGAAAAGAAGCTCAAGGATAGTAGGGTTGGCTTTCTCAGCGAGTTCCAAAAACCGAGAGAGTTCATAAGCTACTTCATCTTTGCTTATTTCGATTTGGGGTTTATACCCATTTACAAAGAAGCTCTCAGCACTTTGAACATATACCCATTTTTTGTCAACATCGCTTCCCTCTACGTTTGTACCGTAGGCTTGTGAACCTACGATACATCCATAGATGATGGTATTTCCTTTGCCTAAATTAGGCAATGTAATCTTTTGTGTCATAATGTTTGGCGTCTTTGATTTTAGGCATTTCTTCGTATTTTCTACGAAGTTTCTTTTTAGGTTTATACGGATTTTGTGCAATAGGCTTCTTGGCGTTGAGTTTGAAGTTATTCAACTCAATCCAGAGTTGGTCAGCGGCATCTCTTAAACGTTCAGGCATATCGTGAATACCCATTCTTTGATGCTGATTCACGAAAAAACGACCTGTGATAGAACATCTGAAACGTATTTCCTTAGAAATAGCGTCGAAAGAAGGGCTTAAGATATTACCTTCTTTTGTCTTGAAGATATAATAATACTTAGCCTTATGATCTACCGCAGCATACTGAGCACTTGTTATACCGTATTCTGGTCTAGCCTTATCATAATCATATACAGGAATAATATGATTATTGATTGTTAAGACATACTCAGGAAGAACACCTTTTGGGGTTTTATAATCCTCAAGATTTACTACTGGATTAGGTGGAGCTGGTACAGCTTGTGGTTTATCCTCATCATCAAATGGATTTACATGAGGTATATAATTAGCTCCCTCTATCCTTCCCCAGATACCTTTATTTATGGGTTTAGGTTTAGGTTTTTGTTCGGCTAACATCTTCAATTTCTCCATCTGCTCAAGCAAAGCTTTTCTTTTAGCTTCTTCTCTTTCCTGCTTAAGGTCTTTAACACCAGCAATGGGATTAGGATCATTTATAATATTTCCTGCATTTCCAAACATCGCCTCTTTCAGTTCAAGATTAAATCTCTGACCTTCTATTCCCGGAATAGCATCTACCTTAAAGGGATGAATATGTTTATCCTGAATAACATATTTTCTAACAGGAATTACACCGATTGTTTCAACGTCGTAGCTATTATATTTATCTCCGTTGTCAACATTTTTCCTAACTCTGAGAATTTGACCTTTGGCTTCTTTTATACCAAAAGTCATTATGGTGAATGTTACGTGGTCACCTGCGCGATATAGTGCCATTTTTACTGTTTTTCATTTGTGGGTTTGAGCCACAAGTTAGTTCTTTTGAAAACGTAGTTTTTTAAAGCAAAGAACTCGTTGAGATGAGTTAATGTTCTTAGCGTATCATGCTTAAAACACTTGTATAGCTCTTCACGAATTCTCTCTTCTGATACAACACCAAATTTCTTGTCATAATCAAAGCTATGTAGTAGCACTTGAATATCATGACTAATTTGAAAGCCTTTGGTTATGGCGAATCTAAGGGCTCTTAAGAAGCGTAGAGGATCATCTTCAAAGGTTATACTACCATTGATAGGTGTCCTCAAAATCTTCAACTTAATATCCTTCTGTCCACCAAACGGGTCAATATACTGACCTGTTGTAGGGTCTTTTGCAATAGCATTCATTGTAAAATCCCTTCTTTCCAGATCATCATATAATGTACCGGGAACAACAATAGGATTGCGAGTTCCTTCCTCATATCCCACTTCCTTACGAGCTAGTACAAAATCAGCAGTGATAGCACCAGCAGGCATCTTAGCTCGTATTGTATAAACCCTTGGTGTAATGAGATATATTTCAAAACCTCGTAATTTAATGTCTTGTACAAATAAGTTCCACACATCTTCAATGGTGGTACCTTTGGTTAATCTATCGAGGTCGGTAATAGCAACGTAATCAATGTCTTTGGATTGTTGTCCCATTAACTCGTCACGTACAGCTCCACCCACCTCATAATACTTGAATAGTACTTTATGCATTTTTTGTGATTAATACTGATTGGTAATTATGTTTCTGAGCCATATCCAAAAAGATTGACAAGTTACGTATAGCTAAGTCTTCATGAGGTGACTGAATGGAAACATTGGTTCTTACTATCCAATATCTCTCACAGTTTTTTCCACCATTTATTCCTTCTGTGGTAAGCCAGTTTAACAATTCTTGTGTTGTTCCTAACCTTGAAAAATCTACTTGAAATATTCGCATTAATGGTTATAATTATAAAGCAGTACTGCTTGTACATACTTTCGGTGGATATTTATAAGACCATTGTTTGGATCTTGTATGCGAAAATGTACTCCCTCTATCCGCATTCGTACAGGCTTAAGGTAGATTGTTTTTCCTTGCCATGAGCTTGACTTTGCTGAAAGAGAAGGAGTGTGCATCTCATTAATTGCTTCAGGAAATAACCACACATGACCTCTCATCTGACAGTTGTAATACTTACCATAGAATTGGCTAATCTTCGTGAATTCTTTAGAAGTCATCTGGTAATAAATGTTTATACTTTTCCTGATTAATTGTTTGATACCTGTTGTAGTGGATTTTCATATTAGGCCATGAAATCCACTTCCCTGTCTTTAGCCTTCTTATAAGATTACGTAAATGCGCTTTCCATAAAGGAATATCAAAGAACTTCACATAGATTTTCATCTTTTTGGTTGTGTGAATATTCTTAAATATTGATAGGTAGCGGTCAATACGTGACTCGTCACAATGAGTGTTATCTATAATGATTACAGCACTCTGAAAAGAAGCAGCAAGACCTAGTTGCTTATAGAAGATGTCAGACACCTTATTCTCCTTGACTTTAGTACGTTGAGCTCCATTATAATTAGACTTATACAAAGACTCTCTTATCAAATCTTTACTTATCACTACTACAGGAGCACTGTACTTATTGTACAACTTCCAAGTGTTCTGTTGAATCCATGTTGTTTTCCCTGAACAGGGAATACCAGAAAGGATAATTAGTACTAAATTGTCTTCTTGCATAAAGATAGATTTAAAAAAAGGGGAAATTCCCCTTTTGTTAAAGATCGTTATAGTTGTAGGTAGCTACAGTTTCTCTCTTATTACTTCCTACTCTCTTGTTAAGAAAGATATAGGGAGTACCAATTTTGTAATAAACTTTCAGAGAGAAATTGTTTTCACCGTCCCAGTTCCATTCCTTTTGATTGATTTCGATCAAGTTCAGAAACTTACGTCTCATAATAGATCGTTCCTCAACAGGAAGGTCTTTTGGAAGTTTAATTACCGCAAACTGCTTATGTAAAACTATCTTAGCCTGTGTAGCCTTCTCCTCTAAAATGAAAATATTCATACTCTTCCGTTTGATTGTTATATAGGGTACTCGATCTTGTAAGTACTATTGCGGGTCTTAAATGTGTTATCATCTATTATCTCAGTAACAACTGAGGTATAGAAACTACCTACAAAGAAGTTCTCGCCGACTTTTGGTTTTCTGTTAAAATAGCCTTCTGTTACGAAGCCTTCATTGATTCTGTTTGGATGATAGCCACCAAATACATCATCGCTTACTTTTGTAATACGACCACGTATAGGTCTACCATCTCCTAAGATGACAACTTGTTCGTTTATCTTACTCATGATTTTTGTTCTGCTATAATTACTAACGGGGCTTTTTTAGCATATATATCCATAGTTGATTTTTTGATATACTCTGCCATCTTCTCCTCAGCTTGTCGTGAGGTTTCACCCCATTCGGTGCCTTCTAAAATTAATTTATTATCAACACCAAATACTTTTACAACATATCTACTTAGTATCATAATTGATAAAAATTCCAGTTTACAGCGAGCAGAGCTCTTATACATTTGATAGGGTATAAGCCCAATATTGATACATGTAGCTCTCTTGGTCTTGTGCATATATTCACGCAGGGTTACTGAACTGGATAAACTACTATTAACCCTTTTTCGTTATGAATAAAAAACCCCGCTATTGCGGGGCTATGGTTTTACTTCAGGCTCTTGATTTTGTCTCTTATCGTAGCCGCTTTTTCAAATTGTTGGGCTATTACAGCTTCTCGAAGTTCTTTTTCGAGCTGTATGATAGAGACTCCCGCGTTTGGTTTTGTTTCTACATAGATGCTGTTGTTTTTCAGACGATATACTTTCTGTTCATACTGAATACCTTCTACAGCATAGGCATAAACATCCAATATCTTAGCGTCTGTAAGATCTACGCTTTTGTTTCCGAAATACTCATTCATAAGATCGTCAAGTTCAAATGTTGGAACTGGTACAATACTTAATGCACGTAATAAGGGGAAGTTGAACATCATTATAGTTTTAAAAGTTTGATGAATTTACGTTCTTTAGATCCAGTGAACTCATCGGTTATTGTATACCATAGTATTAATTCCTTCTCTTCAGTCCAATCGAACTTTACGTTTAGGGCGATTGCGATGGCTGTGAAAAAAGAACCATACAATAGTATTAAAAACAATACTAGCATATGATATTCTTTATTGTTTCTTTGTTAATCCTTCTATGACCAACATTATAACGCTGGTTGTGTGGAGCATCAAAGAGATAACAGAATATGCCGTTTTTGTTGAGTTCTAAGAAATTGTCATATCTATCATCAATAAAAATGTCTACTCCGTAATCCTTACAAGCAGTCACTTTATCAGATGTAAATACAACTGGTGCTACTGGATATTTATTGATTTCAAATAACCACTTTTCAGTAGAAGCTCTTGTTGCCTCTGGGCGTGCTGTTATATAAACAACTGGCTCAGTAGGAAGATCATTTGGTTTTACTAATGGTTTTAGACTAGTCCAGAAATTCTCGATAGGTATAATAATGTTATACCTTTCTTTGAACTTTGGATCGAAATTCCAAGAGTTGGGAACTTCGAGGTTATGATCTTCACAATAAACTTCAGTGAATTGTGCTAAGACATCATCAATATCTATACCAATGCGCAATTTCTTATTCATAAACGTCGGTCTGTCATCTCCTTGTGGGAAAATCTTGTAATACTCTGTCAAAAAGGCAGCATTACACATGACGTGAGCTGAGTGAAGTAGTCCTGTTTCAGGATCATAATCTTCTCCTCGCTCAATAGCATTCAAGTGACGTTTCAATGGACCAATTATACGACTCCACGCCATACCCTTCATCCAGTTGTTTGGAGCATATTTCTTAGCTCCAAAGGTAAGAACTTTTGCAAGTTCATTGATTGCGTTGGGAGGAAGCAAATCATGACGCACTTTATCTGCATCATAACGTAGCCCTGTCTTTGGCTTTACTGTTGCATCCTCTAAAGCAGCTTCTTGAGCTACTCTTTCAGCAATTAAATCTTCATTATACACTTCCTTCGGCATGTCTATAAACTTCAAATTTAGGTTCAGGAATTCCCCAAAGCTCATCGTCAGGATCAAACCTTGTAGGATTAGCTCCATTTGGATTAATAGTGAAGAATGACTCTAGCTTCTCCTTCAGCTCCGGTGTTTTGTAAAGGACACTCCATATTGTACTATCAATTGTAGCGCCATTTTCATTATACACTTTTCTTGGGAAAAGCTTCTTGTAATCTTCACTAAACTTAGAGTACTTTCCTTCTAAGAACAGGATATACTCGTTAAGGTGCTTGTCCGGGATTTTGAATATCATCATTATTAGATGTCTTCCGTCTTGTATACCACAGAAATAATCTAATAAGAACTCTCCTTTGGCTTTAAGCTTTTGAGATAATGATACCCATTTAGGATTCCGGACATCAACTTTGAACAAGCAGAATAACACCCTATCAAGTGTGTGTTTGAAGCCGTTATCATCAACAAAAGCATTCACAAAAAACTCCGAACCAGTTAAAGAACTATTTGGAAAAACTGTAGGGAGCAGAAAGTGTGTTGTTTTAGTCCGTTTCCGGTCAAACACACTCTCTGGCACCTTATAGTCTTGTCTTAAAAGTTCTTCAATGTTAACCTCGTTCTTGGTCATGGAAGAATTTTAATTTAATTTTACCGTTCTCGAATAACTCCTTAGGTATAGTCCACACATTATTCTTAATATGCCAGCATATCTCGTCTAATGTATTTCTCCAACCCTTGATGTTTTTGACCTTTGAACCATGCTCGATAATGTCCAAATCTTCAGCATCGAACTCGAAGATATACGGTACTTTAACAATAGGATCAATTACAATATCAAAAAGGTTTGCTATGACATAGTCTTTATAAGCACCCCCTTTAAATGTTTGTAACCACTTTCCTACCATATAACGATAGAAAGATACTTGGTCTAAATATCCATACTTAATTGCTTGATCTCTGAACTCTCTAACATCGTAGGTAGTTTTAAGATCAGGTATATACACCGTCTTCTCCTTATGAACGAGTCTAATGATGTCTACTGCACACTTTAGTGGGACTTTGATTCCTTCATAGTCATATTCTTCGTATATTTCCTGTTGGAATATCAGGGTTTCCCCCGGTTGTTGTACGAAGTATGATATTGTGCTTGGATTTGTCTTCAGATTATTCACCATCTGATTAGCATTTGCACTATCCACGAATGAAACAACTTCTCTACCGGCAGCTTCTACAAGCGTACTGTAATAGCGATAGGCTCCTGCACAGTTATCATAAATGGTGTTTGCACTCCATTTACCACCACCGTATTTAAGCTCTCTAGCGACGTCTACAAAGGTGTTTTTGAACTCACCCATCTCATAAATATCAGGTATGTATATCTCTTCTGGGAGCATACCTTGATTATTTAAAAGACGCTTATTGTTCACTATTTCTGCTATCTTCTCATAAGAAGCATCCATAACAGCTTTTAGCTTATCGCCGGGGAACTCAACATCATAAGGGGGTATGTAGAATAGGTCATTAACCAACTCAGGTTCAAAAGCTAGCGTGTCTGTTAATGATCCGAAAGTAAGACTTTCAGAGACAGACTCCTTAGAGCTTATTCGATCAATGAACTGCTCCTTAAACTTAATTAAGGGCATAGATCGAAATCTCTTGATAGCACTTTGAGAAATACCAGCCGCTTGCTTATACTCTGGTTTCTGCATCTTGATTATTTGTAATTTCTTGGTGACAATTTTTGCAAAGAACTCGTAATCCATCTTTTTCGCAAAAAAGACGTTCTACAAATCCTTTTAAATCATCAGAACTTCTAAGACTCCCAGCGGGAATCTTATGGTCTACTTCGACCTCTTTATCTGGAAACCAATTCTGACAAGAAGTACACTGATATTCATACTTCTGGCGCTTGTTTTCGCCTTTGTAATCTCTACGTGCGTCTTTCTTTACTTCTGAAACAGGTTTCCAATAGACTGTCCTTCTTCTCAGAGCTGATCTTATCCAGCTCCAAAAAGCAGATTCTGTCATTGTTCCAGAACATCTTGTTTTTGGTACTCTTTCTTTCTTTGCCATAAGCAAAGATACGAAATACTTCCTACCTTTGCAAATAAAAAATTAGAATAGCCAGCTTACGCCCTCATACGTGAATACATACTGTTTGTCGTCATCCATTTCTTTCTGACTAACATAATCACCACGTTTCACGTCAGCAGCAAAATAATCCTTTCTATCTTTGACATAAGCCTTCAGATAGTCAGAAAGGAATTTACCATGTGGCGTTTTGAAGGTTTCTTTATAGTGTTCCAGCACCGTATCAAGAGTGATGGCTTTATCGCTAGAAAGAATTTCATCGCTATGGTTAGCTGCATACTGACAAACAGCGTTACAAATAAACAACCAATTCACCATCTTCTGACCATTTAAGGTACAGTGATGCAGGCGGAATTCCATGGTTCTACGTTCTGAAAAGAACATATTCATGAAATTCAGCCAGAAATATCTTTGTTTTCTGTCCCACTTGTTTTGTTTCATGTGATGATTGTTCACACGATTGAAGTTATCATCTGGCGGAACACCATCATTTAACCACGTAAAGATTCGATAATAGGCTTCATCAACATATTTCTGATACTCCTCTTTCTTCATCCCGGGTTTCAGTAAGCCTATTCCGAGTTTACGTAGTTTCTGATTATAATCCTTTTGTTTTATGCCTTCCCATTTAGTTTTATAATATGGGAACATCATAAAAATCTCATTCTGAATACGCAAAGCAAGCGCATACAGAGCCACGATGAACAGTCGGTCTTTGGACAGGTTTCCAATATGGAAATGCAAACTGCACTCAATACCTGTCGTGGTTCGTTTACTCAACTCGCTAGACAGGTATTTTAGATTAACTAAACCCTTGGCTCCGTTCATAGGAACGGTGACATATTCCGCATTTTTGATACTACCGTCCCTGCATACTACAATACCTGTACGGTTTTGAATATGGTCTGGAACAATACCTTTAGTAGTTTCAATTTCTGCGCCAAATGTTACACCACTCAGCATCTTACCATACCGCATTGCTGCGGCAGATATTTTCACTGGATATTTATTGAAGGCTTCGGTTTTCTGTTTGAATTCCTCTTTGTTGTCTTCAATATTATATCCTTTGTTTGTAGCCACTTTCTGACTATCAATCTTGTCGAGCCTTTCAAGATCACGAGCTGACAGATTTTTCTTCAGAAGCCACGCACCGCTATTAATACTTTCAATATATCCATTCTGGAGAAGAATAGATTCATTGACAGTTTTGACCTTGCCATATTCAGGAATAGTTACAGTGAGATTGTTATACACATTCCCTGTAAAATATCCAAGAATAGCAGAGCTGTCGGACTCTTTAAATCCAACAACTCCATAAACTAGGTCTTTACTAATAGGTTTATACTTACCTGTTTCATGATCCAGCGTGATCTCTTTAGAAGTATATGTATGCCATTTACCGTTTATCAGGAAACAGTCTTCATCCTTAACATACCATTTGTCACGAATGTTGCGACAATTCTTTCTATATTCTGTCAAGCCCCGGACAGTTTTCACTTTTCTGTCCTCTAAATTTGGGTTATCTTTAAAGCGGATCATGAGTTAACTCTTTCTTTAATGTTACGTTTAATGTAATCTTCTGACTTCTTTTCTTTGTACTTTTCGGCAACATTCTGCAATTCCTGTAGAATTGGATCAATACCGCGATACAAAGTATAAGCGATTTCCTGACTGAAATCATCATTTACTAAAGCTTGGAACGCATCAGCCTCATCCCTTGCTTTTAAGAGTGAATCCACAGTTTCTTCAAAAGCAATTGACTTCTCTTCTTCATCGTCATCAAAAGTGTTTGAGATGTCTGCAACAGGCTTGAACGTTTCTTGGAGACGAAAGCCATGTTCTTCCTCATCTACCTCCTGAGAGTCGGTATTATCTTCCAATACTTGAATACCCATATACTCTGTGAACTTACGTTTTTCTCTTTCGTAAACAAGATCAATAAAAGGTGGTTCTTCATCGTCACTAGCTTTAGCTGCATTTAACAATTCAGCCTCATCAGTGTCCATAACAAACCATCCCTGCTGAACACCCATTACCTTCTTTTCAGGTTTAGGGGGAACATAGCAGCAAGAGGAAGATTGATCTTCAACTTCTTCGTTATCAACATAATCAATATAAGAACCATCTACATTGTTTTTGGCGGTGACTAAATAGTGTGGAATATCATTGAACTCATCCTGATTCCAATTATCCACAACAGTTGCATCATTATCTATACAAAGCTGTAAGAACATTTTGAATTGCATGTCCACTGTGTCTTCATACACGTTATACACTTTGCATACGCCATCACTGGTCATTACATCAGCTATGAAGTAACGAATAGCACGTTGCTCTTCACGAGTGAATGTCTCAAGAGCCTGATCTACACTTTCAAACTTCATGTGAAAGGTTGTTACATCCAGATCATCTCCTTTGAAGATTTTTATTTTCTCATCTTTGAATGGCAGTTCGTTGTTGAAGTTGTTCTTTTTGATAAACTCAGAGAGTTTAACGGTGTTAACCAAAACATCATCAACAACAGAACCAACGTTCAAACGAGCCTCCCCTTCTTCTTTCAGGTCTGACTTTGGGCCATGAACAACTACTAAAGAAGATTTAGCTTTTAGGTCTTCAACAGCCTTACGTTCGGCAGCGAGAGATTCCTGATTAATCAGAACTTCTTTCTCTATTGTTTTCGAGGCTATAATCTTATCTAAAAGACCTTCCTTAATAGCATAATGGCGATCAGAGAACATTGGGGTGAAGGACTTATTACCTACTTGAGCTTCATTCTCATACCAACGATATTTAGAATGAGGTGGCACGTCTTTACATTTATTATTAATGTCCATACGTGTCGCACATATAGGATATTCAGAATATTTACTCATGAACATCATATAGTTCCAGTTAGGATTGGCTATATTAGGATCTACTTTAGCCATTTCATAAGCCTTCTGGTTTTTCATCATAACTCCGTCAAGGAAGAACCGGTTGGGTTTACGGTCAGGTGTTATACGACCTTTATTGTTAGCATAATAAGCGCCATTAGCAGGACGAATATTTTGATTATCAACGATCCAGAAACGCCCTAGATGATAGATTATACCTTCATTGAACTTCCAGCGAGAAATACGGCTAGGTAAGCCTTCATGCCAGATAACAGGAACAATTTTTTCGAGGTTATTTCTGGAGTCAGAAAGGCTAGTCCCAATCGTTCCACCTATCCCAGTCGCTGGGGTAGAATTCGTAGCTTTTATGACCCCTACCCGCTTTGGGTCGCAAGTAGTTGTATTTTGATAAATACCATAGTTTGATACACCACGATCAATATAAACACAATCTTCGTTTACTTGACCGTTTTCGATTGTAAACACTGTACTAGCAGGTACAATCTGAATCTCATCGGCTTCTTCGTCAGAAATAGCCATTAAGCTCTTTTCAATTGAGCTAAGATAGACACCTTCATTCGCTTGTAAATAATATAGGGGTCTTTCTTCTTCAATTGCTTGAGCCATCTGGTATCTTTTAGAAGAACCACGATAGAAGTGCAGAATATTAGGATTATCACGATAAGCCATAAGCAGTGCAGCAAAACCTTTATATTCCTCAAGAACTTTAAATCCTTTCTTATATATAAGGTGGGCAAGTGCATGGCTGTCTACGTCGATGTTGGTATAATCAACGCCGTGTTTATCGCATAGCTCCCAGATATTCTTTATACCACCATTGTGGGCAAGTACAAAGCGATCATCTACTAGGAACGGGTGAGCATTTGCAGCAGTGTGAGAACCAACGGTAGCAGCTCTAGTATGGCCCATGATAGTGTAATTTCCACTCTTGGTAGCATCAGGCAGCCATTTCTTTGCAATAAAATCAGAGAAGATTTTTAAGTCATCAACGCCTTTGATGATTTGGTCATTAATGTATAAACCGCAAGAGTGTTTACCCCTGTCAATGTTATACATACCAAGAATTTTTATCTTATTTAAAACTAACTTAGCCATCGTTCTATTCATGATGGCGGGATTAGCACTGAAACCGAATATTCCACACATAATTGACAATTATTGATTTAAAATTAAATGTTTGTTTCCAAGGTGTAACGGACCGTAATACCTTATAGCAAAAGAGCCAAGGTCATCGTTATTACCTTCGTAATATTTTGTACCTTGCGGTATTACGAAAATACCAAATTGAACTTCTGAACTAAGCTGACTAAATTGTTTGACATAACTCTTTGATGTTTCTATATCATGGGCATGAAACACTTGCCACTCCAAATTTTTTCTGAAATAAGCAACGAATTTATCATACCACTTCTTCTTATAAGTGTTACCATTTAGATAACAGAAGGCTTGCAGAGAACTTATGAATACGCGCCCAAAAGCTCCACCATAGGAGCTCTTGAGCACGTAAATACTTCTATCTGCAACCTTGGCATTAACCTTGGTTAGGCACATTTTTACCGGGATTTTGTATTTCTAATAGTTGGAACTGTTTCCATGCAAAAGATTCAGCTTTCTCGAACTTCGTAAAGTCCCAATGATCGCGTCTCTTATCAGAACGACCAAGCCAATCAAAATACTTTGCATATTGTTCAGAGATATACTCAGAACTATTAAGGGTTGGACTGGTGTTAACTTCGAGAACATAACCCTGAGGCTTACCATTCTCGATGATCTCCATTACGTCCACTCCGCTAAAATCGAGGCCAATTGCTTTAACAGCTTTGAGTGCTTGGAAGCAGACAGAGAATGGATATTTTTCCTGTTCCACTCGGATAAAAGGTTCTCCAGTAACGGCTCGGTTCCAAGCGATTTTATCTTTTCCTTTAGCCTTTTCCATGACGCCAAGTATTTTCCCGTGAGCACAATGCACTCGGAACTCTCTTGTCTTGTTGACAAAAGCAGAATAATACCATCCATTCTTCTCATTCGCCGCGTAATGCTGTTGAAATTCTTCTTTGGTTTTAAGGATGATAAAGTTCTTGCCCTTTGCATGCGTGCTAGGGCGAGCGATAACTGGGTAGTCTGCATCTGTAATGTTTTCTGGTGTTACAGCTTTTGGAGTTCTGACTTTTTCTTTGGCGAAGATTTCACGAGAGAGTTTTTTGTTGGTAGCTCGTTCAATAGCTTCAGACTTATTGTAGACGATCGTACCCTTATTTGTTTCAGCCTCAATTCGGTTTCCCCACCGTATAACCTTTTTATCTGCCAAAGATAACTCATTGATTGGACGTTTTACAAATTTATCAGAATTATTTCCCTCGTAGCTGCGTAACCATTGTTTACCGCTTTTAAGAATCTTACGTCTTATGACAAGCTTGTTATCGTTGCCTTTCATAAAAGCGAATACTTTCTTCATTGATGGACGACCATCTTTTCCTACCAGAATTGTAATACCCATTGTTGTTAGTTGAATTTTACAGATTAATGCACCACATTGTTAACTGACCGCCAGGATAACCTTTGCGTCTTTCAAAGTTGAAAGTAGGACGGAAACCTACAGCTTTCAGGTTATCAGCCAGTTCTGCTTCATTGGGAGTAGTAATAACGAATATAGCTTTCTGACCATACTGTTTACCTGTTCCCCACCAGTCCTGCATAGTAGACTGATCGCGTAGGATTTTTAAGGCTTGTTTAATTTCTTCTTTGGTGTGAGAGTTCTGGATAGAAAGCTGACACAAGGCGCAACAATCAGTTGGGAACTTCATTATCTTGGCTTTCTTCTTTTTTGTTGATGATACTGACATAAAATCTAGTTAATAGGTTGAAAATTAGGTTATGCGGCTAATTGAACGCCGAAGTATTTACACATTGTTTTCGCTAACTTCTTGTCAGCGGTGTTAATAGCCATTTGAATACCATTAGCTTCATCTTTGCTTATCTGATTTTGGTCATTAACAAAGTTGATAGCGGCTAATGTATTATCAAAGGCCCAGTGGCTGAGTTCCGCAGAATTTACATAATAATTGGAAACAGTGCGATATTCTACGCCATAGTTTTTGAAACGAAATGCACCAGCTTTACCATAAAGCTTTTTGCGGTCATTATCTGGTTCTTGTAGAACAGAAGGCAGACCAATGAAGATGTCCATGGCTTTAATTAATTTCATGCTTATTTCTTCATCAGGTTTGTTATATCCTACGTGGATATGACCACCACAACTACGAATTACAGATCCGTTAGCAGCAGGAGCAGCATTCATAACACCGTCCAGCCATGCATTATAATCCGGATCACATCCAAACAATTGAGCATTTGCAGTTTGCAGGTACTTTCCATCAATCTTAGCAGAAGGGAAAGCATAGATGCTTAGTTCTTTTGGAATGCTGTCTGTAATGTAATTCAAAGCAACCTCAATACCGGCACGGAATTTCTTCTTAGTAGTGGCTGGCTCAATGCAGAATTCAGCCATTACATTATCAAGAGATGTAGCAAAATATGGATTACCGTCCATGAACTTAAATGGGTCGTGTTTGCTACCTTTGATGATTCCTTCAGCAGATACTACCTTATTAGTTCTTTTGTTTTTTAAGAACACTTCAATATCTGCGCCAATAGTCGGTTTTGAAATTAACTTCTTTTTCATTGTTTGTTATTTAAACTTGTTTTACTCGGTTTACCCAATCGCCACTTTCGACAACAGGATAATTTGCATACCGCTCAGAGTGAAGGTAGTAAATAGTTGCTTCACCCCACTGGGTATTAATTGTGGTTTTCTCATAGAAGTCTGGATAACCTTCGAGCATATCGAGTTGCTTCTCAATATCAGGACTAGTAACATTGAATACTTCAATGGTGATTTGTGAGTGATAGGGATTTGTCCAGACAAGACCGGGGAATCCACCCAAGCTTACCATTTTATAAGGTATTCTCAATTTCTGAGTACCTAAGTATTTACAATCATCGTTATCAAGATAACGTTTGTAATTACCAAGACCTTTACGAAGAGTTCCATACACGGCGTATAATTTGCCTTCAAATTGTTTTTCCATATCTAAAAATTAAGATAGTTTTAAATTAATTACAGAGTTTTCAGTAGGTTTTTCAGGTATTGTGATGCGTTACCACCAGCAGTAGTTAGAAGCTCTTTCTGCTTCTTCAAGAATACGTATATTCTTTGAAACTCGCAGGCTTCATCGTAATCTTTAAAAGCTGTAAGAACTTTAGATTCTTCAGGCCCATTACCTAAACCGTTAGATACCATAGTAGTATTGTCTTTAAGTAATAGAACTTTATAATGCAATAATTTAGCATCAAGTTCAGTACCATAAAAGTCAATAACAGGTTTTGGTGGCACAATCTCTTCCCATTCAGTAGAACCTTCTACTACTACAACAGGAATCTTCATATCAGGATTTGTTGAATGCTGATAGAAATTACGAGAGTCGTATACAGCAATTATTGCTGATCTTTTATGGCGGTATTGTTTTAAATTAGCCATTTTTCTTTTTATTATTATGTTTTAAAATATCTTTCCTTTCCTGAATAGAAAAATGTTTGATGAATTCTGTTTGTTCACCACGCTTCCATTTTTGGAATTGTTTGTTACTTAAGATTTCTTTAATAACATCTTCAGATATAACCCCTCTCCAGTAAAAGCCAATATCAGATGTACTTTTAGTTTGATGGGTTATTATCTCTTCCCCCAATTTGGTCTTCACCTTTAGGAACTTGTGGATAATCCACAGACTTTTTTTCTTCATTTTTCCTAGCGTCATTAGCAATTATAACACTAAAGAGAATACAACAGCCAATAAATCCACCAGTAGGTAATGTGATGCTGTAGAAATATTGACCTTCAAGACCAAGATTTAAAAAACCCATGAATCCCCATGTTGCGAATATCACAACAAGGATTCTTATTATTCTTTCAAGCATAATAATGGTTTTTAAAGCTTGTCTTCCATATGATTATCTAACAGGTTTGTCAAATAATCAAAGGTATCAGGATAACGTTTTTTGTCCATGAACTCAGGATGACCCTGAATACCTAACACTTTGGTCTTAGGGAAATAGCAGATTTCTACTTCACCAAGATCACGGTTGTTAATCATTTCCTGACCATTTCCATCCTGATGATAGCGTAGCATATCCTTTGTCCATGCAAGGATTTTATAATCTTCCTTGTTCATGTCATAAGGGAACATTGCTTGGTGGTGAGTTGAGCTAATGGTTATCTGCTTACCGTCAGATGTACGAATTTGATGATAGAGATGTGGGTTTTCCTGATGTTGAACTAATCGACCACCACTCATAGCACAGGTAAACTGACTACCACGGCAGATACCAATAACGTGTTTACCTAGTTCTTGGGCTTTCTTAAACTTTTCTGTTTCGCGTAGATCGCGGTCATAGTTGTTACCTGTGAAAGGATGCTTAGGGTCACCATATAATAAAGGTGTTACATCTTCTCCACCAGTAAATAATACAAGATCAGCATCTTCCATATTATGGACGATTTCACCTTGCATCCAGTTGGCATACTCATTAGAGCCACCTACAACATAAATTTTCCTTTTCATTACCAAAGAATTTTTGCTTCAGGACCATTCATTTGTTCCAAAAGCTTATTTGTGTTTAAAAAAACTCCTTCAGAATCCCATACATTCCTTCCTGTATAAGCTACAGAAGCAGGATGGGTTACTGTAAAGAGGTGGTTACGGACAGGGTTAATTAACACTTTCCATTGTTTAGCGTCCTTTCCTAAGAGAATGTAAATAATGCCTGTATTGTCGTTTCTGAGGGTATTAAACAAATGACGCATGAAAGGAGCCCATAAATCCATGTGTTGTTGTGTCTTTCCTACTATTGTAGTGAGAGCACAATTTATTAACAACACTCCTTGATTAGCCCATCGAGTAAGATCAGCATACGCATATTCTTCGTTATAGCCTATCGCAAAGCCATCGTAAACTTCTCGTTCGATAGCATTAGACATAAGCTTAAAAGAAGCAGGTGGATCAAACACGTGGTTCTTAGCACTGAACGCAAGACCATCAGCCACTCCTTTTTGATAATATGGGTCTTGTCCCATCATTACCACTTTGAGTTTGTCATAAGGACATTCTTTGAATGCTCTAAAAACTTTATCAAATCCGGGAGTTACTTCAAGCCCAGTATTCTTCTGAGCATTAAGGGTCCGAGCTATATTGTCAAAACCTCCATTAACAAAAAATGGTGACAATTTCTGCCACCATCCTTCTTCAAAGCACGATTTAAGTTTCTCGATCATAGGTTATTTTGGTTCTTCAACAACTTCAGCTTCCAGAGCAGCGGGATTTTCAGGTGCGATTACTGGTTCAGCACTAAAAATACTCTCCCAACGTTCTTTCCACAACATTAATTCAAGATCAGCCTGAATTTCATTGTAGCTACGCTTGTCGCCAGCGGCGATTAATCCTTTAATGTACGCTTTCTTTAACTTAGCTTTTTCAGATGCCATATTTGATTTGATTTATTACCATTCTATTCTATAAGAGAAGTAACTTGTTGTAACCTTCGTTACTTTTAAGCCTTCTCTAGTTTCAAGAGTTTTTATCGTAGCTTCAGTCAGCGGGAGTTTAGTGTAGTCATAACTTTCTCCTTTCTTAGCTGATTCTGCGCAGTTTTCTTTAATAGAAGCTATTGCATCTTCATCTATGCCCTCATGATATGCTTTTACAGAGTTTCTTAATTGGTCAGCAAATTTCATAATTGAATTTTTATGAGAAATCCATTTTGAATTTCTTGTCTTTTAAATACCGAGATTCATATTCTTCTGCTTCATAAGAGAAGTCAGTTTGTTTGAGCTTTGTCAAAAGCTGTTTCCAACGCTTACGAATTCGTATATTAGATAGATAAGCAGAATATCCTTCATAGCCTCTATTATATCCATGTCTACTAGAATAATAGTTACTATTATAAAGAATATCTCGAATGCGTTCATATTCACCCCACTCTTCTCCTTTTGGAATACCTCTTGCATTAGCATAGGCTTTTTCTACTTTGTATACAAGTTCGTATGTAGGAAATACACTTTCATCTACTTTGTATACTTTGTCATCATATGTACGCCACCAATATCTATTGGTTCGGTAGAAGTACTTTCTGATTGGTCCTTTGACATGCTCAAATTCACTCTCAGTGATGTATAATGTTCTTAAGGTTTGATGATAGTATGGAAGATATTCATGTTGTTTGTGAGCAGTCCATGTTCTGTAATCAAAAACACTATTTTCAGTTACTTCATAAGAATACCCATTCTTGCGTAAGTAACGAATATACTTCACACACTTTGTAAATCTCTTCTTAGTAGCTTCTATTAAGTGAAGTACTTGCATAAGGTCAGGAGCGTCTCTCCTTCTCTTACCACTCTCAGATAGATCAACATAAACATCCCATCCCATAAAGAATGGTTTTTCAACAGGAACATATTCCACACCCTTCCAGTCCAATTCGTCCTGTCTTATGCGTAATCTTCTGAGAGCCTTTTGTTTTTCTTCCTGTTTGTTTCGTAGCATAGTTAAATCTTTTTGAAGCTCTTGGGAATTTCTTTTATTTCACGTATTTCTAATCCTCCAAGATCACTATGACTTGGTACATAAGATTCTAAAATATACATGGTATTATCAGTCATTCTTAGGATTAAAGATTTACCTGAAAATCGTACTATTCCACTAATTACTTCAGATATAGTTTTTCCTTCCATATGAGCTTATTTTAGATTCACTACTTGGCCTACTTTACAAGTGTCTGAACCAAGCACCCAAAGTTGATAGACAGGATCTCCACCTTCACGAAGTGTTTCTCCCCTGAACTCAACAAGAATATAGACACTGCTTTCTATTTTTGATATAGCAACAATAGTTCCTGTTGGTTTAATAGGATCGCTTGGGTATGGTCGCTTGCAAGAAAAGGCAAGAGCTAGTAAAAAAATGAGAATTAGTTTTTTCATGCTTTTTCTTTAACTTTTTTGAGTAAATAATCAAGATTCTTGTTTATATTACCTATTTCAGCACCAGAGAGAGTAGATCCCATACCAAATCTCCATTTAACATCATTTGTTTTGTGGAGATTAGTATCGTCCCATTTTCTGGTACATGTCTGAGGATAAGCTTTCATATTTCTATTCCACTCATCTTTTGTCATGAGAGATTCTACAAACATTGGCTTACCTTCAGTTGATTGTCTTTCACTCATATTATACCTTTTGATTTTAGTAATCTTTCGAGAGCTTTCATCCCGAATGCTTTTACGTAATCGGACACATCTTTTATTCCTCTATCAACCAGATAAGCAGGAGTGTTAAAGTAGCCAAAACCACGATCATTGAATTTTTTACAGCTCTCAACTCCTGCACTATCGGCATCCCAGATGATCGTTCGTCGAGGAAATTCGTTATGAAATCGAGAAACCAATACATCAGATAGAGCAGCCTCACTCTCATTTTGAGTTCCAATTGTAGATGTGAAAAAATGTTGTAATACCATTTCGTCTTTCTTAGCTTTACCTACAACAATGTGGTTGCTAGGTTTAAGTTCATATAAGCCGAATGGCACCGTAATGGGAACATTGTTTATCCACTTTCCAGTGGTTGTTGTTCTTAACGGTTGATATATTTTCAGATACTCATGATAGCCATCATCATCGCTTCTTACAAGATATGCAAAACAGAGAGGATCTATTACAAACTCTCTCTTATTCACAAATAACTTCTTGACAGGATAGACGTTGTTAGCTTTGAGTTTCTGAATGTCTAGGTGATATTCTTTCCAATATTGAATGTGATGCGATTCCCACACACTGGGAATTACTTGAATAATTGTTTGAGCTTTAATTTGTTTGTCGAAATCGACATTCTTGAGGACATCAATAGCTTCTGGTTTTGCTGTATTAATATTGCTTAGACCAAAGTCTCTAGCAATAATATTCATAGCTTCTATAAAGGAAGTATTAAATAGTGCTGCAACGAAATTAAAGCAGTTGTATACTTTATTGTTTGCAAAGTCCTTATATAGAATAGAACCAGTTTTGGTACTGATGAAGAAAGAGGTAGAGGGATGTTTATCAGCTCTTAATTTAGAAGGATATAATTTGTTAAGCTCAAAATACCCGAAGTAATATGAAAATATATGACTTTCATCTAGTTTAGATAAGATGAATTCAGTGGTAATGTCGTGTGTTGGTATGACTGAGCCAAAGTCGATCATTTAATATCTTCTAGTGGATAACAATTTAAGATGTCTTCTGGTCCAAAAGTGTCTTCTCTTAGGCAGCCATATACTGAAGCTTCTTTAAGCGCTTTTTGTACATGCGCTTGAGCAAACTTCTTTAACACAAATTCTATCTGCTCAGTAGAAGCCATATATAATGGTTTTTTATCTACGTAAGCTGCAACTTCAAGGTGAAGTTCAGCCCATCGTTTAGCTGGTGCTACAAATGCTTCGTTATCAGACAATGTTTTCATCTAATGGATAATCTTTATCTAATACATAATTTACAAATTCTTCTAAGTAAGCAAGATCATCATTTATATGCTCTCCTAACTGAGCTTTTGTCATAGCTCTTACTACTTCTTTTACTTTGATTCTTGCGTACTCTCTTGCTGCGGCCTCTGCACCTTCTTTCAAGATGTCGCCGTCATCTAAAGACCATTTCCTAACTATTTGTTCTGCTGTTATCATTCGTAATCGTCTTCTAGGAGTTCTGGAAGTTCCCCATCAAATGTAATAACTTCCCTAATTTTGTTAAATACTTTTGAAATATCTGTTATTCTTTCTACCTGTCCTACTCTTACTGGAGAGAAAAAGACAGTGAATCCATAATTACTGTAGAATCTTTCATGAATATTGTGTCCATTTACTTTTTCTAGGTATATCCAAGGATAGTTCGCACTCAATTCTACTTCTATTCCTATCTTGGCTAGTCTTTCGACAAAAGATTTAATTGTTGTCATCTTTCCATACTTTTTTATAATAGATGTCTGTAATACTTCCATCGACTTTCTTTGTTGAACCTATTTCCTCAGTGAGAAGCTTTTTCTGTACCATTTCTGTGAGGACAGTTCTTAACCTATACTTATAAGAATAGATATAATTATGTTGATGCTTTCGCATTTTTTCGATTATATCATCCAAAGTGAAAAGTTCAGGAAGAGCTATATCAAGAATATAATTCTTTAATCCTCGATCCGTTAGTTTACTTTTCATAAAACAAAAATAGAGTTAAAAAAAGCCTCTAGTAGAAACCAGAGGCTGTACCTAAAAACTAAAATAAAACTAGAATTACCAAGGATTCTCGTTATCGTTTAATGGACGATAGCCAGTGTTTGGACTATCATCAGTTCCGGGTAAAAGAGCTGCATTAGTGTTTGCTACAGCAGGATTTGGCTTCTCCAGTGTAACAACGTTTTTATAACGAGCGCTTGTCGGATCAAACGGACCTTCTTCAAACTGACCTTCATCTGCCACTACGAAACCAGTGTAGGGAAGACCAGCATAGAATTTACCATCTGCTGTGACTTTACCACCAGTAATCATTGGACGAGATACCTCAGGTTTAATTGTAAGAGCTTTCTGAAAGTAATCTGCTACATCATCATAAGTTGCAAACTGCTTGTCCAATTTTTTATTGAACCATGCTTCATGCAAATACTGAAGACGAGGCAGAGATTTGGCAGTGATGAAGAACTTTTCAGTTAAATTACCACCGTTGTCGGCTACGAATTTAACTGCCAAGTAAGTTGTCTTACCTGGGTTCTTTACTACCTTGGTACCAGCGGGATCGACTTTCAAACGATACATACCGGGTTCCAAATAAGAGCTAGATGTTGCGGTTGGCACTTGGCCGAAATTAATAACTGTGTTTTCTGACATAGTGTAAATTATAAGTTTTTATGAGTTTCTATACTATTAATTTTTACTGAACTTCTGCTTCGTAATAAGCACGTATTGTACTGCTTAAAAGAAGTAGATCGTTTGGAACTTTCGATTCATCGAACATTCCCATTGGTGTTTTGATGGTACTATTAGCGTCGCGAGTAAGATAATAATACTCTGGTTCGCCATTTTCTCCTTTCACCTTAGTTGCCAGTAAAATTACAGTAAAGAAAGCTTCATAAGAACCTAACAAATTGTTCACTAGTTTACCCACAGTCTGGGCCTTCAGCTTCTTTTCTTCCAAGATGCCATCACCTGTTTCCGTAACGTGATGTAAAATAAATACGGTAAGATCATCACGTAACGATGCTGCTTTTTGCGCAATGTTAATCATATTGTCCGCAATATCGTTGAACTTGTCAAACGTCTTCTCACCCAAACGTCTCATATATTCCAATGAGGATTGGTGAGTGTTATCGTCAATGACAACATACTTGATCTGCGGCATTTTCTTATCAATATAATCAAGCCATTGCATAACCACTTGAGAGTTACTAGTTTTAAGCATATTACCATTTGGATTAGTTTCCTTATTCCAAATTGTATACAACTTACCACTACCTCTAAATGGAAGATCCTTACCTAAAGTGTTAAACACGAATGTTTCCTTAGGGGGAAGTGTGCGAACTCCGGAACTCTTACCAGATCCAGACTCGCCCATAATCATTGCTACTTTACTCAAATTTTGATTGTTTTGTTACTACAAAGATACGAAGTATTCTGCAAACAAACAACAAAATTGTCGAAAAAAAGCGGTTAAAATTGAATTTCACCTTTATAACGCATACGTCTGAGTTGCCACAAGGTTGTTGTCAATTCGTTATCCGCAACACCTTTTAATATGTGATTTATGTACTCTTCCGTAGGCTTTACTTTTGGATTGGGTACGTAATTCGGGTTGAAGCAAACATAAGCGTACATAACTTCTTTGCTATTACCTATTGCACTTTCATTCAGAGGGAATACCATCTTTTGATAGTACAGTGGGTAGCCTTCAAAGTTATCTAACATTCGCATTTGTCTGGGTGTCAGTTCATATAGGACGCCCTCTACATATTCTACAGCGCCTTCTGCACCCATAATAATGTTAGCGAATCTATTGTTAGCATACCCGCAATTGAACGCGAGCTTCCAACGTCTGAGAACGTGTTTTCCGATTTTTATTACCGGACCTACGCGACCTTCAAGACGTTCCTGATTCATATTTGAACCGTAAGCAAAATATAGCTTATTCGTTTTCTTTTGCATGACTTCTTTTTAGAATAGTAAATGTCTGTTTTGTTGCTTGAGCTTTTCTTGCTCATGCCACTTGTAAAAACGATCTAGTTCGTCTTTTTGTTTGTCAGAGTTTGGAAGCTCACGGAATATTTCAGCAGCACCATCAAAATATAATGGAGCTACAATTGTTCCGTCGCCACCGCCGTCGTTTGATTTGAGAATTTCTAGTTCTCTAAAGTTGTTTTTTAACTTTCCTATATCATAGCCCTTATAAGAAAGGACTTTAAATCTGCTTGGATCAAATAAAGACATCACCATATGGTAAGATCTAGTTACCTCTTTGGTGCCGCCTAAATTTGCTAATGAAGGCTTATTCTTATCCAGAATTAATCCACCAGTATTAGTAAACTGTTGTTTTTCAGCTTCTAATGCTTGCTGATGAACTATTACAGGAGTCATCTTTAAGATTTTAGAATAAAGCAATCTGCAATCACTCTGGACAAAGTGGTCCATTGACTGTTTCTGATCGCGATGTTCTGGCTCTTTTTCAATGTTATTCAGGTTATCAAATAGAGCGATCCAATGTACATTGGCTTTAGGCTCATATCCAACAATATCCTTTTTGTCATTTACTAAGAGTGTTCCTGTTTTATTAGCTCTGGTAAGAATATCTCTTCTTATATCCGAAGCTCTAGTGAAAGTGTCTTTGATTCTGACCTTATTGCAAAAATCTGCTAAATATTTTTCTCCATCTATAATGTGTTTCATTATATTGGGAGCGAGTTCCCTATACTTTGAGTCAAGGTCATAAACAGATACTCTTTCACCACATTTCATGTATAGGTAGTTACACAGAATATACTTGAAAGTACGTTCTGCACTATCCTCTAAACAATAATAATCTATCTCAACAGGATAGTTATTCTGTAGAGAGAATTCGTAGGGATGGGTTATAAACGTATGACGAGAGAATTTACTCTTTCCAGCACCACTATAAGAAGTTACACCAATTACTTGTTCCTTATCTATGCTGGGAATGAATTGGGAAAATCTGGGATATGGAAATGGTATTCCATCAAATCTTCCTGCTTTCTTATTCTCTGCTTTGTGTTTAATATTATTAAACGCTCTTAGATAAAGACTCATTAAACTAGTATTTCAAATGATGCTGTTGGGGCTGTTCCTTCGTCTTTTACTTGACCGCACCAATCAGCTAAATCGGAGATTCTTTCTTTTGATGGCTCTATACGATAGATGAAGTATACTGCACATCTGGTGTACATATATCCTTCCTGTGCTTTGGCGTCAATATAAGCTCTTGTCGCTTTCATAATGGTGTCCTTATCATACTTGTAATCGACAAGGAACTTTCTCATTTTATTGAGACATCCTTCTCTATCACTTCTAATAAGCTTACCACCAGTACGTATTCCTCTAGGAAATATATCGAGCCATTCATCAATCCATCCATCCACCTCATCTTTCTGAATCTCGTCTTTAAGCTGTTCTACTCCTAGTACAGCTATTTTTTCTGTTGTTGCTTCGCCAGTACTGTTTTTAATAGATTCAATCAATTCCGTTCCCTTCTGTGTTAGAATAAACAAAGTCTTATTATCAGATTGTTTAACAAGCTCGCGAAGTTGTAACTCTTTATAGAGGAACAATGCACGCTTTTGCTTATTAGAATCATCAAATTCATCAAGTAGTTCTATCTTATTTTCATAAAGTGCAAACAATATGAAAAGTATAGAGCCTAATTGGTCAACTTGGAAGTTGTAAGACTTTATCTTTTCTATAATCTTCTTGTTAAACTGAATTTCGATACTTTGCATTAATACCCTCCTATTTTAGATAAATTGTTTTTGCGTCTTCTATACCTAGCTTCTTACCAGCTTCTAATATCCAATCGTACATAATAGTAGGATAGCTTTTACCATTCTCCCTCTTGTAATGAGGAACTAAGATGTATATGTCCAGTAGTTCATCTACCTTAAGTCTTCGACCTCTACCCGTTCTTTGAACGAGTTTGGTTTCACTCCTATTGTAGTTTTCTAACACTATTCTATTTACACCTTTTAGGTTCTTACCCCTGTCTATTTTACCACATACAGATAGATAATTAATCTCACCGTCATCAAACCTTTTCAGGTTATTTTCATTAGCATTCTTCTCGTGATATGAATATCTACATATCTTATCTGCTTGAGATGTTTGTCCACAGAACGCGACCACCCGTGCTTTCGGGTCTTGTTTATGTATGTATTCAAACAGCTTTCTGCAAATATACACAGAAGAATCCAAACTTTCAAGAAAATGTAATCTTTGAAATGTAAGAAAGTCAAGGTCTCTTTGTCGTTTATCCATCCAAGCCTTGGTCTGTTTAAGATCAAGAAATGGACTAGGTTTAGCATTGAGTAATTCCTTAAATCTCTCACTGAAGTTCAAATATCTTGCATTTTCCTTATTAGAAAGAGTATAGGGAACGAAGATGAAGTTGGCTTTGTTTATTACCTTTCTATCTTCTATTTCCTTCACCTCTTTCTGATATACAACAGGTAAGATTTTATCAGCTAATGGTTGCTTCTTCTTATCAAGAGTAGCGCTTACAAAGATAATATACTTAAACTTATTATTCAAAAATAATTTTGAATATTGTGGTGTAAGTGCAAAATCTCCTTCATCCGCTAGAAGAATGTCATATTCTTCATCCTTCTTCTTATAAGCTGTTTTATAACAACATTTCTCAATGATGTCACAATACTGTTTAGCATCCCATTTAACAAGCTCTTCATCGAAACCAGAATCTCTTAAATCCTGAGAATCGCATGTGTATAGAATTCGCATTCCCGGCTCGTACAGCCGCTTTAAACAATTTATTAAAACAAGGGTTTTACCGGTACCAGTAGGAAGAATAACAATACCCTTGAAGTTATTCTTCTCAAGGGCTTCATATGCTTCACTCTGTATTTTCTCTTTCTCTCTATTTATCACTCTTCTTTGATCCACTTTATGAAGGCACCACCAAGTACAAAGCCTACGCAGAATACAATGATGACAACCTCTCCAAGTTCTCTAAACGTTAAATACATTAGAAAAGAGTTAATTGTCTGTTAAGAATTTCTGTTACAATAGTATACGCTTTCTCAATGTAGTGAGTATAATTTACATCGTACTCTTCAAAAGTTTTCTCTACATAGTCATTAAATAAGCATACACCTTCTCCAACATTTATATGTTGGAATTTACCGCCTTTGAAGATAATATCATCAACTAGTTTATCAAGCTCTTCTTGAGTATATGGTTTAAAATCAGGAGCATAGCCCATACCATGGTCACCCTTTTTAGACTGAAGTTCTTGTTCTAGTTGTAATCTATCTGCTTCGCTATACAAAACTTGGTTTCGTTTTCGTTTTAAGAGATAATTTCCCTTAGTTTGAAAATAATACCTATTTAGATTTTGGACTCTCTTGTAGTTATAGAAGACCTCGAAGTCTTTGGAGATACGATTACTTCTACAGTAATCATATATGTGAAATCCATATTTTTCGGGGTTACTGATAGACTCTTTGAGAGGGATTCCATCTTTCCAAAACAACTCGATAGCTCTGGGGATGACTTGTTCATTAACAGAGTCCCCAAGCGGTATGTCTTTTCCGTACTTATAAAGTCCTTTACGCTTGGGTTTGGTATCTTCCTTGACAGACACCATATTACAAAGACCGTCCAGCATGTAAGTACTAGCAGGGAAAGCGATGTAATTATTAACATTTGTATATACAATTTTGTTAATGTTAGTAAATTCCCAGCCTATTTTGAACTCATTGGATACTTCCTGACTAATCCTATGATAAGCGTCTATCTTATCTATAGGAACAATACTGGTAGTACCATCTGTGTTGTTAGATATTACCTGAATACCTATTTCTGATAGCTCTTCTAATATGCGTAGCTGAATTAACTGACCGAATACTCGTAACGCTGTCATTTGTTCTGGACTGTAAAGCCATGATACATCCTGATCTACGATACCAGTAAATCCGTTTAGCATAAGCTTAAGGAATGTGTCCTTAATCTTTATACCAAGTCTCTTCGCTTCTACACGATCGAGTTTAAGTTGTAAGTATTCATCAAGTACTATTTCTAGTTCCTTACGAATAAAGCGATAGTTTTCAAGTAAGGTAGGATATAGAGAAGTAACGTCCTGATCTATAATCTTATGTGCCTTTGTGGACTCATAAAATTCATTGTCATTAATAATGTGAATTCCCCCAATTCCCATACTAACATGCACCTTAGTATTTCGATTTTGGTACAAGAATTCCTTACTAAATTCTGATCCAGACGCCTTAATCTCCTCGTAAAGGTTTTGAAAAAACTTTGTTTTGAATTGAACGTGAGGAAGAAACTCACCGAGCTTCCAATTGGGTTTGGGTATATATCGGCTATTCTTAACCTCACGTTTGTATTCTTCATAGGTAGGGTACTGATTGTTATAAGTTTTCTTACAGAATACTTCTAACATGTACTCGCTACAAATCTTTGGTGCATCCATGCTCCAACACTGTATACCATATTCCTCGTAAATATACTTACGAAGTTTTATCTCTTCTTTCATTCGATCAGTGAGCGAATCAAGGATAACAAGGTCATTGCTCAAGTTATAATCAAGAACATGTTCCATTTGCTGCCTTGTAAGAAGAGAGTTGTGTGGATAGGGAAGCTCCTGTACCCTCGTATGATTGAGCTGTATTCCTAATGATTTTAAGCTAATCTTCTTGGATATACGAAGAGATTTAGCCCAGTAAAGGAACAGGTCAATATTTATCCAAGGATGTTTATACCATTTGTACCATTTGGTTTTTTCATGGTCATCCTCAATCACACTGTTGGAAAACTCTTTGAGTTTAGCACAGAGCTCAAGAGGACTTAGATTAATGAATCTTTTGTATTCTTTTACGAAATAAGCTAGGACGACATTATCATAAAACACTCCATTAAAAGTAACCATATATCCTTTATACTCCGTTAAGAAACGATACATTTCTTTTCGGTGATCGAGAAACTTACTAATTTCATAGTGCTGTGTCTCTTTGGAAACATAGTCTTTTATACCCAATTCAAAATAGTTGGGGTAGCACTCAATGTCTACTAATACGTAATTTCCTATTATCATCTAGCAAAAATACAATAAAGTGGAATTTAATCCAAAAATACCTGATAGGTTTGATAAGCCCACAATTCGAGAGCTTTAACAAAACCAAGCCATTCTTCAGGCGAGAGGTTTCTAGTGCTATTTTTACCAAGCACAGGTTGTAAGCAATGCTCTTTAATAATGGCGTGCATCTCTTTCTTACCATGACCTGTTTCTTCTGCTAAGGACTGTACCTTAGTAAAATAGAGGCCACGATATGTTTTCTCATCGGCTTTGGGGTCGATGTGTTGCATCGTGACAAGATACGATCCAGATTTCAGAAAGTCAAACATTTTGTTCACTTTCTGTTTAGCTTGCTCATGAGTTTGAGCTTCTTTTTTGATTATACTGTAAGTTGTTAACATACAAATTAGAATTTGCGGATAATTTTATGTTCAAGGTCTGTTTTCAAGCACATTAACAAAAACACAATTACGGTAGACCATGAAGCAGAAATACATACTGCTGCAAAAAATAGATCACCTACCGATACAGGAAAAACCTTATTGGTTTTATGTATCTTGCGTAATTTTGATAAGAAGGTGATAGCTACAATCAGGAAACTTATCAGGACTCCCGTTAAATAAATGTGCGTAAGCATACGGATTAGTGTTAAAGGATTAACTACAAGGGTCTACTCCTATACTTTCAAGGAATTTTAACCAAAGAGGACGAAATGTTTTACGATATGCTTGACCTGTAGTGTCTAGTATAGAAAGCTCTTCTTCTAATGCTTCCTCTGCGTATCTAATAATGGTTTTCTGATCTGGTAGTATTGTGTACTTTATGGTTTTAGGGCTATAATCCCTCTCCCATTGAATTGCCCAGATGTCACATGTACAATCTACTCCTGTACATAAAACAAATAACGCATTCTCAATTATTTCTTCTATTTGTTCAGTTGAGAGGTTTATTCTTTTATTATCAGGTGTGTTTAGTACAACGTATGAATCTCCAAGTAACTTTGCTTTTTCCTCTTTAGTTTGCTTTTGAAACGCACAAGTCAAACACATACAAATATTTTTGTGAAGATTTTGAAAAAAAATACTACCAGGCTTTTGCCATACCGCCGGTTAAGAACTCCATAGTGCTATGCCCATTATAGGCGATCAGCTCTTCCATAGGTCTTATTTGAAGTTTGTCATGGGAATGGATGTTGGAGTGACCCATACTGACACAACCAGCTTTTTCACAAGCTATTTTGTTAGCCCATAACAAGCGTTTCAGAGGATCTTTGTACTTCCTTGCAGTTTTTAATGTCTCAAAGAAGGTGGGAATATAATCCTTGAACCTTGCTTGAGTACCATTAAAAACAGTAGGACAAGACCATAGATTACGCAGAAAGTTCAATATAATCAAGCTTTGGTCATATGTACCTAATAGCTTAGTCTTGATATACTGTTTACCATCAATCTCAACAAGCTCGGTTGGAGTTACCTTGTTAAGAATTCTGATAAGAAGAGGAATGTAGGCTTGGGTTTCTTTCTCAACAAAGCGATCAACAAAGATAAACTTTTCGTTCTCTTTGTCCATCTTTATATTAAAACCCCAGCCTTTTCCCAAAGGACCATTAATGCCTGCCCAGCAAGCATCATTGTTATTCTTTTCCAGTTTGTTTTGAACGTTAAGATGATAGAAGTGACATTGATAACCACGCATGATAAAACAATTTTGTGTTTAAAAAATGTTATTTTACTAGTTTTTCTATTTTTTCAATAAAAGTACCCATAGTAATTTTAGAACTATACCACTCTTCAAGATGATCTTTAATTTTCTCTTTAAACTGTTCTAGTTCTGTTTTTGAAGGACTCTTAAATATTCCCTGATATTCTTCCTCAAAACTACTACTTGTGCGCTTATCATATAGCGTTCCAACATTAGTTGCCCATCGAACTGTATTATCAGTGAATATTATTCGTACGTGTTTTACATCATTATGACTATAGATATATTGCTTTTCTTTGATAATCTTCATTATTACTCTTTTAACCGTGATGTACTTAGTCCTAGAGCAATAGCTTCTTTACTATGCTCAGTAATCCAATGATGGCAGCTAGGACAAACTGCTAACCATGTATCTACATCTAATAGGTGCTTCCCTCGTCCTTGCTTGTGATGAACTTCGGTAGCTGGTCCTGTACAGATGAAATCGAGACGGGCTTCACAAATTGGTCGGTTCTCCAAGAAGATAACTCGGAGATGTCCGTACTCTTTGTTTTGCTCTGCTTTTCTTTTCGAGACCGCATTAGGTCTCTTATTTCGTTTAGGATTTGCTGATTTCTTATCGCTACTCTTAGTGCGGTAATACTGATGATTACGACAATACTCACCAGAAAACACAGGATTTCTACATCCTTCATGTTTACAGATTTTGGGCATTAGTAAATAATACGAGGCTTCTGTTCTTCAGCTCTCTGACGTTCCTGATATATTCTAAAACGTCTATTGAGCTCGTCAAAATATGACTGTACATTTCCAAGCGTTTTATAACGCATTTTAACGAATTCAATACTACCTTCAGGAACTTGCATTGTGTAAAGATCGTATGCACCATACGATCCTTTTCTTTCCAGGGCCCATGGCTGATGAATAGCAGCATCTCTGTCAGGGAGTGTCCACCATTCACCTTTCAAGGGATTCCAGAATTGAACTTCGTATTGATCGTATCTACCGTTCACTTTAACAAACCGTAATTGAATTTCAAAGTCTGCATCAGGCGGTACCAAATAATCACTAAGTGACAAATGCTTAACTCTCTTACGAGAAAGAAATAGAGCAATAGCAACTGTGGCTATGAATAATAAAGCCCAACCCATATTAGTTCATTGTTTCGTTAAGTAATTTGGGATCTTGTCCTTCAAGTCCCCATTTAGAAGCAATAAGAAAGCCTTCAGGCATCCAGTGCATTACAATAGGATCAGGCACTTCTCTTTCTTTTAAGAATACACCATCCTTTACTGTTCTACTGGTCATTTCCATTTCAGAAGTAGGAGCACAAATGTAGAATGGTACGTCCTTACGATGAATTCGATAATCTTGCACTTTTTCGGTAGATTTATTCAATCTACGTAGGCTATCGAATTGCCAGTTAAGTTCTTCTACATACTGATCTTCAAGATTTACTTTGAAGTTAGCTATTTCCAGAAGATTCTTTCTTGGAACCGTGCCTTTGTAGCGCCATACCTCACCACATACAAGACCATACTTCTTGCAGATAGCTGTTACCTGATCCTCAAATATGAACTTATATTGAGGGTATTTAATTTTGAACTTTCTTACAATTTCAGCTCGCCTTGTAGCAATGTTAATAGTAGCTAACTCGCGATTTACTTCGCTTAATTTGGCTACTCTTTTAAAACCAAGCTTTTCAAGTAATTTAGCTTCTTCTCTATCTTCAGCAGACACCTGATTTTCATCAAGGATCTTATCAGAAGTAGCTAGAGCTTCATCACCAGCAACATCAAAGGCGTTATGTATTTCTTTGATAACCTCAGCAGTGACTACTGAGCTACGTTGTTTAGCAGGCTTTACAGGAGCTTCCTGTACAACCTCTTTTACTACTTCTTTCTTTTTAGAAAAAATATTAAGCATAAAAAATGGTTTTAAGCTTCGACAGCATCAGTAGATGTATCTTCTTCAGTTTTTAGGTATCTTTTAATCTCGTGGATGTTAGCCATTCTAATCTCTGTGTTATTGACACCTATTAATTCGGCAAGATCTTCAGCTACATCAGCACGGGTAATAACTTCATTGTTTATAACAACGATAGCTTTTACACCATGTCTGTTCAACATACAATTTTGTTTAAAAAAAGAAGTAAGGACAGAATGGGAGTCGAACCACATATCTCCGTTCTCTAAAGGCCGGTATGCTTCCAATTAACACTATCCGCCCAAACCCCTCTTTTGTTATAGATAGGAACTCTGATTATTCTCCAATTCTGTAATTGATATAACGAATATCGTTTACAAGAATTATTCTAACTTCATGATATACGGCAATCAAGAGAAAACTTAGTAAATAGATACCAAGCCCCCAATGCTCGTTAATCATGCAGAAAATACTACCACTTGCGGATAGTACAGCAATTATGACAATGCGTAGTTTGTACTGGAACATAATTATTCATTTATAATTTCTTCAATTGCTGGTGATCCCTTGAATTCCCGCACATGATTCGTATCGTCAAACGGTGCTTCGTGTTTGGCAATGAGGTCTTGTAATTTTGCTAAGAAACCTTGCGAATATTGTACTCTATCTATAACGGCTTGTACAAGGTCATTAACATTGTTACCCTCATCAACAAATCTTACATATTCGGGATCTAAGTTTGACTCCCCCATGATTTTAATTTAAAAGGTTAGGCTTTCTGTTCTGCGGGCTGTTCGATTGGATTTTGAGGGTATTGCTCCATCAAAGCCTTAACTTCCGCAGCACTACATCCAGCATTAATTAATTTTAAAGAAGCTGTGGGAAAATCTATTTTACGATTCTGCCACTGATCGAGGATTTGCATAAGTACGCTAGCATCCATAACAAAATAGTTTAGAATAAAAGCCTTACTTATCAAAAAATAAGGCTTTTATTAGTTATAATTTCTCTGTTAACCTTTTCTGTTTGTACTGCTCAATAATAGCAGCACCGTCGGCTTCGTTAATCGAAGAAGTAACTGCCATACGACTTAATTGTGGAGCAACCTCACGTTGGAAGTTTTCCATATTAGCAGTATAATCAGATACTTGATTCTCAATTTCAATCAGAGATTGTTTATATTCTCTGAGTTCAGGAGAATCTTTTTGTAAGAAAGCCATAGCAGAAGTGTTCGCTTTATTAAGCGTCTTCATAAGCTCATATTCTTGGGCTTTGCTATCCAGAGTATCTTTCAATAACTCTGTATCAACACTCCAAGCATCATAAAGCTCTGTTAAGGCTTTCTTCTGCGTTTTGATAAATTCCAGCTTTGGTAGGAAATTGTCTATTTGCTTTTGTAAAAGACCTACCTTACCACCTACTAATTTGATAATAGAAGCAGATGAGCCTCTCTTCTCATGCTGGATAGCTTCTTCTTGTAGATCTTTAAGCTGTTTAGCCATATCAGCGATAGAACGCTCTGTTTTGGTATATATACCACCTACTTCTACAATACTAGCTTGTAACTCTTTAAGCTTGTTCTGCATGTAGTAATAGTATTGATACATATGCCACAGAGGATCAGCGCTAATAATCTTCTTGGTCATTTCCCATGATAGTTTCTTAAATATACTCCAGATAATCTGGTAGTTGTAGATGAAGAATCCTAAAGGAATACCAATGATAGCGGCAATCCACAGATTAGTAAGAATAGTAATTAATGGGGGTAATACAAAGTAAAGGATCACTAAAACAAGCACTAATACAATACCAGCTATGGCTTTCTGACCAGAGCTAGTAAGATCTGCGGATTTAATATTAACCATAAAACAATTTGATAGTAAAAAAGGGGGTTAAAAAGGGGTTACCATCTGACATCTTTATCCCAGTCAACTTCATCAATAATATAATCACTAATGTGCATTATGCCTAAAATACAGAGTGTGAATAATAATCCTGCGGCACATGCCCATGATGTTGCTATTGACCACAATATTAATTTAGCACGAGTTCTTACTGTATAGTCATCATGATAAATAAGAAATCTTGACCAGCATAAATAACTACATAAGGCACCTAATATCCAAAACAATATCCACATACAATTGTTTTAAAAATGAACATATCCTCTACTTATAAGAAATAGAGGATATGTAAAGAGTATATTGGAGTTAAAACGGGGCTTAATTCATTGATAAGAGATAACCAATAGTAAAATTGGCATCCCAGTCAAAGATATAGTTTTGGCACTTAGTAGTTTCACAAACAGCACGATAGATGTTTATTCCACATCTTTTCTTAACATCATCACCAGCACTATAATTATCAGGGGAATTGAGAGGAGTAAACCTATCGTTCCCGCTACGGGACTCCTTTGCCAAAGTAGAAGGCACGCCTCCAATAATGAAGCAATTGCTCCGCAAAGCGCTAGGAATTTTGTTGCAAGCTGTAACAATTTCATTATATACTTCTTGATCTGTTTTGGGTGGAACTGCTGCGTAATATTTGGCACCAGAACATTCAATAGAATGCAAGGTTCCATTTTCAAACCAGCTTAATTTGGTATTACCAGAGCCCATATCCATACTAAACGAGTTATTACGATAGGTTTTTGGAATAGATGCTTTAGCAGCAAACTTACCTTCCTGATCGGCTGTAACGCGATTTACCACAAATCCCTTCTCTTCAATAGCTTTCATCACCATTTCAATATTCTTTACCTTCAGGGCACCAGATGACACTACAAACTGGATATTACGACCAGCTACACCTTTATTTGCAATGGAGCCAATGTATGTTTTCAACTGTGTGTAAATATCAGACGTATTAGCAAAGCCTTCCCATGCGAGAGAAGAACCAAATTCTTTTGACACGAGTTCCCAATTCTTGTCTTTGTCAATATTTACAACGAAGGCGTTGAACCCACTGGCACCTACTTCAACGACACCTTTATAGGTACCATTCATGACAGGGTCCATCTGAATATTCAGGCTGGAAGCATTGGCTTTAGCAATATCGCCACCGGTAAGAGCTGTAGTATTCACTTTAGTACCATCCGTAGCAGGAACAGTTATGGTGTTCATTTCTACGGGTTGCGGATGCTTAAAAGAATAGTACTTATAGCCACCAAGACCTAAAATAAAGAGGATAATTAATACAGGGATTAACTTTTTCATGTTTATTAATGTTTGAGATTAAAACAATTTCTGTTAAAAAAAAGGGTTAAGGTTTAAGTTTGTTCGTTATGAATATGAAGAAGGCTAGTGCTAATGCCACTAATATCAATCCCACAATACATCCCAACAACCCCATAGTTATAAGAACAATTGCATAAGCAACACCATAAGCTACCAGTGTAGTAACTAATATCATTGCTAGGAATTTGAACATGCTTCACAATTTAAGTAGTGATTAAATATATTCTTGTAATATTCAATCAAATCAAATTCCAGATGAGAAGCATCTAGGAGTTTTAAGGCTCGTCTAGCTAATTCATCCTGCTCTTGTTTAGTTAATATCTCGTCGCGGAGATAATTACTTATTTGTGTAAAGCTGTAAAATCTACTAGCTTTCTTCTTATCTTTTCTTACAAATACTAACATAACATTTGCATTGAAATTTGATGGAAAAATATAAGCTGGTAGCATTCAGTACCAGCTTATACACCACAACTTGTTAATAAATATTTGTTATATCAGGCGGATTAACCACCTACTTTCTCCATTGCTGGAGCTTCAGCAGGTTTGTCATTCCCAGGAATGCCAGCTTGTTCAGGGACGGGTTTATTCTGAATCTCATTTACTGCTTTGTTGACCACACTAGCGTTTAACACGTTTCGCACAGCTCCTGCTGTACGCAGTAATGAATCAGTTTCAGTTTCTTTATCTGTATAGCGCATACGCATATAAATGTCGTGCAGCTTACCATCAACTTCAATCTGGATTATCATACCAGACTGTGGATTGATTTTGGGCTTTTGATTGGGATGGAATGGTTCCAAAGCCTCTTCAATCACAATTTTACCGGGTACTTGTGAACCAGCTTTAAGCTTGTTATCGTTGATAATTTTTTCAAGAACCTTGATAGAAGCACCAAGGAATGCAACACGAGTACTAGCATTCAGGAAGCCACCATTGAGCGTGTTCTGGCTCTGTTCCAAACGGATGCTACCGATAGGGTTACCATTGTTATCAGTTTTGGGGTTACCTTGGGCATCTTTAAATGGCGTAATCAGTGGTTTACCTTCGAGGGTATCATTTGCTACGAGAATAACAGGACTCTTAGATCCAATAAAGGAATTCAGATTCATAATTGACAATTGAATAAAATTTAAAAAGAATTACACATCCATAGCGCTAATCTTTTTCCGATTAACATATATCTTCTGACCATTCTGACCTGTAATTTTTACCAGATCATTTTTTAAATGGGGATATTCTTCTTTTGTGAATATCTTTTCAGGACATACGATTTCATCGCCTTTCTTGGCGAATGTCGGAACTTCTACTCGCATTATTTTTTGTGGAGTGTGGAACTGCATGACATAGATTAAACTGGTTAGTATTACTTTTCCAGTAAGATACCATCAGCATCGGTTTCTAAACGCTTTTTGATATTCTTACGATGTTCAACAAAACTTTCCAGTTTTATCTTAGCTTTTAGGTAATCTTCGCGCAACTTGTAATATCTGATAACACTTTCAACACTTGTATTAGGATCTTCCAGACTAGGCCAGTGGTCCTTCAAAATGTTCTTGGTTCGTATTACCTCTCCTTCCAAGGCACGAATTTGTTGAGTGAGTTTACTCTCATACTTAAGAAAACTAGTGCGCATCTTCGCTAACCAATTAATTCCACGTACTCGTAAAGACTGCTTAATGGTTTTCAATATCCTGTCTTCTAAAACAGCTCTTGGAATGCCATCAAATGTTGAATAGCGAGCTAGTTCCAACTTCACATCTTTCGGAATGTGGTGTAACTTAAACTTTCTATATGAGCCAATACTCTTAGTAGAAGCAAGCCAAATGCTTCGTTTTAGTTCCATAGAATTAAAATTGATTAAAATGATTATAACGCTACATTGTTTTCAATTACGCAAGGAATAACCTCTTCGTTTGCGAGAAAATGAACTACGGTTCGCTTATCAAAAGTAATAGCTTTATTAGGGCCAATCTTTTGATAGATGTGCTCTTCTTCCTTTGGTGCCGGGTCTTTCCATAGCGGACAGTTTTCACGGGTATGCAGAGGCTTAGAAGAAACAAACATATTGGTCTTTCCAATATCAGAGAATAACGCTACTCTGTTTGTTTTGCTTATCATAATGGATGTTTTAGAAAACATTAGGTGCGAAAAAAATAGAATCAGGTAGTTAATTGGGATTGAATGGAAAAGATTCACGTTTCATAATAGCAGATCCCTCTATCAAAGCTTGCATCCATGCTGAAGAGTTATATTTATTATATATAAGCTCTATCGAACATCGACGAAGTTCCTCCTCTGATAGTGTTTCAATCAGATAGTACCAGATCATTGGTTTTGGTTTAAAAATGTAGAGGGAGAGGACTTAAAAACTCTCCCTCTACTGCGGGTTATTGTTGACCTTTCTGTAATGCATCTCCGAGCACGTTAGCAGGTCCATAATTAGCACCTTCTACATCCGTATTGCTCGGATTTCCACCCTCAGGCCGGTTTGCTTTAACCACATTCACATTGGCGGCTCCAACATTCGCAGTAAATAATGCATTTGAGTTTGCTTGCACAAATATATTATTATCCATACGCATGTCTACATCATCCTCAGCTCTTTCAGAAATCCATGTCTTGAAGTACGTAGGTCTACCATCAATAAGTCGAGCATCTTTGTCAAGTTGCTGACGAATCTGCGGTGTACTGTACATACCACGATTGATATGACCAGGGAATTCCTGACCGACAGGAAATAATCCTATCTTAGTAGAAAGCACAGGATGTGTGTGCGTTCTTAATTGACTAAGCCCTACCTGTTCTCCAGTCAAAGCTGATAAGAAAGCAGATGTTTCAAACATCCCCTTATCTGCACCAGCTCTTCCTTCTTCAACAAATGTGACATTAATCATTTCGTTGTACTCGCCCGTGATTGGATTCTGTACGGAAATAACATTCCCGTGTCTTAACACTTTAATCATAACTGAACTGTTTTTAATGTTAATAAATAGAACATACTTGCTTATCTCTAAGCAATTTCTTTCTCTACTTGTCAGGCTTTTAGTTCTATTAACATTAAAGAGAAAGGAGATTACTCTCCTTTCTCATCAGCTATAATATCATTGGCTAACCTCTCGCAGTCTTCTAATGAGCCTACGAGGTACTGTTTCCCCATCTGTTCAAGGAACTTATGGAGTGCAGAATTAACTTTAGTGACGATGGGTATTTGAATATTTGTGGTATCACAATGAATAAATATAGCATAGTGGTCGTCAACAACTATACTCATAGCTACTCATTTTAAGTGATATATGCAATAGTCTCCTTTGTGGGACACTAGCATATGACAGCCCTGTTTAGCACATCGCATTGCATTTGGGTCATGCCATTTGCAATACTTGCCTTCTTTGGGTACAGTTCGACAAGAATCACCCTTTTTCGTAAGACCTAGACAGTGATTGCTAGGCAACGGCTTTTTATCCTGCGCTATAGCAGTGCAGAACAAAAAGACTCCGCAGATCAACAAGAGTCTCTTCATAATTAAACAGGTTTATGTTTCAGCGTCGTATAGACCTAAACCTACATAAAGAACAATAGCCTTGACACTCTCCGTAAAGTGTCTCAGCTATTGCTCTATACATAGACCTACAGGGAACCTCTCTGAGTGTTTCCTGTATGCACATAAACTATTCCTCTTCCGAAATATCTTCAATCTCTACATCAGCTTTCTTATTAGAAGGAGCTGCTTCAAGATTAAATGTGTGAGTAGTGGAATTGTGTAAGCCATGCTTATTAATATAAACACGTACTTCACTGATAGCCTGATTATACTTTTTGGCGAAAATACCATAAGTTTTGATAGCAGGCTCGTTTGGCTTAGAACTTGTATAAGTTACCAAATACTTTTGAATTTGAGGCATAACTTTAAGATTAAAGAAAGATGGATGCCACTCCATATGTACACATGAACTGGTCTTAGCGTTATTGTGGCATCCATCATTAGTTAATATCCTGAGAAATGTCTCGTTGCGTAACACCCGTGACGGGCACCAGTACAAGAAATAAAACAGGACATACCGATCAACAGCAATGTAGCTGCAATAATAATTTTAATTGTTTTCATCTGTGAAAATGGGAATGTTGTAAGATTTAGTTTTCTTATCAGAAGTGAATTGATATATCACCTCACGTGGACCGTTTGTTTGTCTTTGAATGACATATGTGTCCGCCTGAGTTGGATCATCCACTGTAAATGATAATGTTACAATGTGTAATACATCATCATATGAAGCTTTATGAGCTAAATATGTGACAGGTAATACAGCCGCTGTGATCTCTACTATCAAGGTACTTGAGTTAGCTCCATCATTATTAATATGTTGAGCCTGTACCTTAATTCTACCAATCTTAGGTAATCCAATCACAGTATATACTTTAACCTGACTTGGTTTCAGTACATCACTTTGATCTGTATTAGCAGTACTATCATTCGGTTGAATGCTAGTAGGATTAATGTTATCCCATCCCCATCTCAAGATTACTTGATATGGTTGCTTATTAGTCATTCTAACTGTGTAATAAGCAATCCCACCGATATTTTGATAGGACATCAGTTCAGCTCTCAACTTGCTGTCTTCAGCTACAACTAAGCCTACAGTTTCGACACGAGCCCACATTCCGGGGGTAAATACAGTATCACCACCAGATCCAATAGCTCCCACAAAGTATGCAGCTCGCTGATGATCTTTAGGTGTAGAATCCATGCTCTTCTTACAAGAAGCAATAGATACTATAAGGGCTAGGATTAAAAGAATCTTTCTCATTGTTTATAATGGGTTTAGAAATTACAAATCAGGATTGAATAAATTACGATGGCAATAGCTATCAAAATGTAGCCTATTAGGTTGTTTTTCATTTTTTCCTCGAAATTCTTAACACAACAGCCAGTAGTACGGCTGCTATCAAGAAATACAAGGAAACCGCTAATGTACCGTTGCTTGTCATTGATTATTGATTGATGGATTTTTTAAGAACTATATCATACCTCTTACCAAGTTAGTAACAATACTGTAATGGATCTACCATGTACTGATTGACATCAATTTGTTCCCCATCCTTTAAATAGAACGAGAAATAACCTGTGTCTGAACCAGCAGGAATAGTGACAGAACATGAACACCAAAGCCACGTCCAATAAGTTTGTCTTGGCCACCCATACTTAAAACTAGTATACAACCTTACCTGAACTGTTGTATACTCACATGTAGTGTATGCGAATGCGCGTCTGACTGTTATATCAACACGACGTTCACTTGTTTCATACCACACGTCTACCGTTGGTACTTCCCGCGTTTTGAATGCTACATGCTTGTTCTGTGGTAATGGTTTAGCAATAACTACTAAAGAGATAAACATAGTTAAAAGCAACAATAGCTTTTTCATCTTAATGGTTTGAATATTTCTGTTTCGGCGCTCAATTACGCCATCATCAGTGTGAACAATAGTCCACATACAGATGGGAACCATAGAAATGGCTCCCCTACAATATATACTTTATGAATTACTTAAAGACTTAACCATGCACAAGATCAGGATCTATCTTGCGAACAGGTGCAACGTAGATATTTGAGAACGACTCAATTCTACCAATATCCACCTGTCTTGGATCATTATCATGCTTTGCGGTATACGCAGCAATATTTTCTTTATGATCCAATTTCAAATCATCTGTTTCATGGACTGTGCCATCGTCGAATACTACATACATAACTTAACGGGTTAAAAGTAAGGAATCACTAGGATATTTCTTCCCAGTATATAAAAAACGTATATCTCCAACGTCATCAATAAATGATGCCATGAGATCTACACTATCACAATCGTAAACTTCTAATTGAGATATTTCTTCAGGAAGATCTAATTTATGTCCCTCCTGATATTTCCATGAACTATTTGAATAGAAGTTGTTGAGATCATTACAATCCCATTGGTAAATGCGTTCTTTCCATTGCTGATTTGTCCATGCTTGTCCCATAATAAAAGCCAAAGACATTACAAATACACAAGCTAATGCGCTGATTATTAAATCTTTCATACTAACTATTTTTACGCTTAATTTCAGGAAAATCAGTTTTGTTCACTCTTAGCACGACTTTTTCTCCGAAGTGATAGTATTTACCATCAATTGTCTCTCCGAAGTTAGTGGTGTACTCTAATTTATTCATATGTGCATAGGTAACACCTTCATCACGCTTAAAAATAGCCAAATGAATATCCTCGCCATTATAACTAATGACAGTTATTTCAGTAGGCTTAATGGTAGTCATTATCGTACCACCAATATTATCCGCGAGTCTTTCAGCTATTTCTCTGTCGAACACGCGTAAGAAGTTTTTCTGATCGGGAGTTATAAGGTACATAATGTACATTTGAGGATTAAAAGAAAAAAATGCGGCAGCCTATCTAATCAATACTCTCTATGTTGGACAGGTTTACACAGGAATACTAGTAGTTCGCCACCGCAATTAGTTTTAACAAGCTTAAAAGAAATAGCCCCAATGTAGACACACCGGGACTCAACGATTGCTTGCCATATGAAAAATTCTTTATTATCTTAATGTCTTTGCAACGAGTTCCCTACGTTCAGCTTCTAACTTTTGAATTTGTTCACCTATTTCAGTATTATACTCATAATCATACTGAATGTGTAAATCATTCAACATATCATCAATCTCACAAATACGTCCTTGAATGTCCGATATGTCACTGTAACTACCATAATTGGCTTCTGGTAGATTTTCATATCCTACTAATTCAGAAACTGAACGAGTTTCAATATTATCGTCTTTATTGTCTAACATAGCATTTCTGTTAAAATGTTATACAAATCTTGATAACTCCACGGTCTGATACTGCCGTGAATTCAGTAACGCCAAGGTCTAATAATTTCTTAGTCCTAGAACGATTTATTGTGTCAACAGATAATAATAATGCACGCTGAGTGTGTCTAGCTTCATTATATATTATTCCATTCTTATTGAGATAACTAATAATATCTTTTTGTGTTTCCATAATAATAGGGAGATTAACCCTCACCATTTCTGGATATTGGGTTAATCAAAAGAATATTAATTAATTGGTGCAATATTAGCGGCGTATTCTTCAACAGGTTCAGCAACACCATATCCAATCTCTTCATCACTTACCCACTTGGCCTTTCCCAACACTTCAACCAAATACTTCTCTTTCAGAGCGTATTGATTAACTGCAAGAACAGGAAATTCAACATTGAACCAATGTTCTCTGCTATTAGGGTCTTTTGGTTTCAAACCTAATTTAGCAAGATCCTCCTTATTAACGCGAACACTAACAGTTTGACCAGCCATTTTATCTTCTGGACTAGTAACATTGTTGTCAATCTTTGTAGCTAATACAATAACTTCTGTCATGTTATTAGCATAGAGAATCCGTAAAATAGTATCGAGATTCATGAGAGTTGAATAGTTTATCCACCATTCCTAGTGGCTTTTGATTAATAAGATGATAACCATTTTAACTTGTTCTGGATAGAAGCCAACAGCTCTGCTTGATAATCAGACAGTAGAACTTTAATTTCCACATCTAACTCACTACTAGCTGATTGGTTTCTATCCAATAGCCATCTGAGGAAATTAATCTCCTCTAATGTCAATTCGTACATAATACATAATTTAGAAATAAATTGCTATATTAGCACGTGTTTTGTCAATTGGGTCTATTACAGCCCCAATCTTAACAGCAGAATGAACAGTCATATGTAATAGTTCTTGTACAATAGAAGCAGGAATCCGTGAATCCCTGCCTCTTATTGATCCTATCACCATATAATACTCCCCAATATCTGCTGTATGGCGAGAGTAGGATATGTTATTGCGTTCTAGCAATTGTTTAATCCTCTCTTGGATTGTCCTCGCTTTCGTGTTCATGTAATCCGTCTTTATATCCCATATTCCAATCATCCCATTCAATTGTATCAACCTGCCAAGGATTGGGATCGTTACTTTGATTAAGCCCAGCTTCAAACCCGAATTCATACGGCGTTACTGGGCCTCGTGCTATAGCATTAACCACATTCTCAACCCCTTTATTAAGATTGAGAATATAGTTATAACACTCTTCGTATGTACCATTAAATACCACCTTATGCCCCTCATTATCATAAACTTCACATTCAATAGAATGAACAATCATATTATTCATATCTATGACCATTCGAGTATTAATGAACAAACTACCATATATATGTGTGTCATTAATACCTATTCTGTTAAAGTCCATAATAGAAGAGATTAGTGGTGAGTTAAATAATACACCCATACCTGAATGCCTGCAAATATCGCTACAACTAACAGTGCAAAACAGAGTAAATGATAGGAAATAAATGGGCCTCTGAGATTAGAATGCTCTAAATGAACATACTTATAGAGCCCATAAATAGGAATCCATTTCTTCATATAGGAGACAATTTAGACTGTGTGATCAATGATTTTCTCGATGTTTACAAGCGCTATATTCTTCTGAGGAGCCACTTCACTATAATAATCCTCAAATGAAATAGAATTATCTTCTATATTAATAAATATTTCACCTGTCTTGTAAACTTCTCCACTTTTAGTGTGTATAAACATATATTTAATAGTATTTAAAGAGAGCTAAATTAATAGCTCTCTAATTATTTACAGAATGAAGCCAATAGTAAATGTCCTGACTCAGGATAGAGACTGAAACTAAACCAATTCTCTACTACACCAGATATTCTATTTCTTTCTCTCCTATTAACTATTACTTTATGTAATATATTACCAATACTCTCTCCGTATATAGAGACTAATTGTTTTCTGGATTTATAACAAATATGTTTCATAAATGCAATAGAATTAATTATTGTTAGTGCTTATTCCTACACAGGTAGAAATATGTCTATTAGAGTGTGTTTTACTCAGTCTCAACCACTCCACACCCACAAAAACTTATTCGTCATCATCATTCTTCACCTTTCTCATGATTAACCAACTAAATATGAACACAATTGCAATAATAGTCAGCCAAATAGCTAATACTTTCATATTAATCTGTTTGTTTCTTATAAGAATAGTAAAGAATAAAGAGGATAACACATCTCACTAGCCTAAGAATAGGACTTCTTTCATGTGTTATCACTCTCATTTTTCTCCCGAAATAAACCATTTGGTTAGAAACCGTCCAATTGAATGCGTTTATATTAGATAATTTCTAATTAGGTGCCGACCTAAATTAGATAATTTCTAATTATTCTGCTGAATGCTCATATAAGTCATTCTCAAGCATAATATCTTTGTTCATAACAAGCAATTTGTTGATTAATAATACAGACGCACACATTCACTACAACATAGAATGTGTACTCTGCGACTCGACTTTAAGAATAAAAGGACAGTCACTAGTCTGCAACTGTCCAATATGAATTAAAAGAAAAGCTGCTTATGCAGCAGGCTTTTCAGGGTACATCATTTTATCATGCAGCCATTTCATTTTCATGACAATGCCTTTCTTACCAGACTTCTCAGCTTCTTCAAGAGTCATGAAGGTGCCTTTACCATTCTCTTCAATTAGCATAGTCTCACGCTCAACAATCCAAAACCTCGTGAGGTCTTCCTCAACAACCTGTCCAACTGCAATCTTATCCTTGGCAGCAATGTTAACACCACCCAGATAGAATGTCTGCTTTTTAGCATCTGCAATTCCAAACATTGCAATCTTCTGAGTAAGCTTTAAAACTAATGTCTTTCCACCATTTGATTCAGTGATGTTCTCAATTGTGAATTGTAATTTCATAAAGTAGAGTTTTTTAAGTCTACGGGGCCCTATCGCACCGCTAGATTTAAGGCGGGGAGTGGTTGTTACTGGGCCTAAGAGGGGGTATATATAAAAAAAATGAAAAAAATTACCTCCCCGGCTTGGAAATATAAAAAATTAGTAGTATTTTTAAAAAACAAAAAAATAAAAATGTGCGAAAAAAAATTATGCGCCAAATGTGGTGAAGAGAAAGAGCTTGATAAAATGGTGAGAAGTTTTAATATATTAAAGGATGGTACAAGAAGTTATTTTTATAGATCTACTTGTAAGAGGTGTGACAATAAAGCGAAGGATGCAAGACGAAAAGTAAGAGGTTATTCGGGAAATTCTCAGAGAATAACTCGTATGAGAGAAAGAAGTAATAACTGGTCTAAGAAAAACCTTGAAGCTAGAAAAATTATAAGCAGAAAACACACACTTAGAAAGTACGGACTTACTTTAGAAGGTTATGATAATCTCTTAAAAGAACAGAATGAGTGTTGTAAAATATGTGGTACTCATTATTTACAAGTAACAAGACAGCTATTAGATGTAGATCATTGTCATACTACTGGTAAAGTAAGAGGCTTACTATGTACAGATTGTAATGGAGGGCTCGGTAAATTTAAAGATAATATAATACTTATGCAAGAAGCTATTAAATATTTAGAAGAAAATAAATTTGATAAATTCTAGGAAATATTGTAAATTTGTTGTATGAAAACACTTTATGTAAGGATGAAATACCGCACTGGAAGTTGGCTCTTTGTAGAAGCGCTAAAGCGAATTGTTCTTCCTAAGGGTTATGATAAAATTGAGATAATATGGATTTAGTAAATGAATTAAACTTCTTATAATAGTATTAGATAATTTAGAAGAATTAGATTCACTATTAAAATTGATAAAATGAAAAGTAGAAAACAAATGTTTGTTGATATGAGAGTAGTTAAAATAGCGCCTCATACGTATAGGATAGATCAAGGAGATTATAGGTCTTATGGTACGAAAGGAGGAATGCTAGCTTTTAATGAAGCTTTTGAAAAAGCGCCAAAGTTAAAGAAAAATGACAAACCAAGAAACTGAGGATTTTATTAACAGAACAATTGATGCTTGGAATAAGATAGACCAGCGTACTTCTGGTGGAGTGTTTCAAGCGTTTAAACGCACACCAAAAATGTTAACAGTAAATTTAGACAAGGACGATCTTATTCATTTGTTAAGTTCAAGAAGTCCTTCTTCTTATCAGGACTGTGAAGTTGCTTATAAGAAAGGATATGGTCAGTTAGACGGATTTCCTAACGAGAAATGGAGATGGAATCAAGTAAGATTAAATAGCATGACAGAAGAAATGCTCTATGAAGCTTATATTAATTTAAAAGTAGGAAAACCGTTACCATGACACACTGTTCGTATTGTGACTACACACCTTGTAGATGTAATGAAATAGGAGAAAGAATTAGGAATTCAGATTCTATTACACATACATTATATATTAATAAAGATGAGGTTGAAAGATGGGGGTGGGAAATACCACCAGATATGAGAGTTCCTTATATAGTGGAAATAGAGCATATAGAAGGAGAGCCTAGCGGTATTCCGATGAATGAACTTTGGGAATTATTAAGACAACTAGATGAAAAAACAGATGGAGAATATAAGCTTGGAATGGATGAGACAGGCACTGGAAGAGATGTTTCAGAAGGAACCACCACAACGTAAAATAAGACTCTACACAGGAGTAGGTGGATATGAATTACTAGATGAAGCTATGGAGAGAGAACTTGGATATGAAAGGATTTATGTGAAAAAAGCACTTAGGTTCTTAAAACTAAGAAAATCAATAACAGGTAAATTATATAAGAGATATGGAGGAAATAATATTATCAGATACGGAAAAGAGGCTCTTAGCAGCAATAATGGCTATGTGTTTTCCAGCTATAAGTCCAGAGTTTAAAAACAACTTATTAATCACCGGAACTGCTGGTGAGTTTGAGCAAAACGCTGAAGCTGAAAAGTGGTTCTATTCAATCCCATATAAGAATGAAGGAGACACCAGAACAAGCGCCTAAGCTAAAGATTTACATGGAGATGCAATACTCGCATCCTTCTTATAAAGTAGCAATATTTGAGCTAATGGAATTAAAGGACGTAACATTCCAGAGCATAAAGGATGTTGTATTAAAATGTAAAAACGAACTAGAAAGTTATGACAGGAGAGAAGAATAGCGCAGAGAGCGTGAACGACTGGGCGAGTAGATATGATGAAATTGACAATGCACCTGAGACTCACATAACCATTCGTAGAGAGCCCTATAAGGTGTTAAAACAGTGGCTGGAGAGAGATCGCGCCTACTATAGCAAATCAATAAAGGGGCTGTATTTCGACGAGGTGAAGTGGCGCCTGTACAGGCAAACGCACTTCAACACTACCCCTCTTCTATCCAGAATGGATGAAATAGCATCTAAACCCTTCTATATTAATAATACAGAAATAGGTAAGTTTAGATTTTGTATTCCTTTTGGTAATTAATAATGAAAAAATTTTAAGCAGTGGCTGAGTATCATTACCCTACAAAAGAAGAAATAAGAGTAGGATGGGAAGGAGAAATCAACTGGAATCTAGGATATGAAGATACATATACACCTATTACTATCCTCTATCCTGACGCAGAAGCTAGAGATGGATGGAACTGTAATATAGATGATGTGCTTTCATTAGCTATTTGGGATAGATGTGCTGAAATACGCTGTCCTTTCTTATCAGAAGAGCAAATAGTTGCTGAAGGATGGACAAAGTATTTAAAAAATGGGTTCTATAGAGAACATCCTAGAGTAGTAAAAAGAGATGGAGAGTACTTTCTGGATGATATGCTCGTAGTATCTGGACACTATGATCTTTCATATAGACCATACGATAAGCAATTATTTATTTATAACCTAGATGGAGAACGACTATTCTGTGGAAAATGTCCTGATATTAACACATTTAGAACGATTTGTAAACTAGTGGGAGTATGAATGAACTAAAGGCAGGAATTAATGATGTAGTAATTGATGACAATTACACACACTATCTAATACAGGATTATGACAAAGAGAGAAAGCTATTTAGACTTACTAGAGTGGGGGATTGCCACCCATTCACCCTCACTGAACAGTGTGTAAAAGATATGTATTTATTAATAGTACAGTAGGAAGTAGAAATACTTCCTTTTTTATTTGGAGTTTTCAACTATTCTGTGTACATTTGTATATGAATTACAATATTTATAGAAAGTCTTTAGAACTACTTGAATATCATATGAATAAGCAAAATATGAATAATACAAACCTTTATAAGTGGTTATTCCACTATAATATATACACCCATAAATGGTGTGCGTTTACTAGAGAGGATTACCTCGATTACTTTAATGGAAAGAAAGAGCCTATTTCTTCATCAAATATTAATACATTAATTGAGATTATAGAGAAAACAGATGGTGATCTTTCAAAAATATTAAACTTAGAAAAATGAGTACAATTGTAAAAATGTTAGCGAGATGGTCGGAGCTTGCTCCTCGTAATAGTCAAGCTAACCGGGAAGAAGCAGAATTAAACCGTCTCATTAATGGAGATGAAGGTCCAGAAGATAGCATGATTATGATGGATATTGTGCATGAATATGGTCCTGTAGTATTTGATTTAAAAGATATTCATCACTTTAATAGAGCTAAAGAAAAGGATCATGTCACAATTCATTTCAGAAAGGCTGAGAGTTCTTTAATAGTAAAAGCAGGTTTCTCAGATTTCATGGAATTGTATATGGAACAAATGGGTGTACAGATTATGGATTGCACACCTTTGGATTATGAAGATGACATTCCTGAAGACGAAAGTATAGAAGGTGATGAAGAAGATTTGGAATTGTAAAAAAGTTTTCGTATATTTGTATTATAATTTAAAGAAATGAGTTTATTAGTCATTATAGCGGGTAGAGGAGCAGAGCGCATTGTCAAATGTGGCTCAGGTGGTTCTATTTGCTAATGACTTAATTAATGTGTGTCATAACATCGAACCCCTGAGCCTTAAAGAAGCTTGGGGGTTTTGGTTTTTATACCCTCGAAGCTTTAAGGTGAAGCTACTGGCTTTTAACCAGTAGAACACGGATCGTTACCGTGCGGGGGTACATAAATAAGGACTGGTAGCTTAACTGGATAGAGCTCCCGCCTACGAAGCGGGAACATGAGCGTTCGACTCGCTCCTAGTCCTCAGAGCTGTAATTCAGGGAACAGAATGTCTGTTTTCTAAACAGAACGTCGGGGGTTTGAATCCCTCCAGCTCTTCTTATATGCGTTACAAGGATTTCGGTAGTCTATCTGACTTCCAATCAGAGGGGTGGGGTTCGACTCCCCAGTAGCGCACAAAATCTGTGAAAGTCAGTTACCAAGGTCAGTGATAGTCTGTACACCAGCTCTCGTCGTCTAGTGGCTAGGATGACACCCTTTCAAGGTGTAGAAGAGGGATCGAAACCCTTCGAGAGTACATATCGGCTCTTAGCTCAAAGGTGGAGCAGCTCGCTCATAACGAGAAGGATAAGGGTTCAACCCCCTTAGAGCCAACCCGCTGAGTAGCGTAATGGTTAACGCAGACGCCTGATACGTGTAAGACTGGAAGTTCGACTCTTCCCTCAGCGACATAGGAAGTTCATACAGAGGTTTAATATGCCACTCTTACAAAGTGGACTCCTGAGTTCGATTCTCAGACTTCCTACTTCTGGGCCAGATGCCAACGGTAGGCAGTCTCCCTTGCAAGGAGAACTTTTGGGTTCGATTCCCACTGTGTCCACTATGAAATCAGAAAACAGATGTCCTGAATGTAATGAACAATTCATAATTATAGATGAGATTGGAGTGTTCGGAGAAAATCTAGGACCAGTTTATTACTGCGATTTATGTGATCGTACTTATTCAATAAATGAAAATTTGGAAAATTGAAAAAGTTTTCCTATCTTCGTGTTATGAAATTCGTGAAGCAATATTTACTCTCCTATTTATCTAGTCTCAGTTATCCTGTGGCAGGGGGGCTTATTGTCGGAATATAAAGATACTTTTTTCCGTTTTTAGTTTACCCCCTGCTTATTCATAAGTGGGGGTTTTTTATTTTATGGCTACGTAGCCCAATGGGAGAGGCAATAGTCTTAGAAACTATTTAGTGTGAGTTCAAATCTCACCGTAGCTACCAGCTCCTATAGACCAACAGGGAGAGTCAACAGACTTAAAATCTGTCAAGTGTCAGTTCAAATCTGACTAGGAGTACATTTGGAGAATAGACATACTAGGGTATGCCCTCTCTGCTAAAGAGGTGGTACGTCATCGAACGTATGTGGATCAGGGCCACTGTTCTCCGCTCTGGAAAGAAAAGCAGGTGCATTGGAGCGCCGACTAGTCTTGAAAACTAGGTCTCGTTAAATCGGGTGGGGGTCGGTTCCTCTTCTTTCCGCAGGTCGTGTATCTCGGCGACGTAGTATGAAATAAAAAGGGTTTGACAAGCTGGAATAGACAGCTATCTCGATGTAATGGTAAGTGGGTTGAAATCAGCAGTCTGTAAAACTGTCGCCATTCGGCTATGGGAGTTCAAATCTCTCTGCATCGACTTCTTTTAAGAATATTTGGTAGTTTCAAATATTTTACTTATCTTTGTTTTATGATTAACAATTGGCATAATACGTTTAATAATTTCACACCGGATCAACAAGATCTCGATGAGGGAACATTATGCCAAAATAAGTAATTCAAGAAAATTTGTCATAATTGAAAGTTTCCCTCGGTTTTCACCGGGGGTTTTTTATTATCAGGGTGTTCCACAGATGGCTATATGGGCGTGCCTTGGAAGCACGTGTTCGCTGGTTCAAATCCAGCTACCCTGACTGCATAGTTGTAGGTATACTCCAGGAAGGAACCTTCACCTCGACTATTAGGGGAGTCTGGTCGTCCCTGCCTCTCTGTCTAAGAGGAGATCCTCGGTTCAAATCCGTGATAGTCGGCGATCAACAGTTTACTTCGGCAACGTTCTGTATAAAAAATCGGAGCCGACCAGGGAATGTAGCTCAATGGTAGAGCAACCGGCTGTTAACCGGTAGGTTGAAGGTTCGACCCCTTCCGTTCCCGCACACTAATGGGTGGTGAAATTGGCAGACATACCGGATTGTCTATCCGGCGCGGAATCAGGGATTAACCTCCGCTTGTCGTTCAAGTCGTACCCCATTAGCACAATGCCTGCTGTAGCTCAATTGGCGGAGCAGTCCCCTTGTAAGGGAAAGGTTGTCGGTTCAACTCCGACCACAGGCTCATTTGGAGTTCAAGCTAACTTGGTAGAAGCACCAGTCTGAAAAACTGGAGGATCTGGATCGTAACCAGAGAACCCCACTATATAATGCTCGTTGGTATATTGGTATCACACCGAGTTTTGACCTCGGAGAAGGTCGTCCGATTCGATCACGAGCATCTGTGAAGATAGCTTACTGGAAAAGCGCTAGCATGTGAAGCTGGAGAAGCAGTTCGATCCTGCACTTCACCCAGAGCCTGAGAATAGTATAGGAGATATGTGGGATTTACCTGACCCTTCAAGCGTAAACCTGGGACTACGCGAAAAGTATCTTATTACGCAGGCTACCTACGGGATTAGTTTAGTTGGTAAAATGCTAGTCTCCAAAACCTGTGTCGGTGGTTCGAGACCATCATCCCGTGCAATAGCCCCTTAATTGGGGCTTTTTTATTTATTTTAAAAAATAGTTTACGAAATTGATGAAAATGTCAGAAATTTTTCGTAGCTTCGTACTTCGCGGAGCAGCAGAAGTGTAACGCTCAGTGACTCACCTACTATTCGTTGTTCGCGAGAGCAGCTAATAGAAAGTTCTGGAGAAGAAGGGATGGAGATAAAATAAATTTGGTAAATTGCAATAATATCTCTATATTTGTACTGAATATGCAACTAGTAAAGATAAAAAAGAAAACCAATAGTAAAGTAGAACAAGCTAAGGTATTAATTAATATCTTCTGTTTACTTATGAATGTTAAGCTCTCAGACACAGAGTTAACAGTACTTGCATATTTTATGGTTTATAAGATCAATAGAAAAACTAAAGACCTTATACTAAATGCAGGTATACTAAAGTCTGATGATAGTCTTAAAAATACTCTATCTAAGTTGAAGAAATTTGGAATGCTGATTAGAAATGTAGACAGTAAAGAATACTCACTTAGAAAAGAGTTAGACTTTGGGCTTACTCCAACTATGGGAGTTCTTATTAAAATTGATAATAATTAATGAAGGATATTCATATAGTTTCTAAGTTGGTAGCTAGAGAGAATAACCTTGATCCAGATCGGA